>Ga0302347_1000207_pt1 | contig 108076 bp, 103 predicted proteins | sample PhyWR1_FD_202178 | JGI IMG/M metagenome (GOLD analysis project Ga0302347, IMG submission 202178) | Leaf surface microbial communities from wheat plants in UC Gill Tract Community Farm, Albany, California, United States - DLSL W.R1 (v2)... | ecosystem: Host-associated > Plants > Phyllosphere >... | reverse complement strand
TCTGAGTAACCAGCGCTGCCGGCACACTCCGGCCGGCAGCGGTTTAACTGCGAAATCGCGACCCCGCCGCGTTTTAACGCGCAATGCGGCGGGGATTTTTCCAGGCAGTCGATGGTTCTACACGCGGAACAAGGAAGCCCAATGATGTCTGCATTTTTCCTGCCCCTGCTCCGTTCGCTGCTGGTACCCGTGTTGTCTTGCGTGTGCCTGAGCGTCAACGCCGCGCCCGGCCATGCCCTCACGGTGTATGGCGAAGCGGCCAAATACCCGGCCAATTTCCAGCACTTCGACTTTGTAAACCCGGATGCGCCCAAAGGCGGTTCGCTGAGTCGCACGTCAATGGAAATTGGCCAGTTCACCTACCTGTCGCCGTATATCGACCAGGGCACCGGTGTCGCCCAGGTCGATCAATGGGTCAATGCCCCCCTGGCATTCCGCTCGCTGGACGAGCCCTATACGGTTTACGGGCTTGTCGCGCAAAAGATCGAACGCGACCCCGACGGCCTGTGGGTACGGTTCTACCTGAACCCCAAGGCCCGCTTCGCTGACGACACCCCGATCACCGCCCAGGACGTGGCCTATACCTACGACACCCTGATGACCAAAGGCAGCCTGAGCTATCGCATGCTCTACGGCGAGGTCAAGGACCGGGTCATCGAAGGTCCGCTGCAGATACGCTTCGACTTCAAGAACAACCAGAACCGCACCCTGGCGCTGGATCTGGCCAGCATGCACGTGCTGCCGGAACACTGGTGGAAGACCCGCGACTTTGCCACCGGGGGCGGCTACGAGCCGCCGCTGGGCAGCGGCCCGTATTCGGTCTCCCAGGTTGACCCGGGGCGCAGCGTGACCTTTGAGCGCAATAAAAACTGGTGGGCCAAAGACTTGCCCGTCAGCCAGGGCCTGTACAACTTCGATCGCTTGAAAGTGATGTTCTACAGCGACATCGACGTAGCCCGCGAGATGCTTAAAGCCGGGGCGTTTGATTACAACCGCGAGTTTTCCGCCACCGGTTTCAGCATCGGCTACGCCAGCCCGGTATTGAGCGACGGGCGCTTGCAGAAAGGCGTGTTCGCCAAGGAAAAACCCAGTGCCGGCCAGGGGTTTACCTTCAACCTGCAAAACCCGTTTTTTCAGGACCGCCGGGTACGCGAGGCGCTGAGCCTGCTGTGGGATTTTGAATGGACCAACAAGCAGATGATGCGCAATTTTTATGTGCGCGAGCAAAGCTACTTCCCCAAAAGCGAAATGTCCGCCACGGCCCTGCCCGACGCCCGTGAGCTGGAAATTCTTGAACCCTTGCGCGGGCAGATCCCCGATGAAGTGTTCACCCGGGTGTACCAGGCGCCGAAAACCGATGGCAGCGGCTATATTCGCGACAAACAGCTGCAAGCCCTGGCACTGCTCAAGGAAGCCGGCTGGACACCGAAAAACAACCTGCTGGTCAACGCCAGGGGCGAACCGCTGCGCTTCACCTTTCTCGACAGCCCGAGCGGTTTCGATCGCATGGTTCTGCCCTGGAAACGTACGCTGGCGCAGATCGGCATCACCATGGACATCCGCAAAGTCGACTCGGCGCAGTACATCAACCGCACCAACGCCCGCGACTACGACATGATGGTCGGCCAGTTCCCCCGCAACGGCCAACCGATCGTTTCGCCGGGCCGCGAGCTGTACGACATGTTTGGCTCACGCAGCGCCACCCAGGCCGGTGCCTCCAACAACATGGTGCTGCGCAACCCGGCCGTCGACAAGCTGATTGACGGGGTAGTCCAGGCCAACAGCCGCGAAGAAATGGTCCACTACACCCGCGCCCTCGACCGTGTACTGCTGTGGAACTACTACATGATTCCGCACTACTACTCGGTGGGCACCCCGACGGTGTACCAGAACCGCTTCGGCCAGCCCGCCAAAGAGGCCAAGTTCGACGAAGGCCTGGACACCTGGTGGGAAATCAGCAAAACCCCGTTAACCAATGCTGCGTATGGCCAGGCCAGCGCACAGCCGGAGGGTCATTGAGATGCTGCATTACATCAGCCGTCGCCTGTTACTCATCATCCCCACCCTGCTGTGCATTCTGGTGGTCAACTTTCTGATCGTGCAGGCCGCCCCCGGTGGCCCGGTGGATCAAGCCATCGCCCGCTTGCAGGGCTTCGGCGGCGCTGCGGTGGGCGGTGGTGGCGGTGAAATGGCCGCGGCCGCCGCTGGCGCCAGCCGCAGCAGTCGCGGCCTCGACCCGGCGCTGATCGAAGAAATCACCAAACATTACGGCTTCGACAAACCCATGCACGAGCGTCTTTGGCTGATGCTCAAGAACTACGCGCAACTGGATTTCGGCACCAGCTTCTTTCGCGGCGCCAAGGTCACTGACCTGATCGTGGAAAAGTTGCCGGTGTCCATTTCGCTGGGCTTGTGGGCAACGCTGATCACCTACCTGATTTCAATCCCGCTGGGTATCCGCAAAGCCATTCACAACGGCAGCGCTTTCGATGTATGGACCAGCACCGCCATTATCATCGGCTACGCCATGCCGGCATTTCTGTTCGCCATTCTGTTGATCGTGGTGTTTGCAGGCGGCAGTTATGTCAGCTGGTTCCCGGTGCAGGGCATTGTCTCGGACAACTTCGACAGCCTGAGTTTCTTCGGCAAGATCGGCGACTATCTGTGGCATATGGTACTGCCCGTGTCGGCGCTGGTGATCGGCGGTTTTGCCACGCTGACCATCCTCACCAAAAACAGCTTCCTCAACGAAATCAGCCGCCAGTATGTGGTCACCGCGCGGGCCAAGGGCCTTACCGAGCGGCGCGTGCTCTACGGCCATGTGATGCGCAACGCCATGTTGCTGGTGGTGGCCGGGATTCCCCAGGCCCTGATCGAGGTGTTCTTTGCCGGCTCCCTGTTGATTGAAACCATCTTCAACCTCGACGGTATCGGCCGCATGAGCTACGAAGCGGCAGTGTCGCGGGACTACCCGGTGGTGTTCGGCACGCTGTTTCTGTTCACCCTGTTCGGCCTGCTGATCAAGTTGATCGGCGACCTGTGCTACACCCTGCTTGATCCCCGTATTGATTTCTCGGCGAGGACTGCCTGATGTTCACCCTCTCTCCTCTTGGCCGTCGCCGCCTCAAGCACTTCAAGGCCAACCGCCGCGGCTGGTGGTCGCTGTGGATCTTTATCGGGCTGTTCGTGGTGTGCCTGGGCGGTGAGCTGATTGCCAATGACAAGCCCCTGGCGATTCACTACAAGGACAGCTGGTATTTTCCGATTGTCAGCAGTCATCTCGAAACCGATTTTGGCGGCGAGTTGCCCTTCGAACCCGACTACCGCAGCGACTACGTGCGCACGCTGATTGCCGATCAGGGCGGCTGGATGCTGTTCGCGCCGATTCCGTTCAGCTACGACACCGTCAACTACGACCTGCAGGAGCCCTCACCCAGCCCGCCGAGCGCGACCAACTGGCTGGGCACTGACGACCAGGCCCGGGACGTGCTGGCCCGGGTCATATTCGGCGCACGGATTTCCATCCTGTTTGCCTTGATCCTGACGGCCATCAGCACAGTGGTCGGTATTACCGCCGGCGCCTTGCAAGGCTTCTACGGTGGCCTGGTCGACCTGCTTGGCCAACGGGTGCAGGAAATCTGGGCCGGGTTGCCGGTGCTGTACCTGCTGATCATTTTGTCCGGCTTTGTGGCGCCGAGTTTCTGGTGGTTGCTGGGCATCATGGCGCTGTTCAGCTGGCTGGCCCTGGTGGACGTGGTGCGCGCCGAGTTCTTGCGCGGGCGCAGCCTGGAATACGTCAAGGCCGCGCGGGCATTGGGCCTGACCGACGGTGCACTGATGCGCCGGCATATCCTGCCCAACGCCATGACCTCCACCCTGACCTACCTGCCCTTTATCCTGACCGGCGCGATCGCCACCCTCACCGCCCTGGACTTTCTCGGCTTCGGCATGCCGCCGGGCAGCGCCTCGCTGGGCGAACTGATCGGCCAGGCCAAACACAATCTGCAGGCGCCGTGGCTGGGCCTGACCGCGTTCTGTGCGCTGGCGCTGATCCTGTCGCTACTGGTGTTTATCGGCGAAGCCTGCCGCGATGCCTTCGATCCCCGGACCTGAGAATTGACATGACCAACACACTGATAGAAATCCGCGACTTGCGCGTGAGCTTTGCCGGGGCAGAAGTGGTTCACGGCATCAACCTCGATATCCGCCGTGGCGAGTGTATGGCCCTGGTGGGCGAGTCGGGCTCGGGCAAATCGGTCACGGCGCACTCGATCCTGCGCCTGCTGCCGGGCAAAGACGTGCAGACCCAAGGCAGCATCCGTTATGCCGGCACCGACCTGGTTGCGGCCAGTGACAGCCAGTTGCGCAGCTTGCGCGGCAACCGCATTGCGATGATTTTTCAGGAGCCGATGACCTCGCTCAACCCGTTGCACACGGTGCAAAAGCAGATCAGTGAAATCCTGGTCACCCACAAGGGCCTGAAAAACCGGGCAGCGCGGCAACGCACCCTGGAGCTGCTGGAACTGGTGGGTATCCGTGAACCGGCCAAACGCCTCAATGCTTATCCGCACCAGCTGTCCGGCGGGCAGCGCCAGCGGGTAATGATTGCGATGGCCCTGGCCAACGAACCGGAACTGCTGATCGCCGATGAACCGACCACGGCACTGGACGTGACGGTGCAGCAAAAAATCCTCGAACTGTTGATCGACCTGCAACAGCGCCTGGGCATGTCGTTGTTGCTGATCAGCCACGACCTCAACCTGGTGCGTAAAATCGCCCAGCGCGTGTGTGTGATGCGCGGCGGCGAGATTGTCGAGCAGGCCAGTTGCGCGGCCCTGTTCCGCGAGCCGAAACACCCCTATAGCCGAATGCTGATCGAGGCCGAGCCCACAGGCAGCCCCGTGCCTGGCGAATACCGGCACAACCTGCTGGAGGTCCGTGACCTGAAGGTCTGGTTCCCCCTGCCCAAGCCGCTGTTCAGCCGCGAGCGGCACTTTATCAAGGCGGTGGACGGGGTCAGTTTTGAGCTGAAAAAAGGCCGCACCCTGGGTATTGTCGGCGAGTCCGGCTCGGGCAAATCAACCCTCGGTCAGGCGATTTTGCGGCTGGTCGACTCAGAGGGCGATATCCGTTTTGGCAACAAACAACTGAACATCCTCAGTCAGAACCTGCTGCGTCCATTGCGCCGGCAGATGCAGGTGGTGTTCCAGGACCCGTTTGGCAGCCTGAGCCCGCGCATGTCGGTGCAGCAGATCATCAGCGAAGGCTTGCTGGCCCATGATATGGGTACTGAGCAGGAGCGCGAGGCGGCGGTGATCCGGGTTCTGCAGGAAGTGGGCCTGGACCCGCAAAGCCGCCATCGCTACCCCCATGAGTTTTCGGGTGGCCAACGCCAACGCATCTCCATTGCCCGCGCGCTGATCATGGAACCGGATTTGATACTGCTCGACGAGCCGACCTCGGCGCTGGACCGTACGGTACAAAAACAGGTCGTCGACTTGCTGCGCGACCTGCAGGCCCGGCATGGCCTGACCTACCTGTTTATCAGCCACGACCTGGCGGTGGTGCATGCCCTGGCCCACGACATGATCGTGATCAAGGACGGCAAAGTGGTGGAACAAGGGGATGCGCAGTCCATCTTCGACAACCCGCAACACCCCTATACCCGGGAACTGCTGCAGGCCAGCAGCTTGAAGACGCAGGAAGCTGCGCTTGCCGATGCTGTGTAGCCGCTGACGAGCGGAGCGAGGCTGCGTCCGGCTGCGAAGCGGCCGTGAAACCTGTGAACCCAATTCAACTGGCACAGCGTGGTGTCTGATTTTGCGACTGCTTCGCAGCCGGACGCAGCCTCGCTCCGCTCGTCAGCGGCTACAAGACAGAAGGATCGCGAGCAGGCCCGTTCCGGCACGGAATCTCTCCACAGCATATTCCAAAAACGAATATATAAATCATTTTATATTCTTTTTTAAAATTAAAATTTCCTGCAAGACTCTCGTCATAACTCTTCCAACTCATGATGAGAACGAAATGAAAAAATTCACTGCCCTCACCGCCCTGACCCTGGCTGTTTTGTCTGGCCTGGCCCACGCCGATCGTCTGGATGACATCAAAAAATCCGGCGTGCTGCGTGTAGCGTCCTTTGACAGTAACCCGCCGTTCGGCTTTGTCGATGCCAACAGCAAGCAGATCGAAGGCCTCGACGTGGACTACGCCAAGGCCATCGCCGACAAGCTGGGCGTGAAGTTGCAGCTGCAGCCGACCAACCCGGCCAACCGCGTACCCTTGCTGGTCGCGAACAAGGTGGATCTGGTATTGGCTAACTTCACCATCACCCCCGAACGTGCCGAACAGGTGAACTTCAGCATTCCGTACTTCGCTTCGGGCCAGCAATTTATCGTCAAGAAAGGCACCCTCGCATCCCCCGACGAACTGAACAAATGGCGCGTGGGCGTGGACAAGGGCACAGTCAACGAAGGCGTACTGCGCGAGAAGTTCCCCGGTGCCAAAGTGGTGGCCTACGATGACACCCCCTTCGCCTTCACTGCCCTGCGCAACGGTAATGTCCAGGCCATCACCCAGGACGGTCCGAAGCTGATCGGCCTGCTGGCCAATGTACCGGACAAGGACAAATACGAAGTGCCGCCGTTCACCATTTCCAATGACCTGATCGGTGTCGGCATTCCCAAAGGCGAAGCGCGCCTGACCGAGGTGGTCAACCAGACCCTCACCGACCTCGAAGCCCAGGGCAAGGCCCAGGGCATTTATGACGCCTGGTTCGGTCCGACCACCAAGACCCCGCTGACCCGCCTGTACAAGATTGGCGACAAGAGCTAAGCCACTGCCTCTGTGGGAGCGAGCCTGCTCGCGAAGACTTTGCACGAGCAGGCTCGTTCCCACAGTTCCTGTCTCCTTCAGCCCGTCACGGTCAACCGGACGGGTTTGCTCGTTTCTGGATGGACGCTGTTTCTATGTTCGGTGAACTGCTTGCCCCGCAATACTTGCACTGGTTGCTCGATGGTTTTGTCCTCACCCTGATCCTTTCCCTGCTGACCTGCCTGGTGGCTACCGGGCTGGGATTTTTGCTGTGCCTGGCACGCCTCTCGCCTTTGCGTGTGTGGTCATGGCCGGCACGGGCCTACCTGGCCCTGTTTCGCAACACGCCACTGCTGGTGCAGCTGTTTTTCTGGTACTTCGGGGTCACGGCCATGCTGCCCGAAGGGCTGGTGATGTGGCTCAACCAGCCACGCAGCCTGTCACTGGGCCTGTTTGAAATTGAATGGCCGTCGTTTGAATTTCTCGCCGGGTTCTGGGGGCTGATGCTCTATACCGCCGCCTTTATTTGCGAGGAGTTTCGTGCAGGCATCAGTTCGGTGCGCGTAGAACAACGGGCGGCGGGCCTGGCACTGGGCCTGAGGCCGGCACAGGTGTGGCGCTATATTCTGTTCCCGCAGGCGCTGCGCACGGCGTTGGGGCCGTTGCTGGGGCAGTACATGAACGCCCTGAAAAACTCGTCACTGACCATGGCCATTGGCTTGGCCGAGCTGTCCTATGCCTCGCGTCAGGTCGAGACCGAAACCTTCAAGACCTTCCAGGCCTTCGGTTTTGCCACCCTGCTGTATGTGGCCAGCATTGCCTTGATCGAAGTGCTTGGCCAATTGATTGCACGCAGCAAGTGGTATCGCCAGGGAGTGGTGTAAGTCATGGATTTTTCGGTTATCAGTGACAATTTTTCTTATTTCATGCTCGGCGCCTGGCCCAACGGACCTTTGGGCGGCGCGGCACTGACGCTGCTGCTCAGCCTGTTGTCGGGGATCATCTCGGCACTCCTTGGGCTGGTGCTGGGCATTGCGCTGGTGATGATTCGCGGCAAAACGCGCTGGTTGCTGCTGGGGGTACTGGGCTTTTTGCGGGCAATTCCGGTGGTGATGCTGATTTTCTGGAGTTACTTCCTGCTGCCCATCCTGTTCAAGGTTGATGTACCCGCGCTGGCCACCGTGGTGTGTGCGCTGTCGCTGATCGGCGGGGCGTACCTGGCGCACTCGGTGTATGCCGGGATCAGCAGCCTGCCGGCCGGGCAATGGGCGGCGGGCAAGGCACTGGGCCTGGGTAGCTGGCAAGTGTTGCGCCTGATTATCCTGCCGCAGGCCCTGCCGATGATGCTGCCCTCCTTTCTCAACCAATGGATCTCACTGATCAAGGACACCTCGCTGGCCTATGTGATCGGCGTGGGCGAACTGTCGTTTGTCGCCACCCAGATCAGCAACCGGGTAATGGTGCACCCGACTGAAATCTTCCTGTTTGTGGCCCTGGTGTACTTCGTGTTTTGCAGCAGCCTGGACTGGGTTGCCAATCGCTGGGTGCGAAAACCTGCGCAGACCCGGTAGTCGCTGCCGAAGGCTGCGAAGGCGGGGCGCAGCCCCCGTTTTCTATAAGAGCACCCAGGTCTCTTCGCGGCCTTCGTTCCTCGTCAGCGACAAACTGGGAAAAAAGTGATGGCTGAAAGCCCCTCACCCCAACCCTCTCCCGGAGGGAGAGGGAGTTGATCAGTGGAGATTTTGAGGCCGCGTGCGGTCAGTTCCCTCTCCCTCCGGGAGAGGGCTAGGGTGAGGGGCTTTTAAGTGGTTTGATCTACAACAGAGTATCTACAAGGTCAGGCTTCAGGTCAGGGTGGCAATCACCGCCCAAACCGGCACAAACCCCATTGGCAGCCACACGGCGAGTCGCGGCCGATACGGCAACAGCATCAGCAGGCTAAAACCGCTCAGCGAGAGCAGGCCAAACCAGCCCACCGGCCCCATCGCCCAGCCCCAGGCCCGTGCGCAAAACCACAAGCTCAGTGCCAGGCTCACCCAGCCAGCCACCCGCAGCAAACGGCTCAGTCGGGCCGATGGGGCTTTGCCCCACACCTGTTTGTAATGGCGCTCCAATCCCTGGCACAAGGCAAGCATGCCGACATAGGCAAAACCCATACCCGCAAAAAAATCAGCCAGCATCTCAATTCACCTCGGCCATGACGGCGGTCTTTTTGCGCGGTACCCGCTCCACCGCCGGTTGCGATACTTTCCAGCACGCCCACAACAATATGGCGCCCAGGGCCATTGCGGTCAGCTCAACCCCGATGCTGCTGTGCACTGCCCAAGGCCGGTTGACTGTAAAGGCACTCAACAACGGCAAGCTCAGGCACATCAACCCCGCCAGCCCCAGTTGCTCGCGCCAGGCCTGCATGCGCGGGCGCAGCAAGGCATGGACAAAACTCAACGCCCACATACCAAAGAACACATTCAACTCAGCATCAGCCCGCTCGGTCATCCCCGACGGCAACAGCCGGTTGCCCCACAACAGGCTGATACAAGCCAGGCTCAAGCCCGCCATAACGGTGATATTCAGCGCTTCGACCAGACGGTAAAGCACCTGGGCAACCCGACCTTCGCTGGCGTATTTGCGCCGCCGCTTGACGGTGAACAGCACCAGCCCGCTGGCAATCATGGCGCTGCTGATCAGGCCGCAAATAAAGTACAGCCAGCGCATCGGATACCCCCCGAACTGGGCAAAGTGCAGCCCCGAAATCACCCGATGGGTCAGCACCGTGGGGCGCATTTCAGTGGGGCCGGACAACTGCTCGCCGGTGACGCCGTCAAAGCGCATGCCCTGGCCCTTGGTCAGGGCAATACGGTTGCCCAAGATCGGCCGGATCTGGATCTCGGCATTGCTCATCCCGGGGTTGCTGATGCTGATCCCGCCCAACGGCCCCATGACCGCCCGGGCCTGGCTCAGCAACGGCCCCAGGGCTACCAGCGATGCAGGCTCTGCGGCTCTGGGGCGTTGCACGGCAATGCTGGCCGGCGTCTTGTCCTGCGCCTTGAAAAAGGCCTCGCGATCACCATCGAATAGCGCGTCCATCGCCGCCGGCATATAGATCACCAGGAAAATCGCCAGCCCGGTGTAGGTGATCATCAAGTGAAACGGCAGCAACAGCACGGCACTGGCGTTATGCGCGTCCAGCCACGAGCGCTGGCCTTTGGCGGGACGGAAGGTGAAGAATTCCTTGAAGAACTTCTTGTGGATCACGATGCCGCTGACCAACGCCGCAAGCATGCCCATGGCCAGCGCACCGACCAGGTAAATGCCGATCATGCGCGGCATGTGCAAGGTGAAGTGGAACAGAAAGAAGAAGCGCCCCCCGACTGTTTCCCGCACTGGCAACACTTCGCCGGTATCAGGGTCCAGGGTCACCGACACGCCATCACGGCGCCCGCCGGTAGAGGCCTGCAATTGCGGCGAGCGCTCATAGGGCAGGCTGATGCCCCACTGCTTTGCGTCGGCCTTATGTGTCTGCAGGTAAGTCAGTGCCCGTTGCGCGGCCTGCTCGTCGGTCAGCTGGTGGGCCGGCAGCTCGGGGGTCATCCAGTTGTCGATCTCCTGATCGAAGACTGCCAGGCTGCCGGTCAAAAATATCACCAGCAACAACCAGCCAACGATCAGGCCGCCCCAGGTATGTAACCAGGCCATGGATTGGGTCAGGGTCTGTTTCATCCCAGTTGCTCCAGCAGTTGTGGCCAAAAACCGATGCCTGCCAGGGGCACCGCGAGCACCGCGCCCATCCAGGCCGACCACTGATGACGGGCGGCAAACGCCCACAGAATGGCGAAGGTGTAGATCACGAACGACAACAGGCTGGCGACGATCATCGAGTCCACATTGTCCAGCGGCAGCAGCCGCGCCAATGCAGCAGTAAAGGCATAGGTAAAGGCATAGCCACCAACCAGGGCAGCCAGTGTGCGCGACACAATCGGCACCCAGGCCGACGTTGCGAGTTTCATCTGTTCAATCCTCTATCGAGCTCCGGTTTTTTGCCTGCACCAGATGCGACAACGGCGCGGCACCCGTTTTCACGGATGTCGCGCCTGAAATTGCCTGCACCGGTAACAGTGGTCAGGCCCGGGTTGTTATCAGAACGAGCTGGTCACCGAGGCGAAGTAGGCACGGCCTGCTTCGTTGTAGGTTTGCGCACCCGCTTCGTCCGCGTTGCCCTTGCGGTACAGCTGCTTGTCAAACAGGTTGTTGATGCCCACCCGCACACTGAAGTTTTTGTTGAACTCATAGCCGCTGCTCAGGCCCACCAGACCGTAAGGGTCGACCGGTTGCTGCACGGATTTGTCCAGTGCTTCGTTGGCGCGGTTGTTGCGCTTGGGCGCTTCCTGCTTGCCGTAGTAAGTACCGCTGACCTGGAACGACAGTTTTTCGGTAGCGTACCAGTCAAGCATGGTGTTGAGGGTGTACTTGGGGATGATGCTCAGCGGGTCGCCGGTTTCCTTGTCCTTGCTTTCAATCATGTAGGTCAGGTTGGTGTTCCAGTCCAGATCCTCGCGCAGGCTGACAAACAGGTTGCCTTCAACCCCTTGCACGATGGCCTTGCCGCTGTTTTCCCATTGCAGCACGCGACGGCCGTTGGGCAGGCGGAATGCCGCTTCGTTGCTGGCATTGATCTTGTTCTGGTAGTCGTTGCGGAAATAGGTGGCGCTGGTGCGCCATGTGCCTTTATCGAATGCCAGGCCGATCTCTTTGTTGACGCTGATTTCCGGTTTGAGATCCGGGTTACCGACCAGGTAGCAGCCACCGATGTTCACTTCCACCGAGCTGCAGCCTGCACCACGGCTGTACAACAGATAGTTGGGGTTGGACTGGTACAGGTTCGGGGTCTTGTAGGCCCGGGCAATACCGCCCTTGATGCTCAACTCATCGGTGATCTGGTGCGAGGCGTTGAGGCTTGGGCTCCAGTTGCCGCCAAATTCACTGTGATGGTCGAAACGCACGCCGGGGGTGACAATGGTTTTGGCGCCGACTTCAATGTTGTCTTCAACGTAGAAGGCATAGCTGTTGGCCGTGGATTTGGTTTCGGTGCGGTCAGTGCCCGGCAGCGCCGCGCCACCATCAGCACCCGGGTCCCAGCTTTGCGGGCGCAGCGAGCCTGGGTCGTTGAGCGATTCGTAGAGGTACTCGCCACCCAGGGTCAGTACCTGGGCGGTGCCCATATTCAGCGGCAAGTTGACCTCGCCGGTGGCGCGGGTATTGCGCAGCCGTGATTCGAACGTGCCGGCACTTTCGGATGGCGCGCCTTCACCATAACCGGCCAGGCCTTCGTTGAGGCGGGCGTTGCGGGTCAGGTCGTGGGTCAGCGAGGCCGACGTCGAGCCCCAGTCAAACGAGCCATTGTGGGTGGCCGAAAAGGTACTGCGTTGCAGCACGCTGGTTTCTTTGCCGGTCAGGCTGTTGACGAAGTCACCACCGCTGTTGAGCATGGTGTCACCGGCAAAAATATTGCCCTGGCGGCTGTAGCTGGCTTCCAGGTCCAGGGTCTGCTCAGGGGTGAACTGCCAACTGAGCAGGCCGTTGATGTCTTTGTTGCGCACGCCTTCGCGGCCCGCCACAACGCTGTCGGGGGATGCCTGGGCGGCGGTGTTGATACCCGGGTCATCCGCATCGGTCTTGTTCAGGCCGCCATACACACGAAACACCAGATCATCCGTGATCGGCCCGCTGAGGTTGAAGTTGGTGCGCTTGCTGACACCTTCGGCGTCGTCTTCCGGCGCCAGGTAGTAGGCCGTCAACGAGCCGCTGAGCTTGCTCGACGGGCGCTTGGTGATGATATTGACCACCCCGCCCATTGCGCCGGAGCCGTAGCGTGCGGCTGCCGGGCCACGCAGGATCTCGATGCGTTCGACCTCTTCGGCCGGTACCCAGTTGGTTTCGCCACGGGTATCACGGTCGCCGCTCCAGCCATAGCGCTGGGCGTTGCGCGAAGAAGACGGCTTGCCGTCAATCAGGATCAGGGTGTTTTCCGGGCCCATGCCGCGCAGGTCGATCTGGCGGTTGTTGCCACGGGCACCGCTGGAGCTGTTACCGGTGAGGTTGACCCCGGGCTCGCGACGAATGATGTCGGACAGGTCATTGGCTGGCGGGCGCTTCTTGATGTCTTCGGCGGTGATGATCGACACCCCCGGTGCCTGCTTCAACTCCTGTGCAGCGGTGCCCAGCACGCGGGTTTCTTCGAGTTGCAACGCCTGGCGGGTACCATCCACCGGCAAATCGGTGGCCTCAACCGGTACTTCGTCACGCTCGCGCTCAAGTGCGTCAGCGAGCAAGGTGGGCGAAGCCAGAGCGGCCATAAACGCCAGTGAAAGATGACTGCGGTTGAATCGAGACGACATGTCCAGTTGATCCCTTAACAATGGAGTGTGCTCAGCAGGCCAAAGGCTGGAAATTGCTGACGCTCGACCCAGAAAGGACCTACGTATTTAGCTTTCCCCGGCACTGCCAGGGCCGCAATGATAAACACTCTCATTTGAGAGTAAAGCGCAATTGACAACAATCCTCATTAGCAAGTTCCCTAATCCCTTTGTTTTAGAGCCTTTTCCTACATAAAAAAATTAATACAAATTGCAACAATGCCCTCAGATCAAGAAATCCCCTGCCCTGTACAATCCTAAATCCTACTTTTTTGAGCCTTATCGCCATGACTGACCAACTGCACATCACTGACCTGTTACCCGGCGACGGCAAAGCCGTGGTCAAGGGCGCCCTGATTACCACGCACTACACCGGCTGGCTCGAAGACGGCACGGTATTCGACTCTTCGCATCAGCGCGGCAAGCCGTTCCAGTGCGTGATCGGCACCGGGCGAGTGATCAAGGGCTGGGACATCGGCCTGATGGGCATGCAGGTCGGCGGCAAGCGCACACTGCAGGTACCCGCGCACCTGGCCTATGGTGAAAGAAGCATGGGCGCGCATATCACACCGAACTCCAACCTGCGGTTTGAGATCGAACTGCTGGAAGTGCTTACACGCGACGATTGAGCGCAACTGCACATTGCGCATTAATAGGGAGTTAAAGGCTGGTGAATCGATTTTTCAGGTGTTGTTTACCGATTATTACGCTAGTGGCACTGGCAGGTTGCAGCAGTCAGAGCACGCAGACACTGCCAAGCCGGACTCCCGACCAGACCCGCGCCCGCATTGTGCAACTGCTACCGGCCAAGATTGCGGACCGTACCGGCTGGGCAACGGATATCCAGGTCGCATTCACTGCCCAAGGCCTGGCGCCCACCGATGAAAACCTGTGTTCCGTGCTGGCGGTGACCGAGCAGGAGTCGACCTTTCAGGCCGACCCGCCGGTGCCGGGGCTGGGCAAGATCGCCCGCAGTGAAATCAACCGCCGCGCCGGCAAGCTGCATATCCCCGAGTTTGTAGTGCGCAGTGCCTTGAGCATCACTTCACCCGACGGTAAAACCTACAATCAACGCCTGGATGCGGCCCGCACCGAGGGCCAGTTGAGCGCCATTTTTGATGATTTCATCGGCATGGTGCCACTGGGCAAAAACCTGTTTGGCGGCTTGAACCCGGTACACACCGGCGGGCCGATGCAGGTCAGCATCGCCTTTGCCGAAAAACGCGCACGGGACTACCCCTACCCCGTGGCCCGCTCGATCCGCCAGGAAGTCTTCACCCGACGCGGCGGTATGTATTTCGGCATCGCTCACCTGCTGGGTTATCCGGTGGACTACACACAACCGATTTATCGCTTTGCCGACTTCAATGCGGGCTGGTACGCAAGCCGCAATGCCGCTTTTCAGAATGCCGTCAGCCGTGCGTCTGGCATACCACTGGCACTGGATGGCGACCTGACCATCCCGGGTTCTTACGCGGTCGGCTCCACCGAGCTGGCGGTAAGGGCCCTTGGCAAGCAACTGGGCCTGAGCCATAACGCTATCCGCCGTCAGCTCGAAAAAGGCGACAGCCTGGACTTCAACGAAACCGATCTGTACCAGGACGTGTTCGCCCTCGCCGACCGCCAGCAAGGCAAGCCGCTGCCCCGTGCGGTATTACCGGGCATCACCCTGCAAAGCCCGAAAATCACCCGCAACCTGACCACCGCCTGGTTTGCCCAGCGGGTTGATGAACGTCGTCAGCGTTGTATAAGCCGGGCAGCGGCTAGCCGCTGAATTTCTGTGGGAGCGAGCCTACGGGCAAACCCAGCGCTAAAATGCTACAAATTATGTAACCAGCGCATGCAGGCCTTGTAGTCCCTTGGGCAGGCTGCGATAAGCTGCGCCGCAAGTTCAATCAACAGTCATCAGGAATAATTGATATGTGCGTGGTTTTTGCATGAAATGGCTCAAAGGCATCATTCTGGGAGTCATCCTGCTGGCAGTCGGCGCCGTGGGGCTGGGGCTGTTTTACTTTCTGCCCCAGCACGATGTGGTGATGGTCACGGGGGTTGAGGTCAAGCGCATGGATCACAACGGTGTGATCAGCGCAGAAAACCCGGCTGACGGCCCGACCCGGGATGTGTATTTCATCAACACTGAAGACCCGGTGACCAAGGAGGTCATGGTTTATCGCAACGAAGACACCGGCTGGTCCTTCCCCTGGTATTTCAAGTTCGACTCTGCCGATATCCAGGCCAAGGCCCAGGGTTACTCCCGCGATGCCAACCAGCTGGCGCTGATCCGCTACTACGGCTGGCGTATCAAGATCTTCTCAGTATTTCCCAATATCACCGCGATCGAAGCCACCAACAGCCGGGATGAGCCTTTCCCCTGGTTCAACACGGTGTTCTTCAGCGTGCTGGCACTGCTCTTGATCGTGATTGCCGTCTTTATCAAGCGTCGCGTCAAACGTCGCCCGCAAATGCCGGTCAATTGATCGCTGCGCCCCTGCGGGGGCGCATTCCAGGGGCCGTCAATCGGTCACCCGCGACACCCTCCCCTGCGGCCACACCGGCAAGCCTTGACCTCAAGGTTTGCCGATAGCCACGGCCGGCTCGTCTGCCACGCCAACATCGGCCTCGCGCTCATGCTCCAGCACGGCCTGGGCCAGGTCTTCGGTGACGCGCATCTCGACCCCGACTGCCGACATTTGTGCCGCAGCGGTAAAGGGGGCTGCGGTCACTGGCTCCGAGCCCTTGGCACGACGCCAGGCAAACAGCACCACCAGGCCCACGTTCAGCGCGGCCAGGGCCCAGAACAGCCCGGCCTCACCGACCCGGGTCATCAGCGGCGAAATCACCAGCGGGCTGATGGCACAGCCCAGGGAGTTGATCAGCAGCAGTCCCTGGATCATGCTCACGATCGCCCCCGACGATGCCCGGTCCGCCGCATGGCTGACCGCCACCGGGTAAATCGCGAAGATACCGCCCCCCAGCAGAAAAAACGCCACTACCAGTAACGGCGAACCGGCTGGCAGCATCAGGATGACCAGCGACAGCAGTGCACAGGCAGCGCCCAGCACGATCAATACCAGGTGCCGGTCCTGATGGTCCGACCAGCGCCCGACCGGGTACTGCAACAACATGGCGCCGAGAATCACCCAGGCCATCATATGCCCCACTTCGGTCACGTCCATGCCGATGCGCTGCAGGTACAGGGGTAGCAGCGCATAGACCGCCGCAATGGCAATGCCCGAACCAAAGCAGCCAATCACGCCAGTGGGTGTGGCACGCAGCAACTGCAGCGGCATCAGCGGTTCTGCGCGCTCAACAATGGGGGTTGCCCGTGGCAGCATGACAATGGGCAACAACGACAGCGAGGCCAGAATGGCGGCGATCATAAAGGGCACCGTGTCACCGGTCAGGGCAATGGCGCCCAGATTGACCTGCCCCAGCAACCCCGCACCGTAAAGGGCAATCATATACAGGGCCAGCAGGCGCCCGCGAATCTTGGGGTCGGCGGCCATCAACAGCCAGCTTTCCACCACCAGGAACACGCCGACGCTGGCCCAGCCGTTGACCAGGCGCAGAACAAACCATGTCCAGGGCTCGGATGACATGCCCTGGAACAGGATCGAGGTGGCAATCAATGCCGCGAAGCAGCTGTAGGCGCGGATATGGCCGATGCGCACGATCAGCCGGTCATTGAAGATCGAGCCCAGGGTCAGGCCGATAAAATAAGCGGAAGACACGATACCGACCATGGTCGCCGATTGGCCCATGGTGTCCAGGCGCAGTGTGGTCAGTGAGGCAAGCATGCCGTTGCCGATACTGATAATAAACAGCCCAAGTAACGGCGCCAGCGCCATCGCCAGCAATTGGACAGACATGATTGACTCAAGACCTCATTGTTCAATGGATAATCCGCTTGGGCAAAAGCACAGCGGCACCTGCCGGCAAAGGCCGGGGCGGGACAGAAAAACCGGGGTATGTGATGGTGCGCCCTCAACGCCACGGACGTGCCGGGCGAGTGACAGGCAAGGCTCGAGACCAGCATCGGCCCGGCAGAATCAGGGCGCGCATAGTAGCCGCAGACAGGTGTAAGTTGAAGAGAGCGGCCGGGGATTTATCAGGCCATTTTGCCGCAGGTACCCAGCCCCTTGTCATCCGGCCCTGGAACGCTGCCTTTTTATCCGGTACATGTCGCCATCGGCATGGCTGAGCAGCGTATCGGCATCCTCTCCGTCCACGGGGTAAAAGGCCATGCCGATACTGCAGGACGGCATTTTGATCCCGCCAAATTCAGCACCGAGCGGCTCGGCCATCGCCGCAGTAATCTGTTCGATCTTCCATGCCACGTCGTCCGCAGACTGGATATCGGTCAACAGCACGGTGAACTCATCACCGCCCATGCGCGCCACCGTGTCCGATTCGCGCACACAACTGTGCAGGCGTTGCGCAGCCATGCACAACACGCGATCCCCGGTGGCATGCCCATAGGCATCATTGATGCCCTTGAAATCATTCATATCCACAAACAGCAAGGCCAGCGTGCTCTGGCGCCGGCGTGCGGTACGCAGGGCAGATTCCAGGCGGTCATTGAACAGCGAACGGTTGGTCAGTTTGGTCAGCGGGTCGTGATGGGCCAGAAAGCGCAATTCGTCCTCGGCCTCCCTCAAGGCCGTCACGTCCCGAGCCACGCCGATCCGCGCACCGACATCCTCAGACCAGAAAGCGGCCCAGAGGATATGCACGACAGCGCCATCCTTGCGGATATAGCGATTGCGAAAATCGACATGGGCCTGGCCATTCATTACCCGGACAATGGAGGCCCGTGAAATCGCCAGGTCCTCAGGGTGTATATAGTCCGTGATCAGGGTCCCCGTAAGCTCTTCGGCACGGTAGCCGAGCAGGGTCTGGCAGGCATCACTGACAAAGGCAATCCGGTTGTCCCTGTCGACCACAAACACCGTGTCCAACATCAGATGGATCAGTTTGGGATAGAGCGCCTGCAGGTCAACGGCCATAGCTCGGGGTGTCCGGTTTGAAAATCGCCCTGATCATAGCCTGATAGCAAAGCAATGGCCAAATAACCATTTTATGTGGCATTTTTGGCGCCAAAAACCGGACACCCGCAACTCCAATAGTGATATTCAGCGGGTCGCATCAAGGTGTTAAAGTCAGTATTTGTTCAAACCCAGGGACGCCCCCATGACAGAGCGATATCAAGGAAGCTGCCTGTGTGCAGCGGTCCGTTATGAGCTGCTCACAACGCCAAAAGCAGTGAGCCATTGCCATTGCGGGCAGTGTCGAAAAGGCCATGGTGCCGCATTTGCCTCCTATGCCAGCATTGCGCGCAGCGCACTGCGGATCCTTCACGGCACCGACAGGATCACGGCCTACTCTTCCTCGCCGACGGTGGTCCGCGAGTTTTGCTCGCAGTGCGGTTCGACCCTGTTCTGGTCACGCAGCGAAGGTGAATTTGCCGACTGGATTTCCATTGCACTGGGCACGCTCGACACGCCCTTTGTGGCACAAAAGCAGAAACATGTTTACCTCGATTCGCCTGTGCACTGGGTTTGACCCTCTCCCGCAGGGAGAAGGCCAGGGTGAAGGCGCTTTTGATCTGCCCCGTCACCGGCCGCATGATCACACACAACATTTGCCGTTGGCAGTTGAGGTGCATCTGTAATACCGAGGCGCCCGCCTGCCCTCACCCCAACCCTCTCCCAGAGGGAGAGGGAGCTGGTTTGCGGCGTTACGCAGTTCTGCTTTTGCCTTGAGTCCCCTCTCCCTCCGGGAGTCAGCCCTTGGCTGCCATGGCCGTCACTTCAACCCGCATCCCCGCAACCGCCAGCTCGGCCACGCCCACAGCCGCCCGCACCGGCCACGGCTTGGCAAAGAAACGCTTATAGACCTCGTTGAATGCCGCGCGATCAGCCATATCGGTCAGGTAAATGGTCAGGTGCAACACCCGCTCCATCGAGCTGCCCGCCTTCTCCAGCGCCAGCTTGAGCGCCTGCAACGTGCACTCGCTCTGTTCAATAATCCCGCCCAGTTCCAGGCTGCCATCAGCACGGGTCGGAATCTGCGTCGAAACCAGCAAACCAGCGAAGCCGGCAACATCCGAAGAGATGGAGTCCGCATCAGGATCAGGGATAAAAGTCAGGTCGTGTTGAGACATAAGTGATCACTCGCTTGAGTTGGAAACCCCCATTGTCCAAGGTCCGCCGGCCCCGTGCGCGTTTTTTTGCGCAGCAGCACAGTGCCGCGCTTGGATAAAACTGCCCGCGATCCATTACCATGCGCTTCGCCATGACGTCGTTGCATAGCCTGGAGTGCCCTGTGGAAATCAAACACCTGCGATCATTTGTGACCCTGGCCGAAGAGCTGCACTTCGGCCGCGCCGCGCAACGGCTGTCCATCGTCCAACCGGCCCTGAGCATGCAGATCAAGATGCTCGAAGAAGAGCTGGGGGTGCGTTTGTTCGAGCGTAACCGGCACTCTGTGGCACTGACCGAGGTAGGCAGTCTCTTCCTGCCCGAAGCCCGGGCCACGCTCTACCAGTCGGCCCATGCAGCGGATGTGGCCAGAGCGTGCGGGCGCGGAGAAATCGGCCGGGTGCGCTTTGGTTTTGTGTCCTCGGTACTGCCCGAATTGCTGCCAAGGCTGATCCGCTCGCTGCATGCGCGCTTCCCGCGCATCGAGCTGGAACTCAAGGACATGCCGGGCCCGGATCAGGCTGTGGCGCTGAAAAGCGGCCAGCTCGATTTCGGCCTGATGCGCCTGCCGGCTGCCATCCCGGGCATCCACACCCGGGAAGTGCTGCAGGAAAGCTTTATTGTCGCCCTGCCCGGCGATCACCCGCTGGTGACCTGCGCCAGCCTGGGCCCAACGGACCTGAGCCTACTGCCGGTGTTTACCCTGGCACGGCGCTACGCCCCCGGTTTTTACGATGAACTGATGCAAGCACTCACCCGTCAGGGCGCGCATCTGCAAAACGCAACCGAGCTGGGCGAATTCACCACCATGCTGGCACTGGTTTCTGCCGGGCTGGGGGTCGGTTTGCTGCCGGCAAATGCCGGCCGCGCCCTGCCCGCCAATGTCATCTCCAGGCCACTGGAACTGGGGGACTACCGCGCAACGACCGGACTGGCATGGACGGAGCTCAACAGCGCGGTGAAAACCACCGTGTTCAGCTTGATGGATGAACTTTTGCCGCCGGCTCAGCAGCCCTTTGGGCACTGAGCACCACCAGCATGTCCTTGCCTGCCTTGATCAAGTCCGGGCACGCACCATTGACCTGGCATAACACGATCAAGCCCTCGCCAATCAGCAGAAGCTGCATGGCTACCAGGCGAGGATTGTTATAGCCGGTCTGGGCACACAGGTCCTCAAGATAAGCCTGCAGTGCTTGCTTGTGCTGGCGTGCCAGCCTGTGCGGCGGCAGTGACAGGCTGGCATATTCCGCGGATGCGTTGATAAAGGCACAGCCGTAAAAGCCCGGTTCCTGAACCCAGGACGCAATGAAATCAAGGTAGGCAAGCGGGCGCTCTGAGACGGGAACCGCTTCAACCACCGCACGCACTCTGGCCATGAACTCGTTGTGGCGTAGCTCCAGAGCTGCCTCGACCAGATGTTCCTTGCCGGGAAAATGCCGGTACAGGGTTTTTTTCGTGACACCCGCCTCCTGGCTCAACTGCTCCACCCCGGTAGCGTGAAAACCCTGTCGATAGAACAGGCGCAAGGCGGCACGGGTGATTGCATCAGACGTACTCATGGGCACTGGCCTCCTGTGGAATACAACACAGTGTATACCGATCGGTTGACCTGCAGGTATACCGATCGGTATCCTCCTGTTACATCCCCTGTCCCGAGTACTTCCATGTCTACACGTCGCCTGCTCAAATCAGGTGCGCCAGCCGCACCCTCCCTGCTTTTCACGCTGACATCGTTTATGGGTGCTGTCATCACCATTGGTGTTACTGGCTGGCTGAGCAACCTGTCGGGTACCCCATGGCTGATGGCCTCGATGGGGGCCAGTTGCGTCCTGGCGTTTGGCGTCCCCGACTCGCCGCTGGCTCAACCGCGCAGCATTATCGGCGGGCATGTCATATCAACCCTGGTCGGGCTGATTGTTCTGCATATGCTGGGCAATTCGTGGTGGGCCTGCGCATTGGCCGTCGGCCTGGCTCTGGTTGCCATGCAACAAACCCGTACCCTGCATGCCCCGGCGGGGGCAAACCCGATCGTGGTGCTGATGACCGGTGCGCCATGGTCTTTTGTGTTCACCCCGGTGCTGGCCGGTTCCATCGTCATTGTGATGATTGCCTGGTGCCTGAATAACGCGCGCAGCCAGGGCAGTTACCCCAAATACTGGTGGTAGCTAGCCTGCCTGCAATATAAAAGTAAATGATAAACATTCCCTCTGCTGATACGATTCAGCACCGCTGCAGAGTCTTAAACAGCTGTCATGGCCGTTTCAACCGACGCACTGAACAGCGAGGCATCAAGCACTTCGCCCCGTTCATTGCCCGGTTCTCGGCAGCGCGTTCAGTTATCTGCCGTCATTGGTGTGGAGTGTTACGGATGTTGCAAAGGAAGCATGGATTCAAACGGGCAGGCCTGGTGCCACTGGGTGTGTGTACCGGCCTGGTGATCAGTTGCACGGTGCTGGCGGGCGAAAACGCCCCCATGCAACTGCCCAGTATTCAGGTCGACGGCGTGCAATCTGCCGGAGACGATACGGACTACCGTGCGGGCTACAGCTCGACGGCTGACAAGACTGAAACGCCCTTTCTGCAGCAGTCGCAAGTGGTCGATACAGTGACCCGCCAGCAACTCAAGGATCAAGCGCCACAAACCCTCGAAGACGTGATCAAGTTTATGCCCGGGGTGGTGGTCAGCAACAACTTCGGTGGCACCCAGGACAGTTTTATCAAACGCGGCTTCGGCAATTCCGATGATGGCGGCGTGTTGCGCGATGGTGTACGCATGCCCATCGGCCGCAGCTTTCAACGTGTCACCACCGAGCGCGTGGAGATGCTCAAGGGCCCTGCTTCCTTGCTCTACGGCATGCAGGAACCCGGCGGAGTGATCAATGTGATCACGAAAAAACCGCAGTACCAATGGAACAGCACACTGGGCGGCACCCTGAGCGATCAGGGTGGCGGCGATGGCTGGTTCGATGTCACCGGGCCGCTGGCTGACAGCGGTTTTGCCTTTCGATTGATCGGGCAAAACCGCGATGAGGACTACTGGCGCAACTTTGGCCAGAACAAGTCCAAACTGGTCGCCCCTTCGCTGTCCTACGAGTCTGACGATCTGTCGTTTCTCGCCGCTTACGAATACAACGACTACAGCAATACGCTGGATCGCGGCGCGCTGTTTTACAACGGTCATCACGTAGGCAGCCGCGACAAGCGCCTGGACGAAAAATGGACCCGCGCCGAAGGTCAGCGCCAATCGCTCAACACGACCACCGAGTACCGCCTCGACCCCACTTCCAGGGTGCGCCTGACCACGGGCTGGGTGTATGACCATTACAACGACTACCAGGCCGACCCCAGTGAATATCGCCCTGCAACAGGCGAGCTGACCCGACGGTTTCGTCGCAACGTGGGCGCCAACCGGGAGAACGCTTACCTGTCGCTGGACTGGATAGGCAACAAGAGCTGGCTCGGCATCGACCACGACCTGGTCACGGGTGCCGACTATGAAACCCGCCGCGAAGCCAATGGCGACTTCCTGCAAAGCCGCAATGTCGGTGGCTTCTACCCGGCCGACCCGCAGTATGGGCTGCTGCCGCCGGTGGGCACCGTCAACCCGTCCAACACCAACGGCAAAAGCCATATCAAGGGCCAGTCGCTGTACGTCAAAGACACTATCCATCTTGGGGAAAAATGGATTCTGGCCCCGGGCCTGCGTTATCAGCATTACTCGATCGACTCTGGCGCGGGCCTGGACTTCAAGCAAACCACCGATGAGGGTGAATCCAGGCTTTTGCCCTTCCTGGGGCTGGTGTATCAAATGCGTGACGACCTCTCATTGTATGGCAACTACAGCCAGTCATTCGCACCCAATGAGATGGAAACCGGCACCACGTTCGAAGGCACCTACAAGTCTGAAACCGGCCGTCAGTACGAAGTGGGCATGAAGTATGACAACGGCGACTGGACCAGCCAGCTGGCGGTGTATGACATTCTGAAAAAGAATGTGCAGCAGAACACCGGTGAGCTCGACGCGTTCGGCAACATGATCCAGCGCATTGCCGGTGAAGTGCAGTCAAATGGCCTGGAGTGGAGCATGAGCGGACGCCTGAGCGCGCAGTGGAGCGTGGTCGCCAACTACGCCTACACCGACGCCCGAATCAAAAAGGACACCGGGCAAACCGAGGGCAACCGCCTGTTCAACGTGGCACGCCATGTGGGCGGGGCTTACCTGACCTATGAAGTGCCGGCCGATATATTGGCCGGCCGCGTGCGTCTGGGCTCCGGTGCCCGTTATGTGGGCAAGCGCGCAGGAGATATCAGCAACTCTTTCGAGCTGCCGGACTACACCACGGTTGACGCCTTCGCGTCCTGGAAGACCAGCCATCTGCTGGGCAAAGAAACCTCACTGCAGCTCAACGTCAGCAACCTGACCGATCGCAGCTACTTTGTCGCTTCAGGCGGCAACACCCGACGGGTCAGCTGGGGAGAAGGACGGACGCTGCGACTGACCGGGGAAGTCAGCTTCTAGTGCGACAGGCAGGCGCGATCGCGCCTGCCCCTTGGCTCGGTGTTCATGTCCAGTCCGCCGGGCCAGGATCACGCCTGTGCAGGATAGAACAGCAGCACCAGCCACCCGGCAACAAAGAGCCCCAGGCCAAACGTCAGGTGGGTGATCACGCTGCGCCGCCGCGCCACATAAGGCGCCGCCGTCTTCGATGCCGCGATGCCGAAGCCGAACGCGGGCTGCAAGATGAAAAACGGTGCCATCAGGCTGATCAAGCCAGTGGCCAATGCAGGTAGCAGCGTGGGGTGGCTGAGCCATTCCACGCCCTTGAACCCAACCAGCAGCATGGCGAAAACAATGCCGGTCAGGTAATGAAAAACCCAGCCGGTCAGACGTTCATGCCTGACACGGGGCGCAGCCACAATCGCGGCATGCTGAAACTGACCTTGCAGCATGTGCCCCAGCCAACGACCGACGAGCCCATAGTCCAGGGACGCGATGCCAAAGACCCGCGCGCGAATCAAAGCGCCTGCATCCATGATCAACGTGGCCCCCACGCCAACCAACAGAATACGCAGTACCATCTCACTTGTTTGCATGTTGTTCCCTCTATAAGCCTGTTTTGACGGTTTGGTCAGAGCAGTCTGCAAGTTCAAGTCGACTTGAGGTCAAGCATGAAAGAACTGGATATCGGTGAAGTAGCACGGCGCTGCGGCCTGCCGCCCTCAACCCTGCGCTACTACGAAGAAAAAGGGCTGATCCGCTCCACAGGTCGTCGGGGCCTGAGCCGTGTATTCAGTGCGGATGTACTCCAGCGCCTGTCATTGATCGCGCTGGGGCAGTGTTCGGGGTTTTCACTGGACGATATCGCCGCCATGCTGAAGGCGGACCGTCAGCCTGAGATTGATCACCGGCGGCTGGCAGAAAAGGCTGACGAACTTGATCGCACCATCCAGCGCTTGAGCCTGATACGCGACGAGCTGCGGCGGGCAGCGGCCTGCCCCGCTCCCCGTCATATTGAGTGCCCTGCCTTTCAAAAAAAACTGGCCGCTGTCAGACCACGCAGCCTCAACCGGAAAAACCCGGGACGCCATCAAACGCCCATGGACAAGCGTCAGAAAGCCCCGTGAGTGACGTGCACAGCCCTGCCCTGTGCAACTGATAACCCATCATCGTGCTTTTCAGGATACAGACCAAACTGGCCAGCTAGCGCTTTACGCCCCTTGGGCGTCACTGCCAGCGCCCGGCTGTCGAGGTCCTGGACCAGCCATTTGCGGCGCAGGGCCATCTGCAGAAAAGCGCTGCCAAGGGCACCGGCAAGGTGTGGGCGGCGCATGCTCCAGTCCATGCATGAGCACGCAAAGCGACGGCGTTGTGCCTTTGCCGTTCGCAGATCAAGGCCAAGCTCGCCCAGGGCGCTTTCGCCACTCGCCGTAAGTTCATACAAATCACGGCCGGTAGCCGCTGCAGTCAACCAGCCCGAGGCAATAAAGTGATCATGCAGCTGTACCGCCAATGTGCCCGCCATATGGTCATAACAGGTGCGCGCAAACTGCAAGCGCCCGGGGGTGGTGGGCACAAAACCTGCGCCCGCATTCGGGCTGATCACCATCAGGGCCTCAAGCGCCCTGGCCACTTGCGCATCAGCCAGGCTGTAGTAGCGATGCCTGCCCTGGGTATGCAGCCTTATCAGGCCATCTTCCCTGAGCCTTGCCAGATGAGCGCTCGCCGTAGAGGCGCTGACATCGGCGATCACGGCCAATTCGGTACTGGTGCGGGCATGACCGTCCATCAACGAACAGAGCATTTTAGTGCGTGCCGGTTCGGCAATCGCGCCGGCAACCCGTGAAATGGCGAGGTCATGGTTACCAGCGGGCATATTTCGCTCCAGAGCGAATCGTCGAGATCAAGGGTGTTCGATAGTAGCCGTTCTTTGTGAACAGGACGCGCGAAATGACACCCTTTGAAGCTGCCACCCATGCCGATCCCTACGCTTATTACGCCCAACTCAGGCAACAGGGGGGGCTGTATTTCGATGCCGGCCTGCATATGTGGATTGCCAGTGGCGCCCATGTGGTCGAGGCCATTCTCGACCATCCCGACTGCCGGGTTCGCCCGCTGCACGAACCGGTTCCAGCGCCCATTGCGTCAGGGGCTGCCGGTCAGATTTTTGCGCAGATGATGCGGATGAATGAAGGCCCGTCACACCTTGGTCCGCGAATGGCCATCGCGCCGGCATTGGCCAGTGTCGAAGCGCAACGCCTGGCGGAGATTGTGACCGGCCTGGCCGCCACCCTCGACAACCCGGCCAAAAAACTGGATGAACTGATGTTCACCTTACCGGTTTACGTCATTGCCACCTTGCTGGGCTTTAACCCTGACCAGTGCCGGGATGTGGTCAGGCGAACGCGGGACTTTGTTGCCTGCCTGTCACCCTTGAGCAACGGGCCTGAGCTCGCCAAAGCCCATGCCGGGGCAGTCCGGCTAAGTGCATGCTTCAATACGCTGCTGAGCAATGACGTCAACGCCAGCAGCGTGTTGAGCCATATTTTGCACGACTGCAAGGCCACGACCTGGGCAGACCCTGACGCCTTGGTGGCCAACCTGATTGGCCTGCTCTCCCAGACTTGCGAAGCCAGCGCAGGCCTGATCGGCAACACGCTGATCGCGCTGCATCGCAGCCCTGAGCTGCTTGAAACCGTACAAACTGCACCCGCAACCCTCGCAAGGCTGGTAGCAGAAACGGCGCGATACGACCCGCCCGTGCAGAACACCCGACGCTTCGTCGCCAGGCCATGCGTGATCGCCAACCGCACCCTGGCAGCCGGCGATACCCTTGTGGTCTTGCTTGCTTCGGCCAACAGGGACCCCGTCGCGAACCCGGCCCCGGACAGTTTCCTGCTTGACCGGGCTCATCCACAAACCTTCAGCTTCGGTTCGGGAAGGCACCAGTGTCCGGGCCAGCAACTGGCACTGGCCATCGCCAGTGAGGCGATCCGGCTGTGGTTACAGCACCCGCCGCCGTCATCTGCCCGACAACTGCGCTGGCATTACCTGCCCTCACTGAATGGCCGTATCCCGCAATTCGAGGGTGCCCTATGATCGCCGTTATTTTTGAGGCATGGCCTCACGAGGCGCACTATCAGCGCTACCTGGACCTTGCAGGTGAACTGAAACCCTTGCTGGCAGAGCTGGACGGTTTTATCTCAGTCGAACGTTTCGAAAGCCTGAGTGAGCCGGGCAAAGTACTTTCACTGTCATTCTGGCGCGATGAGGAAGCGGTCAAGCGCTGGCGCGGCCTTGAGCAGCATCGCGCAGCCCAGTGCGCGGGCCGCACGCAGGTTTTCGCTGACTACCATCTGCGTATTGCCCACGTGGTGCGTGACTACAGCCTTGAGGATCGGGCCCAGGCACCGGGTGATAGCCGCCTGGCACATAAATAAGCACAGGGTATGGATCAGCCTGCCGGCGGCACAGACGCCGTCGGCATTGCTTTCTCCATCGGCTGATAAACCAGCCCCGCTGACTCGTCCACCTCCCCAGAACACTTGAACCCGTAGCGTTCGTAGAATCGCACCGAGGGCAGCGAAGCGCTCACGCTCAGCACCGGCGTGCGCGCCTGCTCGATCAAGGCCGCCAACAGTGCTTCGCCGATCCCTTGATGCTGGCAGTGCGGGTCGACAAACAACATCGCTACGTGGCGCCCCTGCTTCAGTTCCGCGACGCCCTTCAACCCTCCGGTATCGACAAACACCAGCTGCAGATTGTCCTGCATACCGCGCTGCACAAACCCTTCAACCGATGCCACGGTTGTGAATGTGGCCACCCCGGCAGCCGATAACGACGGCGCTACCGCTTGCATGAACGAACGCATGCACAGCGCGCTGGCAGGCTCCAGGTCGGTATCGAGCAGTGTCCTGATCATGTTATTTCCTTATGTCGATCGAGTTATCGGCATGGGCTGGCGTTCTTGTACACGCAGTCAAGCGAAAGATACCGGCGTCATTTACCCTGAAGCCTAGACTGGCATCAATAACCTGGGCAGCCATTTGCCGACTGGAGATGAGGTATATATGGATATGGAACCTTGAGCATGCACATGACCATCCGCAACGAACAACCGCAAGACATCGAAGCCATCAGTCGCCTGACCGAGGTAGCGTTCAGGAACGAAGTGCATTCAAGCCACACTGAGCATTTCATCGTCAATGCACTGCGGCGCACCGGGCAACTGAGCATCTCCCTGGTGGCGGCAGAACATGACGAAATCCTCGGCCATGTCGCCATTTCCCCTGTCAGCATTTCGTCCGGGGTAACCGGCTGGTATGGCCTGGGACCGATCAGCGTAAGGCCTGACCGTCAGGGCAAGGGGATTGGCTCGGCATTGATGAGGGCCGCACTGCAACAGCTGCGGCAACAGGGCGCAGCCGGTTGCGTCGTGCTGGGCGACCCTGCCTATTATGGCCGCTTCGGGTTTAAAGCCCACCCCGGCCTTGTATTGCCCGACGTTCCCCCCGAATACTTCCAGGCCCTGTCCTTTACTGGCGAGCTGCCTGTCGGGGTAGTGAAATACGCTGCGGCGTTCGAAGCCCGCGAATAAATGACCGGGCGTGGTGGGCATTGTTGTTTATTTAAACGATGTCTGCCTTTGTGGGAGCGGGCTTGCTCGCGATGTTCGTCAACGATGACGCGTATTAGCTGAGTAAATGCGGCGCCATGAAGACCATCGCGGGCAAGCCCGCTCCCACACTTGAGCAGCATTGCGGGCGTGGTGGGCATTGCTGCGTAAGCTCTGATTACTTACCGGGCAGCAATGCGATCATCCGGTCAAACGCCGCCAACGGGTACCTGTCATCACGTGGTTGCGCAGCGGGCATTTTTGCAGGAAAGCCCACTTGCACACTGCCGGGCAGCACGTGTTCGATCGCTGCGTACCAGGTCAGCAACGCATGCTGCAGCCGTACATGCAGCTCGAAATTGCTTCTGCGCCGAGTGGTGTCTGCACGGGCTCGCTGCCGTGCCAGTTGCGGGTCTATGCGCCCTACAATGTAAGCGTCTGCAAAGCCGATACGCCCCTGTGCGACAGTGTCACGGGTAGCGTCCAGTTCTGTTAGCCAGTCGTTTGTGCTGGCCTCACCGATCTGCCAGAGGCACCACAGGTAATGAAGCTTGAGCGGGTCGCTGTCACACAGCGCCCAAGCCCCCCTGGCTTCCATGGCCAACGCGGCTTGCCAGCGATCGACGTTACGCTCGGCCCAGAAAACTGCGGCGGCTACGGGATCACTGGCGCGCTCCGGCACACCCTCAAGACGGCCGTGCTCAGCAATCACATACTGCCCACCCTGCTCAGTACACCACGTGGTTTTACCGCTGGCGCTGATGCCTTCAACCACCAAAATCATCGATTTGACTACTCCGGCCACCCTGGGGGCTCTGACTGGCAAACTTTACAAAACTTTACCCACGCCGTTATATCACCGGCAAATGACTACTTGCTATTGTTCAGGATCCAATCACGGACGAATAAAGACATGGACATGGCCAAAGTATCCAAGCGCGGCTGGGGGTGGGCGTACCGTAAATTACGCGACTTGCACTGTTCACGGCTGTCGTCGTTTTACCGAGCAACTCTGTATGCGATTCGCGGCGATACCGGTACTTTTCGCTGCGACCTGACCTGGCAGAAAATCCGCCTGCATCGCTGATCAGCGCGACTTCAACAGGCTGAAGAGGGTCATCCTGCTTCAGCTCATCTGACTTGAACTGCCCTGCCGTTTTCCTGCCTGCCCTCCTGCCGGCGTTGCATTACTTGCTGACGCAGTCAGAACGACCGAAAGCTAAAAGCTCACACACCTGCATGACGAAAACCTGGGTTTGGTTGGGAATGTGCAATATTTTTTGTCAGAATTAAGACGCATAATAATTCTCATTCACAGGTCTGCCTCTATGCAATTCGCCTCTGCTTCCCATGTGCCCATCCGTATTCTGGCCATCGAGGATGATCCGGTGCTTGCCGCCGACCTTGACAGTCACCTGGGCCAGCGGGGGTTTTCGGTCACATTGCGTCACGACGCAGAGGAGATTCTGCATCTGGTCCGCTGCGAGGGTTTCGATCTGATCCTGATGGACATCATGTTGCCCGGCAGCAGTGGCCTGGAGGTGCTTGCACAAGTGCGTCAGAGCCAGCACATCCCGGTCATTCTGATGTCAGCGCTGGGTGCCGAGCAGGACCGGATAACGGGTTTCAGCCAGGGCGCGGATGATTACTTGCCCAAGCCGTTCAGCCTGCAGGAGATGGATGTGCGCATCGATGCCATTCTGCGGCGAGTGGCGTATGAGCACGAGGCCCAGGTAAAAGTGGGCAGCGATCCGCAGTTGGCGCTTGATCAGCAGGCCATGGATGTTTGCCGCAACGGCCTCTGGGCCGATCTGACCAGCACCGAATTCCGGGTACTGGAAATACTCATACAGCATCCCGGCGAGGTGTTGAGCAAAGCCTTTCTGTACCAGCAGGTCATGCACCGGGCGCACTCACAACATGATCGCAGCCTGGACATGCATGTCAGCCGGGTTCGCCGGAAATTGCAGGCCATCGGTTACAGCGCCGGGCGAGTAGAGACCATACGCGGCATGGGTTATGTCCTAACGCCGTTACCGTCATGAGGCTGCCGAACCGGCACTCGCTGCTGTGGCAACTGGTCGGCGTACTCGCGCTTCTGTGCATGCTGGTGATCAGCTTGCAGGCCGATCTGGGCAAGCGGCTCAAGGATGCTACCGCCCTCCTGTCCGAGCCGGCCAAGCAAAGCCACACCGCTTACGCGCGACAGGCCGAATTGGCGTGGCGGGAACGGGGCACGCAAGGCGTTGACGAGTTCCTGCGCAACTTGCGCAAACAGGAACGGGTGTGGGCCGTCGTCGTCGATGAGCACCAGCAATCGCTGTCTTCGCAGCCTCTGGATGAACATGAGCGCCATAAACTCGACTTTGTCCGACCGCTGCACTGGACCGTGGGACGGCCAAACGGCTGGCCAACTTTTTATGTGCCTTTCAGCGACGACAAAGCGCGTCTGGTGATGGAGCTGCCGCATCGTTTCAACCCGCGCGAACATCTGCGGCTGTGGGAGGTGTTGCTGCAATGGGTGCTGCCGGCGGGGTTGGCGCTGCTGCTCGGCTTCCTGCTTTATCGTGTGTTGATCGAGCCCGTGGTGACCCTGCGGCGCCAGGCGGCAGCCTTGAGCTCGGGCAATCTGTCGGCACGCGCGGGGCCTCAGGTGGTGCGGCGCCGTGACGAGCTGGGCGATCTGGCGCGAACCTTCGACCACATGGCCGAGCGCCTGGAAAACACCCTGGCGCTGCAACGCCGGCTGATGCGCGATTTGTCCCATGAGTTGCGCACGCCGTTGAGCCGGCTGCGCGTGACCGGCGAGCGTGAACCGGACATGGATGCCATGCGCCAGCGCCTCGAACGTGAAGTGCAAGGCATGGACCGGCTGATCGGCGATACCCTGGAGTTGGTATGGCTGGACACTGAGCGCCCCGCCCTGGCGCTGGAACCGGTTGAACTGGACCAGTTATGGGACTTGTTAAGCAACGACGCCAGCTTCGAAAGCGGCTGGCCTATCGGACGTCTGCGCTGTGAGTTGCCCCCCGACTGCCGCGTCATGGGCAACCTGAACAGCCTGGCGCAGGCGCTGGAAAACATCCTGCGCAACGCTATCCGCCATTCACCCCCAGACAGCCCGGTGATCTTCGCCGGTGTACTCAAGGGCGATTACTGGCACGTATGGGTTGAAGACCAGGGCCCTGGTGTGGCGCCCGACAAACTCGACCAGATCTTTCAGCCCTTCACCCGGCTCAATGCAGCACGTCCGGGAGGCAGCGGCTTTGGCCTTGGCTTGTCAATTGCCCGTAGCGTCGTGCACTTGCAGGGTGGCGAGATCTGGGCAGAGAACACCGGCAAGGGCTTGCGCATGAACCTGAAACTGCGAGTGTATAAAATGTAAATCAGATTTACTCTCATATGAGAATGACTTCTATTAGTGCCGCCCATGGCGACTCAGGCCCGCCCTGGCGTCCTGCTGACAGGATGCTCACAAACGCCATGGGGCTCATCCACTAACAGGAGTGTTGTCGATGTACCCGCGATTCAAGCTCAATCATCTTGTCCTCGCCTTGATGGCCTGCTCCCCCGGTGCCGCACTGGCCGAAACCCAAGTACCGGCGTCCGAGGCGACAGGGAATGTCCTGCAACTGGATGATACCCATGTCGTGGCCACTGCCGCGCAAGAGCTCAAGCAAGCCCCCGGTGCATCGATCATCACGGCCGAAGACATCAAGAAACGCCCGCCCGTCAATGACCTGTCCGACATTATCCGCAAAATGCCGGGGGTCAACCTGAGCGGCAACAGCGCCAGCGGCACACGTGGCAATAACCGCCAGATCGACTTGCGCGGCATGGGCCCGGAGAACACCCTGATCCTTATCGACGGCAAACCCGTCACCTCACGCAACGCCGTGCGCTACACCCGCGCCGGTGAGCGTGATACCCGTGGCGACAGCAACTGGGTCCCGGCGGACGAAGTCGAGAGCATCGAGGTACTGCGCGGTCCGGCGGCAGCCCGGTACGGGTCAGGCTCCATGGGGGGCGTGGTGAACATCATCACCAAGCGCCCGACACAGGAACTGACAGGCTCACTCTCGGCGTACACCAACTTGCCCGAGGACGATGCCGAAGGCATGACCAAACGCACCACCTTCAGCCTCTCCGGGGCACTGACCGAAGCGCTGGCATTTCGCGTCTACGGCAACCTGAACAAGACTGACGCCGATGACTCGGACATCAACCTCGCCCACACCGACACCGCATCCGGCGCAGCACTGGCTGCTGGTCGCGAGGGCGTGCGCAACAAGGATATCAACGCGTTGTTGAGCTGGGCGCTGGATGATCGGCAGACCCTCGATTTCGAGACCGGCTTTAGTCGCCAGGGCAATATTTACACCGGAGATGTCGGCACCGGGGGAACGGAGTCACAGACGCCCGACAGCACGATCAACCAATGGCTGGGCCGGGAGACCAACACGATGTACCGGCAGAATTTTTCCGTTACCCATCGTGGTGACTGGGCGTTCGGTACTTCCCGGGTGTTGGCGCAATACGAAAAAACCCGCAACAACCGCTTGCTGGAAGGCCAGACCGGTGCTGTGGATGGCGATATCAGCGCCAACGCCGACAAGAGCACCAGTACCTACGACAGCTACCTGCTGCAGGGCGAGCTGAACATTCCAATGCACGTGTTGCTGCCACAAACGATGACCCTGGGCGCGGAATGGAATCGCCAGGAACTTGATGACCCGAGCACCTTCGACCGGGCCGTCGGCACCACATTGCCCAACTCGGCGCTGGGTGCGCGCTCGAGCAACATGGACGCGACGATCATGGCGCTGTTCATGGAAGACAATATCGAGTTGAGCCCCAAGTGGTTCCTGACCCCCGGCCTGCGTCTGGACCATCATGATCAGTTCGGCGCCAACTGGAGCCCGAGCCTGAACAGTTCATACATGCTGACCGATGACATCACGTTGAAGGGTGGCATTGCCCGTGCCTTCAAGGCACCGAACCTGTACCAGTTGAACCCCAACTACCTGTATCGCAGTAACGGCAACGGGTGTGCGCCAACGCTGCTCAGCACGGGTTGCTATGTCCTGGGCAATAAAAATCTCGAGCCAGAGATCAGTATCAACAAGGAGCTGGGCATCAGCTTTGCCCGCAATGGATGGAGCGCCGGCATCACCTATTTCCGCAACGATTACGACAACAAGATCGTGGCCTCCAACGATCTGGTCGCCATGACCTCGGCCAACGAGGCGATCCTGCAGTGGAATAACGCCAAGGATGCCGTGGTCAAGGGATGGGAAGGCAACCTGGGCATCCCGTTACTCGGTGAAAATGGCAATACGCTGAGCTGGAATACCAACTTTACCTATATGCAGTCCAACAAGGACGGCGACGACAATCCGCTGTCGGTGGTGCCCAAATACACGGTAAACACCATGCTTGACTGGCAGGCGAGTGAAGCGCTCACCCTGAGCCTGACCGGAACTTATTACGGCAAACAGGAGCCGCGAGTGTTCAACCCCACGCGTGATGTAGCCGTCACCGCGATAAACGAGCTGCAAACCCTTGACCCCTATCATATCTGGGGCATCGGCGGGACTTATGAGGTGAACAAGAACCTCTCGCTCGGTGCCGGCATCAACAACCTGTTCGACAAGCGCGTCTACCGCGAGGGCTCGGGCACCACCGCCGGCGCCAGTACCTACAACGAACCGGGGCGTGCGTTCTACGCGTCGGTCACCACCTCGTTCTGATCCCGGCGCTCACGGGCGCACCCGATCCTCCCAACGCTCAGCCGCTGACCAGGCTGGGCTTTGGCGTACGGCTTGATAAAAATACTCCGGCGTCGTGCCGGGAACTGATGAGCATGCCTGATGAAAACACCCCCCCATTACGGCCCAACAGTGTCGCGTACCCTTGCGGCGCTGTGCGGCGGATACCTGTTCACTTACGCCTTTACCGCGGCACTCGCACGCTGGCTGCCGATGAATGACGTCGATGCGCTGGTGACGGCCAGCCTGTTGTCATTTGCGGTCTACACACTGGCGATTCTATGGGCATTCGCCTGCCGCAGTGCCCGCCGCGCATGGGCCGGGCTAAGCCTGGCAGTGCCCCTGGCGATTATCGGTTTCTGGCCGCAATGGATGGAGATACCGGGATGAAAACCAGAACCATCACCCAATCCCTTGCCTGGCTGCACACCTGGGGCGGGCTGATTTTCGGCTGGCTGCTGTTTGCAATCTTTCTCACCGGCACCCTCGCTGTGTTTGATAAGGAAATTGATAGCTGGATGCGCCCGGAAATCCCGGCCCATACGCTCAAGCCAAGTGAAGCCGCACAACGGGCGCTCGACTATCTGCACGCGCAGCAGCCAAACGCCAGCGCCTGGAATATCGGCCTGCCCACCGAGCGTTCACCAGGACTGACTGTGTCCAGCGGTGAACAACGGCGTGGCGGTGGCGTGAACCTGGACCCGCAAACCGGCGCCCCACTCGACGTCCGCGAGACAGCGGGTGGCGGGTTCTTTTTTCGCTTCCATTTCACCCTCGACCTGCCGCGCAACATCGGCATCTGGGTGGTCGGCCTGGCCGCCATGGGCATGCTGGTCGCCTTGATCAGCGGCATCGTCATTCACAAAAAATTCTTCAAGGACTTTTTCACCTTCCGCCCGGCCAAGGGCCAACGCTCCTGGCTGGATGCGCACAACGCCACCGGGGTGCTGGTACTGCCCTTCCATCTGATGATTACTTACACCGGCCTGGTGATTTTTTACCTGACCTACATGCCGGCTGCGATGGACGCACTGTTCGATGGCGACCGTGTCGCTGCCAGTGGAGCACTACGCGAGACACCGGGCGAACAGCGTACCGAACACAATCACGCGCCTGGCAAGCAAGACATCGCCACCGCGGGTCAACGCCGTGATGGGCAGACCCCGGGGCGGGGCGAGTCACGTCGCCCCGCCTCCCAGCCTGCACCGCTGGCCGCGATAGAACCTTTGCTGAGCGAGGCCGAGCGAATCATGGGGCCGATTTCCGGGCTGTCCATTCAGAATCCCGGTCGCAGCGATGCACGTATTGAAGCGCGCCCCTTGCTGGGCAATCGTATCGAATTGACCAAGGGCGCCAGCATGGTGTTCGACGGCGTAACGGGCAAGGTGCTGCGGCAACCGGCGCAGAGCCGCCCCAGCCTGCTGACCCAGAAAGTCATGTCGGGCCTGCACTTCGCCCAGTTCGGCGGTTATCCCATGCGCTGGTTGTACTTTGTCTGCGGCCTGGCCAGTTGCGCAATGCTCGCCACCGGCATGCTGCTGTTTACCGTAAAGCGGCGTCGCCGCCACGATAGCGAAGGTGCACTCGGCGCAGTGATGTATCACGCCGCCGAGCGCATCAACGTAGCTGTTGTAGCCGGACTGATGCTGGCCTGTATAGCGTTGCTGTGGGCCAACCGGTTGTTGCCGTTGCAATGGGCCCAACGTGGCGAATGGGAGGTGCGGGTGTTCTTCCTGGTCTGGCTCGCCAGCCTGGGGCACGCCATCGTCAGACCCTGGCTCGCCGCCTGGCGCGAGCAACTGGGGCTGGCCGTATTGATGTGTGCGGGTTTGCCACTGCTGAACCTGTTCTTCGTCAATCGCGGCGAGCCGCTCTTTCTGGAAATCACCAGCGTGATGATTGGCGCACTCCTGGCCCGGGCAGGCTGGCAGCTGGGACAACCGGCCAGGCAACGCCCGGCACAGCGCAAACCGGCAAAAACCATGGAGCAGCACTGAGATGAATCTTGTCTTGATGGCCGGCTTACTACTGGCCTATACCGGTATGTTGGGGTTGTGTCTGGGGCTTGAGCGGTATTACAAACAGCTCAAACAACCCGCGCCCGCCCCTGTCGTACTGCGAGCACTACGCTGCGCCGGGTGGATGGCGCTGGTTGCCAGCTACGCCTGTTGTGTTCAAGCATGGGGCACAGCCATGGGCTCCGTCGCCTGGTTCGGCAACCTCTCCCTCGCGGCACTTGCACTGGTGTTTATGCTGCCTTACACACCGCGACTGCTGGTGCTTCTGGCCGGTACAAGCTGGGTAGTTCTGGGCATCGCTGCGATCGGGTAAATCGCCTTTAATCACACATGCACGTGATCGATCGCCCTTGAACTATCAACTTGGCCAGCCAGCGCAGGCTATGTTCCAAAGCGGCCAAGAGCAACTCATCGGTGAAATGCCACGTGCATCGGGTATGAATATTAGAGGACAGGCAGCACTTTAATCATCTGCGGGCTAGCTTGTTTATCTTTAGCCTGCAATAAACCACATACCTGCAGGTTCACGGCAACGAATTCATCCCAGGAAAACTGCTTGGCGTAATGCATTGTGTATTGTAAATCCACACGGCAGATGTCCGGTCGCCCGTCGTAAATGCTACAGCCCTTGCGAAGGGCATCGTAATGCCTGCACGTGCCGTCGCCCCGATCCAGAAACCGGGTTTCTTCGGCCATATGTACATGCTGGCAGCACAAACCGCATTGGGTACAAGGGAAGGTTGAAGTGGGCATCGTCCGACTCTAGGTTGCGATAGTTTTACCGTATTGAACGGTACCCATACCCGTTGGCTGTTGAACACCTGCCCGCGCTGTGCGCGGGCAGGTATTCATCACGCTACAGGGGTGTCCAGGGTCGCTTTTTGCCCGTTTGCTACAGCAGCAACCTCTTCAATGCGCTTTTGCGTGGCCAGAACCAGGTTGCCGTCTTTATCCAGAATCGATGTATCAATCATGGCTTTAAGCAGCTGTACCAGTTTGACGGAACGGAACACCACGTTCTTGCTGTCGGCCGTGAAGGCCTGGTAATCGGCGCCGTGACTCTCGATAACCTTCCTCAGTTCAATCACGCTGCGACGCAGTTGAGAGCTAATGGTAGAGAACGTGCTGTTAGCCAGAACCGTGACTTGCTCAATGGCTCTGAGCTTGCCCGCCATCAAATTTGCCTCATCACGGATGGTGACGGCCTGTTCCATGTTTCTACGTGCGTTATTCAGCGCTTCTTCGCCCTTGTTGCCCAGTACATGACCGAAAATAGCCAGAGCCGGACCCGCAACAATCCCGCCAAGAACCATCATGCCTCCAGCCATCCCCCAGCCACCGGCCGCCAAGGATCCGCCCCCGAGCCACGCCAAGGTAGCGTTGGTGGCGGCAACGCCGCTAAGCGTAGAGATGGCCGTACCTGTACTGGCAGTAGCCAGCAACATAGTGCCGTTGTAGGCGCCAAACGCAAGTGCTGCCCCACCACCTACGCCCGTCCCCAAACCGAGACCGACATCCTTGAGGGCTTGATAGTCCTTGCGCAGACCGGCAAGCGCCTTGTTGGTAAAGTCGCCCGCCGTCAGTTTGTCCAACTCCGGGCTCTGGGACAGCTCGACGTTTTTAAGGCGCTCGTAAGTTTGAATAAAATCAACAATCACGCCGTTGAATGCACGCAGCTTGCGCTGGCCATAATCTTCCAGCGTCTTGTTAGTTGCCTGACGTTGCTTTTCAACTTTCAGATTGGCTGAATTGACCAACGACTGCGCGTCATTATTGACGTCTTTGGCATTGCTTTGATCCATTACACCGCTAACGCTTTTAGTGGCACCGTACAAAGCGGCAGCGACGGCAACACCACCAATGATGAAGGGAATAGGCATGGTCTTGCTCCTTACTCAAGAATAATCGAAACGGTTTTGTTGACTTCACGATTGAGCGTTTCAGCACGCTCCAGCAGGTCATCAAAAATGAAGTCATCCAATTGATGGTGTTGTTGAAACTCCTTGAGCAGTGCCCATTCAATATTGGAGATATTGCCATCACGCAAGGCAATCAGCATCAACTCGAACAATATGACCTTGGGCGTTGCCGGCAGCTCGAACTGCTTGGCCTTCAACAACTCTTTCAACACCACAGCCGCGGCTTGCACCCGGCCTTCAGGTCTTTTGATCTTTATCAGTGGAAACGATTTCAGGACGTCAATCAGTCTTGATTCGACGTGCATAAACGACGCATCCGTCGACGACCCAGACGATGAAAACATGTTGGAAAACATGGACGACGACACAGTGCCCGATTGCGACTGGCGATCACCGGCAGAGCGTTCGAGTTCCGTGATCATTTCGCGGTCCGACTCACCCTCTTTAATAGACAAATTGTTCAGGTTGGTATTAACCGTGAACTCCTCCGGGGTTTGTCCGTCCCAGAGCAGCGGTTTGTCCGCTAAAGCCATCAGCTTCGCCAAGTCAACCAGGTGATGTCTGTCTTCAGTGGACAGGAGTTTGATCAGCATAAAAATATCGTCCTTTACCAATTCGAGCGTCGGGGCAAACCAAATGATCAGAGTGTCAGCGGGCTGTCACTGCTCATAAAATCGTTGAATTCATCTATTGACTGGAACTGCAACTGCTTACCCAACAAAGTGGCGTATTGATTGATGGCCGCGGCAAAAGCATCGGGGCTATTCACACCGGGCGCATTCACAATCGAAAACAGGTGCCGTGTTTCGCGCTGCAATTGGGGGATTTCACGGCGAGTGAAATCATCCAGTTGCGCTTGCTCTTGAGCTATTCGGGCCTGCGCTGCGCCCTCAATGATTCGGGTTCGGATCAGTTGTTCACGGGAAAGCTCGGCACCACGGGCAGCGTCCAATGCACTTTGGTAAAACAGCGATGACAGCGTGTAGCCGATCATTGCGCCGATGGCAGCACCGACAAAAGGCACAGGAATCGCCAGTTGCCCCAGAGCCGCCATCATGCCGCTGGACAGCATGCCTGCACCCTTCTCACCCACCTCGGCAAGCAACTGCGCCTCGCTGATTTCACCGCTGACATAACGGTTGATCGAACTGGCCAACGACAGACAAATATTGACCGCTAACGCTGGGGCCGAAGTACCGGCGAGCGAGCGCAGGGTCTGGTTGCCCGATTGCTGAAAGCTGCCTTTGATCGCCGCGCCCACAAAAGCCGTACCATAACCAAGCGCCCCCGCCTTGAGCGTATCGACGGCCAGGTCCTGGGCAGCTTCGCCGATGTCTTTGTGGCCCTGCGCTGTTGCCAACAGGTTTTGCAACAGCGAAATGCTGCCACCTATAGCCGCCCCGTATTGCGCTCCCTGCAGTCCGGCACGATGGCTGGTGCGGGCGATATCCAGCGCAGTGGCCATCTTGGGGTGCTTGCGGTAATAAATTGCCTGATCGGTAGTGAGGCCGCTATCGCTCAAATTGTCAGCAAGCTGCTCATAGTTATCTGCTTCGTGGCGCAGTTTCTTGGCAATATCGGCTTTGCCAAGTTGCTCGACCGTGGCTGCCTGCTTGCGCAACGCCTGGGCCTTGTCGCGACAAAACGACTCGGCCCCGATAAATTGTTCCGAGGGCAATTCGAGAGTGACACCCCGATACCGGGCAAAGTCCCCATTCTCTTTAGCAATATCGGCGAACAACTGATCGCGGTTCCCGACAAATTTCATCTGTGTTTGCGAACCCTGGATAATTTCCCCATCCAGGAGTTGTACGCGATCCACCACAGTGTGGTTCTTGCCGTACTCGGGCAAATCGTCGCTACGCGAAGTGCGGATTTTTGAACCCTTGATAATGGATTCGGCATTATCGCGGCTGGTGGCTGCAACTTCGGCGCTATAACCTGCCTGCTGCTTGATGTTCTGCGCAGCATACTTGGGGTTGTCATTGACCTTGTGCTTGGCAATATCAGCCAGGCCTTTGGCAAAGGTCTGTCCGGTTTCATGATCGATGCCGCTATAGCCTTTGAGGTATTCAGCATTGGCACTACCAAAACGGCTGACGACTTCACTGGTTGAAAGCGCTACTGTTGCGCGAATGCGATCCTGGGCAATTTCGTCCTTGTTGTTTTCTTCAGATGTAACAGAGTCGTCGAGCATCATGAAACTTCCTCGCAAGCAACTGCACCGTGCAGTGTGGGCTGAGCATAAAGCGCTTGTGTTTTGCTTAACTTCGCCTGAATGACATCTCGCCAACTGTGCGGCTCATACAGTCTGAGGCTCTCGCCCAAGCCAAAAACCCACCACAGCGTCTCCTGATCGTTCGGTACTCGCGCGCTCAGACGTTGCCAATCGCTGCCTTGTAATGTCTCCAGAGTTTGCTGAGCACCCAGCGGGGTTTCGTTCAAGAGCCAGGCAATTTGGGGCGAAACATCTGCCACCAGATCAACCTGTTCGACGGGGCCCACGTTGTTAAAACCTCCGCTATTGAGGTACTGATCAATTTCGAAACCTGCCTGCTCACGGGCTGACGCATCCAGGCAAGTCGCTTGCTGGATACGATGCAGGGCGAACTGGCGATAGTCCGAATAGCCCTCGACGGTAGCAATCAGATAGCTGACCGAATGACGCGAAACCATACCTGCCGGATGAATACGCAAAGTCTTGTTTTCACCCTTACTGCGGCTGAGGTACACCACCTCCAGTTGCCGAGCTTCCAATAATGCAGTAGCCACCTGAGCCCAGATATTGGCATCCACTTCGGCAGGTTGCAGAGCCTTGCCATTGGGCACCGTCCGCACACAATTGCCCCAACGCGCCAACTTATTGTGCTCCAGAGCTTGAAGTTGCCTTTGCGCCAGGTCGAAATGAGGCGCCAGCAAGGTCAGCACACTAGGAGGCAGCAACTTGTTTAGATGGCTTTCAGCGAGTGCAAAAGCCATCGCGGTTGGCGTATCCAGTGCGGGAAAATCAAACCGCGGGGTGTCTTTAGGAAAACTCCACTGGTAAGGGCGCTGGGTCTCATCACACAACAGGGGAAAATCCAGCGCCAGACGGCCACTCAAATCACGCTGCAGGGTTCGCGGATCGATATTGAACTCTTCAGCCTTGAGCTTCTGTTGCAGCTCGGTGGTCGAAATACTTTTGGGTGCGCGCGGGATTAGGCGTAACAGAGCCAAGTGCCTGAACAACCTGTCTTTGGGATCTGACATGAGGGAAATAGACTCGAATCGACCTTGATCTTGTTGGTCCGCAGGCGTCAAGTTGCTGGCGAACATTCCAGTGATAGCCTTTTAACACCATATGATATCAAAAAGCCATTTATGCTTGATTGCGCTTAGGCCTGACCGGCGTTGCAGGGTGGTCCATTACGGAACTTCTCCCTATCCAGTTCCTTCTCCAACTCTTTAAGTTGCTGGCTCTTTTTCATCATTACAGCGCCGACCACCAAGCCGATTGCAAAGCACACCAACTCTTTCATGAGACTCTCCTGGAGCGTTGTTTTGGGCGTTGAGGTGCATCCTCCAGCAGGCATGCGACATTCTGTGTCGCGGCCAGAGGAGCAATGTGCTGCCAGGCGTTTTATGCGTGTAATACACCAGTCAACTCACCACCAAAACGTCAGTGGGCATAACCAGAAATGCTTCTGAAGTCCTGGCAATGATCTTCGTCTGGGGGATCGCGTCGACTTGCAACTGCTGACGAGACTCAATAGCCACGCCCGCGCACCATCACAAGTGCTACAGGCATGCAGAAATGTCGCGGCTATAAAGGTTTTGGCGTATTTGCGTAGATTTCGAGGGGGGGGATACGGCGAGCGCACCAGAAAAGCCCGACCAAGGCCTCTGCTGCACTCGGCCGGGCATTGCTGTTACTTATCCAGACCCACCCCGTAGAACGGCGTCAGTCCAAAGGGGCTGATCTTGAAGTCGGTCACTTCCTTGCGCAGGGGCTGAAAGACCGTCGAGTTGGCAATGGGTGTAATGGGTACTTGTTCCTTGAGGATTTTCTGCGCCTCTTGATACAACTTGATGCGTTGCTCGCGGTCGCTGCTGAGCTTGGCTTGCTGCACCAGTTTGTCGTAATCAGGGTTGCACCATTTGGCGTAGTTGCTGCCCTTGACCGCCGCACAACTGTAGAGCACACCGAGCCAGTTATCCGGGTCGCCGTTGTCACCCGTCCAGCCGTAAATCATCACGTCGTGCTCGCCATTCTTGGCGCGCTTGATGTACTCGCCCCATTCATAGCTGACGATATTGGCCTTGATGCCGACCTTGGCCCAATCCTGCTGGATGATTTGTGCCGACATGCGTGCGTTCGGGTTGGAAGCGCGCTGCACGGTCATCGCCCAGAGGTTGATGGTGGTACCGGGTGCCACCCCGGCTTCTTTCAAGAGCGCCCGGGCCTTGGCAGGGTCGTAGGGGGCATCCTTGATAGTCGGGTCATAAGACCACTGCGCCGGAGGCAAGGCGTTCTGCGCCAATTGCCCGGCGCTCTGATACACGGCCTTGATGATCGCCGGCTTGTCGATGGCCATATCCAGGGCCTGGCGCACCTTGAGCTGGTCCAGCGGCGCATGTGTCACGTTGTAGGCCAGAAAGCCCAGGTTGAACCCGGCTTGCTGCAGCACCCTCAAATTAGGGTCCTGCTTCATCACCTCGATATCCGCCGGCCGCGGGTAGCCGCTGACCTGACACTCCCCGGCCTTGAGTTTCTGCAGGCGCGACGCCGCATCTGGGGTAATGGCAAAGACCAGATTATCGAGTTTCACATCCTCGGGCTTCCAGTACTGTCTGTTGGCGACGTAGCGGATCTGTGAGTCCTTCTGGTAGCGCTTGAATACAAACGGCCCGGTACCCACCGGTTTCTGATTGATCTCTTCGGCCTTGCCCTGCTTGAGCAGTTGATCCGCGTATTCGGCCGATTGCACCGAGGCGAAGCTCATGGCCAGGTTTTGCACAAATGCGGCATCAACATTATTGAGGTTGAAGCGCACGGTGTGATCATCCAGCTTGTCGACGCTCTTGATCGTGCTGTTCAGGCCCATATCGGTGAAGTACGGCGACTCGGACGGGTAAGCCTTGCGGAACGGGCTTTGGGCATCCAGCAGGCGATTGAAGGTAAACAACACGTCATCCGCGTTGAAATCCCGGGTCGGGGTAAAGAAATCGGTGGTATGGAACTTGACCCCGTCACGCAGGTGAAAGGTATAAACTAGGCCGTCTTTGGAAACATCCCAACCGGTTGCCAGACCAGGTTCCACTTCAGTACCACCTCGCTTGAACTGGGTCAGGCGGTTGAATACGGTTTCGGCGGAGGCATCAAAATCGGTGCCGCTGGTGTACTGGCTGGGGTCGAAGCCGGCGGGGCTGGCCTCTGAACAGTAAACCAGCGTGCTGGCAGCCTGGGCCATTGGCATAAACGCCACAAGGCCGGCGGCAAGGAGGAGCGGTTTGAAGGCGATTCTATCCATGGAGACCCCGGAAATGGCAGGTATGTAAGCAGCGGTATAAACCAAAGCGGCGCTCAGCGAGATTACCGCCGTGGCGGCGTATCAGGTAGTGAAAATCCAGCCCCATTGCGCATCATCACCCTCAGTGGAGCCCAGTGAGGCTGGCGGAACAGGTCGAGAACAGTCTGGGTGTTCTGCAATCTGCTCATATCTGTGTTCAATCTGGCTCGTGCCAGACCGCATCACGCACCAGGATTTTTTTGGGCAGAAGCTGGTTCTGATAAAACAGATCGGCCGTCATTTGCTGGGCGTTGATGATGCTTTCATCGATGGGCAGCACCGGCGAAGGCGGCCGATTATCCAGATAGCTGGCAATCACGGCGTCGGGCAGGTTCATGTATTTTTTCACCACCTTCAGGCTTTCTTCCCGCTGGCTGCGGGTCAGCGCTTCAGCGTCAGTAAGCTGATCAAGCACTGCATGGACAAAAGCACCATTGGCTTGTGCATAGGCGCGCCGGGCGGTGTAGACCGGGCCTGACAGGTTCAGGCCCTCACCGTTGGCCAGCACCCGGGCATTGCCCTGACTCAAGGCCAGCGACGAGTAAGGCTCCCAGGTTGCCCAGGCATCGACGCTGCCCCGTTCAAAGGCGGCCCGCGCATCTGCCGGAGGCAGGTTGACTGGCTGGATGTCCTGATAGCTCAATCCGGCCTTGTTCAACGCCCTCAAAATCAGGTTATGTGAGCTGGATCCGCGTTGAAAGGCGACCTTTTTTCCTTTCAAGTCGGCGATGTCTTGCAGCGGGCTGTCAGCGCGCACCAACAGGGTTTCCGCTTGTGGCTTGGGTGGCTCGGCACCGATATAAACCAGATCGGCGCCTGCCGCTTGCGCAAATAACGGCGGGATGTCCCCGGTTGAGCCAATGTCAAGCGCATTGACGTTGAGCGCTTCGAGCATCTGCGGCCCGGCAGGAAACTCAATCCACTGCACCGCCGTTTGCGCAAAACGCTTCTCCAGAAGCCCGTGCTCTTTGGCCAGTAACAGAGCAATCGAGCCTTTCTGGTAGCCAATTCTCAGGGTGGCCGGATCGGCTGCCATCACCGGATTTGCCAGACTGAACAGTGCTAATCCCGCCATAAAAACGTTCAGGAATTTCATCGTAATCTCGTCGTTAAAGCCTGGGAGTAAAGGTGAGTCGGACTGGCATTTACTCAGCCGTCGACGGCCGTTCCCAGAGGTTGATCCCGCCCTCCTGGGCAAACCGGTCAATTTGCGCCAGCTCCTCAGCGCTAAAGCGCAGATTATTCAAGGCCCCGACATTCTCGATGATTTGCTCTGGCCGACTGGCACCGATCAACGCTGACGTGACCCGTGGATCCCGTAGCGTCCAGGCCAATGCCATTTGCGCCAGGCTCTGACCCCGACGCCTGGCGATTTCGTTAAGCCCACGCACCTGCGCAAGGTTGGCTTCGCTCAGATGTGAAGGCAGCAATGAACCGCCGCCCGGCCGATTGACCCGCGCATCCGCCGGCACACCGTTGAGGTACTTGTCGGTCAAAAGCCCCTGCGCCAGCGGGGTAAAGGCAATCACCCCGGTACCCAGTTCCTCGGTGGCCTCCAGCAAGTCCTTTTCCACCCAGCGATTGAGCAGGTTGTAAGCCGGCTGATGAATCAGCAACGGCACTTTCCACTCCTTGAGCAGCGCCGCCATCTGCCGGGTTTTTACCCCCGAATAAGAAGAGATGCCGATGTACAGCGCCTTGCCCTGCTGCACAGCCGTGGCAAGGGCGCTGGCGGTCTCTTCCAGCGGGGTGTCCGGGTCGAAACGGTGGGAGTAAAAGATATCGACATAGTCCACGCCCAGCCGTTGCAGGCTCTGATCGAGGCTGGCCAGCACGTACTTGCGCGAGCCACCGCCCTGCCCGTACGGACCCGGCCACATGTCCCAACCGGCTTTACTGGAGATGATCAGTTCATCGCGGTACTGCTTGAAGTCTTCACGCAACAGGCGGCCGAAGTTGACCTCGGCACTGCCATAGGGCGGGCCGTAGTTGTTGGCCAGGTCGAAATGGTTGATCCCCAGATCGAACGCGGTACGCAACAGCGCGCGCTGGGTGTCGATCGGTGTGCTGTCGCCGAAGTTGTGCCACAGACCAAGGGACAGTGCGGGCAGTACCAGGCCACTACGGCCCACGCGGCGGTAAGGGATGGCGTCGTAACGGTTGTCAGCTGCGATGTAAGTCATTGAGCGATTTCCTGATTGTCTGCAGAGGGATGTCGACGCTGTGTGAGTGTGTTTGCAGGCCGCGGCAGCCCCAGGTTCTCACGCAAGGTATGGCCTTCGTATTCGGTTCTGAACAGCCCCCGCCGTTGCAGCTCGGGCACGACGGCGTTGGCGAAATCTTCCAGACCTCCCGGCAGGTGCGGCACCAGCACGTTGAAGCCATCGGCTGCACCTTGCTCGAACCATTCCTGCAAGCGGTCGGCAATCTGCACCGCGGTACCGACCAGCGTGTAATGCCCGCGCCCTCCGGCAATTCTTCTGCCCAGCTCGGCGAGACTGAGGTTGTCCTGGCCTGCCAGCTCGGTCAGCAATTTCTGCCGGCTCTGCTGACCGCTGTCGGTGAGCGGCAAGTCAGGCAGCGGCCCGTCCAGTGGATAGGTCGACAGGTCAAAGTTGCCGAGCATGCGCCCGAGCAAGGCAACGCCCACCTCAGGCTCGACCAGTCGCTGAAAGGTTTGAAATTTTTCCTGGGCTTGCGCTTCGGTTGCACCGACCACGACAAACACGCCGGGCATGATTTTCAGCGCGTCAGGGCTGCGCCCATATTGGCTCAAACGGCCTTTGAGGTCCGCGTAAAACGCCTGGGCATTGGCCAGCGAGGTTTGTGCCGTGAAGACCACCTCCGCCGTTTGTGCCGCCAGATCGCGGCCGTTCTCGGAAGATCCGGCCTGCACAATCACCGGCTGCCCTTGCGGCGAGCGCGCAACGTTGAGCGGGCCTTTGACCCGGAAGTGCTCACCCTGATGATCCAGCACATGCAACTTGGCGGGGTCGTAATAGGCGCCGCTGGTCTTGTCGCGGATAAACGCATCATCTTCCCAACTGTCCCATAGCCCCGTGACGACCTGATGAAACTCGCGGGCACGGCTGTAGCGATCAGCGTGCCCGATGTGCTGCTCACGGCCAAAATTTTGCGCCTCGGCGGCGTTGTCCGACGTCACCAGATTCCACCCCGCCCGCCCGCCGGACAGGTGATCCAGCGAGGCGAATTTGCGCGCCACATGATAAGGCTCGTTGTAGCTGGTGGTCGCCGTGGCAATCAGGCCGATATGTTCGGTCACCACACTCAGGGCTGAAAGCAAGGTCAGGGGCTCAAAATACGTCGAGCGCGCCATACGACTGGCAATCTCATCCCTCGGTGCGGCGACACTGTCGGCAACAAACAAAGCATCAAACCTGGCGGCTTCGGCAATCTGCGCCAGGCGTCTGTAATGGGCGAAATCGAGCCCGGCATCGGCCGGTGTTTCGGGGTGCCGCCAGGCGGCGACATGATGCCCGCCGGCCATGAGAAAAGCCCCCAGTTTGAGCTGTCGAGACATGGTCAGAAGTCCTTGCGCAGTTGTACGCCAAAATAGCGTTCGTCGTCCCGTGGCACAGCGCGGTAGATGTAAGTTCCGCCGGTGGCCAGCATGGGTGAGTAGGATTTGTCCGCGAGGTTTTTACCCAGCAGCGCTACGCGCCAGCCGTTGTTGTAATCAGCCAGAGCGATACTGGCATTCCAGATCCCGTAGGTGCCCTGTTTGGTGTCGGCGTTCTGGCTGATGTCGTATTGCACTTCGCTCTGCCAGCTGTAGTCGGTCCCCAGTTCGACATCCATACCGTTATCCAGCGGGATGCTGTAGTCGGCGCGCACATAGCTTTTCCAGTCAGGACTGTACGGCAGCGGCTTGCCATTGACGTTACAGGACGCCGCAGCGCCCGCCGGGCAGCCAAACTTGTCGATACGGGCATGGGTGTACGCCAGCGCGCCGGAAAACTTCAATTGCCGGGTCGCCTGCAAAGCGTAGTCGAGCTCGACGCCTTCGGTGCTGACGCTGCCTGCGTTGATCAGTCGGGTCACCACCTGCCCGGCCACAGTGTCGAAGAAGTTCGCCTGATAGTTGTCGTACTGGCTATGGAAGACCGCCAGATTGGTGGTCAGGCGATTGTTCCAGGACGTGGCTTTAATCCCCAACTCCCAGTTATTCGACGTTTCAGGTTTCAGAGCGTCGGTATCACGGGGCTGCATATTGAAAAACACGTTGTAGGCCGGGCCTTTGTAACCACGGGAATAGGTCAGATAAGTGGTGACGGTGTCGCTCAGGTCGTATTGCAGACCCAGCCGTCCTGACCAGCCGTCTTCGTCCACTGACCCGGAGCTGCTGGTGCCCGGCTGGATGCCGGTGACGGCGGTGGCCGAGGTGGACACCCGGCGGTGATCGTACTTCAGATCGTCATGGGTCCAGCGCAGGCCGGCGATGCCACGAAAAGACGAAGTGAAGTTCAGCGTGCTTTCACCGAACACCGCGTAACTGTCGCTGGTGGTGCTGTAATCGGCGATCCCGGTGTTGACGCTGGCAGCTGTGGTCAAGGTGCGCCGGTAGGTTTCATCGTCCTTGCCGTGCATATAGAACAGACCACCCACGTACTCCAGAAACTCACCCTTGGGTGAGGCCAGGCGCAGCTCCTGAGAATACTGGTTGAACGTCAAGTCGCCCTTGTCGGCAGAGCCTGGGAAGTCGGCGGTCACGGTGCTGAGACGATCGCCATCCTGGTACTGGGTATTGTCCCAACCCCGCCACGCGGTGATCGAGGTCAGGGTGTAATCGCCCAGGCTCCAGTCAAGCTGGGCTGAGAGGCCCTTGTTGATGTCATCCACCCGCGAACGCGTATCGGTGTTGATCTTGCGGTTGTCGCTGGATGCCCACACCGGGCCCAGCGCATTGGCAAAACCCGGCGTCAGTGACTCGACCACCACGCCATTGGGCGCATCGTCATGGGACTGCATGTAGTCCGCGATCACGGTGAGCGTCAGGTCATCGTTGGGCGTGAACACCAGCTTGCCCCGTGCGCCCTTGTGGTTGTAGCCATTGACCTCCTGGCCGTTGTACGCGTTATCGACATTACCGTCATAAGTGCCGAACAATGCCGTGACCGAACCGGTCAGGGTGTCTGGAATAAGGCTGCCACCGAGACCGAAACGGGTACGGCTTTCGTTGCCGCTGAAGTAGGATTGATCGATATAACCCTGGGTTTCAGCACTCGGTGCCCGGCTGATGATATTCATCACCCCGGCCGAAGCGTTCTTGCCGAACAACGTCCCTTGCGGGCCTCTCAAGACTTCAATCCGATCCAGATCCAGCAGGTCCAGGGTGGTTTGCCCCGGGCGCGCGTAGACCACGCCATCGATCACCGTCGCCACGGTCGGCTCTACGCCCGGTGAAGTCGAGATCGTGCCCACGCCACGCACAAACAACGAGGTGTCCTTGTTCGAAGCACCGGTACGAAAATTCAGTGACGGCACTTGCTGGACGATGCTCGATACGCTGTTACGGCCATCTCGCTCCAGCTGTTCACCGTCGACAACGGACACCGCCACCGGGACTTTTTGCAGCGGCTCTTCGCGACGGGTCGCGCTGACGGTGACGGCATCAAGGGTAACCGCCTGTTCATTGCTGTCGGCAGCAAACGCATTGCCAAGTGCAAACACGGTCAGACCGGTAGATAACCACCCGGCAATATGAATCGAGTGTGCCAGAGTGTTTGTTGCCCCAGGAAAAGTACGCATGGTCTACCCGCTCGAAAATGTGCCCTGAACCGCTGCCGTTCTACGACCACAGCGGCTGAAATGTGTCTTGGGCATTCGCTCGAGCGAGTAGCAGACAAAACGCTTTGTTAGCGCTAACATCGTTAGTATCAGTAACAGTCCAATATGCCGTCAAATACCTAAATATCACTTTTATATATCTTTTTGTTATTTAGAGGGTTGCACGTTGAAAGACCATTTACCCCGTAAACGCCGTGGTGCCGGGCGCGTAACCCTCAATACCGTGGCGCAGCAGGCCGGCGTTTCAGCCATCACCGTTTCGCGTTTTTTCAACCAGCCGGAGCACGTATCGCCAGAGCTGCGCGAGCGCATCGCTGCCGTGGTCGCACAGTTGGGCTATGTGCCCAACCTGGTCGCCGGAGGGCTGGCTTCTGCCCGGGGTAAAATCATCGGCATGGTGATCCCGAACATCTCCGGGCCGATCTTCGCCAACACGATCCAGGGTTTCAGCGACACACTCAGCCGCTACGGTTACCAACTGCTGCTGGCATCGAGTTACTTCAGCGTTGAACAGGAAGAAAGCGCAGTGCGCGCATTTCTCGGCTGGTCACCGGCGGCGTTGGTATTGACCAGTCACTTCCACAGCACGGGCACCGAAAGAATGATCGCTGAAGCGGACATACCGGTGATTGAAACCTGGGACTACCAACCCGGGCGCGGACCTGTGCAGATCGGTTTTTCCCACGTTGAAGTGGGTGCGACAGCCGCGCGTTACCTGCATGGTAAAGGCTACCGGCGCATTGCTTTTGTGCTGAACAGCAGTGCCGGGGATTTCAGTGCGCTGGAGCGCCGCGATGGTTACATCCGCTGCACGCACGAGTTGGGCCTGCAGCCGTGGGTCTTTGCCCCGCAAGTGGGTCTGGCACCCTTTGAAGCCGGAAAACAGGCCATGGAAACACTGATGCAGGCCCCCTCCCCACCGGATGCAATCATCTTCGCCAACGACAACCTCGCGGCGGGCGGGTTGCTGGCCGGGCAACGCTCGGGGCTGAGAATCCCCGAAGATTGCGCAGTCCTCGGGTTTGGCGATTATCCATTTGCCCAGATGCTGTTGCCGAGTTTGAGCACCATCAAACCCCCTGCCCTGGAAATCGGTGTAATGGCGGCGACGCGGGTGCTGGAAAGCCTCGGCGTACTGCCGCTGGAAAACGAGTTGCAGCGTTTAAACCTGCTGGAATGCCTGTTGATTGAACGTGAAAGCACTTGAAGCGTTGCCAACTGCAACAACCATTCAAACTTCTTCGCCACCGAACAATACACCGACATCATTTAAATGTAAAAACCGGCAACAAACTACAACCTGACTAATAAACAATTAAATACACTATTTCATCAAAACAGGCTGAATGACTGCACACCCCCTTCCAACTCAAGTGTTATTGTCTATATAAGCCAGGCGCAGCGCATGGCTTATTAAAACACTCTATCAAAAGGGCGTATCAAATGACAAAACACCACTTCCTATTCACTTATTCGATTTCTCCGACAGGAGATACTGACAGTGCAGCCAAAGTAGCTGACAAAGTCAGAAAAGCTATCGCCAATATAGAAAGCCCTGACTGGACCAAGCTGGCCTCAGTCGAAACTACTTTTTCCGGCCGGGTGACGCTCACAGCCCAGACAGCCTGTGAAAAAAGAGAGGAAGCGCGAGACATCATCGATCGCGAACTAAGAGCTGTTATCGAGCTGCATAATGCGCATTGCGATATACGAACCAATATTTCTTTAATGGTTGATGGGCTCGGGCCGCGCATGGATATCATTATATAGTAACAACCACCCACTGCCATGCTTTAAAATATTATAGATCTGAACTCCAGCGCTTACCTCTTCGCAAGTCCGGGCGTTGTTATCCTGCGTGCTCCGAGGGTTAAACTTCTGCCTTTTACTGCGCAAATTGTAAAACCGGGACTTGGGGGAAGTTATAACTAGAGCAGTCGTTTACCAAGCGTATTAATTCCAACGGAAAACGAGTCTGGCACACCAAAGCAAACTGACTTGATTGCACCTGACAGTTACCACCCAGCATCCGGTAACTGTCAGATCAAGCTGAGACTTTCAAAGCTTTGTACTCCAACCCGCACGAACGTCAGCACATGAAATACGCCTTTCAACGCCAGGAACCCTTGTGCGCCGCGCAACTTCCAGAATCGCCGTTTCGGCAATGGTGTCGCAGGCGTCGGCCCCGAGGGGACTGCGTGGTTGAAGAGAGCCATTCGCCGCTTAAACCCATCGTCGGCGCCAACTATGAAACGGGGATAAAGGGCTCCTATTTTGGAGGCGAACGCAATGTTTCGGCGGCCGTGTTTCGCATCATTCAGGAAAACCGTGCCATCGATAACGGCAACCCAAGCTGTGTTGAAAACTGTTACGAAGCCGCCGGCAAAGTCCGCAGCCAGGGGTGGGAGATGGAAGTCTCGGGCGCACTCAGCGAGCGCTGGCAAATGTACTCCGGTTACACCTTTACCCGCAGCGAGTATCTGCACGATGTCTCCAACACCATCAAGGCGGGCGATCCTTACAGCGAATGGTTTCCCAAACATCTTTTCCGGATGTACACCGACTACCGCCTGGACACGCCGGGAGAGCGCTGGAGCATAGGCGCCGGCATGACGACACAAAGCAGCACTGACACCACCCGCGACATCTATCAGGGCGGCTATACCCTGTTCAATGCCAATATCGCCTATCGCCTGGACAGGCATACCACCTTGAGCCTGGCGGGCAACAACCTCACCGACAAGACCTACTACATACCAGTGTCAAATCGCCATCGAAGCGGGAACAACTTCTATGGCGATCCACGCAATGCCACGCTGACGGTCAAGTGGACTTATTGAACCTTTTACCAATCCTGCGGGCGCTCAAAAGATAACCCTGCCCCCCCCCCTTCTTTTGCCCTGCAAATGCTGCTCAGTGCGAGTCACTGTCGCAGAACCCTGCCCCGCGCATCGTTCCTCGTGACACCCAGAGCTATTTCGGCATTCTTCTTGATGACAACAACAGAAAGCCCATAGCCCGCCTCCACTTCAACCGTGCGCAAAAATACCTCGGCCTGTTCGATGCTGACAAAAAAGAAACTCGGCACCCGATTGAAACCCTGGACGATATTTTTCTGCATACCGACGCCTTGAAGTCGACAGCCAAGCTGTACGGCTGAAGCCTGCCTGGTCACACCCGCCAACCGAGCAGCTGATTCCAGCAACAAACTGAAGCCCGCCAATGCGGGCTTTTTCAGGTCCACAGAGACAATAATCAGCCAATGACCCTTCGCACCGAACAGACACTGGCTTATCTTTACCTGATCGAGCAGCCAGACTGGTTCGATAGACCCAGCAGGGCTCGGATATTTTGACCCGTTGAGGCACCCTGGGTGTGCGGTCTTGACCGAAGGCAGCGCAGGCGCAAAAGCGCACGCCGTGATCGTAGATGTCATATCAAGCCGGGCTGCCCTTCGATGTGGCTACAGAACCAGAGGCGAATCAGAAGGTCTGAAAAGCAAGAGGGTTCAGTTCGCACGCTTACCCATTTTCACTACCTGCCAATATTCGGCATTCGTTATGATGCATCCCACATTTCTACATTGGAGCGAGCTGCGCATATGGATACGCCTGAAAATTTATACTCGGTAGCTGTTATCGGCACCGGAGTCATGGGCAAAGGGATCGTCCAGATCATGGCGCAGTCCTCCCAAGTTGCAGAAGTGCTTTGGATTGGCAGATCCCTGGCAAGCGCTGAAAAATCCTTGGGCGTCCTTCATGAGCAGTGGGATCGCCAGGTAAAGAAGAACCGACTGGATCCGTCTCAAGCCAGAGACTACATGGGTAAAGTCCGCGCTGTTGGTGACTACCGCTCAATCTCAACCTCAAAATTGGTGATTGAGGCCGTTGCTGAATCCATGGAAGCAAAGAGGGATATTTTTAGAAACCTTTCTCAAATCGCTACCCCTCAAATGATTCTGGCATCCAACACATCCTCACTGTCTATCACAGAGCTTGGGTCACTTTGCCCATTCCCTGAAAATGTCGTTGGTCTCCACTTTTTTAACCCTGCGCCGGTGATGAAGCTGACAGAGATCATTTCAGGGCTCTCAACCTCGAAAGAAACTCTCGATTGGGCTTTCGATTTTTCAAAATCCCTGGGCAAAGAACCCGTGATGGTTAATGAAGCGCCGGGGTTTATCGTAAATAGAATGCTCATCCCCATGATAAACGAGGCGATTGGAATTCTTGCTGAAGGGGTTGCCACGGCCGAAGAAATCGACAAAGCCATGCGCTACGGTGCCAATCATCCAATCGGTCCGTTGGCGTTGGCTGACCTGATCGGTAATGATGTAAACCTGTCGATTATGGAAACTTTGCATAACGAAACAGGAGATCCGAAATACCGAGCGCACTCGTTACTGAGAAAAATGGTGAGGGCAAATCACCTCGGCAGAAAAACCGGCCAAGGTTTTTACAAATATTAAGTGAGTCATATAAAAATGAGCGATCAGTTACCTTTCAGAAAAGCGAACTGCGAAGGTAGCTCATCGTTAAAACTTGACGAGCTGTTCAACTCAAAAAGCATAGCGATAGTGGACAGCTTAAGAATTCGGGGAAATGTATGATTCATCCAACAGCTTTAGTCAATAGTGACGCCAAGTTGGGCAATGGCGTGCATATTGGTCCTTACACCATTGTGCATGGCAATGTAGAGATAGGCGATAACACCGAAATTGGTTCTCACTGCGAAATTGGCGTCCCCTCCCACCTGTCTGACGGTCAACCCCTGATAATCGGTCAATCTTCTTTAATCAGATCCCATAGCGTTTTTTATGAAGGCTCTGTATTCGGTGAGAAACTGTCCACTGGACACAGGGTCACTGTGCGCGAAAAAACCATTGCCGGCGATGGTTTCCAGATTGGCACACTGTGTGACATTCAAGGCCACTGCACCATTGGAAATTATGTCAAGTTCCATAGCAACGTTCACATTGGACAGCACTCAACCATTGGTAACTATGTCTGGATTTTCCCGTATGTGGTTCTGACTAATGACCCGCACCCGCCCAGCAACGTCATGCTAGGCGTTACTATTGAAGACTACGTTGCGATAGCAACAATGTCGATAATACTGCCTGGTGTCACAGTGAAGTCAGGCGCTCTCGTAGGGGCCCATAGCTCGGTCAGCAAAACAGTAGCACCGGATACTGTTGTCGCCGGCACTCCAGCAAAATACATTTGTGACACCAAGGCCATTAAATTAAAAGATGGCTCCAACCAAAGCGCTTACCCTTGGAGAAGGCATTTCCATAGAGGTTATCCTGAAGCCGCTGTTGCGGCCTGGGTTGCTGAGTTTGCGTCTAACTAGCATTTAAACTCTGAATAAAGGGAACATATCAGGCTCCCTTTACTTCAATGGTTTGCTCAGGTAATCAAGACAAGAGGGGGAATCCCCCCTCTTCATTATCTTTGTTTTAGATCGCAACAGTTCGGGACATTTTCCCTAGATACCAACAGCCATGGGCTCACTTCCACCAGTGTTAATCCATTGGGCTCGGAGCAGCAGTACCTGCTGATTACGACTCCTCAAGTCACAGCAGAGATGGCGTTATGCCGGTATGCATGAGGCGAGTAAATTATCCAGCCAGCAAAAGCCCCACTCATGCCTGCCTTCGGACTACTGCCGATTCGCCTTCTCGAGCGCACTGATCCGCTCGACCTTCGCCCCGGAACGTCCAGTTTCAAACTCCGACTCAAGAAACACTTTGACAATGCTCTTGGCCAATTCGGGACCTATCACCCGGGCACCGATGGAAAGGATCTGCGCGTCATTGCTTTTGCGAGCACGCTCGGCGGAATAAGTGTCGTGCGCCTGGGCCGCACGAATCCCCTTGATCTTGTTGGCGCAAATGGCCATGCCGATCCCTGTCCCGCAAATCAGGATGCCCAGCCGGTGCTCGCCAGCCCCCACTGCCGTGGCCACCGCCGCAGCAATATCCGGGTAAAGCACCGGGCTTGAAGAGTAGCAACCATAGTCCTGCAGGGTGTAACCCCACGTCTCTATAAGGGGCTTGAGTAGCTGCTTGAGCTCGTAACCTGCCTCATCGCAGCCGATGGCGACAGACAACGATGTAGTCGAATCCATAGATGCATCTCCACTGGCACTGAAGGCGACCATCGAGATCGGATGATCGGAGATCGATCAAATGCTCAACGAGAGATCATTTGATCAGGCATTAGCATTCGAGAAGCGCCATCAAGTCAAGGGATTTTTAAGATCCGGATACATAAATCCCCTATGATTACGCAAAAATAAGCCAAAGAGTATTGACATTCGCCCAAAAACTGAACTAAACATATGTTCACTCGCGGATCTTTTGATCAGCCTGGCCTAATAATAAAATCAGCAAGAGGTCACATCGATGGCGATGCCATTACTGCTCCAGGCTGAACAGATCGCCAAAGCCTACGCTGGGATTCCCGCTCTGCGTGACGGGCGTCTATCCCTGCGCGCCGGCAGCGTGCACGCCCTGTGCGGCGGTAACGGCGCAGGCAAATCAACCTTTCTCGGCATTCTCATGGGCATCACCCAGCGTGATGCAGGCCATATCCGGCTCAACGGCAAACCCGTGCAGTTCCATCGCCCCAGTGAAGCGCTGGCCGCCGGTATAGCGATGATCACCCAGGAACTTGAGCCCATCCCTTACATGACGGTGGCCGAAAACATCTGGCTGGGGCGCGAGCCTCGACGCGCCGGCTGTATCGTCGACAGCAAGGAGCTGAACCGGCGCACCCGCCAGCTGCTGCAAGACCTGGAGTTCGACGTGGAGGCGACGAGCCCGATGCATCGCCTCAGCGTGGCGCAGATTCAACTGGTGGAAATCGCCAAGGCATTCAGCCATGACTGTCAGGTGATGATCATGGACGAGCCCACCTCGGCCATCGGTGAGCGCGAAGCGCAGACACTGTTCAAAGCCATCCGCCGCCTGACCGCCCGCGGTGCCGGGATCATCTATGTCTCTCACCGCCTCAGCGAGCTGGCACAAATCGCCGACGACTACAGCATTTTTCGCGATGGCGCCTTTGTCGAAAGCGGGCGCATGGCCGATATCGATCGCGCCCATCTGGTGCGCAGTATCGTGGGTCAGGAGTTGCAGCGCATTGACCACAAGGTGGGCCGCGAATGCGCGCCAGAGAATTGCCTCGACGTTACCGGCCTGAGCCGCGACGGCGAGTTCCACGACATCAGCCTGCAATTGCGCAAAGGGGAAATTCTGGGCATCTACGGCCTGATGGGATCGGGGCGCAGCGAATTCCTCAACTGTCTGTACGGCCTCACCAAACCCGACACCGGCAGCGTCACGCTTGAAGGCCGGGCCCTGCCCATCGGCGTACCAGCCGCCAGCATCCGCGCCGGCGTGTCACTGGTGACCGAGGACCGCAAAGACAGCGGCCTGATCCTCAGCGCCAGCATCATGGCCAACATCGCCCTTTGCGCCTACAAACAGCTGTCCAGCTGGTCGGTGATCAATGCGCGCAAAGAGAACGAGCTGGCCCAACGCATGGTCAAGCGCCTGCAGATCAAGATCTCGTCCCTCAACTTGCCGGTGGAATCCATGAGTGGCGGCAACCAGCAGAAGGTGGTGCTTGCCAAGTGTCTTTCGACTCAACCGATCTGCCTGCTGTGCGACGAACCCACCCGGGGCATTGATGAAGGTGCCAAGCAGGAAATCTATCACCTGCTCGACGAGTTCGTGCGCGCAGGCGGATCGGCCATTGTGGTGTCGTCCGAAGCCCCGGAACTGCTCCATTTGAGCGATCGCATCGCGGTATTCAAAGGTGGCCGCCTGGTCACCGTCAGCACCGATACCGCCCTCTCCCAGGAAGCCCTGCTGAGTCTTGCCTCATGAATAGCAAAAGCCTTGCAACGCCCTGCGCACGTTCCGCAACCACGACCACCAGCCCCCGTACGCACCTGCGCCTGACCCTGGACCGATTCGGCCTGCCGCTGGTGTTCATTGTGCTGTGTGTGGTGATGGCCTTCTCCAGCGAATACTTCATGACCTGGCGCAACTGGATGGACATCCTGCGCCAAACCTCAATCAACGGCATTCTTGCCGTTGGCATGACCTACGTGATTCTGACCAAGGGCATTGACCTGTCAGTCGGCTCGATCCTGGCCTTCGCCGGCTTGTGCAGTGCGATGGTTGCGACCCAGGGTTACGGCCTGCTGGCGGCGGTGAGTGCCGGCATGTTCGCTGGCGCCATGCTCGGCGTGGTCAACGGCTTTATGGTCGCCAACCTGTCGATCCCGCCCTTTGTCGCCACCCTCGGCATGCTCAGCGTGGCCCGCGGCATGACGTTCATTCTCAACGATGGCAGCCCGGTCACCGACTTGCCCGCCAGCTACCTGGCCCTGGGTATCGGCAAGCTCGGGCCGATTGGCGTACCCGTCATTATCTTTGCCGTGGTCGCGCTGATTTTCTGGATGGTTTTGCGCTACACCACCTATGGCCGTTACGTGTACGCCGTGGGCGGCAATGAAAAAAGCGCCCGCACTTCGGGGATCGGCGTGCGCAAAGTCACGTTCTCGGTGTATGTGATTTCAGGATTATTGGCAGGTCTTGCGGGCGTAGTCCTCGCCGCCCGCACCACCTCCGCCCTGCCCCAGGCCGGGGGCTCATATGAGCTGGACGCAATTGCCGCCGTGGTTATCGGCGGCACAAGCCTCTCGGGTGGCACGGGCAGTATTGTCGGCACCCTGTTCGGCGCCCTGTTAATCGGTGTGATCAACAACGGCCTGAATCTGCTCGGGGTGTCTTCGTATTACCAGCAAGTGGCCAAAGGTCTGATCATTGTGCTTGCGGTGCTCATTGATGTCTGGCGCAAGAAAAAACCCTAAGCCCCCGAACCGAACGACAAAAACAACAATAAGGAATTCATCATGACGCTTTCCAGCAAAACCCTCTGCACTTCCCTTGCCGCACTGGCAACCCTCACCCTCCTGTCCAGCAGCATCGCCCTGGCCCAGGACAAGACCTACAAGATCGGCGCCGCGGTATACGGCCTCAAGGGCCAGTTCATGCAGAACTGGGTTCGCGAAATCAAGGAGCATCCTGCAGTCAAGGACGGTACCGTGAAGCTGACCGTGTTCGATGGCAACTATGACGCCCTGACCCAGAACAACCAGATCGAAACCATGATCACCCAACAGTACGACGCGATCATTTTTGTACCCATCGACGCCAAGGCCGGCATCGGCACTGTGGCCCGGGCCCAGGAAAACGACATTCCGGTGATCGCCTCCAACACCAGGATCGCCAGTGCCAACGTGCCCTATATTGGTAACGATGATGTCGAGGGCGGTCGCCTCCAGGCCCAGGCCATGGTTGAAAAACTCAAGGGCAAGGGCAATGTGGCGATCATCCAGGGCCCCATAGGCCAGTCGGCGCAGATTGATCGACAAAAAGGCGAGATGGAGGTGCTGCAGAAGAACCCGGCGCTGAAAATCATTGAAATGAAGACCGCCAACTGGTCTCGGGCCGAAGCCCTGGCCCTCACCGAGGACTGGCTCAATGCCCATCCCAATGGCGGCATCTCCGGCATCATCGCGCAAAATGACGACATGGCCCTTGGCGCCTTGCAGGCCGTGAAATCCCGCGGCCTGTCGCCGGACGATGTACCGGTAACCTCCATCGACGGCATGCCGGACGCCATCCAGGCCGCCAAAAAAGGCGAACTCGTCACCTTCCTGCAAGATGCCCAGGCGCAATCCCAGGGGGCTCTCGACCTGGCCCTGCGTGCGTTGGCGGGCACTGACTACAAGCCGCAATCGGTGATCTGGCAGCGTTACGCCAAGGACCTGAGCTGGGGTGATGGCACCAACACCCTGTATATCCTGCCCTGGGTACCCGTGACCGACAACAACGCCGACGCCCTCTTCGCCCAGGTCACCGGCGCCAAGTAAGCCTCGGCCCCATCCGACAACCAGGGCCGATTGCGGCCCCCATGGAGTGTATGCAATGTCCAATTTCTGGAACCAGGCGTTCGACCTCAACGGCCGCTGCGCCGTGATCACTGGCGCAGCGGCCGGTATCGGTCTGGCCTGCGCCAGCCTGCTGGTGGAGCGCGGTGCCAGGGTCGCCTTGCTGGACCGCGACCCGGCCGTGACCGAGGTGGCCGCCAGCCTTGGCACCGGGCATCTGGGGCTGGCCGTCGACCTGCGACAGCTCGACTCGCTACAAGCCGCTGTGGACCAGGCCGCAGAACACCTGGGCGGCATTGATTTCCTGATCAACAGCGCCGGCGTGGCTTTGCTCGACAAGGCCCTGGAAGTGAATGAAAACGCCTGGGACACCACTCTGGACATCAACCTCAAGGCCAGTTTTTTCATGGCCCAGGCCTGCGCCCGGCACATGATCAACCGAGGTCGCGGGCGCATCGTCAACCTTGCCTCCCAGGCGGCCGTGATCCGTCTCGACCGGCACGTGGCCTACTGCGCGAGCAAAGCGGCCGTGGTCGGCATGACCAAAGTACTGGCCATGGAGTGGGCTCCCCACGGCATCAACGTCAATGCCATCTCGCCGACCATCGTCGAGACCGCGCTGGGCAAGAAAGCCTGGGCGGGGGAACTGGGAGAGCGGGCAAAACTGCAAATCCCTGTCGGTCGCTTCGCCCAGCCGGAAGAAATCGCCGGGCTGGCCCTGTACCTGCTCAGCGATGCCGCGCAAATGATCACGGGCGAAAATGTCGTGATCGATGGCGGCTACAGCATTCAGTAATCGAGCGTTAACCCCCGCCCTTACGCCGAGGCTCACCATCATGTCCACATCAGCAACCGAGCAACTGTTCCCCGTTATCCCTGCCACCATGCAGGCCGTGGTCTGCCATGGCCCCGAAGACTACCGTCTTGAAGAAGTGCCGGTGCCGACCCCGGGGCCGGATGAAATCCTGACCAAGGTCGAGTTGTGCGGCATCTGCATGGGCGACATCAAGACATTCCGTGGCGCCCCGTCCTTCTGGGGCGACGCCGAGCAGCCGCGCTACGTCAAACCCCCGATGATTCCCGGTCATGAATTTGTCTGCCGCGTGGTCGCACTCGGTCCGGGCGCAGAAAAGCGCGGCGTCCAGGTCGGCGACCGGGTGATTTCAGAACAGATCGTGCCGTGCTGGGGTTGCCGCTTCTGCAACCACGGTCAGTACTGGATGTGCCAAAAGCATGACCTGTACGGTTTCCAGAACAACGTCCAGGGCGCGATGGCGCAGTACATGATTTTCACCAAGGAAGGCATCGTGCATAAGGTGCCCGACGCCATCCCCCCCGACGAAGCCATTCTCATCGAACCCCTGGCCTGCTCGCTGCATGCCGCCGACCGCGCCGACGTTAGTTTCGATGACATCGTGGTCGTCGCGGGCGCAGGCACCCTTGGGCTGGGCATCATTGGCGCCGTGCGGATGCGCAACCCCAAGCGCCTGATCGTCCTCGACATGAAACCCGAGCGCGCTGAACTGGCACTGCGCATGGGCGCCGACGAAGTCTGGAACCCGGCACAGGAAGACGTACTGGCCAAGATCCGCGGGCTCACCGATGGCTACGGTTGCGACATCTATATCGAAGCTACGGGTCATCACAAAGCGGTCAACCAGGGTCTGGCCATGCTCAGAAAACTCGGACGTTTTGTCGAATTCAGTGTATTCAACGACGAAGCGACCGTTGATTGGTCCATTATCGGCGACCGCAAGGAGCTGGATATCCTCGGCTCACACCTGGGGCCCTATATGTACCCGCGGGCCATCGACTTTATCGGCAACCGCAAGATCGACATGCGCGATGTGGTCACCCATAAGTTCGCCCTGGCCGATTTCAGGCAAGCCTTTGCCGTTATGGAGCGCGGCGACAAGTCATTGAAAGTGGTGCTGGAACCCTGACCACAACGCTCTCTGCCAAGCCAGATGCACGGCTAAAAACAAGAACAAGGACACTGCGTAATGAATCGAGTAATCAACGATCCGGATCAAGTGGTCGAGGACATGCTGCAAGGCATCCTTGTGGCTCACCCGGAACTTGCCCAATACGAGAGCAACCCCCGGGTCATCCGCAAGCGCACCCTCTCGCCTGCTGGTCGGGTAGGCATAGTCACCGGCGGCGGCTCGGGCCATGAGCCTGCTTTTCTGGGTTATGTCGGCCCCGGGCTGCTGGATGCCGTCGCGGTCGGCGAGATTTTTTCTTCGCCAACCGCCAAAAGCTTTTTTGATGCCTTCCGCGCCGCCGACCACGGCGCGGGCGTTGCCTGCCTGTACGGCAATTACGCGGGCGACAATATGAACGTCAAACTGGCGATGAAAATGGCCGCCAGCAAAGAGATGAACATCCGCACCGTCGTGGCCAACGATGATGTCGCGTCCGCGCCGGTGCAGGATATTGCCAAGCGTCGCGGCGTTGCAGGCGAGATCTTTATGTGGAAGATCGGCGGCGCCGCCGCAGCCCGGGGTTACGATCTGGACGGGGTGATCCGCGTTGCACAAAAGGCCGTCGATCAGTGTCGTTCCATCGGTGTAGGGCTTACGTCGTGCATCATCCCGGCGGTTGGAAAAGCCAATTTCCAGATCGCAGACGGCATGATGGAACTGGGGATCGGCCATCATGGTGAACCGGGGATCGAGGTTATCCCGGTCGAGTCTGCAGCGGTCATGGCCGAACGCATGATCGGACCGATTCTTGCCGACCGCGACTTCAGCCAGGATCAAAGCGTTGTCGTGCTGGTGTCCGGCCTTGGTGCTACGCCGGTGATGGAGTTGTATATTTTCTATGCCGAAGTGCAGCGCCAGCTCACGGCCAGGGGCCTGCGGGTCCATCGTTGCTACGTCGGCAATTATTTCACCTCGCTGGACATGATGGGCGTCACCCTGACCTTGCTCGGACTGGACGCTGAACTGACCACCCTGATCGATCAACCTTGCCGCTCCATCGGCATGACCCAGTCGGAGTAAGCCATGAACCTGCATTTTTCGAGCAACACGGGTAGCGCCATTGTCAGCAACCTGGTCTCGGTCATTGTTGCCAACCGCGAATACCTCAGCGAAGTGGACGGCGCCATTGGCGACGGCGACCACGGCATCAACATGGCCAAAGGCTTCTCCCGCTGCGGCAAAAGCCTCGAAGGTCGCCAGCTGCCCCTGGCCGAAGCACTGGACGAACTGACCCTGGCCCTGATGGAAGGAATCGGCGGTTCGATGGGCCCGCTCTATGGCAGCCTGTTTATTGGCATGGCCGACGCCGTGCGTGGACGCGATGACATCGATGCCGCGGGCTTCGCCAGGCTGCTGCGCGGCGGCCTTACCTCACTGCAAGACATCACCGATGCCGGCGTTGGCGACAAGTGCCTGATGGATACCCTGATTCCGGCAGTGGAAGCCTTTGAGCAGGCCCACGCGCAGCACGCCACGTTCAGCGAAGCCTTGGGCAAGATGAAAAGTGCAGCATCCCGGGGGCGAGATTCAACACGGGACCTGGTCGCAAAAATCGGCCGGGCCAGCCGCCTCGGCGAGCGCTCCCTGGGCGCGCTGGACGCCGGGGCGGTGTCATGCTGCCTGATCCTTACCAATCTCGCCGAATCTGCCCAGGCACACCTGCAGGAATAAATAAGCCCTCGCCGCCCGCTGCATTATCGCTAGCGGATGGCGAGGGCTTTTTATGGGCTACTTGCGGGTTGCATCGTCCAGGGCGAGTATTGTGTAAGCATTCGACACGGTGGTCGCCAGGGTATTGATCACACCCGAACGCAAAGCCCCCAGCGTAGCGGCCGCCTTGGTGTTTTCACTGGCGATTGCGATCACATCGGGAATTCGCAAGAGTTCCTGTACGCTCAAACCTATCACCCGCCCCTGCAGGGTGTTGACCGCAGGGTGCCCGTGGATGTCGATAAAGTCATACCCCATCATGTCCCCGACTGTGCCGGAAATACGGGCCTGGGCAATTTCCTGTGGCGAGAACCAGCCCATGCGCACCATGTTGCTGTTCTCGCTCATGTCACCGATACCGATCATCGCGATATCGGCGCGCCGCGCCCGATCAAGGGTCGAGCGCACAGTGTCATTGTTGATCAGCGCGCTGCGCAGCTCGGGGTTGGCCACCAGGGCCGGTGCATACAGCGTTTCGCTTTCGGCACCGAAGCGCAATGCCAGGCGGCGGCAAATATGGTCGGGGTTCATATACTCACCGGCCTTCAATGAGCCGCCAATGGCACAGACAAACGTACAACTGCGCGTGACCGGCAAAAACACATTGTCGGCCACAGCCCCGACATTACGGCCCATGCCGACCGCGATGATCATGCCATCACCCAACGTTTTGTTCAGATAGTTGGCCACCAGGCTGGCCACCGCCGAACGCTGGGTGTCCGGATCGCCATGATCCACAGCGATCAACGCCCGATCCAGCTCGAAGCGCTGCACGAGCGCCTGCTCCAGTTCAGTATTCAACGCGGGGTGCTGCAGCACACGCACCTCGACAATACCCTCATCCCGCGCGCGCTTGAGCAGTCGACCGACCTTTACCCGAGACAGATCAAAACGCTTGGCAATCGCCTCCTGCGTGATGTTTTCGAGGTAATACAGCATGGCCACTTCTGTCATCAAATCGATATCGCTGGCTGCACGCGGCGTACTGTCATTCATGTGAGCTTCCACTTGCGCATCAAAAAAGCATTCTCCCCACTTGGAGCAGGTGAAGTCCAGCGGCGAGTGCTGTAAAGGACCGACAATGGCCGTTGCCCCATGAGCAACAGATCCAGTCAATCGCAGATGGAAGCACAACTGGAGATCAGCGATCACCCGCTCGACCTGACACCCCATGGGTTTGACCCTGGCATTCGTTTCGGCATACTTGCGGGCGCAGCTGTGATTTCGCTGCAGATGAACAAGAACCGAAAACGTTGGACTTTTCAAATAGCCCACAGCTGGATTTAGTAATTCGCATTATTAAAAATTCGGCTATAAGTAATGCAGCGACGACTAGACCAGATGATTCAGACGCTATCCCCTACGCTGTCAAAATACTGACAATCGCACTCGACTGCATTATTTCCATGAGCCGATAATTAATAATGATCAAGATAATTAGTATTTTGCTAGTTGCACTTTCCATTGCAGGATGCAATGGCTTCGTAAAGCCCGATTTATCAAGCCCCGTTAATGACTCCTACTTTGTAGTCTACTCAGGCTTTCCAGCACCCTTTCTCTATACCGCCTCGGCCGTGCAGTGGAACGAGGATTACGCCGTAACCACCCGACATACTCCATTCTTGCCCGATGTCGCCTACACCTGCAGCACTGGCTGTGACCTGGCTTTTATCAAACACAAAGCAGACGGCCACCTTCCTACCTGGCGAGCACCCTGTCTGGGTGAGGACGTAACTGCTGTCGGGATGAGCCCTTATATGATGACCACCACGGGCAAGGGCAAGGTCTATCAAACCCCCTTCCTCAATTTAAAAGAAAATAGCGGTGACCTTTATGGCATCCACGATGGCCCACTGATCAAAGGGATGTCGGGTGGGCCGGTCATCGGCAGTGACGGCAGTGTTGTGGGTATCAATGCCGGCTATTACTCGGTCACACCGCACGATATTGCGGCTCAGTCCGGTTTAAGAGGTGCCAAGAGGGTGAGTATCTTTGTCCCTTTCTCGATTATTGCCCGTGAGTGGAGAATGTTCCAGGCTCAGCTTAATAACCAGCATGGCCCGGCAGGCCCTGCCCTGAAATCTGATTTCTGCTCCAGTTCAGGCTTGCCCCCGCTGAAGATACCAACCAAATAATATAATTGCCTACCACCTGCACTCGCAGAGTGAGCAGGTTTATTCTTATATACTTTCAGGGCTGACTTTCAGTCGCCCTGAGCACTCCCCCATCTTAACTTCAGCGTTACCCCGGCTGATTTGCATACCGTTGCGCCTGGTATTGGTCGAGGCGAAAAGATTGATAAATATGCACTTCACAATGACTGATCCCAGTTAGTCGCTGGAAAACCAAACACTGCGAATACAGCAAAAAAACATTTTATATTAACCTCATTACTCAGCAAAACTCCGCCGCCATCTAACCTCTGCAAACCGTCAAGACTGGCCTGGAGGGCTACCGGGCCATGAACATGTTCAAGAGCCCGATCAGACCCGATCACTCCGCTTCCAACGCCCCCAACCAACGCGCTTCGGAACGCAACAAGTGCTGGCGTATGGCAGTTTGCGCAGCGATCACGTCCTTGCATTCCAGCGCGTGCAGGATGGTCTCATGCTCGATCACGGCCGCATCCCAGGTGCCAGGGTTCTCTGAACGCTCGCTTAAGTGCGATGAAATCGGGCTATGGCGCTCATCGAACAGCGAGGTGATGATGCGGACCAGCGCGGAGTTGCCGGTCATTTTCGCCAGGCGGTGATGGAACTTGCGGTCCTCTTCCAGCGGGGGGCGATTGGCTTCAATGCTCGTGCGCATCGCTTCAATACAGTCCCTGAGGTATCGGTAGTCGCTCTTTTTGCCGTGCACGCAGGCCAGCACCACCGCCTCGCCTTCGATCAACGCACGGGCCTGCATCAGTTCGGTGGGGCTCTCGCCCAGGGTCACCGTGCGTGCGCCACCTTCCTGCAGCCGCGCAGCCACGTAAACACCGGAGCCCATCCTGATTTCAATGCTGCCTTCAATCTCCAGGGCAATCAGTGCCTCGCGCAACGACGGACGCGAGACCCCCAGCAACTGCGTCAGGTCGCGCTCAGGGGGCAAACGCGCACCGACCTTGAAATCCCCTTGAACAATGTATTCACGCAGGCGATCGGCGATTTTCTGGTAGAGCTTGCGCTCTGAAGGAGGAAAGGAGGCAACCATCGAGGCAGAGTCCGAGAAATGATGGCAAAGGCTACCACAGCCCTGCAAAAATCATCTCCCGGATCTGCCCGGCACCCTATTGCTGATCTTGCCACTCGGGACCATGGGGGTATTCAAAGTGCGTGAGCGATGAGGCTTTCATGGTCACGCTGTAACCCGGCTGCTGGGGCGGCATATAGCGCCCGCGACGGATCACGATCGGCTCGAGGAAGTTTTCATGCAGGTGGTCAACGTATTCCAGCACGCGTTTTTCCAGCGAAGCTGACACTGCGATGTAATCGAACAGCACAATATTCTGCGAGTACTGGCACAAACCGACACCACCGCCATGGGGGCACACAGGCACCCCGAACTTGGCCGCCATCAACACCACCGCCAGGACTTCGTTCAGCCCCCCCAGACGCGCCGGATCGAGTTGACAAAAATCCAGGGCACCGGCCTGGAAGAACTGCTTGAACATGACCCGGTTATGCGCGTGCTCGCCGGTGGCCACGCCGATCGGATGGATGCGCTGGCGAATCGCGGCGTGCCCAAGCACGTCGTCGGGGCTGGTCGGCTCTTCGATCCACCACGGGTCGAATTCGGCCAGGCGGCGCATATTGCTCACCGCCTCATCAACGTCCCAGGTCTGGTTGGCGTCCATCATCAGCTTGCGTTCCCAGCCCAGCTCTTCACGCAGAATGCGCGCACGGCGCATGTCCTGCTCGATATCGGCACCGACCTTCTGCTTGAGATGAGTCCAGCCTGCCTCGACAGCTTCACGGGCCAGGCGGCGCATTTTCTCTTCGGAGTAACCCAGCCAACCGGCGGCCGTGGTGTAGCCGGGGTAACCGTCACGCAGCATCTGCTGTTCGCGCTCGGCCTTGCCCGGCGCCGCCCGGCGCAGCATCGCAATGGCTTCCTGGGGCGTCAGCGCATCGGTGATAAAGGTGAAGTCGACGCAGCGCACGAGTTCTTCCGGGCTCATGTCCGCGAGCAGTTTCCAGACCGGTTTGCCTTCCTTCTTCGCCCACAGGTCCCACAGCGCGTTAATGATGGCTGCGGTCGCCAGATGCACCACCCCCTTTTCCGGGCCGACCCAGCGCAGTTGACAGTCACCGGCAACGATTTCATGCCAGTAGGCGCCGAAGTTGACGGTGATGCTCTCGAGCGTACGACCGGTGACAAACAGCCTGGCCAGGGCCTTGACCGCCTCCACGCACAAATCGTTGCCGCGGCCGATGGTGAAGGTCAGACCATGGCCCTACAGGCCGTCGCCCGAGTCGGTGTGCAAGGTGACATAGGTGGCGGAATAATCCGACGTCGAGTTCATCGCATCTGAGCCGTCCATGCTCCTGGACGTGGGAAAGCGAATATCGCGTACAGCCACCTGGGTAATGAGGGTAGACATGGGGTTATCCTGAAGTTGAAACTTGCCCCGTCGTTGCCGTTGGCAGCAAGTTTGTTCATGTTGTTTTGGGTACCGCAAACGCAGTCTGTCGTGCAGGGCAGCCCTGCGAAATTGAATGTTTCGACTACGCCGATCACCTCAGGTAATAGCCCCCCATGATCAACCCCCTGGATCACTTGCGCAGCCGCCTGCGCATGCGCCATTTGCAACTGCTGTTTGTCTTGTCCGAAGAAGGTTCGTTGCGCAAGACCGCGCAGATCATGGCCCTCACCCAGCCTGCGGTGACCAAGGCGCTGCATGAGCTGGAAAGCCTGGTGGGTGAAACGCTGTTTACCCGCACGCACAAGGGGCTGGTGGCGAACAGCCTGGGTGAAGCGGCGATGCGTTATGCGCAACTGGTGTTCGCCGACCTCAGCGGCTTGCACGAAGAGATGTCGGCACTGCAATCGGGCAACCTCGGCACCTTGCGCATCGGCGCCATGGGTTCACTGGTCGGCGGGCTGTTGCCCCGCACTCTGGCGCAACTGACCCGGCGTCACCCCAAGCTGAATATCACGGTGGTGATCGATACCAGTGACGTGTTGCTGCAGGCCTTGAGCCTCGACCAGCTGGATCTGGTTGTGGGCCGTATCACCCACGGCTGGCCCACCGATGAGTTGAACTTCGAGGCGTTCGCCGAAGAGGTGATTCAGGTCGTCGCACGCACCGATCACCCGCAACAGCACAACACAGATGTCAGCCTGTCCGCCCTCGCCCACTATCCTTGGATCGTGCAATCGCAACCGGCACCGCTGCGGGAAATTTACCAGCAGATCTTTCGCGAGGCGCAGCTACAGGCCCCCGCCAGCCAGCTTGAAACAGCGTCCACGATGTTGACTGTCGCCTTGTTGCAGCAGACCGAGATGATTAGCTTGATGCCGCTGTCGCTGGTGGAGTACTACAGCAATCTGGGGGTATTGGCCGCACTGCCCGTCACGGTGTCGGCGCGCTTGATGCCGTTCGGCCTGATCAGCCGCAAAGGACGGATGCCCTCGGCGGCGATGGAGGTGGTCATGGCCGAGCTGCGGGTGCAGGCCGGCCTTGAAGGTGCTGGCGGGGTTACAAGCGGCTAGTGCTCAGGTCGGCAGGTGGAACGTAGGCCACTGTTGGGGTCGGCGCGCGCTTCACCAGCATCAGCAACAGCACACTGACAAAGCACAGCGCCGCCACCACCTGAAAACCGGCGCTGCTGCTGCCAGTGACCGCATCGGCATAAGCCTTGATCTGCGGCGATACAAAGCCGCCCAGGTTGCCGATTGAAATGATAAAGGCAATCCCGGTGGCCGCGCTGGAGCCCCCCAGATGCCGTGTCGGCAGACTCCAGAACACCGGCTGGCTGGCCACCAGCCCGGGAATGGCGATGCAGAACGCAAGCATGGTCAGCACCGGCGTGTTAATCACCGACAGCGATGCAAAGGCCAGCGTGCCTACGGCAAGCATGGAGGATGCGACCAGGCGATGGTTGTTGTGTTTGTCGGCATACACCGTGGCGATACGCATGGCGACGATGGTGCAGAGCCAGGGGATCATCAGCAGCAGGCCGACCGAAGTGTTGACCTGACCACCCAGGGTCGAGGCCAGTTTGGCCGGCAAGTAGAACGCCAGCGGTGCATTACCGATCTGTACGCAAAAGTAGATGGCGATAAACATCAGTACACGCCTGTCTTTGAGTACACCAAAGATCGAGCCGTGGCTGGCGTAGCCCTTGGCTTTTTCTTCGCCCTCGATGACGGTGTTCATGGCGTGTTTTTCTTCAGCGGTCAGCCATTTGGCTTCGCTTGGACGGCTCGCCAGATAGAAGAACGCAATCACCCCCACCACCGAGGCCGCCAGGCCTTCAACCACGAACATCCACTGCCAGTTGGTCAGGCCGAACGGGTTATGGGTGTCGAGGATAAAACCCGACAGCGGACTGCCAATCAGCATCGCCACCGGTACACCAAAGTAAAACAGGCCGATCGCCCGGGAACGTTGCTTGGCCGGAAACCAGTAGGTCAGGTACAGGATGATACCGGGCATAAAGCCGGCTTCGGACACCCCGAGCAAAAAGCGGATGACATAGAACGAAGTCTCACTGGTGGCGAACATCATCGAGGCCGAGACCAGCCCCCAGGTCACCATGATCCGTGCCATCCACACCCGGGCTCCCACACGCTGCAGGATCAGGTTGCTGGGCACTTCAAACAGCGCATAACCGATAAAAAAGATCCCCGCCCCCAAAGCAAAGGCGGCGTCGCCAATACCGGTGTCGGCTTGATAGGCAATCTTGGCAAAGCCGACGTTGGCACGGTCAATAAACGCCAGCGCATACATCAGGGCAAGAAACGGCAACAGGCGGATGGCCGCTTTTTTCACACCACTGGCCAGTGCCGGCGAGTCGTACAGGTCTTGATAACTCATGGGGCATACCTCTTCTTATTGTTGGAATAGGTGTTGCATCAGTGCAGGGATCAATCGTGGCGGGCAAACCTCAGCAGTTCGGCGCGCGTCGGCAGGCCATCGCTGTCACCCGGAAAGCCCAGCACCCGGGCGCCGATCAGGTTGCCCCGGGCCACCGCCCGGGGGACGCTCAAGCCTTCGAGCAAAGCGCTGATCACGCCAACGGCAAAGCCGTCACCCGCGCCGACGGTGTCCACAATGTCGGTGACCGGGTGTCCGGCGCTGTAGCCACTTTCACTGGCACTGGCGTAATAGGCACCTTCGGCACCGAGCTTGATCACCACCAGCGAGCAGCCCCGGTCCAGATAGAACCGGGCGATCTGCTCGGGGGTCTCCAGACCGCTCAATAAACGGCCCTCGGCCAGACCGGGAAACACCCAGTTCGCCAGACCCGCCAGATCGTTCAGGCTTGCCACCATGCTGGCCTGAGATGACCAGAGCCGCGGGCGCAAGTTGGGGTCGAAGGACACGCTGCAACCGGCGGCGCGCATGTCCCTGGCCATATGCACAATCAGCTCGTGCACGCTGTCACTCAGCGCCGGACTGATCCCGGTGATATGCAGGTGCCGGGCAGCACGGCAGTACTCGCCCGGGTAGTCGGCCAGACTCAGGTGGCTGGCCGCCGAACCCTTGCGGTGGTATTCGATATCAGGATCACCGCCGTCCGAACGCCGTGACTTGAACATCAGGCCGGTGGAGTGCTCGGGGTCTTGCACGGCGTAGCTGTGGTCAATGCCGTCACGGGCCATGACATCGCGCAGCCAGTGGCCCAGGGTGTCGTCACCCAGCCGGCTGATGTAGCCGACAGCAAACCCCAGGCGCGCCAGCCCCGTGGCCACGTTCAACTCGGCACCGGCCGCGGCGCGGGCATACTGCCCGGCATCGCGCAGGCTGCCTTCGGTCAGGGCGCTGAACAGGCCCATGGCTTCGCCGCACGTCACCACGTCTATCGTTTCAATTCGCGAGTCCATATCACATCACCGCGCCGATTTGCCAGGGCAGGAACTCGTTGTCACCGAGGCCGTTTTCTTCGCTGCAGGTTTTATGTCCCGAGGCCGTGGCGATGATCAATTCGAAGAGACGCTGGCCCGCTTCGGCCACTGATTCCTCACCCTCGACAATCGGCCCGGCATTGAAATCCATGTCCAGTGCCATGCGCTGAAACAACCGGGTATTGGTGGCAATTTTCAACGATGGTGTCGGCTTGCAGCCGTAGGTCGAACCGCGCCCTGTCGTGAAGCAGATCAGGTTGGCCCCGCCTGCAACCTGACCGGTGGCCGACACCGGGTCGTAGCCGGGAGTGTCCATAAACACCAGGCCTTTTTGCCTGATCGCCTCGCCATATTCGTACACGCCCATCAGGCCCGTGGAGCCGGCCTTGGCCACGGCGCCCAGGGACTTTTCAAGGATGGTGGTAATCCCCCCGGCCTTGTTGCCCGGGGACGGATTGTTGTTCATGTCGCCGTCATGGTGGCGCACATAGTCTTCCCACCAATGGATGCGGTTCATCAGCTTGTCGGCGATCTGCGTTGACGCGGCCCGAGCCGTCAACAGGTGCTCGGCACCATAAATTTCCGGGGTTTCCGACAGGATCGCGGTACCGCCATGGCGTACCACCAGGTCGACCGCCGCGCCCAGCGCCGGGTTGGCAGTGATCCCCGAATAACCGTCCGATCCACCGCACTGCAGGCCCACCACCAGGTGACTGGCCGACACGCTGCTGCGTTGCTGGCGGTTGACCGGAGCCAGCATCGCCTGCACCAGAGCGATCCCGCGTTGCACCGTTTCACGGGTGCCGCCCGCCTCCTGAATCACCAGACTGGCCTTGAGTACGGCTGGGCGATCAGCCAACTGCTCCATCAGCGGGGCCAGTTGATTGACTTCACAGCCCAGACCAATCACCAGGACACCGGCGAAATTCACATGATCGGCATAACCGCGCAGGGTGCGCTTGAGAATCTCGATGCCATCGCCCTTGGCCCCCATGCCACAGCCACTGCCGTGGGTGATGGCGACCACGCCGTCAACATTGGGGTAATCGCGCAAGCACGCGGCATCAAAGGCAGCAGCGATCTGTTTGCACACAGTGGCCGAACAATTGACGCTGGAAATCACCCCGATGTAATTGCGTGTACCGACGCGGCCATCAGCGCGCATATAGCCTGCAAAGCGGGCTGTATCCTCGAGGTAAACGGTGGGTTGGTAGACGCTGGCCAGTGAGTGGGCCGCGCCGGCGTTCGACATCTGCAGGTTGTGCACGTGAACGTGGTCACCGGGTTGCAGGCTGGCGGTTGCCTGACCAATGACCTGTCCGTATTTGTGCACCGGCTGCCCCTGAACAACAGCGCGCAAGGCGATTTTATGCCCCGAGGGGATATCGGCCCGCGCCGTCAGGCTCAGGCCGTCGGCGTGTAGTTGCTGGCCAGTGGTGATGTCACCGCGCGCAACCGCGACGTCATCACCTGTCGTGAGTACAAGTAATGATGAGTTAGCAAGGTTCATGGTGGATCCTCAACGGTTCGGCTGCGCCATTCAACGCTGGCTGTTCAGGGCGGCCCGTAACATCGGTTGCTCCAGACCCGGAACAATCTGCTCGGCCAGCTCGACCAGGGGTAGCAGGCGGCGCTGTTTCTTGTGGTTATGGTTGGCGGCAATATCAGCCAGGCGGTGCTGCAAAAACGGATTGGCAAAACGCTCACGCACACTGTCGACATAGCGTTGAGCGGCGTCGAGCTGACCAAGGGCCGCGAATACCGGCAGCACTTCATTGGCCCACAGACGTTCCAGGTCGCCGCGCAGGGCCGGGCTGTGCATGGCCTGATAGACCGTTTCGTGCTCGGGACGGGCATCGGCCAGCCAGCGCTCAGCCAGGTAGCTGTGCCCCAGGTTCAGCGTAAACAGCTTCAGCCGCTCGAACTGGTCCAGGTCATCGGTCAGAACAATGGCCTCATGGGTGCAAGGCAGCGTCAGCCCGTCTTGCCGCTCGATCGCCCACAGGGCGTAGGGTTCGGCCACCGCCCCCACCGGCTCCAGGGCCTGGGACACAATGCGGTCGACCAGCGAATTGGCCCAACGACAGTGTTGCGTCAGCCAGGCCTCGAATCCGTCACCCAACGCCCACTTGCGCGCCAGCCCTGCCAGCAGGTCACGCAGTACATCGCCATTGCGCACCACCAGCTCACAGGGGAACAGCGACAGACTGGCGTGCGCATTCTGTTGCCAGCGATCGTGCAGCAACACCAGCAACTTGGCCGGGAAGCTGACCGGTGCCGGGGCCAGCGCGTCGAGCAATGCCGGAGTATCCCGGTCATCCAGTTGGTAACCGCGGTCACCGGTATTGGAGATCACCACCTTGACCTGCTCGACAAAACCGCGCCGCAGCGCCGGCCATTGCTCGGTGGCATGCAGCGCATGGCTGATGGCCGAGGCCCAATGGTTCTGCTCGATCACCTGACCGTTGTCGATGCCCTGGACCAACACCCGATACGCTGTGCCGCTGGCCAACGCCGCCGTGCGTGCAGTACTGGCCGGGCTGTCGGTGCTCTGCACCACGGCAATCCGGCCCAGGGCAGTGCCGCGCTCCAGGGCCTGGGACACGAACAAATCCACGTGAGCCTGAAGAAAGCGGCTGGTGCCGAATTGCAGGATCGGCGGTAATGGGTTATCGCTCATCACTAGGCTCCTAGCACTCGATAATGGCTTTGACCACGCCTTGCTGCGGATCCAGCAACGTAGTGAAGCGGCTGACCACTTCGCCCAGGGGTATGCGATGGGTGTTCAAGGCCTGGTCGGGGATCAAGCCATCGCGCAGGCATTGCTCGACATAACGGAAGTCTTCTACCGTGGCGTTGCGGCTGCCCATCAGGGTGGCTTCGCGTTTGTGGAATTCGGGATCGGAGAATGTGATCGAGTCGCGCACCACCGAGATCATCACGTAGGTGCCGCCGTGAGCGATAAATTCAAAGCCGCGTTCCATGGCCCGGGCGTTGCCCGTGGCATCGAACACCACGTCATAGAAATCACCTTCAGTGAGATCTGAAAGCGCATCCTTGTCGCCGTCGCCGATTTTTACCGCTGCGTGAATGTTCAGGTGCTGGCGACAAAACGCCAGACGGTCTTCGCGGGTATCGAGCACGGTCACCACAGCCCCGCGCAGCCCGGCAAAAATGGCGGCGGCCATGCCAATCGGGCCGGTGCCGACCACCAGCGCGCGTTGCCCGGCCTGAATGTTCGAGCGGCGCACCGCATGGGCACCAATGGACAGAAATTCGATCATCGCCGCCTGATCCAGCGACACCCCAACGGCCTTGTGAATGAACTGATGGGCGACGCTCAGGTATTGGGTAAAGGCGCCGTCACAATGCACGCCGAGCACCTGGATCCGGGTACAGCAGTTGGTCTTGCCCTGACGGCAGGCGATACAGGTGCCACAGGAGATATAGGGCATCACATAGACCACGTCGCCGGCTACCAGGCCGCTGCCCTCCTCGCTGGCTTCGACGATGCCGGAAAACTCGTGGCCCATGACGCGGGGATACTCAAGGAACGGCTGATTGCCGGTGAAAATGTGCAGATCAGTACCGCACACCCCCACCCGTTTGACCCTGATCAGGGTTTCGCCGGGTTGGCGCTCGGGCATCGGGCTTTCGATAGCCGTAAGCGAGCGCGGTTCATCACAAATTACAGTCAGCATTTTTTATTCTCCGGCATAAGCCCAAGGGCTACGGGGTATTGGCGGGGCAAAAGAGGGGCGAAACACAGACGGGCTGCAGCAGCGCAGGGAGCAAGACGAGGCATCTGGATCTCCTTTTATTGTGTGCAGGCTTGAGTGCCGCTGGATGATCACGGCTCGAAAATTACACGCAGGGCAAAATATTGGCAAGACCAATTTGAATTTAAATCAATTGGCCTTACCAGATTAGAAAGCAGTGACGCAGCAAGACAAAGGATCTTCTGCACTCAGGCAGCGCGCGCACCGGAACGCTGAAGTCGCCCACCCTTCACTGGGTGTTCCTCAGAAAGCGGGGGAAAAGAAAGATAGACGCAGAGCCTTTGGCCAGAGCATGGGGGGTGTCAAAGCACGCAGAAGATGCCTTGAATCACTTCGTGTGATGGGGGGCACGGCTCGCTTTTCAGGCGCTTGTAATGGGTACAATAAGCGTAAAAATCACTGCGCGACTAAGTCGTAACCAGGCTTGAAAAGGCTGAATCCCTTTCGATTGATCGGCACCCCGGGCGAAGAACGCACGGGTGAAATGGATCCGCAATAGCCCGTTTCTCCGGTCGACTAACCTGCGTTCGGCTGCCACCCATTCGTTGGGTCGCGGTAAGTGACAGTTCCTCTTGGAAACCAGGAGCTAACGCCATGTAAAAAAATGTCCCCGATCCCCCCATTGACCCAGCAAGATGCTGAACAGTGCGATTCACAGTCGCTGGACCGTCCGACACTTGCTTCAAGTTCATAGGCCACGTAGTAAATATCTAACACCACTGCATCACCGTCCACCTTACATTTCCAGCCTATGCCACCTCGCTGAGCAAACCCTGGAGCGTAAACCGTGACGATTGGCTCGACCTATGAATACCCCGCCTTTATTGCCCAGCAGCTGGCCGCTCTGGGCGCGTCATCCTGGGGTGGCAGATTCCCGAATCCACCCGACCTGTGCTTCGATTATCGACGCCTGGTTGAGCAGCCGTCCGGAATAGCCAGCACTACCCGGCCCGACCACAAAATCTGCATCGTCGGGGCGGGTGTTACCGGACTGACCGCTGCCAGAGAATTACTACGGTGCGGCTTTACCCATATCACCTTGCTGGAGCAGTCCCATCGGATTGGCGGGCGTCACTTGTCAGTGGTCAACCGAGGCCAGTCACCCTCGTTGGGCAGCACGCCGTTCGAGATGGGTGCGATGCGCATGCCGCTTTTCAATATCGCAGGTGAGCCCCCCACTGAAGGCCGATCCCTTATGGCCTATTACTGCAAACTGTTCGGATTGCACCTTACCGACTTCCCCAACCCCGGCACGCCCCATGTACACAGCACCGGTATTTATCTGCGAGAAGGACTGCTCGAAGGTCAGCCGGAACCACAGATGCTGATATGGAAAAACCCCCAAGGTCATACCCCTCCCCCCGGTCAGAAATTGCAGCAGGTGTATGCCAAATGGCGACACTTCGCTGACCAGATGACACAGCAGGTCGCCCTTGCCTATGGCACGCCACAATGGCAATCCATGTGGGCCGCCATTGTTGCACGCTATCAAGCGCTGCCTTTTCGCGAGCTGGTGACACTGCCGGCACTGGAACAATGGACGGACAAAGCCCCCGGAGATTTCGGGGGGCTGGGCATGAATCTGGAAGAGTCCGCGATTTTCTATTCCATCGGGATCGGTGACGGTAGTTGGGGGGCGTTTTATGACGTATGCAGCCTTTATCCTTTGCGCACCGCCATCTTCGGCTTTAGCAGTCAGTTACAACTGGTGCACGGCCGCGTCGATAGCGACGGCAATCCACTCCCCTCGCCATACCTGGGCGCTGCATCAATCAAGGACTGCAACAACCTGGGCTTTGATCCTCCCCGCTACCTCGGCGTGACCGCCCTGGATGAATGCCTGTTATTTATGGAAACAAAAGTCGAGGGGCTCTCCTTCTTCGACCATTGCCGACAACGCGGCGCAGGTTTTCTGACTGACACGTCAGTGACAAGGTTGAGCAAACTGGAGAATGGTCAGATTCGCGTGACCTATGACTGGAACGCCAGCAGCCCCACTGGAAAGTCCCGACGGCATGAGGATTACGATGCCGTCATCATGACCTTGCCCTCCTGGATCATCGAAACCCATATCCAGCTGGAAAACTTCAGCCAGGCCATGCTGCCGTATTCCATCATCAACGCTTACAAGACCGCTCACTGGGAGACCAGTTGCAAGATCTACGCGCCCCTCAAGAAGAGCTTTCTGTCGAAAAACAAAAAGATCCCGCAAAGCATAGTGACCGACAGCTTTATTCATGACGTTTATACCTGCCGCTACAACGATTCATACCCCTATGACTGCATTCTGCTCAGTTACACCTGGGAAGATGATGCGACCAAACTGGCTGCGTTCGACGACCCGACCCTTATCAGCAAGTGCCTGGCAGAACTCGATCGCATCCTGCTGCGCTGTACCAATATCAAGTGCCCTGTCTCTCCCTACATCGACACGCAAAACGCTTTTGTACAACGCTGGATCACCGACAAAAACGCTCTGGGATGCGCCAAGCTGTATCGCGCAGGCACCTATTACGAAGCGGTCAGCTTGATGAAGTACAACCGGGACTTTGCCCATGTCTCAGGCCTGTATTTATCGGGAGAGTCGTTTTCCGTCGATGCGGGCTGGACCGAGCCTTGCTTGCGTGGCGCGATCGATGCCGTCATCCACCTGTGCCATACCACCCATGCACAATTTAACGGAGGCTTCACGCTGAATGATTATCCCGAGTATCGGGCACGGCCTTAAGGGCGGCAGTTAAACAACTTTTTACGCGCCAACGCCTCTCCTCATGTAGTCCACACATACAGGTCGCTCAAAATTTATGCCTATGGACTACAGCTTGAGAGGAATCAGGCGATAGACGCTTGCACGGGTAACTCTTCCTACTAAGCGGCCACCATGAGGTGGCCCCATAACAACAAGAAGAGGTGTCAGTTATGAGCGAGTCTGTCGCAGTCAGTGCGGTACGGGTTGCGGTCGTACAGTTTGATCCGCAAGTAGGTCTCCAAAATACCCAAACCAATCTGGAAAACAGTCTGGACCTGGCGCTGCAAGCGGTCGAAAACGGAGCCAATCTGATTGTGCTCCCGGAACTGACCAACACCGGCTACCTGTTTGCCAATCGTCAGGATGCCTTCGATCACGCGCAAAGCATTCCAGATGGCCCAAGCCTTCAAGCCTGGATCGGATTTGCTCATCACCACCAGGTGTACCTGGTTGCAGGCCTGGTCGAACAGGACGATATGCAGCTGTTCGACACGGCAGTGCTTCTGGGGCCGGACGGATATATCGGCAAATACCGCAAAGCGCATTTATGGAACCAGGAAAAGCTCTGGTTCACCCCCGGGGATATAGGTTTCCCGGTATTTGAAACCCCGATCGGACGCATCGGTCTGCTGATTTGCTGGGATATCTGGTTCCCCGAAGTACCCCGCCTGCTGACTCAGCAAGGCGCTGATATTATTTGCAGCCTCAACAATTGGGTCTGGACGCCCCCGCCGCTGTTCGATGCCACCGGCAAGTGCATGGCCTCGTACCTGACAATGACCGCAGCGCACGTTAACAACGTCTTTATCGCCGCCGCCAACCGCATTGGTCAGGAGCAGGATGCACGCTATCTGGGGTGTTCGCTGATTGCAGGCACCAATGGCTGGCCCATCGGCGAAGTGGCTCCGGCGGACAAACAGATCATTCTGTATGCCGACATCGACCTGTCTACCGCGCGCAGCGCGCCCATCTGGAACAACCTGAACGACCTGCTCCGTGACCGCCGCGTCGATGTGTATGACGAGATGCTTGGCTATGGCCATCACTTTCGCTTCCCGCGTTGATCGGGGGCCGTCATGGAACATACATCTGCAAGAAAAGCGTCAGGATCTGCTGCTCGCCTGTTGATTATGCTGGTTGGCATTGTGCTAATGATCGGTGCAGTAACTGCCTGGGTGGCCGTAGCGTATTGCGCAACCAATACCGCTTGCTGGCCCACCTACAGCGACATGATGAACAGCATGCCCTCCCCCTGGGCCTGGTTGCGCTGGGTAATGGGCGATATCAGCGAAGTAGCGTTTTACAAGCATGAGCTCGCCTCACTGGGCTTGCTGCTCGGGGGTGCGCTGGGTTACTGGGCCAGCCGCTACGCCCAATCCTGGCAAGGGTTTAGCATCAGCTATGGCTCGGGGTTATGGCCGTGGTTGGTGACCAGTTCACTGTTGGGGCTGCTGCTAAGCAATGCCCTGTGGGGCTGGACCCTGACCGCTGATACCTGGCAACCCACCTTCGCCGCTTTCGTGTCATTACCTGCAGCCATGGTGCTGTTTTTTGGTGCCGGCTGGAAAGTCACCCTCAATGGCGCAATCCTTGGCGCGCTGCTGGTCACGCCGTCCTGCCTGCTGATCGTGAACTTCGTGTGTGTGCCCCTGGGCTTGCCTGCGGTGATTGGCAATGTGCTGGGCATGGCGCTGGGCAGTGTGATGGCCTTTGTGTTGTGTCGGCGATTTCCCGCGCTGGTGGCACCCAAGCATGATCAGAAACCAGAAAGCCCAGCTTTCACCCCTGAGAAAAAGCCGGACTATGGCGTGATCTGGACATTACGTCGCGTACTGGCGGACTTTTCCGAAGCGCCATTTTATGGCAATGAGTGGGCCAGCTTGGGCATGCTTGCGGGTGTATTACTGGCTTACGCCTTGAGCCCGCTTAGTCCTGCTTATGGTTCTGGCTTGCTGCTGCATATGCTCGCAGCGCAAGCGTTGACCTCATTGGTGGGCGTCATTATCTGGCGTCAGCAATGGCAAATGCGCGGTTGGTATCCCACCTATGTGCCACTGGTTTCAGTCGTGCCTGCTGCGGTGTTGACCTATGGTGGCGGTTTTACGGTGATGATCGCCAGCGCACTGCTCGGTGCCCTGATAGCACCGCCACTGGCCTGTGCCATTGCGCAGCGATTACCCAAGTACCTGCATCCCTTTATCGGCAATGTGCTGTCGATGGCAATCAGTACCCTGGTGATCTTGCCTGCGATAGGTTTTATGATTACTGAATAGCTTCAAAACCTGCAGAAACCTTGAAAGGCCCCGGTTTTATTGGGGCCTGCTCCCTAGCCCAATGTCAAAACACATGCGTTTGAATCAATGTACGAAGATCTCAACTGTGCCTTTAGCAGCGTTCACCATCAGCGCAGGCATTCCTTCAACGCTCATATGGCGGTGCAGGGTACTCAACAAACTTTCGTCGAGATCACTCGGTAATACTGCCCCTCCAGACCATCGATGCGCTGAAGCCTGTCCTGATCTGAGCCCGGCAAGTGGCTTCCGCTTTATCGAGATCAACCGTCTGCAACGCTGCCGGCGTTCGTACCGATAAAAGTCGCTCCAAAGCGAGCAACTGAACCGTCAGTGATCATTGAGCTGCCTGTTGGAGAACAAACAATCACGGTCAAATGGCCATCCTCCGACCCCGAGGGATGCGCCCGTTTTGTTCGTGGACTCGCCTCGTGATCCGCATCGACGCGATCTGTCTGCTCACCGACTAACTCAAGGCAAATTTCACTGGCCCAGCAGTCGACATGGCGCCCAAATGGAGTTCACCCCGAGCAGCTTCAGGCGCGGGTAATCAGGCTTTCCTGGCAGCGACCTGGATTTTTCGGATAAATCCGTATGATTTTGAGGATATGCCTGACAGATATCGAGATGAGGGTCAGTCAAAGTCAGAACCATGACTCCTACCACTTCCCTCGATCAACTCAACACTGAACAACTGTGCAGCTTGGCTGCGCAGTTGCTTCAAAATATCGAACGCCTCGATAAAGAAGTCCTGCACCACAAAACCCGAAACCAGCAGCTTATCCACGAAATACCTCAGTTCAAGCGCCATCGCTTCGCCAAGTGCGCTGAGTCATTTGGCCCCGACCAAGCCAGTTTGCTCGATGACCAGATCGACACCGATATCCCGGCTAATGAGGCCGAGTTTGAAATTCTGGCGCCGAAATCGGCGTCATCTCCAGCGCGCCTGAAGCTCAAGCGCACCGCATTACCTGCTGAGTTTCCATGCACGCTGATCCACCACGAACCGGAGAACCCCCTGTGCACTTGCGGCGGCGCCCTCAAGCGCTGGGCGGCGCTGTCTCGCTACCTCGATGACGGGGCTGAATCCATTGATAACAACGGGTGCGAGAACCAAATCAGGCCTTGGGCTCCTGGATGTAAAAACTGGCTCTTCACAGGGTCGTTACGCAGTGGCAAACGCGCTGCTGCGCCAAGGAGCTTGATCCAGTCGGCAAAGCTCAACGGGCATGATCCGCACGCCTGCTTGAAGGACGTTTTCACTCGCCTGCCCACGCAGCGGGCAAGTGAGATTCAGGAACTACTGACGCATCGTTCGCAACCGACTTAGTTGCGCCAGATGGGATACCCACACACTTACCAAAAAAAACCGTCGCCATCATCCGGAGAAATGGAATTCATGCAGAACAAAAACACAGCTTTCAGGCCAGACATCGCTGGGCTGCGAGCAATAGCTGTCATTGCTGTAGTTTTATACCATTTTGGCGTCAAAGGATTCAGCGGTGGATTTGTTGGCGTTGATATATTCTTCGTAATATCCGGTTTCCTGATGACGGGTATAATTTTCTCTAAAATCGAGATAAACAAGTTCTCTTTCATCGACTTTTATCTGGCACGGGCCAAAAGAATAATCCCAGCACTTGCCGTTTTATGCCTTGTTTTACTCGTGTGCGGATGGTTTTTTTTAATACCTGGCGACTTTAGAACCCTCGGAAAACATGCTGCTTCCAGCATCAGCTTTCTTTCCAATTTCATATTCTGGAGGGAGGCAGGTTATTTTGATGCCTCCTCGCATGAGAAATGGCTTCTTCATACGTGGTCTTTATCTGTCGAATGGCAGTTCTACATCATCTACCCACTGATAATATTTACACTTAAAAAAATATTAGACACCCAAAGCATCAAACTCTCTATCGCCACTCTCGCCATATCCTCATTCGGCCTAAGCATTTACATAGGAAACAACTGGCCAAGTGCAGGATTCTATTTGTTCCCAACCAGAGCTTGGGAAATGCTTGCTGGAGGCATTGTATTTCTGTATCCACTCAGGGTAAGCAGCAAGAATGCAAGAATACTTGAAGCAATGGGCCTCCTCATACTTGCATACTCGATTATTCAATTCAGCTCCAGCGATGTATGGCCAGGCTGGAAGGCAATTATTCCGACAATCGGAACAATTTTAATTTTGTACGCCAACAGGCACCGATCAGTATTTACGGGTTCCAAAATCAGTAAATCCCTGGGCGACGCATCATACTCAATATATTTATGGCACTGGCCAGTTATTGTACTAATTTCATACCTTGGGCTGGACCATGGAATTCTACCCAAGGCACTAGGAATAACCACATCAATTATACTTGGCTACACCTCACTATACTTAATTGAAATACCAACTCGCAAAATAAACACCTTCATTTATCGCCTACTCCCCGCTATAGCTTACCTGTCGGCAATGGGCATGACAGCGGCTGCGGGAGCGATTATTTTTTTAACATCCGGCGTTGAAAGTAGAGTTATTCAATCTGTAGCTATCGCAAGTCGCGAGAGCTTAAATTCCAACCCCCGCAGTGCCAAATGCCTTACCACAACGGGGGTAGAGTCTCCAAAATGTCTATTTGGTTCAGAACTAGCAGAAATAGGCGCAATAGTTATCGGCGATAGCCATGCCGACTCAACAGTTACAGCAGTAGCCGCCTCAATCCCGGAAAAGGTAACTTTATTCCTGGGCTACCGTAGCTGCATAACTATTCCAGATGTAAAAATACTTGGAGAGAACGCCTCATATAATTGTGGAGGATTTATTTCCAACCAACTTGACAAGCTGAGCCGCGAATACCCTGGCGTGCCAGTATTTGTAATCAACAGAACATCTGTATACATCAACGGCCACAACGAAAAGAAAAATACAGCCTCCGGCCCACTTGCATATTTTGACACCCCTACAAAACTTGACGACGCCTATAAAAAAGAATTCAAAGAAAAATACATCTCGTCTATTTGCACGCTATCTGCGAACCGTCCAGTTTTCATTCTTAACCCAATACCAGAGATGGGAATTAATATCCCGAGAGAGCTGGCAAAGAAACTAATGAGCGATCCATCAAGTGAAGATATAGCCATTAAGGAAAGCACTTATATCGCTCGCAATGAGTTTGCAGTTTCCACTATTGCGCAAGCAGCAAAGAAATGCAACGCAACCATTTTAGATCCTGCAAAGCTATTATGTTCAAATGGAGAGTGCAAAGGCTCAATAAATGGCAGACCGCTTTATTATGACGACAACCACATGAGCGAATTCGGCAATAAAATACTCACTCCACTTTTTGAAGAACCCCTAAGAGAACGAGGATAATTATAAAGTCACCTTCACCCAGGCAAATCAAGCACAGCCACCACTCGAGTCCCACCACACACTACAAAGTTGCTATGGCGGGACTTAGCCTCTCTTACTTGGTAGCCATACTGACAGTCAAATAATCTCCGTCATTATTGTCAAAACTGATTATTGAACCGCCTGCTGAATTGACAACCTGTACCCGAAACCTTCAAAGCCCAGATTCCCATCGATACCATCTGGCTTGCCACCGAGCCCATGGACATGCGTGCCGGCTACAAAGCAAGCTTGCAGCAAGGCATCACCGAAATCGGCTGCATGGCCCACGCCCGCCGCAAGTTTTTCGATCTCAGTGGGGCACTGTTAATGTATCGGAGATGGCAAAGTTTAGGGTGGCCGAAAGCGAAATGACAAAAGTGAATGCACATTACATCTTGATCACAGGCGCGGCAGGTACCGGCACCACGACCTTAGCGGAAGCCTTAGCAAAGGAACTGAGCACAACTCACCTGGAAGCAGATGATTTTTTGTGGCTGCACAGTAACCCGCCATACCAACATCTGGCAGACAAAACGCAACGAGGAGAGCGCTTGCTACAAGAAATGCGCTCTCATGGCCGTGCAGTGGTTGCCGGATCAGTAATGGGCTGGGGTCAACCGCTTGAGAGCGAATTTGATCTTGTGGTGTTCCTTTATCTTCCTGTTGAACTCAGATTAGAGAGACTAAAACGTCGAGAAGTAAAACGCTTCGGCCAAGCAAAGCCGGAGTTTCTGGCTTGGGCAGCTCAGTATGATGAGGGGGGCGTCCCTGGACGTAGCTTGGCCAGACATCAGGAATGGCTGTCTGCGCTTAACTGCACTGTCTTAAAACTTGAGGGGGACATATCCGTTACAGATCGGGTACGGCAAATACTGGATGCAGTCGACGGACTGAACCACACACCGTCAGTCATGTGAACGTGTGTTGGCTATACGCCTACCATCATCCCCCAGCCCCTGGTTGGCATCATGCACGGCCTCGACCGTGCTGTTGGAAGGCGACGAAACAATGGAGGAGAAGTATTTGCGGCCGGCACATGATGGTTTTGCCCGGATCAGCATTCACGACCTGAAGCACACCTTTGGCAGAAGTCTGCGTGCAGCTGGCGTGACTGAGGAGGATCGCAAAGCACTGCTCGGCTATAAGAACGGCGGCATCACCAGTCACTACTCCGGCGCTGAGCTGGGGGATCTGATAGAAGCTGCAAATAAGGTGTCAGCAACTGACTCGCGTGGGCCGGTGCTGACGATTCTGAAGAGCAGGCAGGGATAGCAGGAAAACCCAAGGTCACTCAAAAGTCATTAGGTGTACGGTTCCGGAATGAGATGGTGCGGATTAATTATGAAACGGTCTGGGTTTTCAGCCTAGGCCTCACAGATCACCTTAAACGGAGTTCTCCAGCGCGAAGCCTTAAGGTGTCTGGCGAAGTTGTAAGCCATCACGAAAGTCAAAACGTGGGCTTTCAGCGCATCAAAATCGGTATAATGAGACGCCTTAACCGTAACTTCTTTTATCGTTCGATTCATTCGCTCGACTTGGCCGTTAGCCCAAGGATGGTAAGGCTTGATTAGCCGGTGTTTGATGTCGTGCTCGTAGCAAACACGATCAAAAATATGTCCCCCAAAGCGGTTGGTGGCGCCGCTTCGATATCTCGACTGCTCGGTAAATACTGCACCGTTGTCAGTCAGGACGCTATGTATCTGGTATGGAAACGCTTCGATAGCCTGACGTTAAAACATTGCCCCGTTGCGTTTTGTGGCCGCATTGAATAACGCGACATAGGTGAACTTGGTCACCCGGTCGATGACAACGAACATGTGTTTTTTACCGCTCTCTAGCCGCAGCTCAGAGCTGTCGATATGCAGGTAACCCATTTCAGTCTGCGCGAATTTTCCGCGTTTGGGCGCGTTGGTGGACTTGGGTAGCTGGCTGATACCGTGGCGCACCAGGCAACGATACAAGGCGCTGCGACTTAACTGGGGAAGACATTGATAAAGGTGTCCCAACATGTCGTCCAAAGGCAGCAAGGTCCGCCTGCGAAACTCAACCACCATCTCCTAAACCCTTGATGATCTCAACGCGGTCACGCATCGGCTTGTAGAAGTGGACGATGGTGACGTCGTATTTACCGCCGCCGACTTGAACAGAAAGCGGTACACCTGTGCTTTCGCGGGTTTCCCGCACACTGCGAGTCTCTGCAAGCTGTTGCAGTTCTGCCTCGGTCACGGCGCGCCGCTTCGTTCGGCCTGGTGCCAAGCTAGGAACACTGTTCCTGCCTGACAAGTGCTTTTTTTCACGCCCACAAAAATGTATGGCCTGTGTTAGTATTTATGCCACCATGATGGCGTTTTGACCATTTGAAGGCTCGGCAACACTTACGTATCTGGGAATTGGAATGGACTGGGAAGCCCTTGTTCAAAGCTTGTGGGATGTCATCCACTCACAGGGCTGTGATGCCTTCGAGGCTCATCTGAGGTCTGGTGTATTAGATCAACCTATCGATGGGCTTGTTCAAGCTTTAGACTCCCTTCATAAAGCTGATGCAAGGAATGTCTTCCAAGCTCTGCTTCTCGAGTCACTGAAAAATAGTCCTTTTAGTGATCGAATCAAGCACAGATTGCAGATGTCGCTGCGATTCGAAACCCCGCATGCAGACGGTCCTTTAACACTCATCGAAGAACGAACTTTTTTTCTCGAAAAGATAAGTGGCTTGGTCACATCCGATCGTTTTGCTGAAGCCATAGATAACATTCATGCAGCTATTGCAATGAAGCAAGACTCCGACCTTCTGGAACTGCTAGGTCGCGTCTATCTGCTCCAATGCTCCCACGAGACCCACATATCTGTAGTGGCTGAAAAGCAAGTCATTACGCCTAGCGATAGCCCGCAGGAAAGCGACAATTTTGGATCTGAAGGTGATTTTGATCTATTCGTTTGGCACGACTCTCCCGTCTTCCAAAAATCAACTCATGATAACGAATGCATCGAATCAGCCGTAGAGATCCAAGTGCTTATCTCCAGCTCAACGCCTGTGGAACCGAAGGCAATCGAGTGGTGTATAGATCTGGATGATGGTGAGCAACGCCTCTCCAGCTCTTTTTCTTCGGAAGCACAGACGTCCGTTTGTGAAAAGCTCGCTCTTGGTGACTTTTCAACAAACGATGTTAGACCCTCAATTGATCCTGATCTGAATGAGGGGCAATCAAGTCTCGGAGTGATGACTCAAGAAGCAAGCAGAAGTTATTTCGATTTCCAACTTCTCAAATTACAGCCAGAGGACAAAGAACTTCTCAATATTATTCGGGCTAACCCGAAAAGTGACGCCAGTACACTGGCGCGAACTATGAAAACGCGGCCACCGGATTTGAATCGTACCCTAGGGACACGACTGCAGTATTGGATTGAGCGGGACCGCTTGGGGGGCTTTTCTATAAAGCGGGAACTGCTAAGCCTGCTGTCTGATTCTGCGTTAGAAAGTCACAATCCAAAGAAATCGATAGACCCAATGCCTAAGATGCTCTCATCCCAAGGCGATAAAGAGGTTTGGGCGCTGCTGTCTGATATACCTACTTTGCCAGACCAAGCAAAACAAGTGCTTGGCTACTTCATCCAGAATCCAGGACAAAAAACTTATGAGGGTGCGGATGCCCTGAAACTCGATCACATGGCCCTACTTTCCATGCTGGACGGTTGCCTTGAGAAATTTCTGGAAAGGGACCGTGTTTTTGCAGTAAGGCCTCGCACGCAAGCCAGCTCAGAGAAGGCCAGCGTACCCCTTACAAAACCGACACTTCAATTGCCTGATACTGACGAAATACTCAGTGGAAGCGCAACAATCAAAATTCGGACACAGGTGACGCACGGAACCAAGCAAATTGACCCTTTCGCAGAGCCACCCGTGCATTTACCGATGGCTGCCGACGTTACCGTAGCAGATCTTGCCAAAGCTGCTGCAATATCTCGTCTTCCACCGCTCGGCAAGCAGATTCTCACGCTGCTGGCATCTGCAGGCAAAGGCTATAGCCGAGACTTGGCTCGCAAACTCGATCATGATGTGGACGAAGTAAACAAGATGCTTCTGAACACGCTAAGCGAGCACGTTTCCGTTATTCACAGTGTCTGGCGCTTGAACAATGGCGTGCTAGAAGCCCTCAAACTTGCGGCTATTATTTAGTAATTTGCGGGGGTTAATTTGTTTCATGACTGTCTGATCGCTTGGTATAACCATTCAAGGTTTGGATTTGCTTCCTTCAGATCACACTCCCACACTTCAAAGACTCGCCAGCCCGCTGCAATTAGATGGTCTCTGTTCCGAGCATCGCGCACCACATTACTGCGGAATTTCTCACCCCAGAATTCTAGTCTAGTGGCTGGCATAGTGGCGTATCGACAACCCTCATGGCGGTGCCAGAAACAGCCATGTACGAAGATGCATGCCTTGTACTTAGCGAGCACAATATCTGGCTGCCCAACCAGCGCCCTTACGTGGAGTCGAAACCTGAAGCCTTGGGCGTGCAACAATTTTCGAATTTTCAGTTCGGGCCTGGTATTCTTCCCCCCAATCTGGGACATCATGCGTGAGCGGATTTCCTTGCTGACTGTATCCATCTTCATCTTCTCCCGCTTAACAGGGGCGAAACTCAGAGTTAGGGCGTCATGAATCGCGTGCAACCAATTCAGATAGTAGATCTTTTCGCAGGGCCAGGAGGCTTGGGTGAGGGGTTCTCATCATACAACCAAGGTGATGATTTCGAGATCATTGTTTCGGCCGAAAAAGATCCAATAGCCCGTAAGACGCTGCGGCTTCGGGCGTTCTACCGCCTATTGAAACGCCACAACCCCGGTGCTCTGGATGACTACTATGACTACTGCAACGGGCATTCCGATCGCCCCTGGTCCCCTCGCAGTGAGGCACAGTGGATCAGGTCTGGGGAAGAAGCCAAGTGCATAACACTGGGCTCCAAAGAGGGTGATGATGAGCTAGATGAAATCCTGCGTAACAAGCTGGACAGAACCCGTCCTTGGGTGCTCATCGGAGGTCCACCGTGTCAGGCTTACTCGCTTGTCGGCCGGTCTCGTAACCGCGGGAACACCGACTATCGTCCTGAGGATGACCATCGACACTTTCTCTATCGCGATTACTTACGAATCATCCAGCACTACCGTCCTGCCATATTTGTTATGGAGAACGTAAAAGGGATTCTTTCCGCCAAGGTAGGCGGTAAGGAAATCTTCCCCGAAATACTTCAAGATTTGTCCGATCCTGATGTAGCGCTTAACCACCCAAGCTCTGGCCGTCGATACCGCATCTACTCACTTGTGAGTGATGAATCCTTTGGTGCCGATGATGATGTCTCAGAAGTAGAATCCACCAACTTCATCATACGTGCAGAGCAGCACGGTGTTCCACAGGCCCGTCACAGGGTAATTCTCTTGGGCATCGCAATCGACGCGGCAGGCCAAACCCCAAAGCCCGAACGACTCCCAACTTTCCCGGAAATATCTGCCGGCAGCGTCCTTGGCAAACTACCGCGATTGCGCAGTAGTCTTTCCAGAAGCACTGATAGCCCACAGTCTTGGTATCTTGAACTGATTAATCAACTGGATAACTTGCAGGATGCAGCAGCCGGCTTGCCCAAGAAAGACCCTGGGCTCGAAGCAAACATCAGAATAGTCCGATCGAGCTTCATGACCGGTTCTCTGAAAACTGGTGCATTACGCTATCCGCGCGACGCCGGGGACGGCTCTACGCAATCAACTGATCTAGATCACTGGTACAAGGATAACAAGCTGGACGTCTGGCTGAACCACGAAGCTAGAGGTCATATGCCGTCAGACCTCAAGCGCTATGTATTCGCATCCATCTTCGCACGGACACATAAACGCTCCCCCAAAGGTCATCTAGACTTCGGCCTGCCTGGGCTGGCTCCAGAGCATAAGAACTGGGAGTCAGGGAAGTTCAGTGATCGCTTCAGAGTACAGCTCGAGAACTATCCATCAACGACTGTCACCAGTCACATATCCAAGGATGGACACTACTTCATTCATTACGATCCGTTTCAGTGTCGCAGTTTGACGGTACGTGAGGCGGCACGTCTGCAAACGTTCCCCGATAACTATTTTTTTGAAGGCAACCGGACGCAACAATTCCATCAGGTCGGGAATGCTGTACCTCCTCTGTTGGCATCAAAAATAGCAGCTGTAGTAGCGGATGTTATCACGACGGGCGAATGGTCATCTGTATGGACTGAAAATCACCGAGGAGAAGGTGATGCCGGCTAAATCAAGGCATGCCCCCCCCCGAGCGGGAGCGATGATCGAAGCACTCCGCGGACTAGGTTATAACACTGCTACTGCGCTAGCGGACATCATCGACAACAGTATCGGCGCGGGCGCAGATTTAGTTCATGTAAACTTCGAATGGAAAGAAAATGCCAGCAGGATTTATGTACTCGACAATGGCCGAGGCATGTCGTCGGCGGAGCTGGACAAAGCCATGCGCCTTGGTGAACGTAATCCACTTGAAGAGCGGGGCTCAAACGACCTAGGGCGTTTTGGACTAGGACTAAAAACCGCCTCGTTTTCTCAATGTAGACGCCTAACAGTTTCGACGATCAACGAAATCGGCTTGGAGTCACTACGTTGGGATCTTGACGTTCTGGCAGCCAGTACCGATCAGGGCTGGCATCTTTTGGAAGGGCCTCACGAGGGCTCCGAGGTTTTTTTACAGCCTCTTGCAGACGCTGGCAAAGGCACGTTGGTTCTATGGGAAATACTTGATCGCATCGTTACCAACGGATTCAGGGTACAGGAATTCTTAGACCTAGCGACCCAAGTCAAACAGCACTTGGGAATGGTCTTTCACCGCTATATTTCGAGTAACCGCTTACGACTTCTGCTTAATGGCAAGCCGATTAAGGCTTGGGATCCTTTCCTCAATGGGCATCCCTCGAAGGCGTGGAGCCCCCCAGTTGCCGTGTGCCCGATAAATCGAACTATCTCGGCGCAGTGCCATGTTCTCCCTCATCGTGATCGCCTAACGGAGAAAGAGTACGAAGAAGCGGCCGGTCTGGAAGGATGGGCAGCTCAACAAGGTTTTTACATATACCGTAACGAGCGACTACTTGTTGCCGGTAGCTGGCTGGGGCTGGGTGCAGGTCGAGCCTGGACCAAGGATGAAGCCCATCGGCTGGCGCGCATCCGCTTGGATATCCCCAACAATGCGGATATAGATTGGAAAATCGACATTCGTAAATCAACCGCACGCCCACCTATCGCGTTGCGATCCTGGCTCGTGCGTTTAGCGGAGGAAACACGCTCGCGATCACGGCGAGCGTTCGCTCACCGAGGACGCCCTGTTGGAGCAATTCAGGGGCCGCCAATTATCGAAGCTTGGAAAACCGACAAGTTCAGCGGCGGCACACGATATCGGATTGATCTGGAACATCCTGCGATGCGAGCAGTCCTCGACGAAGCGGGGGCACTGATGCCTCAAATCAAAGCAATGTTGAGGGTGATCGAAGAGACTGTGCCGGTACAACGCATCTGGGTGGATACCGCCGAAGACAAGGAAACGCCCCGGGTAGGATTCGCTGGCGAGCCTGCAGCTGAAGTCGAATCAATCCTTCAGATAATGTATGGCAACCTAATACGCCTCAAGGGATATTCGGCTGCGACTGCGCGTGAAAAACTTTTGCACATGGAGCCATTCCATAACTTCCCGGAATTAATAGCCGCTCTTCCCGATCAGCCTTGACACTAAATGATGAGATGTGAGTAATGACGGACCCCGAAAAGAGCAAAACCAGTGTCATCAAGATTGTGCAGGAGTTGCTGATCGCCCAAAAAGGTGACGCTGATGTAACGCCGTCCATGATTGGAGAAATGATTGATCGCGTTCTATTCATGAACCCTAATTGGGGCAAAGAACTGGATCGGGACGGTGTAACTGACGAGCTTATCCGTCGTTTCAGCATCTGGGTGGGAGAAGATGCTACGCTGATGGATAACGCGGGGCACGTCCCGTGGCTGACACAAGAAAGAAAAAACGATTGGCGTTACTGGCAACGCTATAGGGAGTGGCAGGAAGGAAAATTGCCTTGGATAGCGGTCGAGTCTGTAGACAAATCCACCGATTCCATTCTATCGATGCTGGAAGATCCAACCCGAGATGGCCCATGGGATCGACGAGGTCTGGTGGTTGGTCACGTACAGTCCGGCAAAACAGGGAACTTTACAGGGCTTGTCTGCAAAGCAGCGGATGCGGGATACAAGATAATCATTGTATTGGCAGGCCTGCACAATAACCTACGTTCACAGACTCAGATGCGCTTGGACGAGGGCTTCCTGGGCTTCGAGACTGGTCCCACACCGGGTGCAACCCGCTTGATCGGCGTGGGAAAAATTGATGGCTCCCCGTCTATCCGACCGCACTATGCAACAAACCGCAGTAATAACGGCGATTTCAATATGGGATTCGTCCGCAACCTCGGCATAGCCCCAGAAGAGCGGCCATGGCTGTTCGTTGTCAAAAAAAACAAGTCAGTGCTGACGCGCCTGCTTGTCTGGCTACGCGATCATGTAGCCAATAGCCAGGATAATGAAACCGGTCGAAAACTCATTACTCACCTGCCAGTACTGATGATTGATGATGAGTCGGACCAAGCCTCTGTCGATACCGGCGAGCAAGTAGTTGGTGCGGACGGTTTACCTGATCTGGAACACGAACCAACCGCCATCAATCGGATGATTCGCCGAATCCTGCATACCTTTACCCGAAGCGCCTACGTAGGCTACACCGCCACCCCATTCGCCAATATTTTCATTCATGACAAAGGTGAGACGGGTGAAGAAGGTCCAGATCTCTTTCCCTCTGCGTTCATCTCTAACTTGGCCGCACCTTCTTCGTACGTAGGGCCGACAAGGGTATTTGGCCTTTCAGCTGAAGAGGGTCGCGAGGGTGGATTGCCGCTGGTACGAACAGTCTTGGATTACTGCGATGAGGATGGCCGTACGGGATGGATGCCGCATGGCCATAGGAGCACCTTTCACCCAGTCCATTCAGGGCCACATAGCATGCCGGGCTCCTTGGTCGAAGCGATTAACGCCTTCATTTTGAGTTGTGCTACCCGTCAACTCAGAGGCCAAGGTGACGCGCACAGCTCAATGCTGGTGCATGTAACTCGATTCAACAGGGTACAAAAGGTTGTGCACGAACAGGTGCAAGCCTATGTGAACAATGTTAAACAGCGACTGTCGCTGGGTATCGATGAAGAGACATTGCTCTCTGAGTTGCAGACCTTATGGGAAAGAGACTTTGTACCAACCAGCAACGAAGTCAGTGAGTCGCTGGATACCCCCGATGATTGCAAACTTCCAGGCTGGACTGATGTTCGTGCTCAGCTTCTCAATGTACTGGAGAGCGTGGATGTACGAATGATCAACGGCACCGCCAAGGATGCTCTTGATTACGCCGATACACCTACGGGACTAAAAGTGATTGCCATCGGTGGCGACAAACTCGCTCGGGGACTAACACTTGAGGGACTGAGTGTCAGTTACTTCCTGCGTGCCTCAAAAATGTACGACACGCTTATGCAGATGGGACGCTGGTTTGGTTACCGTCATGGGTATATTGACCTCTGCCGCCTATACACCACCAGCGATCTGATCGAGTGGTTCGGGCATATTGCGGACGCGTCCGAGGAGCTACGTGACGAATTCGACATGATGTGCGAAAGCGGCGGAAAGCCTATCGATTACGGACTCAAGGTCAAATCCCACTCTGTGCTCATGGTAACTTCACGGCTGAAAATGCGGGCAGCGAAACCTCTATATCTGTCATTCAGCGGGCAGATATCTGAAACGGTTGCCTTTTTCAAGGAGAGTGAAGCTCTTAGCAAGAATCTTGCAGCGTTCGAGCGCTTCACTGACAAACTCGGTGGGGCCAATGAGATACCTGCACAGAAACGAGCAGGGAAAATTGATAAGTGGCGAGGAGCTCATTGGGCAAACATCGATGCCGAAAAAGTTGCGACTTTCCTCCGAGAATACGAAACCCATCCCGAGTCGCTAAAGGTCAACAGTAAGTTGCTCGCCCGTTTTATTGAAATGATGAGCCTCAAAGGGGAGCTAACTCAATGGACTGTGGCAATCGTCTCTGGTAACAGCGAGATTCCGCATCAAGTTGGAGGTAGAACAGTCAATCTGATGAAGCGTACAGGGAAAAATCTTATCGACCGATATGCCATTGGACGCTTGTTATCCCCGCGGGATGAGGCAATGGACCTAGACGACTCCGCATGGAATGCAGCATTGGCTCTGACCCAAGCTGCCTGGCAAGCAGACAAGGGGCGGCGAGACAAAAATGAGTTACCAGCAGTCCCGAGTGGAGCCGCAATACGACGGGTGCGTGGGCTTGGCGCTAACGGCGTCGCCCCACACCCTGAGACAGGGCTGCTGATTATCTCGTTGCTGGACCCTCAGCAGGCGGATAAGGAAAACTTCCCACGAGGAACTCCGCCTGTAGTTGCTTTCGCTATTAGTTTCCCGGGCAGCAACTCCAAAACCAAAGTCGAATACATGGTTAACAACGTTCATTGGCAAAGCTGGGAGCAGCAATATGGCGCTTGTGACTGAAGAAGAAATGCAGGCTATCTGGCGCCCTTTGGCAGGTGACAGTCCCGATGAAGGCTGGCGTAGCATTGCAATTGCCGAATGCGGTGGCTGTCGATTGCGCGCCGCACGGAGCTCACCGGGTAACGAGGAAGCGTTGCTGATTGGGTTTCCATCCCTGAAACTACCCGCAATGAATCAATTGCCCAATGGTCACGGTTTCAAGGTGGAAAAGGCGACATTGGGTGAAGTGGGCCGGGGGCTCAATTGGCTGGCGCTGGTCCGCCAGCCTGCTGGCAGCCTAGACCTGTTCAGCAGTATGGTGGTCGATGTACTGAGCACCGTCCAAGCAAGTTCGGATGCAAAGGAAGAACTCCTATTCCAACGCTACCTAGGAAGAATCAGAGCATGGCAGGACTTCATGCGCCGAGGACACGAAGGTCTTTCAGCTGAAGAGGAGCTCGGACTTGTCGGGGAACTGAATGTTCTGAGCAAATTAATAGAAGCAGGAATGCCGTTATTCAATTCAGTAGACGCTTGGAAAGGACCGCTGGACGGCCTTCATGACTTTGAACTGGGAAGCGGTTCAATCGAGGTCAAGACAACAATTGCAAGCGAAGGATTTTCTGCGTGCATTGACTCACTGGAACAACTTGACGACTCGTTGCGTTACCCGTTCTTTTTGGCGGGAGTCAAGTTGCATCTAAGCGAGAAAGGAAAAAATCTTGTGCAGCATATCGATCAGTTGCGCCAAGGATTTTCCTCAGACGCAGCGGCCCTGCGTGCCTTCGACAACTGCCTAGTGCATGGCGGCTACCTAGACACACACCAGAACCGGTACACACGAGCCTTCGCACTTACTGAATTAGTGATTCATCGTGTGGACGAACACTTTCCACGCCTGACTCCCTTCAACACACCACTGGGTGTGCTGCGAGCAAAGTATGAGATAGACCTTGGACTTGTGCAATCTCAAAAAATCAGCCTAGATAAGGCATTGCAGGAATTAGGGGTTTTTTAAAGTGGAACTTGTTGAGTATCTAAAAGAACTACAAGCTGAGATACGTGAGGCAGAGCTATCATTCGATTCACCCGGGGAAAAATATCCCTATCCAGAATTAGTTTTTGCCGAAAAGGTCATGCAACACATGTCCGACATCGGCATGACCAATGAGCCGCAACTGTGCTATTTCGACGATCAACCCGGCGCCTCTACCCTGCGTTTGAGTGGTTATTCGTTCGGCTCTTCAGACGATGACGAAGCTCCGGATCAGCTTGACCTGTTTGTCAGTCTCTACAAGGGGGTTGATGAAATTGAGCCGCTCCCACAAACGGAAATTGTCAAATCCGCCAACCAATGCATGCGTTTTCTCAAGAACTGCGTCAATGGGACGCTTGAGAAGAGCATGGATGAAACAAATGAGGCTTATCCTCTAGTTGTCAGCGTCAGACAGTTCTTCTCTGGCTTGGTCAAACTAAGGGTCTTCGTCATCACCGATTTGTGGTTGAAGAACAAGGGGGGATTTGCCCCCACTGAATTCCAAGGAAAATCCATCCAGCTCGAAGTGATGGATATAGAGCGGTTGTTCAACCATCTCCAGCAGAACCGCCCTAGGGATGAAGTCTTAGTTGACTTCAATGAGATATCGGGAAGCGCTCTGCCTTGTGTATGGGTCCCCGGTGTTGCAGGTGAGTATGATTATGCCTTGACGGCGATTCCAGGTGAGGCTCTAAGATTTATTTACGAAAAATATGGCGCGCGAGTTCTTGAAGCCAACGTACGCTCCTTTTTAAGTGCAACCGGGAAAATCAATAAAGGCATTCGCGACAGCCTGCGCACAGAACCGGAACGATTCATGGCTTACAACAACGGTGTTGTTTTGGTTGCCGATGAAATAGGAATGAACCGAGCAGCAGATGGTTCACCTGGTATCCTTTGGCTGAAAGGAATGCAGATTGTCAATGGAGGACAAACCACTGCATCTCTCTACTTCACCAAGAGAAAATTTCCAAATACGGATTTGTCCAAGGTGCGAGTACCAGCCAAGCTCATCGTATTACGCTCCTCGGAAAGCGAAGAGTTGTTGATTTCCAACATCTCTAAATATGCAAACAGTCAGAACGCCGTAAAAGCATCTGATCTTTCGGCAAACCATCCCTTCCATACGGAAATTGAAGCACTGGCCGCACGAACCTATTGCCCGGATGGAGTCGGACGCTGGTATTACGAGCGGTCTGGCGGTAGCTATAAGGTCATGCTTGAACGAGAAGGTAAAACACCTGCTAGGATCAAAAAGCTGCAAGCAGCTATTCCACCTGCTCGCAAGATCACCAAGACAGACTTTGCAAAGTTCCTGAACGCGTGGGGGCAGAATCCCCATATGGCGAGTCTTGGCGGACAAAAGAATTTTGACGCGTTCATGTTGGATGTAGATAACCGCGCAGAAAAGGGCCTGTCAAAATTACCTGAGTCAACAGAATTCAAGCGGATGATCGCACAAGTAATTCTCTTCAAAGCTGCTCAGAAGCTTTTACGCCCCTTGTTTCCTGCATTTCAAGGAAATGTGACGATTTATACCCTGTCACTTTTCTCTGCCAAAGTTGGCTCCTATTTCGATCTGGAAATGATCTGGCAAAATCAGAAAATATCACCTGAATTGGCAAAGCAAATTATTGTTTGGGCAAAAGAAGTCGATGAGGCCTTACATAGCGGAGCACAAGGCAGGATGATCTCTGAGTGGGCAAAAAAGGAAGAATGCTGGACCTTCATTAAAAACTACAAATACTCGCCAATGAGCTCAAGCATTCCAGAAAGCAAATTACCTTAGCGAAGGTTTTGGTCAGAGACAATAGGCTTGGGTTTTGAAGGATTTCGTGTAGGAGTTACCTAAGCGCACGGTGAACACACCTACCGACCTCCCAAATTAAGGGCGACGGTGTCCGCCTATTTTTGATCTGACCCTTAAATGCGCCAACGAAGCAGAAAGTACAGCGCCCCGCCGCCGGCGAAGAATTCGACATAGCATTCGTGGGGTGGGAACAGGGGGATAAGGCGGTCGGCCAGGCGGCGTTTGCCGCCCTTCCAAGGGATGATGGGTGAAGACATAATGTGCAAGACCTTTGCTGTATAGATAAACAGGTGCCAGGCTCGCTCCGCTTTGTGCACGAAGCAGGAGCCTTGACTGGGCTTGCAGGTCTGCTCTGCGGGTTTGGTGGCCGGGCTGGATGTTGACGCATCCAGCTTCGGCCGCTCCTTTTACTTTGTGCCTGATACTTCTTTGGCGTAGGCCTGGCAGGCCTGCAGCGCGATCAGTCCTTGGTCGCCATCGCCGGTAATTCCGATAATTCCGATAATTCCGATAATTCGTTGAGCATGCGCTGGGTCAAGTCGGGCTCTCTAGGCGCCATAAACCACGCCGCCGGTGCTGGTGGTGGCTTGCACTGCGTCACAACCAGTTGCGGCGGCGTCGAGTTGGACTGACAACCGCAGGTCAGCAGTAGCAAGGCGATCGCGCAGACGTGCCTGTTTGGTTTTCTCATCGGTCAGGGCTCGGTAATGGGATTGGTCGCTGGCTGCCAGCCACTGCTCCAGGGCGAGGCGCTTGCCCTGCTCTGCCAGAATTTGTGCTGAGTTGGCATTGGCCAGATTAGTGCGCTCGGTTTGGTGGGCGGCCTCTTTTGCGGCCAGTTGCTGGCCGTAGGCGTTGGCCTGCCACTCCCATGCGGCCCACGCGCTACCCGCCATCAGGGCCAGGATGATCAGCAGCACCCCGCCCCACTTCACCGCATCGATCTTCACGCCAGCACCTTGAGCGCCCGGGCGTACAGCGCCTGCCGATCGGCCGCGCCGTTCTGGCCACCGTTGATGCGTCGGGTGATCTTGTCGAACTGGCCCGCGTCGGCCAAGGTGTTGAGGCCCCTGGTCGCCCAGAACCATGCCGCTGACATGCAGGCGTGCTGTGGCTTTTCCAGCAGCTCGGGCTGCTTGATCAGGTCAAGGCCCAGCCCTTCGCCGCACGCCATGTAGTTGGCCCGGCCGGTGATCTGGATCAGGCCACGGCCCCGGTACTTGGAGCCGTCGCCGGCCACGGTGTTACCCAGGTCTTTGCGGCCTTCGTATTTGGCTTGGGCGGCCGTTGGGCCCCAGATTTCTTTGACGTATTTGAGCTGGCCGGATTCATGGCCAATCTGGGCGATAAACGCGGCTACGCGCTTGGGGCCAATGATCTGGTAACGCACCATAGCGGTGTTCAGCAGCGGCACGAAAACGCCGGCAACTGGGCCGACGTTGGGGAGGATCTGCAGCAGTTGTGGCCGTGTAATCGACATGGGTTTGCCCTAACGATAAAACCCGCACAAGGCGGGTTGGGTGAATGTTTGCCGGGGGTCACAACTCGATGACTTTTAGCGGCGCCTTAGCCTTGGTTTTCTTGCCTTTGGCCTTGGCTTTGCCCTGCTTGCCACCGTTGCATTCGACGGTGGTGGTCCAGCCGCTTTGGGTGAAGACCTGCTCGACCGAGTCCACCAGGTACTCGCCATCAAGGCCGGTTTTAAAGCCCTGGGCGTTGATGCTGCGTTCGGCAAACAGGTCGGTGCGGCCGGGCATTTCCGGGCGCACCGCAGCGATGGAGCGGTTGAAGGCAGGCCGTCCTGGGCTTGGTCGTTGTCCTGGGTGGGGGCATGCAGATTCCTGCCGGGAGAAATCCCACATAAAACACGGATTAGAGGAGGGTTTAAAAGGCTCTAAAAAAAGCTAGTTTTGCTTCGCGCCATCGGTCTCTTTCTCGCCAGACACGGCTTGCCTGCTTATTTTTTTGTGAGTACGATAAAATAATGATCGTTTTCGACGAAGCCAAACGCCAAACCAACCTTGCCAAGCATGGCCTGGATCTGGCGGATGCAGGCTTGGTGTACGACGCGCCGAACAAGATCACGTTCTGCTCGCCGCGTCAGGGTGAACACCGATTGATGGACGTTGCGATGGTCGAGATCGTGGGTATTGTCCTTGTGCTCGTCTACGTTGAACGCGACCAGGACATCCGCGCAATTTCTTTACGCCGCGCGTCAAAACAGGAGAGAAAATATTATGCAAGCCTCCAGCAAGACTGACTGGGAACGGGTCACACGCGAAGCAGCTGCCGATGCGCCAATCGCACGGGAGCCCGGAGGGCTGTATGACCCCAATGATCCGGCAGCTGTTGACGCCTTTTTTGAACAGGCAACGGTGCGCCGCCGCGGCGAGCGCGGTCCGCAAAAAGCGCCGGTCAAGGAGCGGGTGACCTTGCGTCTTTCTCCCGAGGTAGTGGACTACTTCAAAGCTGGCGGCAGTGGCTGGCAAACACGACTGGACCAGGCGTTGCAGCAGTATGTGCAAGAGCATCAGCGCTAATGATCTGCCCTGTTTGCGGTGTCGCTGCGCTGGAGCATGAAACCCGTGACCTCCCCTACTCCTACAGGAAGGATTTCACATCAATACCGGCGGTGACGGGCGACTTCTGCCCGGCCTGCGGGGACGCTCTTCTGGATGCCAGCGAATCGGCCCGTGTCAGCGCCGCGATGCTGGCTCTCAAGGAGCAGATTGACGCGACCAACTGACCGAAGTGCCCCCTACTACCCCCTCCTCACTCGGCACCACCAATCCGGCAGGTCAATCACCACCCCTGGCCGAAACGGCTGCACCTCATCCCCCAGCCCCTGGTTGGCATCGAGCACGGCCTCGACCGCGCCGTTGGAAGGCGACGAAACAATGGTTCACCGCATGAACGACTAAGCCTGGAAGAAGGCCAGGGCCAAGGCGGCGAAGTATTTGCGGCCGGCACATGATGGTTTCGCCCGTATCCGCATTCACGACCTGAAGCACACCTTTGGCAGAAGGCTGCGTGCAGCAGGCGTGACTGAGGAGGATCGCAAAGCATTGCTCGGCCATACGAACGGCAGCATCACCAGTCACTACTCCGGCGCCGAGCTGGGGCATCTGATAGAAGCTGCAAATAAGGTGTCAGCCACTGACTCGCTTGGGCCGGTGCTGAAGATTTTGAAGAGAAGGCAGGCGTGAAATGTGGAGAAGTCACGCAAAAGTCACGCACATGAAAAAGCCCAACCTTCACAGATTGGGCTAAGTCATTGAATAATATGGTCGGGACGGAGTGATTCGAACACTCGACCCCTAGCACCCCATGCTTGCATAGCTCCTAAAAGCCCAATGAATTCAGGGCTTTGCATCTAGCGCTCGCTGCAACGACGCCCCACGATGCTCTACCATGATGAGCTATTCCCCGAATTTCCCCCGACACACTATTCTCTCTTCCCCCGGCCTCCTGCCAAAGTTCACCTATCCCTTTTTGCGAAAAAAGAAACATCGTCGGGGTCAATAACATGACCCAAGAATAGCCCGACGCGGTCAGCCTCCTCCCACTCGACTAATCCCCACAGCCTTGCTGCGTCAGCTAGCTCTAGCATTTCCGATAGCTCATCACTGCGCACCTGACGGCGCTCATGAGCGAGCATCGCTAAATCTACAAGTTTGCGCCAATGAGCCTCAGGGTCGGTGACCAAGTCGAATGGTTGCTTGCTGGCTGCTTGCCATTCGGCAAGCGGGTCGTCCACGTGACGCTTCATTTTTAATGCTGTATATGTAAACAGTGCTTGTATCATTTTCGACATGATCGGATAACCCCCCGTTCGGCGGGAAGCCCCTCTCACTGCGTCGTAGGATCGTTCGCAGGTGAAACAAAAACCCAGCATGCCCTCAGCTTGTCCGCAACAAAATTCACTTGCTAATAACTATGTCGTGATATCAAATGCGCCCATCAACGCAGGAATGCAGTGGCGTTGATGGAACCGATGGTGAAAAAAACCATCTAAATACTTGAGGCTCGACGCGCTAGGAAGGCGTATTGGGCTCAAGACGCGCGGGACAGACTCGCTGTTCCGGCTAACCTAAGAAGCACGTTGTCCCACACGAAGCAAAATGAGGGATCTCTAATGAAGAAAACTACCGCATACAAATCAGAAGAGTACGAAGGCATCTAGTCCTGTCGATTGTGCTCCACAGTTCCGGAAGGAGGCCTTAGGGCCTCCTTTTTTGATAATGGATGGGAAAAAATGGAAGGTACGTGTTCAGTGGTTCTGAGCTTCCTCAGCTCGGAGCTGTTAAGAAATTTGCTGGTCTTTTCTGGCATCGTTGTGGCTGTGGCATCAGTGCTGAGCGCAAAGCAGACCGCAAAACGAAAACAAACAGCTGATCTGTTGTTTGGCACTCGAGCAGACGCCGAGCTGAGCGCAGGCTATAAATTATTACAAAAGCTACACAATGCCACTGATACGAATATTCGCGTATACGCACAGAAAGATAAAAACGACTCGGATGAAGCCAACAAATTACGGTACGTTCTCAACCATTGGGAGCGCGTTTGCGTAGGCATCAACCAAGGGATCTACGACGAAAAGATGCTCCATGAGTCTAGCTATAGCACTGTTATAGGCCTCTACTCTCAAGCCAACCCATTTATCCAGGCAATCCGTGAGAACACCGGTAAAGATACCTATTACCAAGAACTTGAATGTCTATATAACAGCTGGAAAGAGAAACCACTTGTAAGCAAGAAGGGTAAGAAGCGCTAGATGCAAATCGACTAGCTAGCCGGCAGAGCTCTTTATCCCCCCCCTACAAAGCCCACGCCCGAACCGAGCTTCTAGGGGGATCCCTACTGACCATCACCTCTTCAATCAGTGTCTTTGCTGTTCTATTCCGGCTTTCCTGCATGAATTGAGGCCATGTAAATTGTTGCGACAGGCAATCTAGCTCGGAGCGCAATGGTCTTTTTGATCGTTAGTTGCAGGCTCTCACCGCGACGACCAACTGCCGCTCATACCCTATCCGTTGTCGACGCTCGGCTAACAGCGTGCGAACCTTAAGCTCCAGGCTATCGGACTTTTTCAGGCCCAGAGCTGCCCAAGGCGGCACCTCCACCTCCTGCGTATTGCATGGCACTAACACTGGAACTTCCACTCGCACGGTGCGCACCTCATGCTCACGGCCTGCGCATCCCGCCAGAGTCACCACCAGCCCCATTAGCAGCAACTTCATAAATCTAACTCCTGATCAATGATCGCCTCAGCAGCTTGAGCCGGATCACCGCCAGTCCGCTCCTGCAGCAGTCGGTTCGCACTAGCATAGTCAGGTTTCGCTAACTCCTTGGCATACGCTACAGCTCGCGCTGCTTGCCTTACTCGCTCATTACCAGCCAGTACAAGCTCGCCCAGTTTTTTACCCTGCTCACCCGCCAGGGTTTCAAGGTTGTCCCGGGCCAGTTTAGCTGTGGCCAAGTCAGTGTTTGCGGTGTCGAGCAATGGACGGTAGTGACGATCAGCCAACCAACACCCGCCAGCGGCACCCAGCGCGAACAGCAGCACCAACGAAAGTCCTAGGATGGCCAACCTCCATGTCCCGGCTGTCACACCAACACCTTCAGCGCCTTGGCATACAGTGCCTGACGATCCGCAGCGCCGTTCTGGCCACCATTGATACGACTGGTGATCGTGTCGAACTTGCCCGCATCAGCCAGGGTGTTCAGCCCCCTGCTCGCCCAGAACCACGCCGCGGACATACAGGCGTGTTGCGGCTTCTCCAAAAGCTCAGGGTGATTGACCAAGTCAAGGCCCAGGGCTTCGCCGCACTCGGCGTAGTTGGACCGGCCAGTGATCTGGATCAGGCCACGGCCGCGATACTTCCAGCCGTCGCCGGTGGCGGTGTTACCCATGCGATTGCCGTAGGCGATGTTGGCAATCTGTTCGGGCTTACGTGCGGCTGTACTGGCCGACTCCGCGTTGAAACGACTTGGCCACGTTCTGCGCAAAGCATCAGCGCTGTAGTTGAGATTCTCCACCAGGCGCACCAGGTGGCCGGACTCGTGGCCAACCTGCGCTACAAAGGCTGCGATGCGCTTCGTACCAATGATCTGGTACCGGCTCATCGCGGTGTTTAAGACAGGAACAAAAACGCCGGCAACTTGGCCGGCGTTCGGAAGGATCTGCAGCAACTGCTGCACTGTAATGGGCATGGCTTTCTCCTGGCGAAAAATACCCGCACACGACGGGATTGGAAGTCGTGAATTAACAGGCGTTGATAGCAGCAATCATTGGGCGCACATGCAAAGCCGAACCTGCAGCATTTGGGTGCAAGTTGTCGCCGGTATAGGCCCCAAGGTTGAGCAAGTTGAATCCACCATCCCGGAACAAGTCGCACACCGGAACCGAAAACATCGAACAAACCTCGATAATGGCGGCGACATATTGATCCAGCTTCGCGCCCGCAACGTTTGCAGCCGGATATACAGGCTGATCCTCAAAGGCCCCACGCTTGAGAGGCGTACAGAACACGACACGAATCGTTGGCTTTAGGGTGTATATCAGCGTCAATAGCTTGAAAAGGTCGTTGTAGAACGTAGCCGCCACCGACCCGTTATAGGCGTCCGCCAAGGTGCCGAGAGCTCGATTTCCGCCGTAATCATTTGTCGCAAGGAGAGAACACACTAAATCAGCGTTCACCAGATCAGCCTCTGTAAGAACAACGCCTGCGGCAGTCATGCCCATCTCCCGAACCGGGCGCCCAGCCTTTGCATGATTTGCCAGCAACGACATGCCAGTACCAGCCAAAAGCGCCGGAATGTAAAGGCCAGTAGCCGAGATGCTGTCCCCCAAAATAACCAGCTTTTTGTCCTGCCATGGCAACTTACTGGCCATTCCGCCGAAAGGGATATAACCGGCTGGAACCGTGGCTCCAGGTGAAATCATGAGCGCTGGAAGCCGTGTCAGCGGGCTTACTTGGAACTGGATGAAGTAAACCCCGGCAGGCACAGGAACTGGTTTGTTTCCAAATGAACTGTACTCCGTCGACCCTGACACAAAGGAGCCGCTGACATCGTAGAAACACAGCTGACTGGGACCGTAGGTAGAGACGAAAAAGCCCCCAGGCGTAACCGGGAGCTTGCCTGTTACGAAATAATTCTCAGCAGCGGAAATCGCACCATTGACAGCGCTAATAGCTGTATTGAGCACCGCCCTATTCAGGTCGAACACGTTGCGCATAACAGGCTGAGAAGCATCACTTACAGACCGGGCAACTTCCAGCGCAGCCTTGCTTACAGAGGAATTGGTGGGTGTGCCGTATGCAACGTAGCTCAATGGGAGACTGTCACCTTCTATAAGCATGAAGACGCTTTTCAGTAGCAGTGCAGTCAGGTGGTAGCGGATGTAACACGCATCTGCAGGGCTGGTTAATACCGCACTACCACTTGCGGTGGTGTTGGATATCCTCAGCTTGTTTGAGTCGTAAAACACAACCATGCTTGAGCCATGCGAAAATCTATAATTCGTCGCAGACTTAATCGGAGACATTCTAGAAACAAAGTAAGCGGGTGCCGCATAAAGCGACCCATCAGCCGCCAGAGCAAAGCCATCTATAGCCCGAGACTGGTCAAACAGGTTAATAGCCCCAGATGCAGAATCCCCAATCAACGTCAGGGCTGCGTTGTGCGTTTTCTTATCCTGTGTGGCCGGATCAGTAAAACCAAAGCCCATAAAGGTGGTAGGAACTGAGCTGCCCTTAAGCAGCATTTGCTTGGCTTTATTGGTACTCAGCGTCTGCGAGAAGCGAATGAAATGTGTTGCAGGTGGCGTTGAGAACGACGCGCCCCCAGCAGCACCCGCTCGCTGAGACAAGAAGCTCTTGTTAAAGCTGTAGAATGCAATTGAACTGACTGACGCGGCGAAAACGTACTGCTGGGTCTCAACAACCGGGATGTAATCGCTGACGTAGTACAAGGGGTTTGCCGTTGTACCGCCGGCTGTATCGATATAAAACCCGTCAGTGGTACGGTTCAGGTCAAATAGATTTCGTAGCTGGGGAGCTCGCCCCGTTTGGTCATAAATCACTGAGCTGATCGCTACAACAAACTCTGCATTCGGGAATCGCTTTCCAGTGTCAACCGCGAGACCAACACGGTTCTCATACAGAATGGCGTATTCAGGGCTATTCGGTGACGGCACGCCAAAGCATTGACCATCAACTGTCTTCCCCAAGCCTACAATGGTGCTGATATAAATACCTGCCGCTACCTGCGCTGCGTCCCTCGCAGTTCCCGCCTCAATCCTTGCAGCAAGGGCTTTCCCTGCTTCAGTCTCTGACCGCACAGCTTGCTGCTCAGAACGTCGGGCTGCATCAATAGCCGGAATGGCCAGGGCAGCATCCTCGATCCACTTCAGGCTTTTCCGCTTGCGCCCCAGGCGGTCGGCATATTCGTAGTCTTCGCCGTTAGCAAACTTGTCCAGGTTCTGGGCGTTATCGCTCAGATCTTTTGCAGCGGTGGAGCCGATCGGGTTGCCGGTATTGTTGGCCATTCGGATTTTCTCGCAGGCACGCCAACGGCACCGCAAACAATGCAGTGTCAAAGGCGATAAGTTTTAAATGCTCCCGGCGGGTTGCCGGTGGAAAGATGGTTAGGCTGGGCAGGCCAGGCGTTACTCGCTGGTCTCTGGCCACTCCTGGTTCATGGCCCTGTCGAAAATGTCCGCATCGAGGATGTAGTCCGGCACTTCGACCACCAGATCCTTGCTGATCAAAGGTCGCTTGAGCAGCCTGAGTTGCGCGGAAAACCGCCAGTCGTCCACGCCAATCAGCGCGGGCCCATCGTAGATGTCGACGAATTCCGCCTTGTAGTTGTCGAACCCGAGTGGTGTTTTCAGTGGGCAATTGAACGGTAGTGAGCCCGAGAGCAGCACATGCTCAAACCATCCCTCAAACAACTGGGCTTCAACTTCCGTGAACAACCAGGTTACGGTCGCCACGGTCGGTACCGAAGTGAATTTTCGGCGCTGCCGGGTTCGCCCGCTCTGCATCTCGGAACGGGCCAAGGGGCTAACTGCCTGGAAGCCATAACCATCACGCTGCGGCTCGGGCAGTCCTTCGGGATAAGCAATCATTTACTGCCTCTTTATGCCGCTGGTGGGTTCATGTCGGCGCGCTGTTGTCGTACTGATAAACCCGGGCGTCGTAGGGCATGCCTTCTACCGTGACGTTGCCGCCACTGGATGGATTCACGACAGTGACCAGCGTTGGATAGCTCCAGCGATTGAGCGGACCGAACAAGAGGTGTGGCGGTTCAATCCCCCAAATGATCTCTGGATCAAAGTCCAGGCTCTGCACGCTGACGCGGTACTCATCCATGAAAGTCGCGGGCCATGGCCCAGACAGCGACCCGTCCAACCTGCGCAGCGCGATCACATGTGCTCCGCCGGCAGACCAATCAAAGGGCTCAGAGCTCTCCAGGACAATCCCCCCGGGGATAACCGTGGCGCTCTCAAGTAATGAACTCTGTCCGTACCCCGGTACATCGTCGGCAACCGCCGCATAGCTCAGGTAGCTGGAGTTGAGCGCGTCATACTCAGTTTCCCAGCGGTAAGTGTCATTGCGGTACTTCTGGTGACCACGGCGGCGCATGCCAATGCGCCAGGCGCGGGTGCGATCGGATATGCCTGGCACCTTGACCTTCTCGACCTTATTGCCCAAGTCACCCGGCCAGCGGCATTCGACGGTTTCCCATGCCCAGGTGATCGCGCTGAAGTACTCGACATCAACACCGTCAAAGTCGTCGCTGGATGGAAAGACCAATTGGCGCTTGAGGCCTTTGGTCATGTTCTGCGGCGTGTACATGTGCTCGAACTGCGTGCGCGGCTCATCGCGCACCGGCAGCAGCAGCCCGCGGTTGATGGTCAGTTCGGAGAACCCGGCGGCCAGCGCGTCGTTCATCGCGTCCTTGACCGTGCTGGCATCGTCAATCGTCATGTCGAAGGTGTCGCCGCGTGCGCGGAACACATCGTGCAGTCGGTCGAGCTCGGGCAGATCCAGGTCGGCATCTGTGTAGCCGGCCGACTTGGCGATGTAGAGGAACCACGGCACGATATCCCGCGTCGGTGTTTCCACGGCCCAGGCACCGCCCGAGCGCACCGGCAGCACCCGGGTGGCCTCGACACTGACCAGGCTTTCGGATTGGGCCGAGAGCCGGTCACCGTTGCGCACGCGCACGGCAATTACGGTCATGTCGTTGTAGCGCGTCGGCGCGCCCATCATCTTGCCGCGCAGGCCGTACCACATCACGTCATCCATCACTTCGCCCGAGTTGACCCCGCCTACCTTGGGCATGCGCTTGATACGGCACTCAGGGCGCATGGGATAGGGCAAGGTCTGGCGATAGGTGAAGCCTTGAGCATCCATCGAGTTGCCGGTGACGGACTGGGGCAGCACCGTCCAGGCGCCTGATGTAGCCATGTCCCGGTACTCAAACTGATGACTGGAGGAAACGGCGTACTGGTCGCCCTTTTTGCCATTGCCGATCAGGCCGCCGGTAAAGAACACGTCCCACTCGATTTCGGTGACCAGCTCGCCTTCAGGGCACGCGGCGAACGAGCCGCGATAGCCGCCCTCAAGGTTTGACGAGTCCAGCTCAATGCGGCCGTGAATCGTCTCCTGCAGGCTGAACCCGGGCCAGTCCTCGTCGATATCGCCGCTAGACGTCAGGCGCTCTACCGTGAGGGTGCCTACAGCGGTGGTAATAATTCGATAGCGCAGGCCACGCGGGCCGATGGTGGCCAGGCCCTCCCCCATTGCCAGGCCGTTGACGGGCTGGCCGCTGTCGTAGTTGAGGGTCATCTCTGCGCGGCGCTCTGGGGTGCCGCTGCTTGTCGCTGTGCCCTTTACGCTGGCCAGGCTTGAGCCGAGCACACTTGAGCCGCCTGACGCAGCCAGGGCCAGCCCGGTGAACGGCGAAAGCTCTGTGATCCGCAGCCGTCCAGATGAGGCGCTGGCAATAAAAGGCGCTGATGCTTTTGCCACGTTGAAGGCTGCAACCAGCCCCGCCAAGTCCGTCACATCACTGGCCAGCTCGACCG
>Ga0302347_1000201_pt1 | contig 110197 bp, 93 predicted proteins | sample PhyWR1_FD_202178 | JGI IMG/M metagenome (GOLD analysis project Ga0302347, IMG submission 202178) | Leaf surface microbial communities from wheat plants in UC Gill Tract Community Farm, Albany, California, United States - DLSL W.R1 (v2)... | ecosystem: Host-associated > Plants > Phyllosphere >... | reverse complement strand
TGTCATGCGCAAGTACCTGACAGGCATATGGGCATGCATGCGCGGCGATGAACCATTTGATACGGCCAAGCTTTTCAGCTCTGAACACCTTAGAAAAGCTTGACCGCCAACAGAGTATCTACAGGGACCGTGCCAGCCTCTCAGGTAGCTGGCCGAATCTCTTTGATCAACCCATCCAGGCTATAACCCAGCTGCGGCGCCAGCGCCTCGGCCCGAGCCCGCAGCCCCTCCAGGTCCAGCGCCTGCTCCAGGTCAGCCGGCACCAGCAAGATCACATTGCCCTCCTTCACCGGCAGCTCCCAGTAATGCCGGTGGTACAGCCCGCGCAACAACGCTGCGCCCAGCGGCCTGCCGTCGTCGGTGGCCCACTGGTTGATCACCAGCCAGCCGCCCGGGTTCAACTGCTGCTGGCAGTTCTCCAGAAACTTCCACGCCAGGTGCCCCACGCCCGGCCCGTGGTCGGTGTACAGGTCGACAAACAACAAGTCAGCCTTTTCTGCCGAGGGCAGCAACTCGATGGCGTCACCGATGCGCACGTACAACCGAGGGTCGTCATCCAGGCCAAGGTGTTCCATGGCCAGGCGCGGTACGTCCGGGCGCAGTTCGATGGCCTCGATGTCCTCAAGCGGCAGATACTTCATGCACGCCCGTGTCAGCGTGCCCGCACCCAGGCCGAGAAACAACGCGCTCTCCGGCCGTTCATGGCACAGCGCCCCCACCAGCATGGCGCGAGTGTAGTCGTACTCCAGCCAGCTGGGGTCGGCCGTGAACACGCAGCTCTGCTCGATGGCATCGCCGAATTCCAGAAAGCGGTAGTCGTCTACTTCATACACGCTGATGACGCCAAAAGCGTCCTCTACCCGTGCCAGTAGCCGCTCTTCCCGTTCCGCCGTCATGCTTACCACCTACCCGCGCAAAAACGCGCATTGTCCGTCAACGCCCTTGATGCAACAAGCGCAGCGCCAACTGTTACCATGGCCTATAGCCTATAACCTACAAGACCGAGCCCGAGATGAACCAACCGTGGAGCCCTGACAGCTGGCGCGCACTGCCGATCCAGCAGCAACCGACCTACCCCGATGCCGCGCACCTGCTGAAGGTCGAACAGACCCTGGCCAGCTACCCGCCGCTGGTGTTTGCGGGCGAGGCGCGCGAACTGCGCAGGCAGTTTGCCGAGGTTACCGAAGGCCGCGCCTTCCTGTTGCAAGGGGGCGACTGCGCCGAGAGCTTCGCCGAGTTCTCTGCAGCAAAAATCCGCGACACCTTCAAGGTGCTATTGCAGATGGCCATCGTCATGACCTTTGCTGCCGGCTGCCCGGTGGTCAAGGTCGGCCGCATGGCCGGGCAGTTTGCCAAACCACGCTCCTCGGGCGATGAAACCTTTGGCGACATCACCCTGCCCGCCTACCGCGGCGACATCGTCAACGGCATCGGCTTCGACCCGAAAAGCCGTATCCCCGACCCGGAGCGCCTGCTGCAGGCCTACCACCAGTCCACTGCCAGCCTCAACCTGCTGCGCGCCTTCGCCCAGGGCGGGTTTGCCGACCTGCACCAGGTGCACAAGTGGAACCTGGACTTCATCGCCAACTCGGCGCTGGCCGACAAGTATCACCAACTGGCCAACCGCATCGACGAAACCCTGGCATTCATGCGTGCCTGCGGCCTGGACAGCGCTCCGCAACTGCGCGAAACCAGCTTTTTCACTGCCCACGAAGCGCTGCTGCTGAACTATGAAGAAGCCTTCGTGCGCCAGGACAGCCTGACCGGCGACTACTACGACTGCTCGGCGCACATGCTGTGGATCGGCGACCGCACCCGCCAGCTCGACGGCGCCCACGTGGAGTTTTTGCGTGGCGTGCACAACCCGATCGGGGTCAAGGTTGGCCCCAGCATGAACCCCGAAGAGCTGATCCGCCTGATCGACACGCTGAACCCGGCCAACGACGCCGGGCGCCTGAACCTGATCGTGCGCATGGGCGCGAGCAAGGTTGGCGACCACCTGCCGGGGCTGATCCGCACCGTCGAGCGCGAGGGGCGCAAGGTGCTGTGGAGCTCCGACCCGATGCACGGCAACACCATCAAGGGCAGCAGCGGCTACAAGACCCGCGACTTTGCGCAAATTCTCGACGAGGTGAAGCAGTTCTTCCAGGTGCACCAGGCAGAGGGCAGCCATGCCGGCGGCATTCATATCGAGATGACCGGGCAGAACGTCACCGAATGCATCGGCGGCGCCCGGCCGATCACCGAAGATGCGTTGTCTGACCGGTATCACACCCATTGTGACCCGCGGATGAATGCCGATCAGTCACTGGAGCTGGCGTTTTTGATTGCCGAGACGTTGAAGCAGGTACGGCGATGAGGCTGGGGCGCATGCCTTGAGAGGCCAGGCGCCCCGGCCCACACTCACTTCCTCAGCGGATCATCCCAGAAATGCCGCTCGGCCTCTTGCTGGATATCCGCCCGACTCAACCCCAGGTCGTGCAAGGTTGCATCGCTCAGGCGGGCCAGCTCCTGGCGCTGGCGGTACAGCTGCAGCCAGCGCGCCGGGCGTTGCAGGGCCGCATGCCACAGGTGGTTCAGGGAAAAGGCAGGTTGCTGGATGCTGCTGACATGACCTTTCATCGTGAAGCCCTCCGTGTTGGATGGCCTCAGTCTCGCGCCGGGCTTAAGATCAATCCAACGAATGTTTCTGATGCCATGCATCTCGGAGATTGATGCAATGTCCCAGTACCAGAGCCTCGATGCGGACGTTTTGCGCACCTTCGTCGCCATTGCCGAGCAAGGCGGTTTCACCCGCGCCGGCGAAGTGGTCAACCGCACCCAGTCGGCGGTGAGCATGCAGATGAAGCGCCTGGAGGAGGACATCCTGCAGCGCCAGCTGTTCGAGCGCGACGGCCGCCAGGTACGCCTGACCGCCGAGGGCCAGGTGCTGCTGGGCTATGCCCGACGCATCCTGAAGCTGCATGGCGAGGTGTTCAACACCCTGCGTATGCCGCACATGGTCGGGCTGGTGCGCATTGGCACCCCCGACGACTATGCCATGCGTTTTCTGCCGACCATCTTGTCGAGCTTTGCCCAGGCCTACCCGCTGGTGCAGGTAGAGGTGCATTGCGATTCGTCCAAGCAGCTGATGCTGCGCCAGGACCTGGACCTGACCATCGTCACCCGCGAGCCAGGTAACGAGGTTGGCCAACTGCTGCGCCAGGAGCGCCTGGTATGGGCCGCCGCCGAAGGTTTTTGCCCACAGGAACAGCGACCGATGCCGGTGGCGCTGTTCAACACCGACTGCTTCTGCCGGGCCTGGACCTGCAATGCCCTGGAAGCACAAGGTATCGACTACCGCATTGCCTATACCAGCCCCAGCCTGGCGGCGATCTTTGCCATTGTCACGGCAGGGTTGGCCGTGACGGCGCAGCTGCAAAGCCTGATTACCGGGAACATCCGCATACTGGGTGAACAGGACGGCCTGCCGCAGCTGCCGGTGGCCAATGTGATGCTGGTACGCAGCACACAGAACCCATCGCCAATTACCGACTGCATGGCCGGTTACATCATCGAAGGGTTCAAGTAATTACCGTGTGGGAGCGGCCTTGCGTCGCGATGGGCCGCAACGCGGCCCCAAATCTCACAACTCAAATCCCAGCATCACCGCACACACCACCAAAAACACACAGAACATCGCCCGCAATACCTTCTCCGGCAACGCATGGGCCAGCTTCACCCCCCAGCTGATGCTGAGCAAGCCCCCCACCGCCAGCGGAATCCCAACGCCCCAGTCAACACTGTGGTGCACGCCATAGGTCACCAACGTCACCAAGGTACTCGGCGCAGCCAGCGCCAGCGAAAGCCCCTGCGCCACCACCTGGGTGGTACCGAACACACTGGTCAGGATCGGCGTGGCCACCACCGCCCCGCCGACGCCGAACAAGCCGCCCATGGTGCCGGCAAAGCTACCCAGCACGCCCAGCCATGGCCAGGCATGACGCAGCTCGGCACTGGGCGGCGACACTTTCATGAACATCCGCGCCACATTCCACGCCGCCAAGGCCACCAGAAAGCCGACAAAGCCCAGGCGCATGGAGTGCGCATCCAGCCCCACGGCCCAGATCGACCCCAGCCAGGCGAACAGGAAACTGCACGCAGACAACGGCAAGGCATGGCGCAATTCGATGCGGTTGCGCTGGTGATAGCGCCATAACGCCAGCAGCACGTTCGGCACCACCATCACCAACGCCGTACCCTGCGCCAACTGCTGGTCCAGGCCAAAAAGCACACCCAGCGCGGGAATCGCGATCAGCCCGCCACCAATGCCGAACAAGCCCCCCATGGTGCCCAGGGCAGCGCCCAGCACGATATACAACAACCACTCAATCATCAGGGCCTCGTTCGCCTGTACAGATAATCCGAGCATGCTAACGGCTGGGTGCTGGCGGGGAAACGCACAGCAGCGCACAATGGCTGTGCGTTTTTCGCAAAACCAAGGCAGCCATGAGCCCCGATACCCTCACCGACCAGTTGAGCCTGTTCCTCGATGTGCTGGAGACCGGCAGTTTTTCCGCCGCCGCCCGGCGCCATCCGCTGACCCCGTCCGCGGTGGCCCGACGCATCGATAACCTGGAAAATGCCGTCGGCAGCCGCCTGTTCACCCGCAGCACCCACGCGGTGCGCGCCACACCCGCCGGCAATGCCTTTGCCGAACGGGCCAGGCGCATCATCGAGGAGCTGCGCCTGGCCCGGGCAGAGGCGGTATCGCTGAGCAACGCCCCTGAAGGCTTGATCCGCATCGACGCGCCCGCCGCGTTCGGCCGCCGCCACCTGGCCCCGGCCATCGCCGACTTCCTGGTGGCCTACCCAGGCCTGGACGTGCAACTGCGCCTGATCGACAGCTTCGTCGACCTGCATGGCAGCCACTTGGGCGAGGTCGACCTGGTGCTGCGCGCCGGCCCCTTGGCCGACACCCGGCTGGTCGCCACGCCACTGGCCTACATGGTGCGCATCGCCTGCGCCAGCCCGGCCTACCTGGCCAGCCGCGGTGTGCCCACATGCCCCAGCGAACTGCCCGGGCATGACGGCCTGGACTGGGACGGCCTGGCACCGCCGTTCGCCTGGCGCTTCAACGTGGCCGGGCAAACCCGCCTGTACCGCCCCGCGCGCATGCGCATGGCCGCCAACAATGCCGAAACCCTGTTGTTCGGCGCCCTCGCCGGCTTAGGTGTTGCCCACCTGCCCACCTGGCTGATCAGCGAATACCTGCTGCGGGGCGAGCTGGTGCCGCTGTTTTGCGACGGCGGCCTGCCCGCAGCCGAGTCCAGCGGCATTTATGCGCTACGCCTGGAACATGAAACGAACTCTCGCAGCCGTTTGCTGCTCGAATTCCTCAAGAGCCGCTTCAGCCCGATTCCACCCTGGGACCTGGCCCTGCGCAGTGAACTGCGTGAGTGATGTGCGCACTAACGATCAGCGTGCCAGAATTTCCCATTGATTATTCAAGGACCTGCATGAACGCCGACACCCAAGCCTCCTGTGACGAGCTGCTGCTGGACAACCAGGTCTGTTTCGCCCTGCACTCCACCTCGTTGCTGATGACCAAAGTCTACAAACCGCTGCTGCAGGCCCTGGGCCTGACCTACCCGCAGTACCTGGCCATGCTGGTGCTGTGGGAGCGCGACGACCTGACCGTGGGCGAAATCAGCCAGCACCTGCTGACCGACCCGGGCTCGCTCACCCCGCTGCTCAAGCGCCTGGAAAGCGAAGGCCTGCTGCAGCGTAACCGCAGCCGGGAAGACGAACGGGTGGTGATGGTGCAACTGACCGACAAGGGCCGCGCGCTGCAACAACAAGCCAAAGCAGTGCCGCAGTGCATCCTCAAGGCCAGCGGGCGCAGCCTGGAGCAGTTGCAGCAACTGCAAGCCGACCTGCTGAACCTGCGCGAGAACCTGCAGAAAAACCTCTGATAGCTATGCTGTGCAATGGCCGTTCGGACGAGCGATGCTGATTTATCTTGCGCGCTAATTAATTGCACGCTAATTTAAATCCCACACCAACCCGCGCCCTCCTTCAACCGGGAGCGCACAGCACATTAGCGAGGCTCAAGATGCAAAAGGTCACTCCGCTGTACATCGCAGAAGCTACCTCCACCGGTGGGCGCGACGGCAAATCCAAGTCCAGCGACGGCAAGCTGGTCGTCAGCCTGAGCACCCCCAAGGAACTGGGTGGCGCTGGCGGTGACGGCACCAACCCCGAGCAACTGTTCGCCGCCGGTTACTCGGCGTGCTTCATCGGCGCCCTCAAATTTGTAGCCGGGCAAGAGAAGAAAGCCCTGCCGGCCGATGCCTCGATCACCGCCAAGGTGGGCATTGGCCAGATCCCGGGCGGTTTCGGCCTGGACATCGACCTGCACATCAACCTGCCGGGCCTGGCCCAGGCCGATGCCGAAGGGCTGGTGGAAAAGGCGCATCAGGTGTGCCCTTACTCCAATGCCACACGCGGCAATGTGGATGTACGGCTGCATGTGAACGTGTAAGCAAGCATCGAGAACTGGCGAAAACACAGGCACAAAAAAACCCGGCCGAGGCCGGGTTTTTTGTGCTCATTGCAAGAAGGATTACTTCTTGGAACGGCCCTTGTACACGCCACCTTCGCGAGTGTCGATGTCGATCCACTCGTCGATGTTGATGAAGTCGGCAACCTGCAGTTCGGTACCGTTCTTCAGTTTGGCAGGCTTCATGACCTTGCCCGAGGTGTCGCCGCGAGCAGCGTTCTCGGTGTAGACAACCTGACGGCTGATGGTGGTCGGCAGTTCAACCGATACCAGACGGCCTTCGAAGAACACGGCTTCGCAGACGTCTTCCATGCCTTCTTCGATGAACGGCAGAACGGCTTCGATGTCCTCGGCGTTCAGCTCGTACATGGTGTAGTCGGTGGTGTCCATGAAGGTGTACGAGTCACCGCTGATGAACGACAGGGTCGCTTCTTTGCGATCCAGGATCACGTCGTCCAGCTTGTCGTCCGCACCGTATACGGTTTCGGTCTTGTAGCCGGTCAGCAGGTTTTTCAGCTTGGTCTTCATGATCGCGCTGTTACGGCCCGACTTGGTGAACTCAGCTTTTTGAACCAGCCACGGGTCGTTGTCGATCCGCAGGACGGTACCGGGTTTCAGCTCTTTACCAGTTTTCATTACGAAGTATCCGAATCTGGATGGATTTATAAAAATCGAGGCCGCGTATCATAGCGAATTTCGGTAAAAGTGTACTAGCGCTGTGGCAAGGTCCAGCTGAGCGGCCTGTCGAACCGCCCACAGCCGGGCATGCTGTTGCAGTTCTGGCCAGTGCTGGCGGGCTGCCTGCCACGCCTGGCCCATGTCACGGTCCATGTTCCAGGCACGCCACAGGCCCAGCAGGGCGGCATCGGCTTCATCTGACAGGCCGCGCCGATAATGCGCCAGAAACGCCTCGAGCTTTTCCCAGTGGGCGTTCTCGTCCTGCACATAGATGTGCCACAGCATCGGCTGCCCCGCCCACTGCGCACGCAAGAACGAGTCCTCGCCGCGCACCGCGTTGAAGTCGCAACTCCACAACAGCCGGTCGTAGTCGTGCTGGCTGACGAAAGGCAGCACCTGCACGGTCAGCGCCCCGCGCTGGCGCACGCTGCCCACTGGCAGCAGCGCCTCGCCAAGCCACTGGCTCAGCCCCGCGACGATGCGCCCTTGCGGCACCAGCAGGTGGCACGGTTGCGCGCCTGTGGCCAAGGCGTCGAGCCAACTGGCCAATTGCGGGTTTTCGTAGGCAAACAGCGAGAGCAGCAATGCCCCCTGCTCGGGCTCTACACCAAGCCCCTGCAGAAACGACTGGCGTGCCTCGGCCGATTGCTGGAACGCGTCGCGCCGCGCCAGCAGCGAGCCCTCGCGCAGCAGCCCGCCGGTTTTCTCGGTAAAGCCGGGGAAGAAAAACACCTTGCGCAGGCCGTTGGGCTGCGGCGAAGGCAAGCCATGGCAGCCCTCCACCCAGTCCTCGGCGCTGAGGTATTCAAGGTTCAGCCACAGCGGCGGCGTGGCGCGGGCACGCATCGCATCTACGTAAGCCGCCGGCAACTGGCACGCGAAGGCACCGATCACCACATCCGCCGGTGCCACCGGCAGCCAGGCCGCCGGCCACTGACGCACATCCACACCGTGCTGCCACTGCTGCGCAGCGCTGGCATCCGCCCCTGGGCACATGGGCGTGAATGCCTGCAGGTCGTCTACCCACAGGCGTACCGCCAAGCCATGCTCAGCCACCAGTTGCCGGGCCAGGCGCCAGGTCACACCGATATCGCCGTAGTTGTCGACGACACTGCAGAAAATGTCCCAGGTGGCTTTCATGCGCCCCTCCCGTTCTGGTGCAAAAACCGCGAATTCTGCGGATAAATTGTCGCCGACAAAAGCACCCGCACGGAAAAATGCCCAAGCGCATGCGACAATGCACCCGACCTACCCTGCCAGGAGGCTGCCATGGCCCGCCACCGTGAACTGAAAATCACCCTCAAGCCGCTGCCGTTGATTGTATGCGTTGCCTTTGGCCTGTGGCTGGGCGCCGTGGCCATTGCCGCGAGCCTGTGGCTGGCGCTGCAACTGTGGCCACAGCAGGTGCAGCCGCTGGCCCAGGCCGTGGCCCCCAGCGTGTACCGGCCTGCCGCCCCCTCGGCGCCAGCCCCGGCACAAGACGCCCAGGCCGAAATGTTCGAGCACTACAAGGACATGCTGCGCAAACAGGAATTGCAACAGGCCGCCGAGGCCGCCCAGGGCAACCCGCGCAACCTCAACAGCCCCAAATGCCAGTTCTGGTTGCAGCAGAACCGTACCGCCCCCACCGACAAAAGCCAGGCCAATGTGCTGGAGTTCTGCTACTGACCATGGACAAGACCCGCCTGCTGGCGCAGATCGTCGCCACCCTCGAGCATGACCTCGACGTGCTGACCCGTGCGGCGCAAAGCGCCTACGAAACTGCCACCGCCGAAGAGAACATTGCCGAGAACAAGTACGACACCCTGGGCCTGGAAGCTTCGTACCTGGCTACCGGCCAGGCCCGCCGCAGCGCCGAAATCCGCCAGGCGCTGCTGATCTACCAGCAATTGCTGCTGCGCGACCATGACCCGGCGCGCGGGGTGCAGATCAGCAACCTGGTGACCCTGGAAGATGACGCTGGCGGGCAGCGCCGGTTGTTCCTCGGGCCTGAGGCGGCGGGGTTGAAGATTGGCGAGGGGGATGAGTTGGTGACCGTGATCACCCCGCGCTCACCGCTAGGGCAGCAATTGATGGGCAAGCGGGTGGATGATGAGGTGAGCCTGGGGGCGCAGGCATTGCTCATTACCGGTATTGCCTGACCGGGCCCTATCGCCGGCAAGCCAGCTCCCACAGGGACCCCGCAGTATTCCAGCCTGTGGTAAACCTGAGGGAGCTGGCTTGCCGGCGATAGGGCCCGGTCAGCCAATACACACCTCCAGGGTTTGCAAGGCATCGAACCGCCCCGCCAGCCCCTGTTCGGCAAACTGCTCCACCACAAAATCGATAAACGCCCGGGTCTTGCCCGGCATCAGCTTGTGCTCGGCAAAATACAGGCTGATATGCCCGTCATCCACGTACCAGTCCGGCAACACCCGCCGCAGCCGACCACCCTGCAAGTAAGGCACGGCAAACGGCAGGCTCACCAGGGCAATCCCCAGCCCCTGCTCGGCCACCGCGCAAGCCGCGTCCGAATCGCTCATGGTCATCGCCTGGCGCAGTTGCATCGGTTGTTGCACCTGCCAGCGGCTGGTCAACGGCCACGAGCGCACCCGCCCGGTCTGCGGTGAGCGGATCAGGATGCCATCGTGCCGCTGCAGCACCTGCGGGTCGTCGATCGGTGCGTGCCGCTCCAGGTAGGCCGGTGCTGCCACCAGTACCCGGTGGGCCGGGGTCAGCTTGCGCGCAACCACCCCCGGCGGCAGATCGAAACCACCGCCAATCGCTGCATCGAAGCCTTGGCCGATCAGGTCGACCTGGCGGTTGTCGAAATGCCAATCCGGGGTGATGGCCGGGTAGCGGCGCAAGAACTCGCCCAGCAAAGGCAACACATACAAACGGCCGAACACCGTGCCCATGCTAACCCGCAACAGCCCGGCTGGCTGGCCTTCGGCGCTGGCCAGGTTGGCCACGGCGTACTGGATAGTGCGGAAGCTGTCGCCGACCTCGCCAAGAAAACGCTGCCCCGCCTCCGTCAGGGTCAGCTTGCGGGTACTACGCTGGAACAACCGCACGCCCAGGCGCGCCTCCAGCTGGGCCACATGCTTGCCAACGGCGGCAGGGGTAATGCTCAGGCGCCTGGCAGCCTCGGCAAAACTGCCAACTTCGGCACTGCGGATGAAGCATTCCAACGCGTTGAACGATTCCACGGCCATGATTAGCAACCAAAGGTTTACTCTGCTGATAGTGATTGCCATCTTATCAGCAGGTAATCAAGCGCCGATACTTTGCCCATCCAAGGCATTTCGGCCTGGCTTCCAGCAGGAGATCAGCATGTCCAAGCAACTTTCACTCGAAGGCAAAGTGGCCCTGGTTCAGGGTGGTTCCCGCGGCATAGGCGCAGCCATCGTGCGGCGCCTGGCCCGCGAAGGTGCGCAGGTGGCCTTCACCTATGTCAGCTCCGCAGGCCCGGCAGAAGAGCTGGCCCGAGAAATTACCGAAAACGGTGGCAAAGCCTTGGCGCTTCGGGCCGACAGCGCCGACGCAGCGGCCGTGCAACTGGCAGTGGATGACGCCGTGAAGGCCTTCGGCAAGCTGGATATCCTGGTCAACAACGCCGGTGTGCTGACGGTGGCACCGGTGACCGAATTCGACCTGGCCGACTTCGACCGCATGCTGGCGGTGAACGTGCGCAGCGTGTTTGTCGCCAGCCAGGCCGCAGCGCGCTACATGGGCCAGGGCGGGCGCATCATCAATATCGGCAGTACCAACGCCGAGCGCATGCCCTTTGCCGGTGGGGCGCCTTACGCCATGAGCAAGTCGGCGCTGGTTGGCCTGACCCGTGGCATGGCGCGTGACCTGGGGCCACAGGGCATTACCGTGAACAACGTACAGCCGGGGCCGGTGGACACCGACATGAACCCCGCCAGCGGCGAGTTTGCCGAGAGCCTGATCCCGTTGATGGCGATCGGGCGGTATGGCGAGCCGGAGGAGATTGCCAGCTTTGTGGCGTACCTGGCGGGGCCAGAGGCGGGGTATGTCACCGGGGCAAGTCTGACGATTGATGGTGGGTTTGCAGCTTGATTTGATGGGTTGCCTGTACTGGCCCCATCAGGAACCCCACAGGCCTTGAACCTGTGGTGTTCCTGATGGGGCCAGTACAGGATGGTTGATTGAAAACTAAACATTGGTGTCATGCCTGATACTTCTTGATAATTCCCCCGCTTGACTACTGCCCGCCACGAGATCCCCATGAACGCCCCCACTCTCAGCCGCGCCCTGATCCTGCTGATGGCCACCGCCACCGGCCTGGCCGTGGCCAGCAACTACTACGCCCAACCACTGCTGCACAGCATCGCCCAGCAGTTCGGCCTGAGCACTGCCAGCGCCGGCAGCATCGTCATCGCCGCGCAGCTCAGTTATGGCGCCGGCCTGTTGCTGCTGGCGCCACTGGGTGACCTGTTCGAGCAGCGCCGGCTGATCACCGTGATGACCGCCATTGCTACCCTGGGCCTGGTGATCAGTGCCTGTGCGCCTAGCCTGCCCTGGCTGCTCCTCGGCACGGCGCTGACCGGGTTGTTCTCGGTGGTGGCGCAGATCCTCGTGCCCATGGCCGCGGCCCTCAGCGAGCCGCATCAGCGTGGGCGCGCAGTCGGCACGCTGATGAGCGGCCTGCTGCTGGGCATCCTGCTGGCACGTACCGCTGCCGGCTTCATGGCCGAGCTGGGCGGCTGGCGCAGCATCTACGTGCTCGCCGCTGTGCTGATGGCGATCACCGCCGTGGCGCTGTACCGCAGCCTGCCGCAGCACCACAGCCATGCCGGGCTGAAGTACCCGGCGCTGATCGGCTCGGTGTTCCGGCTGTTTATCGAAGAACCGGTGCTGCGCCTGCGCTCGCTGCTCGGCCTGCTGGCGTTCAGCCTGTTCGCCCTGTTCTGGACGCCCCTGGCGTTTCTGCTGACCAAGGGCCCGTACCATTATTCGGATGCGGCAATCGGCCTGTTCGGCCTGGCCGGTGCGGCCGGTGCGCTGTCGGCCAACTGGGCCGGGCGCCTGGCCGACCGCGGCAAGGGCGCGCTGGGTACTACCGTGGGCCTGTTGGTGTTGCTGCTGTCGTGGGTGCCGCTGGGCTTTGCCGAGCACTCGTTGCTGGCCCTGCTGCTGGGTGTGCTGTTGCTCGACCTGGCAGTGCAACTGGTACACGTGAGCAACCAGAACGCGGTGATCGCCCTGCGCCCCGAGGCACGCACGCGGCTGAACGCCGGGTACATCACCTGCTACTTCATTGGCGGGGCGCTGGGGTCGTTGCTGGGCACGCAGTTGTTCCAGTACCAGGGCTGGATGGGCATTGTGGTGGCGGGCCTGGTGATTGGCGGGCTGGCGTTGCTGGTGTGGGGCCTGGCGGAGCGTAAGCGCAAGAACACCTTGCAGGTGGCCTGAAAGATTATTGCCCGCGAAGAGGCCATTAGCCACGGCGACAATGCACCGCACTACCCTCCGTCGCATGGTCGTTGACTTGCCTGCCCGTGCAGCGCTCATTAGGCGCTGGTCAATGCCCTTTCCTGACAGGACGACTTTATGACAAGACTCACGGTGCAATCCGGCGATTTCTTGCAAGGTGAAGGCGAGTATCGCAATGGATCGCTCACACTCAAGACCCCGCGCAGCCCTTCCCCGGGTGAGCGGATTTCCCTGGCCCGCATCAGCGACCTCAGGCTGGCCAGCCTCGAAACCAACCGCAGCTTGGGCAGCGCCCTGGGCTGGGGCGTCGCCGGGGCCCTCGTGGCCGGGCCGGTGGGGCTGCTTGCCGGGCTGTGGCTAGGCGGCAAGGAGCAAGAAGCCACCTTCCTGGCCACCTTCAAGGATGGGCGCAAGCTCATGGCCATTACCGACGGCAAGACCTGGTCGAAGATCGATGATAGCTGGCGCCAGCACCAGCGCCCCGCCAACCAAGGCTGAATATAGCGGGGCCTGCATCGTTTTATGCTGAAGGCGGCTGCTAAGATGCCGCCTTTTTCATGGCCTGTGCCCATCCAGGAGCCCCGCATGCCCCCGTGTCACCCCCGCCTGCCCCTGAGCCTGCTCAGCCTGGGCCTGGCCCTGCATTGCCCCCATGTGCTCGCCGAAGACAGCGTGTTGCTGGCCCCACTGCAGGTGTCCGACACCTATGCCAATGACGGCTACCAGGCTCGCCAGGCAGCGGTGGGCAGCTTCCAGCCCGCGCCCTTGCTTGATACCCCTGCCGCCATCAGCGTGTTCAGCCAGCAACTGCTGGAAGACCGCCAGGTGCGCAAGCTCAGCGAAGTGCTGCAAAGCGATGCCTCGGTTGGCGAAAGCTACGCCCCCATCGGCTACTACGAAAACTTCAACGTCCGAGGCTTCGAGCTGAATGCCGCCAGCAGCTACCGCATCAACGGCCAGACCATCGCCGGCGAGCAGAACGTGGCCCTGGAGAACAAGCAGCAGGTAGAGCTGCTAAAGGGCTTGTCGGGGCTGCAAAGCGGTGTGTCGGAGCCGGGCGGGCTGATCAACTACGTAACCAAGCGCGCCGAGGATGTGCGCAGCGTGACGGTATCGACCAACGAACAAGGCGAACGCTACCTGGCCACCGACCTGGGCGGCTGGTTTGGCAGCGAAAAACAGTTCGGCCTGCGCGCCAACCTCGCCCATGAAGACATCCGCTCCTACGTCGACCACGCAGATGGCAAACGCGACTTCGCTTCGCTGGCATTCGACTGGCAGATCAGCCCGGATGCCACCCTGCAGCTGGATGCCGAATACCAGCACCGCGAGCAGCGCTCGGTGCCGGGTTATCAACTGCTGGGTGGCACCGAAGCGCCCCACGGCATCGAGCCGGACGACCGCCTGGCTTACCAGGATTGGGCAAAGCCTGTGCATAACGACTCGCTGAACCTGGGCGGGCGCTTCGAGTACCGCTTCAACGAGGCCTGGACCGGCACCTTGAGTGCCTCGCGCAGCAAGGTGGTGATTGACGATTACAGCGCGTTTGCCTGGGGTTCGAGCGAAGGCGCGTTCTTTGGCAGCAACGGCGACTACGACATCTACGACTTCCGCAGCCCCGACGACACCCGCCGCACCGATGAAGCACAGGCCATGCTCAACGGGCACTTCGATGCGCTGGGCGTGGGGCATGAACTGACCGTGGGCACCAGTGCGCAGCGGCGCACGCTGGATCAACGGCCGTACTACAACGAGTGGCTTGGTACCGGCAACATCTACACCGGCGCCCCCGCCTTCGACCCGTCCGACAAAGCTGTCGGCGCCAGCGAACGCCGGCTGGACAGCCGCCAGTACGGCCTGTTCGTAAGCGACCGCATCAGCTTCAACGAACAGTGGCAGACCGTGCTGGGCGCCCGTGAAGTACGCCTGGATGAAAAGACCTGGGACGAGAACGGTATTGCCGGGCGCCATACCCGCCAATACGAGTTGCTGCCCAATGCTGCACTTATCTACAAGCCGCAGCCAGACACCACGCTATACGCCAGCTACGCCAAGGGCCTTTCTGCCGGCGGCACGGCACCCTGGTTTGCCAGCAACGCCGCCGACATCCTCGCGCCCACGACTGCGCATCAACTGGAACTTGGCCTCAAGCACGACTGGCAAGGCGTGAGCTTCAGCGCCGCGCTGTTCCAGGTCCGCCAGGCCTACCAGTACGCACGCCCGGACGGTGCTGGCAACTTCACCTACGTGCAGCAGGGCCAGCAGAAAAACACCGGCCTGGAGCTGGGCGCCAGCGGCTGGGTGAGCCAGAACCTGCAAGTGCAGGCCAGCGCCGCAGCCATTCGTGCGCGGGTGAAAAACAGCGGTACCGATGCCTATGAAGGCCATCAGGCAATCAATGTGCCCAGGTTCCGGGCAGCACTGCACACGCAATACTCGCTGCCGGTACCGGGCTTGGCACTGCTGGGCGGGGCGCGTTACAGCGCCAGCAAGTATGCGAGCCAGGCGGGCAATGTGGAAGTTGGCGGGTACACCGTGTTCGATGTGGGGAGCCGGTATCGTACGCGCATTGGCGGGTATGACACGGTGCTGCGCCTGACCGTGGATAACGTGTTCGACAAACGCTATTGGCGCGATGTGGGGGATTACCTGGGGGATAACTACCTGTTCCAGGGCGCGCCACGCACGGCTCGGCTGTCGGCCTCCGTCAGCTTCTAGGTTTGTTGGGGCTGCTTTGCGGCCCCAATGGCCCTGAAAACAAAAAGCCCCCGTGCTTTTCAGCGCGGGGGCTCTTCGTAGAATGTGGCGGTGAAGAAGGGATTTGAACCCTTGATACGATTTCTCGTATACACACTTTCCAGGCGTGCTCCTTCGACCACTCGGACACTTCACCGTTTCTCTTCAAGCCTTGCGGCCCGTCGAGGTGCGCTAATTTAGTGAAAGACATTCCCTTTGGCAAGCACTTTTTTCAAATTTTTCATGTATTTGCATTTGGACCGCGGTGAACACTGACCGACCAGTCAGCCTTGCTGCTTTACCTGGCCTCTGGCGCTGGGTAACGTCGTCGCCACGCCAACAAAAGGACTCTGCCATGAGCGAGCTGATTACCTACCACGCCGAAGACGGCATCGCCACCCTGACCCTGAACAACGGCAAGGTCAACGCCATCTCGCCAGACGTCATCACCGCCTTCAACGCCGCGCTCGACCGCGCGACCGAAGACCGTGCAGTGGTGATCATCACCGGGCAGCCAGGCATACTGTCGGGTGGTTACGACCTCAAGGTGATGACCAGCGGCCCGAAAGAGGCCATCGGCCTGGTCACTGCCGGCTCCACCCTCGCCCGCCGCCTGCTGTCGCACCCGTTCCCGGTGGTGGTCGCCTGCCCGGGCAATGCCGTGGCCAAGGGTGCCTTCCTGCTGCTGTCGGCCGATTACCGCATTGGCGTCGAAGAAGCCAGAGGCCCCATTTACAAGGTGTGCCTGAACGAAGTGCAGATCGGCATGACCATGCACCATGCCGGTATCGAACTGGCCCGCGACCGCCTGAGCCCCGCAGCCTTCCACCGCGCGGTGATCAACGCCGAGGTGTTCGACCCGCACGCGGCGGTTGATGCCGGCTTCCTCGACAAGGTGGTGCCTGCCGAGCAGCTACAAGAAGCGGCACTGACGGCGGCGCGTGAATTGAAGAAGCTGAACATGCTGGCGCACAAGAACACCAAGCTGAAAGTGCGCAAAGGCCTGCTGGAGGCGCTGGACAAGGCGATCAAGCTGGACCAGCACCATATGGGCTAGGCGCACCGGCCTCTTCGCGGGCACGCCCGCTCCCACACGAAAACCACAATCTTCAGGCATGTGGTAATCCTGTGGGAGCGGGCGTGCCCGCGAAAGGGCCGGCCCAGACCTACACCAAGGTTTGCCCGAACCAGTGCACACCCGTACACTCCGGCGACCGTCTGGTGTGAGTCGTACCATGCTTTATTCCTTGCGCATGCTTCTGCTGGCGCTGCATTTCCTTGTGGTTGGCGTCGTGGGCCTGGTCATTGGCCTGTGCCGCCCTTTCAACCCCGACAACAGCCGGGTATTCGCCCACCTCTACAGCCGGCCGGCCACCTGGCTGATGCGCATCAAGGTCAAGGCCGAGGTCGGCCCGCTGTGGGACCAACCCCCCGGTTGCGTGATCATCGCCAACCACCAATCCAACTACGACCTGTTCGTGGTGGGCCAGGCGGTGCCACGACGCACCGTGGCCATCGGCAAGAAGAGCCTGGGCTGGGTGCCGTTGTTCGGCCAGCTGTTCTGGCTGGGCGGCAACGTGCTGATCGACCGCAAGAACAGCTACCAAGCCCGCAAGGCGCTGCAGGAAACCACCCGCGTGCTGCAGGATGACACCTCGATCTGGGTATTCCCCGAAGGCACCCGTAACCCTGGCGAACACTTGCTGCCCTTCAAGAAAGGCGCGTTCCACATGGCCATCGAGGCAGGTGTGCCGATTGTGCCGGTGTGCGTCAGCCGCTACGCCACGCGCATGAACCTGAACAGCTGGCGCCAGCGCACGGTAGTAGTGCGCTCACTGCCGCCCATCGCCACCGCCGGCATGACCCAAAAGGACATTCCGGCGCTGATCGAGCAGTGCCGGGTGCAGATGCAGCAATGCATCGACCGCATGGAACACGAGCTGGCCTGAAGCGGGTTGCTCTTGGGCCGGGTACGGCCCAAGCTGTACCCCGTGTTCAACCGGAATAAGCGGGCAACCATGGGTCGAGTCGTGGCATCGGCGGTGTACAGCGCCGGCAGAAAGGTCACCAACATCAGCATCGACGAAGGCAGCGAGTGGGCGCGCAAGCCGGGGCACTTTGTGTGGATCGGCCTGGAAGAGCCCAACGCCGAGGAGCTGGCCAACCTGCAACGCCAGTTCAACCTGCACGAACTGGCCATCGAAGACGCCCTGGAAAAGCACAGCCGGCCCAAACTGGAAACCTTCGGCGACGCGCTGTTCATCGTCACCTATTCGCCAGTGCGCCACGAAGGCAAGCTGGAGTTCATCGAAACCCATATCTTTGCCGGCAACGGTTACATCATCACCTGCCGAAATGGCCACTCCAAGTCCTACGCCCTGGTGCGCCAGCGCTGCGAGGCCCGGCCGCTGCTGCTGGAGCACGGTGAAGACTTTGTGCTGTACGCCCTGCTCGACTTCGTCACCGAGAACTACCAGCCGGTCAGCGAGGCCATTCATGGCGAGATCGAAGAGCTGGAACAAAGCGTGCTCGGCGGTTCGTTGCAGGAAGACGACATCCGCCGCCTGCACAGTCTGCGTCGCGACATCCTGCGCCTGCGCCGCTATGTGGCGCCGATGGTGGAAGTGAGCGAGGAGTTGCAGCGCCTGAGCTTCCCGTTTATCGACAAGAACATGCGCCCGTATTTTCGTGATGTGCAGATCCACGTGACGCGGCAGATGGAAGACCTGGCCGGCATCCGTGACATCGCCAGCCAGACCATAGAGATCGGCATGCTGCTGGAGTCGTCACGGCAGAGCATCGTGCAACGCAAGTTCGCGGCCTGGGCGGCGATCCTGGCATTCCCTACGGCGATTGCCGGGATTTACGGGATGAACTTTCAGAACATGCCGGAGCTGGGGTGGCACTATGGGTATTTCGGGGTACTGGGGGTAATCGTGCTGGGGTGTACGGGGTTGTTTGCCAGCTTCAAGAAGTCTGGCTGGCTCTGAGATTACTGGGGCCGCTTTGCGGCCCCACAAGGGCTCCACAGGCCTCCCAGGCAGTGCAGCCCTGTGGGAGCTGGCTTGCCGGCGATTGGGCTGCAAGGCAGCCCTGCCACTACGCCGCGTTATGCTTGCTCGCCGGCTGCTGGACAAAGCGCATCATCCACTCCCCCACCAGGTCGCCTTGGTGCTCGCTGGCCAGGCTGGCCACGGCCTTGTGGTACACCTCATCCCCCAAATACTCCTGGCGGGCATCCAGCAGCGCGCGGGAGTAGTCGTGCACGAACTCCGGGTGACCCTGGAAGCACAGCACCTGGTCACGAATGTGGTACGCCGCATTCGGGCAGAAATCGCTTGAAGCAATCACTGTGGCGCCTTCCGGCAATTCGGTCACCTGGTCCTGGTGACTGATCAGCAAGGTCAGCTCCGACACCTCCGGGTCCATCCACGGCGCATGGGCCGCCAGCGAGTAGCGATGGATGCCCACGCCCCAGCCCTTGTCGGCCCGCTCGGCCTTGCCACCCAGGGTCAACGCCAGCAACTGATGGCCAAAACACACACCCAACAGCTTCTCGCCACGCTCGTACAGCTTCAGCAAGTAGGCCTTGAGTGTCTGGATCCAGGCATCGGTACCGAACGAATCGGCCTTGCTGCCCGTCACAAGGTAGGCATCAAACACTTCATTGTCGGCGGGGTAGTCGCCGTGCATCACGTTGTAGACACGAAATTCGGCGGCGATCGGCTGACGCGAGAAGAGCTGCTCGAACATCCTGCCGTAGCCCTGGTACTGCGCCGTCAACTCCGGTCGCAGGACATCGGTTTCAAGGATGCAGATGCGTAACGACATAGGGGTAGTCCTGAACGACATGGGTGGGAATCTGCTGTAGAGACTGACGCGAAAGGCACGTACAAGCAAGTAGGCTGCACTGACGAACGGTCACATTTCGTCGGTAACCGCCTGGCACTTGCGCCACTGTCTAGCCAGAGCATGCCAGCCAGATGGCACATAGCCTCATAGCGAATGGAAATCACTGGGCCAGACAATTAGAACAAAGGGTTCTCAAACATGGATCACACACACCCTACTGTTGGTTGTATATCCACTTTCAAGAGGCAGGCATTTCAGGCACCACGCAGTGCCACTGTGATCGACCCGAAGCGCGACAAGGAAGCCAACGGGTATTCAGGAATAACAACAAGAAGGCGGTCCGCCATGTTCAGACAATCGAAAATTCGCCAAGCTGGGCTCATTCTCTTTGCCACAACTTTGCTGTTGATTTTGCCGAACCTGACACGTTTGTTCGGCTGACAGCGGCGGTGGCGCCAACAGGCAGCACACAGGTAACCTGCCGGCCTTGATGGTCGGAGATTGCCCATGCGCCACTGCCTTGCCCTGTTTGCGTTGTTCCTGAGCCTGCCGCTGTCGGCGGCGCAACTGCACCTTGAACTGGGTGCCAGCGCGCGCGAGTGGAGCAGCGCCGAGTTGCTCGGCCACCCAGAGGCGCAGGATATCAGCGTCGATCAGGATGTTTCCTACAAACGCCCCATGCACTATCGGGCGGTGCCGTTGGCCACGCTGCTTGTAGGCGTGAGCCCCAGCGATCACCTGCAAGCCGTGGCACTGGATGGCTTTGCCGCCGAGATGCCCGCCGCACCGCTGCTGCAGCAAGGGCCGGCACGGGCCTGGCTGGCCGTGGAAGACCCCGACAAGCCCTGGCCCGCACTGGGCAAGGGCAAACCCAGCGCGGGGCCGTTTTATCTCGTGTGGACTGAACCCCGGGCCAGCGGCATCCGCCCGGAGCAGTGGCCATTCCAGATTTCTACCCTGCGTAAACTGGCGGCTGTCGAGACGCGGTTCCCGGCATTGCTACCCGACCCGAAGTTGCCAGCTGACAGCTCCGTGCGCGAGGGCTTTGCCTTGTTCCAGCAGAACTGCATGGCGTGCCACCGCCTGAACGGCGCTGGGGATGCGCAGATGGGGCCGGATTTGAATATGCCGCACAACCCGACCGAGTATTTTCAACCGGGTTATTTGCGCAAGTTGATTCGCGACCCGCAAAGCCTGCGGCAGTGGCCACAGGCAAAGATGCCGGGGTTTACTGAAAGTGTACTGAGTGAACAGGAGCTGGATGCCTTGCTGGCCTATCTGGGGCACATGGCCGGGCGTAAACCGTAAGCGCAGCGTGTGCTTTTTCGCGGGCTTGCCCGCTCCCACAGGATCACCACAGGGCTAAACATTGTGAGATACCTCTGGGAGCCCCGCGAAAAAGGCAACGGATAGCTTCAGGCAGTCTGCCGTTCGTGCTTGACGCCCCACCCTTCCACCTCCCCCCCATAAGGTGTCACCAGCTGCTCAAAGGTCTCTTCAAAGTCGCCAATACCGCCATAGGTGGCGTACATGACCTTGCTCAGCTCCAGGTGCCAGGCACCGTCGCCCAGCTCTTTCACCTGGGCATTGAGCGATTCGCCACGAAACTGCCCGGCGGCACGACGGGCCCCTGCTTCGTCGGGGAATACGGCATAGAACTCGATGGGGTGGATCTGGGTGAAGTCGAAACCGCCTGCTTTCATCTGGCGCAGGACGTTGGTGCTGATATCGTCGTTCTGGCTGCTCATGAATCGTCCTCCTGAATAAAGCAATGGATAGACTTTCCGTGCACTACGCACCTGCCAGCAATCAATGGCCGAACAGTTCGAGCTGATGCAAGACGCGAATTGAAACGGCGCCAACCCGCAGAATAGGCGGGCACCTTTCATCATCGTAGCGCCTGAACAGGCGCCACGCAAACGTGTGGGTCAAGGCGCTTCGTGGATGCTGGTGATGGTCACCCCACTATGCTCCTTGAGCCAGCGGGCGGTCGGGGAGATGGTGCGGTCCTGGAAGTCGTTGAGGTCCAGTTCATCCATAACCGGGAACAGCTGCGAACGGATGGCCCTTGCGGCTTCCTCTTCGCTGGGACGATGCTCAGCCCGCAGCATCATGGTGGACGGTTCGCCTTTTTGATCGGCAAAAGTGACTTCCCACTCTTTCATTGAACAAGTCCTCCCAATCCAGAGACACCAAGGTGTGATGCCTGATCAACTGACCTTGGGGCTGGGAAAATGTTCAGTCTGTAAGGGCCTCTTCGCGGGGCAGACCCGCTCCCACAGGGATATCAACGGCGGGATTGCGATGATATCCCTGTGGGAGCGGGCTTGCCCCGCGAACGGGCTGCAAAGCGGCCCCTTTTGCAGCCTTACTTCGGTGTGCCGTGTACCACACCGGCCGTGTTATCCAGCAGGCTCTTGGTCGCCGTCTGGATATACGCTTCCAGCTTCTTCAGCATTTCCGGCTGGTCCGGGCTTTCTATCAGCTCGGCCTTGAACTCGCTGCCTAGCTGGTAGCGGTACATGCGCGGGGTCATGTCCTTCGACTCGATCAGGATGCGGTCGCCCTGCACCAGGCCGACGATCTGCTCGCTGCCCGAGGGCTTGATCATGCCCATGCCTTGGTCACCCTCAGGCAGGTTGAGCAGGTCGCGCCCCCAGCACTGGTGGCGGGTCTCGCCACCCAGGCGGCCCATGATGGTCGGCACGATGTCGACCTGGGTGCCCACGGTGTGGTTCACCGCACCAAACTTCTCCTGAATGCCCGGGGCAATCAGCAGCAGCGGCACGTTGAAACGGCCCAGGTCCAGCTCGGTGACTTGCTGGTGGTTGCCAAAACCATGGTCGCCGACGATGACGAACAGTGTTTCCTTGAAGTAAGGCTCTTTGCGCGCCTTCTCGAAGAACTGGCCCAGCGCCCAGTCCGAATAACGCATGGCAGTGAGGTGCTCGTCCAGGCGGCCTTGCCCGGTGACCTTCTCGACCGGCAGGTCTTTGGGCAGCGCGTACGGGGTGTGGTTGGACAGGGTCTGCAGCAGCGCATAGATCGGCTTCTTGCCGTCGTGCTTGGCCAGTTCCTCGTTGCCGCGGTCGAACATGTCCTGGTCGGACACGCCCCAGGTCGGGTCGGAGAACACCGGGTTGACGAAGTCGTTACGGCCGATAAAGGTGGTCATGCCCTGGTTACCGAAGAACCCGGACTGGTTATCCCAGGCAAAATCGCCGTTGTAGACGTACACGTCGTCGTAATCACGGGCGCTGAGCAGTGCCGGCAAGCCTGACAGCTTGTGGCCACCTTCCGGGGTCTGCATCAGGTATTCGAAGCCTGGCAGGTTGGGGAAGCAGGCCATGGTGGCGAACATGCCCTGATGGGTATGGGTGCCGTTGGAGAAGAAGCGGTCGAACAGCAGGCCTTCTTTGGCCAGCTTGTCGAAGTACGGGGTGATGTTGTTGGGGCTGCCCAGCGCGCCCACCGAGTGGCCGGCGAAGCTTTCCATCAGGATCACCACCACGTTCTTGATCGGCAGGGTGCGCTCAGCCGGCGGCACGAAGTCGCGGCGGATAGCAGCCTCGTCGGCATCGACCAGGGTGTCGTGGGGGGTCAGCAGCTGTTCACGCACGCTTTGCGTGGCCACGTTCTGCTCCAGCACCGGCTTCCAGATGTTGGCGCGGTCTTCGCCAAAGCGGCTCTTGGCGGCGTCGATCAGTGTCAGGGTGCCGTTAAGGCCCAGCTGGTTGACGAAGTTGGAGTCGGTGGTGAAGGCATCACCCCAGCGCATTGGCGGGCCTTGGCGCAGGGTGCCACGGGCAGCGACCACGGCCACCAGCAAAATCACCATGAACACCGCCACGCGTTTGTACCACGGTGCAACGCGGTGCAGGCCATCGCCACGGGTGGCGCGGTCGATCCCTTTGAACAGCAGGCTCAGCAGCCAGGTGCCGAATGCCCAGGCCAGCAGGTAGCGCACCACCGGGAAACCGTACCAGAGCATGCTCATGACGGTTTTAGGGTCTTCCTTGATGTACTGGAACACCAAGCCGTTGAGGCGCTGGTGGAACTCGCGGTAGAAGTCCATTTCCATGAGGCCGAGGAACATCACCACGCTCGAGGTGAGGGTCAGCCAGAAGCGGAACACGCCACGCCGGGCCATCGCCCAGGGGCTGAGGATGGCCAGCAGCAGCGGAATGCTGAGGTACACCACTACCCGCAGGTCGAAGCGCAAGCCGTTGAGGAAGCCTTCGGCGACAGTCGAATAAGGGGTATCGCCGATCATGTCGCTGTTGTAGACCAGCAGCGCCAGACGCACGAGGCTGAGCATCAGCAGGATCACCAGGCCGCTGAGCAGCGTGTAGGCCAGGTGGGATTTCAGGGTCGGCGAAAACGACGTTCGCGCGCCCTGTTGCTTCAAGGCGTCCGTGTTAGCCATGAATGGGAAGGTCCTAGGATTGCGGTTTGCGAAGGGGCGCTGGCGCTAGACCAACGCAGCATTGTGCGGGTGCGGATTCTGTTTAAACCAATGTGAAAATTTTGTCACTGGGATGTTGCGGCTTTTGTCTGTGGCGGCCTCTTCGCGGGCTTGCCCGCTCCCACAGGAGCCCCACAACTGTTGAGAGCGGCGCAATACCTGTGGGAGCGGGCGAGCTCGCGAAAAGGCCGATGCAGGCGTTCAAATGCGCACATTCCCCCGCGGCCCGGCAATCGCCCAGATCACCAGCCCCACCACCGGCAGCAGTGCGATCAACAAGATCCACAACACCTTGATACCCACCTCGCTGCCACTCTTGATCACATTGAGGATGGCCCAGATATCCAGCGCCAGAATGATCAGCCCGACCAGGCTGTTGAATGTAGACCCCATGCTTAAACTCCTTGCCCAGAGGCTTTGCTGCACAGCATAGCCAGCTATCGCACCAATAGAAGGGAATCCTTGGCCGTTGGCGCAGGTCCCTGAGTAGACTGACTGCAATAATTGATTCGAGGTTCGCATGCCCCCCGCACACAGCCAAAGCGCCGCCCCATCGTCACTGCTGCACGCCTGGCGCCAGCAGGTTGCCAATACCCCCTGGCTCAGTGCCGGCCTGGGCCTGAGCCTGCTGGCTGTGGTCGCACTGCTGGCGGCCAGCTTCTGGAACGCGGTTAACGGCGACCATGCCGATAACCTGCACCTGGCCGTGCTGGGTGGGTTGTCCGGCTTTGGCGCCACCGCACTGGGTGCGGTGCTGGCAGTGGTGCTGCGCGACGTCAGCGCCCGCAACCAGGATGTGATGCTTGGTTTTGCCGCCGGCATGATGCTGGCCGCCAGTTCGTTTTCGCTGATTCTGCCGGGCCTGGACGCCGCCCGCGAGATTACCGGCAACGGCCCCGCTGCGGCCTTTACCGTGGTGTTAGGCATGGGCCTGGGCGTGCTGCTGATGCTGGGCCTGGACCGTTTCACCCCGCATGAGCACGAAAGTACCGGCCCGTGCGGCCCTGAGGCCGAGCGCATCAGCCGGGTGTGGTTGTTCGTGCTGGCGATCACCCTGCACAACCTCCCCGAAGGCATGGCGATTGGCGTGAGCTTCGCCAATGGCGACATGAACATCGGGCTGCCACTGACCAGCGCCATCGCCATTCAGGACATCCCTGAGGGGCTGGCCGTCGCGCTGGCCCTGCGCGCCACCGGGCTGTCGAACATGAAAGCCGCACTGGTTGCGATCGGGTCCGGGCTGATGGAGCCGCTGGGTGCGGTAATCGGGCTTGGGATTTCGACCGGCTTTGCCCTTGCCTACCCGATCAGCATGGGACTGGCGGCGGGGGCGATGATCTTTGTGGTAAGCCACGAGGTGATCCCCGAAACCCACCGTAACGGGCACCAGACGGCGGCGACCCTGGGCTTGATGGGCGGGTTTGCGGTGATGATGTTTCTGGATACCGCGCTGGGCTGAAGTTTTGAGTTTGCCAGTGCCGGCCTCTTCGCGGGCTTGCCCGATCCCACAGGAACTCCGCTGCCCTCAGGCCCAGTTTTATACCTGTGGGAGCGGGCAAGCCCGCGAAGAAACAAACGATGAAATCAGACGTGTACAGCGACTTTCAGGGCTTCGAGGGCCGGCTCGACCTTGATGCCCAGCTCGGCCCCCAGCTCCAGCACCCGCGCCAGGTCGTTCTGGCCCACCATCACCACCTGCAGCTCGTCATCCAGCAGCTGGCTGAAGTTCAACAGCACATAACCACCGGCTTCTTTGTTCAACGCGCCCATCTGTACCTGGATGCGGTTGAGCGCGGTCAGTGGCTCGGTGCGGGCCAGCTGCTTGGGCTTGAGGGTGAACGGCACGCTGTTGTCGAACGAGTCGCTGATCTGCTGGAACAGGTCCTGGTAGCTGTCGGCCTGGAACACCACCGTGTCCGGCAGGCTGCCCAGCACCACCCATTCACCCAGCGGGATGGGGAAGCTGTCGTCGTAGTTGATGTCCGGGTTGACTGCCAAGAAAGCGGCCGGGTCGGCGTAGGCCTGGGCGGCCTCGTCGGCGATGCGCTCGATGTCGGCCTCACGCATGCAGCCGGCGCCAATGAGGCTGATGAATTCGAGCAACTGAGTTTTCATGAAAGGGGGCCTGCGACGGGTGAAAAGTCGCCAAGGATAGCCGCAAATGCCCCCTTGCGGTTAGCCGGCCAGCGTTTGCAGGCGTGCAGCAGCGTCCACTGCACCCATGGTTTGCGCCGCCATCAGCGCGGTGGCGCCGCGGGCATCCTGGCGCGCCGGGTCGGCGCCCTGGGCCAACAGGTATTCAAGGATTTCGCTGCGGTTGAACATGGCCGCCAGCATCAACGCGGTGCGCCCGTCCTGCGCAGCGGCGTCCACCGGCACGCCGTGCTCCAGCAGCAGGCGGATCATCGCCAGGTCCCCCTTGAACGCGGCTCCGGCAATGGGCAACTGGCCGTTGTCGTTGGCAATCAGCGGATCGGCACCTTGCGCCAGCAGCACCCGCACCGCCTCGTGGTGGCCATGGTAGCTGGCCAGCATCAGTAACGTGTCGCCCTTGTGGTTGCGCAGGTTGGCCGGCAGGCCGCTGGCGAGCAAGCGCCCAAGCATTTCGGCATCGCCCTGGCGGGCACGTTCGAATACCTGCTCTGCGAATGCAGCGGTTTCGTCATCGGTCATGGTGGCGGGCGCGGTTTGGCTGGACATCGGGAACCTCCTGGCATAAATGATTGCCCAAGTCTTTGTCAGGCACGCCATTGCGGTCAAAGGTTCAGATTCTATAGGGCCGATAGGTAAAGCCGGATCCGTGCAAAATGCACTGTGCAAAATGCACGACCATGCAACCTGCACGGTGCCGCCCCTGAAAACAACCCATAAGTGCCTGTATTTAATGGGTTTTTCTTACAATCAAGTTCTGGCACGGTCGCTGCAACCATCAACTCATGTCTGCCACATAACAGCCAGGAGTTGATATGGACCTCATCCAGCAAAAGTTCGTCTCGGTATTTTCGGCCTATCAAGTGAACACCCAGGCGCGCCCTGATGGCGGGGTGTTGCTTACCCTGCGCGCGACGGATGGCAAGGTGACCCGCCGGGTGTTGACCTATGGGCAACTGCACAGCGCCGAACAGCTGTCCTGGGCGATCAGCGCCATCCGCCGTGACCTGGCTGAACAGGCGAGTGAATTGCCGGTTATTACCATGTTGCAGAGCCAGCAACGGTTTGCCTTGCCGACCTATCGCTGAGTTTTGTGTTGCCTGATCTGGCCTCTTCGCAGCACAAGGCTGCTCCTACAAGTGAACGCGATCGGCGACCGGACGCGATCTCCTGTAGGAGCAGCCTTGTGCTGCGAAGAGGACGGCAAGGCCATTAGAATTGGTCAATCCCCAGAAATGCCCGCGCAGTCGCATCCCCGGTAAACTGCGCCTGCACGCCTTGCTCGCTGCCATACAGACGCAGCGCCAGGCAAAACGGCGTATCGCCCAGCTCTACCCAGCGACGCGTGCCCGCTGGCACCACTAGCTGGTCACCCTTCTCGCACAGCACCGAATACACCCAGTCGCCCAACCGCAGGCCAACCTGAGCACGTCCACTGACTACGGCAAACACCTCTTCGGCGCCATGCACATGCTCATCGCGAATATCAGCCTGCACCGGAGCTTCACCGTCACGGTTCAACAACACGTAGGCCTTGCTGCCATGTGCCGTCATCAACTGGTCCAGATGCTCACGGCATACGTCCAGCACCTCGTCTTGCGCTGTGCCGGGCCGCACCCGCAGGCCATGCTCGCGGTGGGTAAAACGCACGCCCTGTTCGGCCAGGGTGGCGGCGATGTCCTCGTGGTGGGTCAGCACCTTGTTCGGCAGTTCCGGGCTGGCGGGGTGGAAAACGCTGAGAATGCTCATCAGGGGCGGGTCCTGGTCGGTTGCGAACAAAGGGCAATGATAACGGCTGCAGCCAAGGCTGCGGCACTGGCCATACCAAAGGTGAAGGTGGGGCCCAGCAGTTTCCAGCTGTAGCCCGAATACAATGCCCCCAGCGCACCGCCGGTGCCCGACAGCGCCGCGTACAATGCCTGGCCCTGGCCCTGCTGGCGGGCGCCGAAACTGGCTTGCACGAACGCGATGCTGGCAGCGTGGAAGCAGCCGAAGGTGGCCGCGTGCAGCAGCTGGGCGAAGATCAGCACGGCCGGTTCCTGGGCCAGATTGCCCAGCAACACCCAACGCAGCGCCGCCAGCAGGAAGCTGACCAGCAATACGCGTTGCACACTGAAGCGCGCGAACAGCCGGCTCATGACCATGAACATCAGCACCTCGGCCACCACCCCCAGCGCCCACAGCATGCCGATGGCACTGCGGCTGTAGCCCAGGTGCTCAAGGTGCAGGGTAAGGAAGGTGTAGTACGGCCCGTGGCTGAGTTGCATCAGCGCCACACAGGCGTAGAACGCGATCACCCCCGGGGCACGCAACTGCTGCACAAAACCACCCGCCCCGCTGCGCTCGCCCTGCTCCACCGGCTGGGCATTGGGCACCCACAGGCTGGCGGCGACGATGCCGGCCATGATCGTGACCAAGGCCACCGGGTAGATGTCCAGGCTCAGCCATTCGAACAGGCGGCCCAAGCCAACCACCGTGAGGATGAAGCCGATCGAGCCCCACAGGCGCACCTGGCTGTAGCGCGCTGTTTGCCCGTGCAGGTGGGCCAGGGTGATGACCTCGAACTGCGGCAGCACGGCATGCCAGAAGAACGCATGCAGGGCCATCACCAGCGCCAGCCAGGCGTAGCTTTTGCCGAAGAAGATCAGGGCGAAGGTGGCCAGGGTAGACAACGCGCCCAGGCGCACGATCAGCAAGCGCTGGCCGGTACGGTCGCCCAGCCAGCCCCACAGGTTGGGGGCGATGCAGCGCATCAGCATGGGAATGGCCACCAGCTCGCCGATGCGCGCCGGGGAGAAGCCCAGGTGGTCGAAGTACAGCGCCAGGAAGGGGGCGGTGGAGCCTAGCAGGGCGAAGTAAAAGAGGTAGAAGCTGGACAGGCGCCAGTAGGGAATTGCGGGCATGGGTTCAGCCAATCATGTTGTGTCCTGCAGTGGCCTCTTCGCGGGCTTGCCCGCTCCCACAGGGATATCACAGGACCTGAGGGCCGCGTAATACCTGTGGGAGCGGGCAAGCCCGCGAAGAGGCCTGTGCAGGTGAATCAGAGCTGGCCCAGCACCGGGGTGGTTACCTTCACATCGGCATTCTGTGCGCGGTGGCGCAGCAGGTGGTCCATCAGCGCGATGGCCATCATCGCCTCGGCGATCGGCGTGGCGCGGATGCCCACGCACGGGTCGTGGCGGCCTTTGGTGATGACGTCCACCGGGTTGCCGTCGACGTCGATCGAGCGGCCCGGGGTGGTGATGCTGGAGGTCGGTTTCAGTGCCAGGTGGGCAACGATTGGCTGGCCCGAAGAAATGCCGCCCAGGATGCCGCCGGCGTTGTTGCTGAGGAAGCCTTCCGGGGTGAGCTCGTCACGGTGCTCGGTGCCACGCTGGGCCACGCTGGCGAAGCCGGCGCCGATTTCCACGCCCTTGACCGCGTTGATGCTCATCAGCGCATGGGCCAGTTCTGCGTCCAGGCGGTCGAAGATTGGTTCGCCCAGGCCCGGCATCACGCCCTCGGCCACCACGGTGATCTTGGCACCCACCGAGTCCTGGTCACGGCGCAGTTGGTCCATGTACGCCTCCAGCTCCGGAACCTTGTCCGGGTCGGGGCTGAAGAAGGCGTTCTGCTCTACCGATTCCCAGGTCTTGAACGGGATTTCGATCGGGCCCAACTGGCTCATGTAGCCACGCACGGTGATGCCCTGGGTGGCCAGGTACTTCTTGGCGATGGCACCGGCGGCCACGCGCATGGCGGTTTCGCGGGCCGAGCTGCGGCCACCGCCGCGGTAGTCGCGGATGCCGTACTTGTGGTGGTAGGTGTAGTCGGCGTGGGCCGGGCGGAACAGGTCCTTGATGGCCGAGTAGTCCTTGGACTTCTGGTCGGTGTTGCGGATCAGCAGGCCGATCGAGCAACCGGTGGTGCGGCCTTCGAACACCCCGGAAAGGATTTCTACCTCATCGGCTTCCTGGCGCTGGGTGGTGTGCCGGCTGGTGCCGGGCTTGCGCCGGTCGAGGTCGTGCTGCAGGTCGGCCAGGGAAATTTCCAGGCCCGGTGGGCATCCATCGACAATGGCGACCAACGCCGGGCCATGGCTTTCGCCAGCGGTGGTGACAGTGAACAGCTTGCCGTAGGTATTACCGGACATGGACGCTCCGCGAGTTCTGCCTGAAATGGACGAAAGCGGCAGTATACAGATGGATTGGTTGTCTGTACTGGCCCTATCGCCGGCAAGCTAGCTCCCACAGGTAATCTACAAGGCCTGGGCCTGTTGTAGAACTGTGGGAGCTGGCTTGCCGGCGATGGGGCCGAGCCTGCAACACACAACCCTAGAACCTTCCCGCAAACACTGGGTCAAACCTTCATCTCCCCATGTAGTACCGCATGATGTCGCGCCTCGTCGCCTTACTCTTCCTGCTGTGCACCGGCCTGGCCCAGGCCGCCGCCCCTACTGTGCTGCAACGCCCGATCGACCTGGACACTGGCCAGGGCGTGCTGCACGGCAGCCTGCTGCTGCCGCAACAGGCCAGCCCGCCGCCGGTGGTGCTGATCATCGCTGGCTCCGGCCCCACAGACCGCGACGGCAACAACCCGGCGTCGGGCCGCATCGACAACCTCAAGCGGCTGGCCCTGCTGTTGGCCAACGAGCACATCGCCAGCGTGCGCTATGACAAACGCGGGGTGGCTGCCAGCCAGCCGGCCACGCCCGATGAGCGCGACCTCAGCGTGGAGCGCTACGTGGCCGATGTGGTCGCCTGGAGCCACAAACTCAAGGCCGACCCGCGCTTCGGCCCGCTGATCCTGGTCGGCCATAGCGAAGGCGCGCTGATCGCCAGCCTGGCCGCCGAGCAGGCCGGCGCCAGCGCAGTGATCACCTTGGCCGGCAGCGGCAGGCCGCTGGCCGACGTACTGCGCGAGCAACTGGCCCAGCGCCTGCCCCCGGCGCAACTGGCCGGTGGCAGCGCCCTGCTCGACCGCCTGCAGGCCGGGCAAACCAGCCTGGAAGTGCCCGCGCCACTGCGCCAGGTGTTCCGCCCCAGCGTGCAGCCGTACCTGATCTCGCTGTTCCAGCAGAACCCGGCGGCAGCCTTTGCCCGCCTGCCCATGCCCGCATTGATCGTGCAGGGGCGCAACGACGTGCAGGTGGACGTGACCGACGCAGAACGGCTGAAGGCGGCCAAGCCGGATGCGCAGCTTGTGCTGATCGACGGCATGAACCATATGCTGCGCATCAGCCCCAAGGGCATGAGCCAGCAGCGCGACAGCTATCTCAACCCCGAGCTGCCGCTGGCGCGCGAACTGGGTGAGCGAATTGTGACGTTCATCCAGCATTTGCCTTCGGCGTGAGGTAAACGGGCTCAGGTCCGTGGCAAGCCTGCCGATACATCAGGCATAGCCGAGGACAAGCCTGATGACCACCGCCCCCGCCGCCGTAGAGCCGGCCGAAGAACCCCAGGAAAGCCCTGCCCTGCCTTGGGCCGAGCTGGCCGCCGAACACTTCCAGCTGCTGCGCCTGGCCGCTCTGCCCACCGACCGCAGCACCGGCGCACGGCCGCTGCGCTTTGTGCAGTTCGGTTATGCCGAGCGCCACGACAAAGCCCACAGCCTGCTGCGCATGGAAATCCAGTTGCCTGGGCAAAAGGTGCACAAAGAGCAAAACCGCCTGGATATCCGCGTCGACCATGCCGAGCGACTGGTGCGCATTGGCAGTGAACATGGCCTGCAACTAGAGCCGGTGAACCGTGGCATCGGCCGCTTCATGCTGGCCCAGGCCGTACAGTGGCTGCAGCGTAAATGGCCGCACTACCGGGTGGAAGGCATGGCGCTGCCGAACAAGGATTCCCTCAACGAGGACTCACGCCTGCGCCGTGACCACTGCTTGCGCGGGGTGGGTATCGAGGTGGAGTACGAGGACGGTCAGCACCTGAAGGGACGTACCGTGGACATGACCGTCGGCCAGCTGAAGGCCGCATGGAGCAACGAGCGCTTGCAGCGGGTGGACATTCTGGATGCTGCCAACCTGCTGCAGCAGGCGGACCAGCAGTTGCAGGAAAAGGAAGGGCAACTGCGCGAACGCGATGAACGGGTGGCCAAGTACCACCGCGAAGACAGCGGGCTGCGCTTTACCATTACCTGCCTGGTGGCGTTTGCGGTGTTTCAGGCGGGGTTGTTGATCTGGATAGCCACCCGCTGATATCGCGTGAGCGGGTGGATATTGGGGCCGCTTTGCGGCCCCAGATAGCCTAAACGCGGGCCTTGAACAATTCCTGATGCTGGCGGCACTGCTCCGCGGTGAGCATGAACACCCCATGCCCGCCACGCTCGAACTCCAGCCAGGCAAAGTCCACTTCGGGGTACAACGCCTCGACATGGATCTGGCTGTTGCCCACTTCAACAATCAGCAAGCCCTTGTCGGTCAGGTGGTCTGCAGCTTCCGCCAGCATGCGCCGCACCAGGTCCAGGCCGTCGTTGCCGCAGGCCAGGCCCAGTTCTGGCTCGTGGTGGTACTCGGCCGGCATGTCGTCGAAGTCTTCGGCATCGACATACGGCGGGTTGGACAGGATCAGGTCGAAACGCTGCCCCGGCAAACCGCCAAAGCCATCTCCCTGCACGGTGTACACACGGCCGTCCAGGCCATGGCGCTCGATATTCTGGTTGGCCACTTCAAGGGCCTCGAACGACAGGTCGGCCAGCACCACCTCGGCCTCGGGGAACACGTCGGCCGCGACGATACCGATGCAGCCCGAACCCGTGCACAGGTCGAGAATGCGCGCCGGCTCGCTCGCCAGCCACGGCTCGAAGCGTTTTTCGATCAGTTGGCCAATGGGCGAGCGCGGCACCAGCACACGTTCGTCGACGATGAACGACATGCCGCAGAACCAGGCTTCGCCCAACAGATAGGCGGCTGGCACCCGCTCTTCGATACGGCGCTTGAGCAAATGCTGCAGGCGTACCCGCTCGTCGTCCTCGAGCATGCAGTCCAGGTAGCTGTCGGCCACCTCCCATGGCAGGTGCACTGCGCCCAGCACCAGCAGGCGGGCCTCGTCCCAGGCGTTGTCGGCACCGTGGCCGAAGAACAGGTCGTGCTCGTGGAAGCGGCTGACCGCCCAGCGGATGTAGTCGCGCAGCGTGCGCAGACGGGATGTGATCACGGGGTACTCCTATTTCAGACCGGACAAAAGTCTAACAGCCCCACCCGCACATTTGTTCGTTTGCAGCGCCCAAAGGCTAGCCACAGGCCAGTAACCATGCCGCTTGCGTTGTCAACCATTCCCATTGGCGTCAAGGCAGAGGAGAATAGGTATACAAAAGCCCTTCCAAGGAGCCCTTGATGTCTGTTCCAACCACGATGTTCCGCCTCACTGGCCGCGACTACCCGCCGGCCAAGCTGAGCCACGCCAGCCTGATCATCATCGATGCGCAAAAGGAGTACCTCAGTGGGCCCCTGCAGCTGTCGGGCATGGACGAGGCCGTGGCCAACATCGCCAGGTTGCTCGACGCCGCCCGTAAAAGCGGCCGTCCGATCATCCATGTTCGCCACCTGGGCACAGTCGGTGGCCGCTTCGATCCACAGGGGCCTGCCGGCCAGTTCATTCCGGGGCTGGAGCCGCTGGAAGGTGAAATCGTCATTGAAAAGCGCATGCCCAACGCATTCAAGAACACCCAACTGCACGAAACGCTGCAGGCGCTTGGCCATCTCGACCTGATTGTCTGCGGCTTCATGAGCCATTCCAGCGTCAGCACCACCGTTCGCCGCGCCAAGGACTATGGTTACCGGTGCACCCTGGTGGAAGACGCATCGGCAACCCGCGACCTGGCCTTCAAGGATGGCGTAATCCCGGCGGCGCAGATTCACCAGTGCGAAATGGCCGTCATGGCCGACAACTTCGCTTGCGTGGCCCCCACCGCCAGCCTGATCTGAGCGGCTGGGCATGACCGCCCGGCAGCCGGGCGGAACCCGATGGGCGGCGGCAGGTCGAATTCCGGATATCCACAGAGGAGAGCGGAATGAAGCTTAAAGGCAGTTTCGACGCCAAGCGCCTGCGCACGCGCCAGCCGCGTAACTGGGGTGCCCGCCTGGCGGCCGGTCTGTCGGCGCTGCTGGCCACCCTGGGCGTGCTGCTGGCCATGGCCGGCGTCGCAGGCCTGCTGGGTAACTACCCTGCCCTGCAAGAACTCAATGCCAACAAGCCATTGTCCAGCATCCTCACCGGGGCTGGCTTGTTGTTGCTGTGGCTGGGCGTGCGCTTCTGGCGGCGCAGCCGCATTCGCTTGCGTCGCGGGCGGGAATTGAACCTGTCGCCGCACCTGATGAAAAAGCACGACTGATGATTTTATGTCGCCTGTGCGGGCCTCTTCGCGGGTAAACCCGCTCCCACAGGTACACCGCTGCCCTCAGGTCCAGTGATATCCCTGTGGGAGCGGGTTCACCCGCGAAGAGGCCCGCACAGGCTGCACATGGCCCCACAGTCGCGTAAACTACGCCGCCCACGTGGAGGCATCATGCAAGACGACGATTTTTCCCTGTTCAAGGCCGAAGTGCGTGGCGTAAAGCAAATTCGCCACGACCGCGCCGAAGTCGGCAAGCCCAAGGCCGACCGCCAGAAGCTGGCCGGGCTGCGCCAGGCTGCAACCGTGCGCAGTGACAAGGCCCTGGTCATCGACGGCATGTCCGACCAGTTCGTCATCGACGTTGGCGCCGAAGACGAGCTCATGTGGCGCCGCGACGGCGTGCAGGAAGGCCAGCTGCGCAAGCTGAAGCTGGGCCAGATCCCGTTCGAGGGCAGCCTCGACCTGCACGGCATGACCGTGGAAAAGGCCCGCGAAACCCTGCGGGACTTCATAGCCGAAGCCACCAAGCTGGAAGTGCGCTGCGTACGGGTTACCCACGGCAAGGCGGCACGCCTGGACGGCAAGCGCCCGATGATCAAGAGCCACGTCAACACCTGGCTGCGCCAGCACCCCCAAGTGCTAGGTTTTGCCTCGTGCAGCGCCCGCCACGGCGGCACTGGCGCGGTGTATGTGATGCTCAAGCGAACCATGCTCGAAGGCCGCGACGAGTAACGCCGCGCTTGCAGCGCCGCCCTCACCGCCGTAACCTTCGTTTTTGCGATTTTTTCCCACAGGTAGATCCATGTCCCTGGAACAGAACTACACCGAGATCCTCAGCCAGATTGGCGAGGACGTCTCCCGTGAGGGCCTGCTCGACACGCCCAAGCGGGCTGCAAAGGCGATGAAGTACCTTTGCCGCGGTTATGAGCAAACACTGGAAGAAGTCACCAACAACGCTTTGTTCAGCTCTGACAACAGCGAAATGGTGCTGGTCCGGGACATCGAGCTGTATTCGATGTGCGAACACCACATGCTGCCGTTCATCGGCAAGGCACACGTGGCCTACCTGCCCAAGGGCAAGGTACTGGGCCTGTCGAAGGTAGCGCGCATCGTCGACATGTATGCCCGTCGCCTGCAGATCCAGGAAAACCTCAGCCGCCAGATCGCCGAAGCCGTGCAGCAGGTCACCGGTGCCGCCGGTGTAGCCGTGGTGGTCGAGGCCAAGCACATGTGCATGATGATGCGCGGTGTCGAGAAGCAGAACTCGACCATGATCACCTCGGTGATGCTGGGTGAGTTCCGCGAAAACGCCGCCACCCGCAGCGAGTTCCTCAGCCTGATCAAGTGATTGGCTGCTGACCCCAAGCCGACCCCCTCCGGGTCGGCTTTTGCATTTCAGGAGTTGCCCATGATCGTCAAAGCCTTGCGGGTTGGCCTCGGCCAGCTCATCGTGTTCGCTGACTGGATCAGCCGCCCGGCCAAGCGCAAGCGCGACGCCGCCGCCCAGGCCCGCGTCGAGCAGGCGGCCAAGGGCCTGGAGCTGTACCAGTTCCATGCCTGCCCGTTCTGCGTCAAGACCCGCCGTACCCTGCACCGGCTGAACGTGCCGGTGGCGCTGCGCGATGCCAAGAACGACCCGGTGCACCGCCAGGCCCTGCAGGAAGGTGGCGGCCGGGTGAAAGTGCCATGCCTGCGCATTGAAGAAGCTGGCAAGGTGACCTGGATGTATGAGTCCAAAGCCATCATTGCCTACCTCGATGAGCGGTTTGCGTCGGCCTGACTGTTGTTAGCAATCCGGTGCCGGCCCCTTCGCGGGCGCGCCCGCTCCCACAGGTTTACCGCAGGGCTGAAGCCTGTGCAGTACCTGTGGGAGCGGGCATGCCCGCGAAGACGCCAGCACAGGCTGAAAATCAACCCACCATCGGCACATGCCGCGGGTGGCTGCTGACACGCTCCAGCCAGGCCCTTACCGCCGGGTACTCCGCCAGGTCGAAGCCGCCCTGCTGCGCCACATGGGTGTAGGCATACAAGGCCACATCGGCAATCGAGTACTGATCACCCACCAGGTAAGGCGTCATCTGCAGCTGTCGCTCCATCACCCTCAGTGCCTTGTAGCCGCCCTTGTGCAGCTTGCGGTACTCATCTAACCGCTCATCCGGCAGCCCCAGGTAAAACTGGATGAAGCGCGCCACGGCAATGTACGGCTCATGGCTGTACTGCTCGAAGAACTGCCACTGCAACACCTGCGTGCGCAGGCGCGGTTCGCTGGGCAGGAACTCGCTGCCATCGGCCAGGAAGTTGAGAATGGCATTGGACTCCCACAGGTAGCTGCCGTCCTCCAGCTCCAGCACGGGCACCTTGCCGTTGGGGTTCATCGCCAGAAACTCGGGCGTTTCGGTCTCGCCCTTGAGGATGTCCACCGGGTGCCATTCATATGGCCGGCCCAGCAGGCTCAACATCAGCTTGACCTTGTAGCAGTTGCCCGACTGGTAGTCGCCATAGACCTTGTACATCGCCCCTCCCCTCCCAAGCAGTTTCGCAATTGCGCCCAATAGTTGGCGACTGTACGGCTAAAAGCAATGGCCGCTGTATGGCAAGGATCAATCTTGCTCGCTGTAGTCTGAAAAAACTGCTTACACCTTTACAAGGACTTTGTTCATGACCGATGCCACTTCCGCACGCCTGCGGCCCCTGGCAGATACCTCCCCGTCGGCGGTGGTCGCCGGCTTCATCGCCATGCTCACCGGCTATACCAGTTCGCTGGTGCTGATGTTCCAGGCTGGCCAGGCGGCCGGGCTGACCACCGCGCAGATTTCGTCATGGATCTGGGCGCTGTCGATCGGCATGGCGGTGTGCAGCATCGGCCTGTCGCTGCGCTATCGCACGCCGGTCACCGTGGCCTGGTCCACCCCCGGCGCCGCCTTGCTGATCACCAGCCTGGGCGGGGTGAGCTATGGCGAAGCCATTGGTGCCTACATCACCTGTGCCGTGCTGGTGCTCATCTGCGGCCTAACTGGCAGCTTCGAGCGCCTGGTCAAGCGTATCCCGGCCTCGCTGGCCTCGGCGTTGCTGGCGGGCATCCTGTTCAAGATCGGCAGCGAAATCTTCGTTGCGGCGCAACATCGCACATTGCTGGTGCTGGGCATGTTCTTCAGCTACCTGTTGGTCAAGCGGCTGTCGCCGCGTTACTGCGTACTGGCGGCGCTGCTGGTGGGCACGGCACTGTCCGGCGCCCTGGGCCTGCTGGACTTCAGCGGCTTCCACCTGGAAGTGGCCAAGCCGGTGTGGACCACTCCGAGCTTCTCGCTGGCGGCCACCATCAGCATTGGCATTCCGCTGTTCGTGGTGGCCATGACCTCGCAGAACATGCCCGGCGTGACCGTGCTGCGCGCCGACGGCTACCAGGTGCCAGCCTCGCCGCTGATTTCGGCCACCGGCTTTGCCTCCCTGCTGCTGGCGCCATTCGGCTCGCACGGGGTCAACCTGGCGGCGATCAGCGCGGCGATCTGCACCGGGCCGCACGCCCATGAAGACCCGAGCAAACGCTATACCGCCGCGGTGTGGTGCGGGATTTTCTACGGCATTGCCGGGGTGTTCGGCGCGACGTTGGCGGCGCTGTTTGCAGCGTTGCCGAAAGAGCTGGTGCTGTCGATTGCCGCACTGGCACTGTTCGGCTCCATCATGAACGGGCTGACCGTGGCCATGAGCGAGGCGCGCGAGCGCGAAGCGGCGGTGATTACCTTCATGGTGACGGCTTCGGGGCTGACCTTGTTCTCGATTGGCTCGGCGTTCTGGGGGATTGTGGCGGGGGTGCTGGCCTTGATGATCCTCAACCCGCGCAAGGCCTGAGGTTTTTATTGTCTGGGCTGGCCCCTTCGCGGGTAAACCCGCTCCCACAGGTCTAGCGCTGTTTTCAAGTCCAGTGATATCCCTGTGGGAGCGGGTTTACCCGCGAAGAGGCCGGTCCAGGCGACAGATACTCATCGCCAGGCTCACAACCTGAAATGCCCCACCATCCCCTTCAAATCGGTGCCCAACTGCGCCAGTTGCACACTCGACCGGGCATTGTCCTGCATCGCCAGCGCCGCCTGGTCCGCACTGCCACGAATCTGCGTGACACTGCGGCTGATCTCTTCCGCCACCGAGCTCTGCTGCTCGGCTGCCGCGGCAATCTGCTGGTTCATCTGCTGGATCAATGAAACCGCAGCCGCAATGCTGCCCAGCGCGCTTTCCGTCTGCAGCGCATCAGCCACCGCCAACCGCACCAGCTCAGTGCTGCCACGAATCTGCGCCACCGACTGCTGGGCGTTACCGCGCAGGCTGGCAACCAGTACCTCGATCTGCTCGGTAGACTGCCGGGTACGCCGCGCCAACGCACGCACCTCGTCGGCCACCACGGCAAAACCACGCCCCTGCTCGCCAGCGCGGGCAGCCTCGATGGCGGCGTTCAGCGCCAGCAGGTTGGTCTGCTCGGCCACGCTCTTGATCACTTCCAGCACGTCACCAATGGTATGGATTTCGGCACTGAGGCTGTCGATGCCGGCGCTGGCGGTTTCTGCCGCCGCCGCCAACTGCTCGATGCGCTGCATGCTCTGGCGCACCACCTGTTGCCCCGACTCAACCTTGTCATCCGCCGCCTGGGCCGCCTGCGCCGCTTCCTCGGCATTGCGCGCCACATCGTGCACGGTGGCAGTCATCTGCTGCATGGCAGTGGCCACCTGCTCGGTTTCCTCCTTCTGGCTGCCCACCTCGCGATTGGTCTGCTCCGTCACTGCCGACAACGCCTGAGCGCTACCTGCCAGTTGTTCGATGCCTTGCTGCAAGCCGCTGACAATGCCCGAAAGGCCCGCGGCCATCTGCTGCATGGCCTGCATCAGCTGCCCCACCTCGTCACCACGCGGTGCCTGGGCGTCAAAACCCAGCTCGCCAGCGGCAATGCGCTGGGCGCGGGCGATCACATGCTTGAGCGGGCCGACCACCGCGCGGGTGATCAGCCAGGCGGCCAACACACCCACCAGCAGTGCCAGGCCGGTGGCCAGGGCAATGGCCACGGCATTGCGTTGCAGCTCACCCTGCAGCGCCTGCTCCTGCCCCAGGTAAGCCTGGTCGACCCTCCCGGTGACTTGCTCGGCACTGGCCTGCAACTGGGCTTTCAGCCCTTGCTCGCGGGCCAACTGGTCGGTGTATTCGTTGAGTTTTTCCGAGAAGCTGCCGATGTGCCCCGCCACCTCGCCCAGCACGCTCTGGTAACCGGCATCACTGACCGCGGCCTGCAACTGGCCAACCAGGCTGGCGGCCTCCACCGTCTGGGCGATACGCTCCTGGCTTACGCCCTCTTCGCCCTTGCGGCTTTTTTCCAGGCGCACCCGCGCTTCGTCCATGGCCTGCAACATCAGCCGCGACACCTGCGCCACTTGCGCAGCCTGCTCAAGAAACTCGCCCCCCTGCTGGCCCTGGGACTGCTTGAGTGTGTATACGCCGTCGTCGGCCAGGCCGGCCTGCAGCACATCAAGGTTATTGGCGACGCTGGACACCGACCAGCTGGCCATGTCCAGCGCCAGCTCCTTGGCCTGCACCGCCGCCACATAAGCTTCGAACGCCTGGCCGTAGGCAGCCAGATCGGTTTCGGCCGCCACCAGCGCCGGCAGGCCTCGGGCCCGCTCAGCCAAGCCCTGCAAGCCGCTGCGCAAGGCCTCGGCCTGCTGGATGTCGGAACGCAGGGCAAACGCCTGCTCATGCTGACGCAAACGCAGCAGGTCGGTATTAAACTGTGCCAGCTGGCGCAAACTGTCGAAGCGCTGGCCCACGCTGTGCAGCGCGGCGATGCCGATGGCCGCCACCGCCAGGGTCAGTACCAGCACCAAGGCAAAGCCCAGGCCGAGTTTGCGGGCCATGCCCAGGTTGGCCAGCACACTGTGCTTGCTCGCGCCCATCGCCGATTCCCCTTCTGCGTGCGAGGTTATCCCGAAGGCCAAGGGTGGCAACGTTGCCCGCCGATGAACAAGGGCCTGGCGTCAGGATAGTGTCAAATAGCTATGAGCGTGTCGTTTTCAGCTTGGCAGAGGTCGCCCTGCATGCTGGAGGAAGGCCTGGGCACGGGAATCCTGCCCATAAGCGACATTGATGCGTAGCCAACTGCTGGGCGTGCCTTGGTAATCGAACGCGCTGCCCGGGGTAAGCAGCACCGCATGCTCCCGCGCCACCTGCTCAAGGCTGGCGAAGTCCCGGCCGGGCACGCGCGCCCAGACGAACATGCCGCCACAAGGCTCACAAAATACCTGCCAACCCGCCTGCTCCAGCTGGCCCAGCAGCTTGGCCATGTGCTGGCCAAGGCGTACGCGCAGGCGTTGCACGCTCTTGCGGTAGCTGCCATTGGCGAGCATCTGGCCCACCACCTGCTCGGCAAAGCGTGACGTGCCGATACCGCTGACCATCTTCAGCTCGGCCAGACGCGCCAGCAAAGCAGGGTCGGCGACCAGGTAGCCGACCCGCAACGAACTGCTGAGGGTTTTCGAAAAGCTGGCCATGTAGATTACCCGTTGCTCGCTGTCGAGGGTGGCCAGGCGTGTAGCCGGGCCCTCCTGGAAGTCGGCGTAGATATCATCCTCGACAATGCGCAGATCATGTTCACGGGCCAGTTCGAGCAGGCGGTAGGCGACTTTGGGTGTCAGGCTGGTGCCGGTAGGGTTCTGGTAAAGGCTGTTGATAAACAGGCAGCGCGGCTTGTGCGTGGCCAGCAGGGTTTCGACGGCCGCCAGGTCCTGGCCCTCTGCGGTACGCGGTACCGGCAGCATGTGCACCTGGTGCTGACGCAGCAGGTTGTACAGGTTGTAGTAACCAGGGTTTTCCACCAATACCGTGTCGCCTGGACGCAGCAGGGTACGCACCAGCAGGTCGAGGCCGTGGCTGGCGCCGTGGGTGGTGAGGATGTGCTCGGGGCCGGCAGCGATGCCCAGCTGCGCAAGGCGCTTGTGCAATTGCTGGCGCAGGCTGGCCAGGCCCAAGGGAGGGCAGTAGTCGAACAGGTCCTGCGGGGCGCCGCGGCTTACCTGCCGCACCGCCTGGGCCAGCTCGGTTGCAGCGCGCCAATTGCTGGGCAGCCATCCGCAGCCCAGTTTCAGCAACTCGTCATGGCCCTCGCGAAACTGCCGCCAGTTGCCGTCGCCAGACTCACCCCAAGGCTGCGTATCGTCAGCCGGGGGCCCGGGCTTGCGCTCGGCGACAAAAAAGCCGGTGCCGTGGCGGGCCTCCAGCCAGCCGCTGGCGACCAGGCGGTCGTAGGCCTCGATCACACAGGACGCGCTGACCGCCTGGCTGCGGGCCAGCGCGCGGATCGATGGCAGGCGTGCGCCGGGGCGCAGGCGCTGCTGGTCGATCCAGGCTTGCAGGTGGTCGGTGAGTTGCTGCACCAATGGGGTAGAGCCGGTGCGATCGAGGGAGAAGTGCATGGGTAAGTGTTCGCAAATTTTTGGCGAACAGTTAAGCATAAAAGGAGTGACGGTGTGTCTGGCAGGTGGAATAGCCTGGCATCAGAGTGAGCAGGCCCGGCACTTTCGCGGGTGAACACGCTCCCACAGGCTTTTCACTCCTCTCGCGGCTGTGGTGATCCTGTGGGAGCGGGTTCACCCGCGAAAGGGCCGGTACAGTCACTAGAGAAACCAGGACCCCTACTCATGCCCTCCGCCTCGGCCCGTCTGGCCTTCGCCCTCTGCCTGATCACCCTGGCCGTCAACCTGCAGGCCCCGCTGTACATCACATACGCCGACCTTTCCGGCCAGGGCGCCGCTGCCACTGCGGTGGCGTTCTCCGGGTATGTGCTGGGCGTACTGCCCGTGCTACTGGCCCTGGGCGGCCTGGCCGACCGGGTCGGGCGCCGGCCACTGATTGTGGCGGCACTTGCCCTGTCGATGATCGCCACCGTGCTGATGCTGCTGGCCCCCAGCCTGCAAACCCTCGGCCTTGCCCGGCTGTTCCTGGGCCTGGGCACCGGGCTGGCTTCGGCGACGGCCACCGCCTATATGGGCGAGCTGATGGGTAGCGAGCAAAGCCCCCGGGCCGCCAACTGGGTCACTGCCAGCACCTCGCTGGGCTTTGGCCTGGGCGCAGCGCTGACCAGCCTGTTCCTGCTGCACGGCCCCAGCCTCACTCCCGGCAGCTTCCACCTGCAACTGCTGTTGGCAGCCTTGGCCATCGTGCTGGTATGGCGCCTGCCCGACCCCCGCCCGGCACAACACAACCCCATGCTGCGCCTGCCCTGCTACCCGCGTGGCAGCGTGGCCTATGGCCTGGCCATTTTGCTGGCATGGGCCTGCGTGGGCCTGGTCATCGCCTTGCTGCCAAGCATCCTGCGCCAGCATGGCCTTAGTGCCTGGTCAGGGTTTTCGACCTTCTGCGTGATCAGCTGCGGGCTGTTGTTCCAGCCGATGGCCCGGCGCCTGAGCAGCCGCACGGCCACGCTGCTGGGGCTACTGATACTGCCTTGCAGCTATTCCGTGCTGGCCTGGGGCGCGGACAGCGGGCAACTGAGTGCGGTATTGCTGGGTGCTGTGGCGGCCAGCAGTGCGTGCTACGGGTTCATCTACCTGGGTGGGCTGGCGGCGGTGAACCGGTTGGCTGGCAGTGAGAAAACACGGGCCAGTGCCGGGTTCTTCTTGCTGGCGTACCTGGGGTTCAGCTTGCCGGTAATCTTTACCGGGTTGCTGAGTGACCGGTTGGGGTCACGGATGGCGTTACTGGTGTTTGGCGGGGTGTTGGTAGTGGGCTGTGCAGCGGTTGGGCTGGCATTGTGTTGGTCTGGCCGGGCCCTATCGCCGGCAAGCCAGCTCCCACAGGGTTCGCGTTAACTTCGGGTACCCGCGGGCCTTGTGGGAGCTGGCTTGCCGGCGATAGGGCCAGAACAGGCAATCTGAGTTGGCTCAAATCGCTGTGGCCCCGCCATCCACCGTCAGGCAATGCCCGGTGGTAAACGCCGCGCCATCGCTGCACAGGTACAGCACGGCGCTGGCGATTTCCTCGACCTTGCCAATGCGCCCCACCGGGTGCATGGCCGCGGCGAACTCGGCCTTGCGTGGGTCGGCCTCGTAGGCGCGGCGGAACATGTCAGTGTCGATTACCGCCGGGCACACGGCATTCACGCGGATACCCTTCTTCGCGTATTCGATGGCTGCCGACTTGGTCAGGCCGATCACCGCGTGCTTGCTGGCGCTGTAGATACTCATCTTCGGCGCCGCTCCCAACCCCGCTACCGAGGCTGTGTTAACAATCACCCCACCACCTTGGGCCTGCAGCAAGGGCAACTGGTACTTCATGCACAGCCATACGCCCTTCACGTTCACGCCCATGATGGCATCGAACTCCGCCTCGCTGCCTTCAGCCAGCCGGTGCTGCTCAATCTCGATGCCGGCGTTGTTGAAGGCATAGTCCAGCCGGCCAAAGGCGGCGATCAGGCGTTCGTGCAACTGGCGCACCTCGGCGTCGCGGGTGACGTCACAGGCAATGAACAGCGCCTCGCCACCTGCGGCGTTAATCTGCGCTACGGTGGCCTCGCCACCCAGCGGGTCGAGGTCGGCCACTACCACCTTCAGGCCCTCGCGGGCGAACGCCAAGGCCGTTGCCCGGCCTATACCGGCAGCGCCGCCGGTGACCAGCGCTACCTGGCCGGAAAAGGTCATGCTCATTGCGTGCTCCTGAGGGGGATGGTGGGGTTCAGAGCATAGTCAGCCACCGTCTGGCCGGGCAGCATCATCACACCGACGGTTGGGCTACCATGCTTGTCAGTGATGTTAACCACCTGCCTACATCAACAAGGTAGATTGAACACTTAGCATCTTCCACTGCCCACAAGGACCCCGCCATGACCCAGACCAACCGCCGCTTCCTGCTCGCCAAACGCCCGGTCGGCGCCGTGCGCCGTGACGACTTCACCTTTGAAAGCGTGCCTGCCGAACAACCCGGCGAAGGCCAGGTGCTGGTGCGCAACCTGTACCTGTCGCTGGACCCGGCCATGCGCGGCTGGATGAACGAAGGCAAGTCCTACATCCCTCCTGTGGCCCTGGGCCAGGTAATGCGTGCCCTCGGCGTGGGCGAAGTGGTTGCCTCCAACCACCCGGCATACAAGCCGGGCGACCACGTTAGCGGCGCCCTTGGCGTGCAGGACTACTTCACCGGCGAGCCCCAGGGCCTGCACAAGATCGACCCCAGCCTGGCGCCCCTGCCCCGCTACCTGTCGGCACTGGGCATGACCGGGATGACCGCCTACTTCGCCCTGCTGGAAGTAGGCCAGCCCAAAGCCGGCGAAACCGTGGTCATCTCCGGCGCGGCCGGTGCAGTGGGCAGCATTGTCGGGCAAATTGCCAAGGTCAAAGGCTGCCGCGTGGTCGGCATTGCCGGGGGCGCCGAGAAGTGCCAGTACCTGAAGGACGAACTGGGCTTTGACGGGGTGATCGACTACAAGGCCGAAGACGTGCTGGCCGGCCTGAAGCGCGAATGCCCCAAAGGCGTGGACGTGTACTTCGACAACGTGGGCGGCGACATCCTCGATGCCGTGCTGACGCGTATCAACTTCAAGGCCCGCATCGTGATTTGCGGCGCGATCAGCCAGTACAACAATAAAGAAGCGGTAAAAGGCCCGGCCAACTACCTGTCGCTGCTGGTAAACCGTGCGCGCATGGAAGGGTTTGTGGTGATGGACCATGCCAAGGACTACGGCAAAGCAGCGCTGGAGATCGCCGGGTGGTTGGCCAGTGGGCAGGTGAAGAGCAAGGAAGATGTGGTGGAGGGGCTGGAGACGTTCCCAGAGACCTTGCTGAAGCTGTTCAGTGGGGAGAATTTTGGCAAGTTGGTGTTGAAGGTCTGACTTTTATGGGGGGCCGAAGCCATGCGAGAAGAATGATCAGCGCTTGGCGGTGCCCCTCAGCCGCTCGCAACCAGTTTGTTGACGCTGGTGATCTGCTTGTTCCAAACCATTTCGTAATGGCAGGACTGCACAATTGACGCCACCGGACGTGGCGTCATCAGCGCCCAGCAGGTATTGCCCGGCGAGCGAACGGAATGGTAGCGAAGCCCTGGCGCCATGCGCTTTTTCACCGATGCACCCATGGCCTGGGAAAAGGTGTAATCGTCTGGCGCGTAAATGGCGTGCGATAGCGGCAACACCGTGGCATCCAGCACCCCGGTTTCCTCGAAATGGCACACCAGGCCGCGGAACACAAACCGCTCATAATTCAGCCCACGCACATCAGCCCAGTAGGCCTGCTGATGGTGGCGTACCTCCGCCACCGCCGTATCCATGCTGTCGGCCAGGTAAAGCACGCCAAAGGCGCCATCGGCGAACCTCGAACCCTGCGGGTTCACGTGCGTGAACGGCGCTGTCGCGTACGCACACCCGGTAATTCCAAAAGGTATTTCGCTACGGGGTATCAAATTCAGATTACCCACCTCATTCTGCAGACGCGGGTTGGTGAGCGCCTGGAGGGCGTAGAGGGCATCGAATTCCTCATCACTGGCCACGTCATCAAACAAAGCGATGGGCGGAAACTTCGAGTTCACCAGGCGATAGGACTTGATGATCTCGCTACCGGGTACAGGGCAAAGGCTGACAGGCTCTACCATTGTGCACCCCGTAAGGCATCGATGCGGCGGAAGGTTTCATAAAGCTGGATAAACGAACCTGGCGCCATCACCTCCAACGGCGAACGCCCGTCGAAAAAAGGGTTGTGATTGTTCATGGACGGGAAGCCATACACATTATCGGGGTTGTCGAAAATGGTGCGCAGGCTCGCGTGAATGTTAAGCACCAAGCTGATCCGCGCCAGCTGATCGTCGTCGAGGCTCATCGCCCGTTCAGGGGATTTGACCCGGGTATAGGTGCTGCGCGAAATGCGTAGCACGCTCTCGATCTGCCTGGCCGTGGCGCCCCACTTCTCCATGATATTGACCGCCGTGCGCAAACCGATGACGCCCATTTCCTTGGTTGAAGAGGGTTGCTTGTTGACCGCGCGGCTCATTAGCGTGGCTCCTTACTCACGATCTGTAGACACCAAATTATACTTTTCTCATCCTCAGATCAACACGCATCACTGCGCCAGACACGCAAAGCGCCATGCCTGGCGCGCCAATAAAAAAGGCCAGCACGCGCGTGCTGACCTTTCTTGTAAAACGAAGGCTATTTACCCACGAATTTCCGCCACCACTGCAGCCAGCGCCTGCGCCGGGTCTGCGGCCTGGCTGATCGGCCGGCCGATCACCAGGTAATCCGAGCCCGCATCCAACGCCTGGCGCGGGGTGAGGATACGGCGCTGGTCATCCTGCGCGCTGCCCGCCGGGCGAATGCCCGGGGTTACCAGTTGCAGCGACGGGTGCGCAGCCTTCAACGCCGGGGCCTCCAGCGCCGAGCACACCAAACCGTCCATGCCCGCCTTCTGTGCCAGCGCAGCCAGGCGCAGCACCTGCTCTTGCGGGTCGACGTCCAGCCCGATGCCGGCCAGGTCTTCACGCTCCATGCTGGTGAGCACGGTCACGCCAATCAGCAGTGGCTGCGGGCCGCTGCGCTTGTCCAGCACTTCACGGCAGGCAGCCATCATGCGCAGGCCACCGGAGCAATGCACGTTCACCATCCACACACCCATCTCGGCAGCGGCTTTAACCGCCATGGCGGTGGTGTTGGGGATGTCGTGGAATTTAAGGTCCAGGAACACTTCGAAGCCCTTGTCACACAGGGTTTCGACGATGCCCGAAGCGCTGCTGGTGAACAGCTCCTTGCCAACCTTCACCCGGCACAGCGCGGGGTCTAGCTGGTCAGCCAGCTTCAGGGCGGCCTCACGGGTAGGGAAATCCAGGGCGACGATCAGGGGTGTCTGGCAGGCGGACATGGGCAGGGTCTCTTGGCAAGTCGAAAACGGCGCGCATTGTAAACGAAGTGACGCAGGCTTTGGGGCCCGCAGGTCACGGAATTGGCCCAACAGTGGTCGGCCTCTATAATTGAACCAACGGAACGGCTATTCGCTCAAATTCAGTAACAGCAGCGCCCCTCACCCGCTTAAGGAGAACGACAATGCCTTGGTATGCCTGGCTGATACTCATCATAGCCCTCGGCTCCATCGTCGGTGGGCTGATGATGCTGCGCGATACGGCAAAAAAACTGCCACTGACCGATGAACAACTGCGCAAGGTGCATGAACGCAACGCCGAAGCCGATGCCAAGGATGCGCAAGACCGCTGAAGCACCGCAGGCTCCACACAAGCCTCAGGCTAGGCGATGACGTGTTTTCGATCAGCCTGCCAAGGCCGGGCCGGGGCATGGCCCCGGCCCCTCCCCACTTACTCGACCATCACCTTGTCCCGGTTGCGCTCTAGCAAGGCGTTGCCAATCCCCTTGATTTCAAGCAGCTCATCCACCGAAGCAAAAGGCCCGTTGGCCTCCCGATAGGCCACAATGGCCTCGGCCTTGGCTTTGCCTATACCGTTCAGCTCTTTCTGCAATGTCAGCGCGTCAGCCTTGTTCAGGTCCAGCCGCTGTGGCTGCTGCACCTGCTGCTGGCTCACTACCGGCACCGGCTCGGCCATCGCCGTGGTGCTGGCCGGGGCGGCGCTGAGGGAGAAAGACAAACCGGCGAACAGCGGTAGCAACAGGTACGACAGAACGTTATTGCGCATGGTCAACACTCCTTGGGTTGGTCATTTTCCAGCAGCCGTTTTCCTTCGGCTGCGCCACAAACCCTAGCGGTTAACCCGGTAGTAAACAGCGGCGAATGGTTACCGAATCGGTCTGCAAAACAGTCAGCTTCGGCCACCCAATAGCACTGTTAACCTCGCTAAGGCCGGCCCCGGCCCTGTGCCTGCGGCCAGCTCTGCGCCGATACGGTAATGCCTGCCTACTCACGCCCGGCCACATTCCTACACCACCCGCCGAGCCAGGCCTGCCCGGTGACGCTACGACATCAAACTGGCACCGCGCCTACCACCTGCTAGATTTCTTGGGCAATGGACAACGGGTCAGCGTCAGGGCCCCGAACGCGAGATGAGTACTGCCCATAACCCGTACGGCGACGGCAAAGGGTGTGCGCGCATCCGCGAAACCCTGGCGGGTTTTGGGTAGGTGCGGGGGGTTGCCAGGCGCTCGACTTTGTTTTTGGGGCGCCTGTGAGATCGAGCGCCGCGCGGGCGGCGCTCGATCTCAAAACCTTCGCAACACCTAAGCCAGGCATCGATGCTGCCCCTTTCGGGGCAGCACACTGAAGCGTTTAAAGACTGATCAGCCCCGGTGACGACCGCGGAAATGATTGATTAGCCCCTGGGTCGAGCAGTCTTCAGCGGGTTCTTCCAAGTTGCCCATGAGGCGCTGGTAGACACCTTCGCCTAATTCCTTGCCCAACTCCACGCCCCACTGGTCAAAGGCGTTGATACCCCAGATCACGCTCTGTACGAACACTTTGTGCTCGTACATCGCCACCAGTGCGCCCAGGCGGCGTGGGCTGATGCGCTCCACCACCAAAGTGTTGCTCGGGCGGTTACCCGGGATCACCTTGTGCGGGGCCAGCTTGGCGATGTCCGCTTCGTTCAGGCCTTTGCCGCGCAGTTCGGCCTCGGCTTCCTCACGGGTCTTGCCCTGCATCAGCGCCTGGCTCTGCGACAGGCAGTTGGCGTACAGCCACTGGTGGTGGTCGGCCACCGGGTTGAAGCTCACCACCGGGACGATGAAGTCGGCCGGAATCAGCTGGGTGCCTTGGTGCAACAGCTGATGATAGGCGTGCTGGCCGTTACAGCCGACCCCACCCCAGATCACCGGGCCGGTATCGATCTTCACCGGGGTGCCGTCCTGCAGCACGCTCTTGCCATTGGACTCCATGTCCAGTTGCTGCAGGTGCTTGGTGATGTTGCGCAGGTAGTGGTCGTACGGCAGGATCGCGTGGCTGTTCGCGCCCCAGAAGTTGCCATACCACACGCCCAGCAGGGCCAGCAGCACCGGCATGTTCTTGTCGAACGGCGCGGTCTGGAAGTGCTGGTCCATGGTGTGGGCACCTGACAGCAGTTCCTTGAAGTTGGCTGTGCCGATAGCCAGGGCGATTGGCAGGCCGATGGCCGACCACAGCGAATAGCGCCCACCCACCCAGTCCCACATCGGGAAGATGTTTTCTTCGCGAATGCCGAAGGCCACGGCGGCGGCCTTGTTGCTGGAAACCGCGATGAAATGGCGGTAAAGCTCGGCTTCCGAGCCGCCCTGGGCCAGGTACCAGGTGCGCGCGGCCATGGCGTTTTTCAGGGTCTCGAGGGTGTTGAACGACTTCGACGAGACGATGAACAGGGTGGTTTCGGCGCGCAGGTTGGCCGACAGCTCGTGGAACTCACTGCCGTCGATGTTGGCCAGGTAGTGGCAGCGCACGCCACGCTGGGCATAGGGCAGCAGCGCCTCGGAAACCAGCTCGGGGCCAAGGAACGAGCCACCGATGCCGATGTTGACCACGTCGGTGATCGGCTTTTCGCTGTAGCCGCGCCACAGGCCGTCGTGGATGCGACCGACCAGTTCGGTGATCTGGTTGAGTACCTTGTGCACTTCCGGCATGACGTTCACGCCGTTGACGCTGAGCTTGTCGCCCACGGGCCGGCGCAGGGCGGTGTGTAGCACCGGGCGGCCTTCGGAGGCATTGATGATTTCGCCGGCGAACATCGATTTGATGGCGTCTTGCAGGCCCACTTCGTTGGCCAGGTTGACCAGCAGCTCGCGGCTTTGTTCGGTGATCAGGTTTTTCGAGTAGTCGAGGAACAGGCCGCAGCAGCTCAGGGAGAACTGGTCGAAGCGTTGGGCATCGGCGGCGAAGGCTTCGCGCATGCTGAAGCCTTGCAGGGTTTCACGATGCTCATTCAGCGCCTGCCAAGCCGGCAAGCGTGTTACATCATGGGGGTTACGGTAATACGACATTGCAACTCGCTTCCTTCATGTACATCTTTCCTTGGGTAGCCCCACTGATAAGGGCCTGGGTCGCAACCACTACCACGGCCTGAACCGGAAGGCCTGCGTGATCCCGCCTTAGTACCCTTGCCTTTAGATCAACCCGGCATTCTAAATGGCCTTACCGCCTGGGTACCAGCCTTGGAGCGCAACAGGATCAGCTGTCTACCCGTCATCGGCCCTATTTGTAAAAAAGTGTACCGAACCGACCACAAAAATGTATCAAAGATAGTGGCTTTTTGACTTCATAAGGACATGGCGTGGTTGGCGATCCCCAGATTTGGCAAGACGAATACCCTCATGTTGTGCGTTACCGTGATGCCACCCTGCATTTTCAAACCGCCCTTCCCCGCCATACCCGGCAAGCCATCGAGCAGTTGGTAGAACAGGCGCCAGCCGCCAAACGCGTGAGTGCGCCGCTTCCGTGTAGCGCCAGCGGGCTCTTCGCCAAACGGGAAAAGCTCGACTCGCTGAAAAAAAAATGGCGTATGCAGCGCGGCAACCCGAAGCGCAACGGGATGTACGATTGGCCCATCGAAGAGCTGATCAATACCCGTGAAGCGAGCAAACGAGGCGCCCGGGTGCCCGAGCTGATCGGCTATGGATACACAAGCTCGAAGCTTGGGCTGATGCAGGACTTTTTCCTGATTACCGAACTGCTGCACGATCACGTCGACGGCATCAGCAAAATTCGCACGTCACCCGAGGCAGTGAACGCCGTAATCGAGGCAACCTTCGAACTATTGCATGCCTTGCAGCGCCGAGGGGTTACGCATATGGACCTGTGGGTTGCCAATGTCATGCTGCCCGAGCAGGGCAAAGCGCGCGCCATCGACCTGGAGAACTGCTTCTTCGGCCACACGGACTACCCGGATGAAACCCTGGGCTTCCAGTTTGGGTTTATCTACTTCCGGGAGATTTATCGTTACATCACCGAAGCGGACTATGACAACGCGGTAGAACGGGCGTTGGCCACGTACTTCCCGAACGTTGGTCGCGAAGGTTTCGACCGGATTTATGCATTGGCCAAGCACCAGGAGGTGGGGCGCCTGGAGCGGCGTGACATCTTCAGCAACGGCGTGCTGAAAAGCCGGTGGTAGTGCCTGGAGCCGGCCTGGGGTGTTACAGCGAACTTGACGTGGCGCCAGTCGGTTGATCGATCAAGGCCGCGTGTGCGGCCCGTAGCTAGCAAGCCGGGCCGCATTAGCTGACGGCCTATCGGTCCAACGGCCCCTGGCGCCGTTGCAGATACACCCAATCCACGATTTCCCCCTGGGGCGAGTAACCGCTGACCAGCTCTCGCAACAACTGCCGCACACGGGTGAAGTCATCGTCGGCAACCGCCGCCAGCAACTGGGTCAGCCGCTCTCGTAGAAGCTCCCACGCCAGAAAGTCTTCGTTAGCGGCCATGATCATCGGGTGAGCTGTGGGCGATACGTCATCACCGATCAGCAACTCTTCATAAAGCTTTTCACCAGGACGCAGCCCCGTGAAGTCGATGGCGATATCGCCCTGCGGATTGCCCTGGCTGCGCACACTCAGCCCCGAGAGGTGGATCATTTTCTCGGCCAGCTCGACAATACGTACCGGCTCCCCCATATCCAGCACGAATACATCGCCGCCCTGCCCCATGGCACCCGCCTGCACCACCAGTTGCGCGGCCTCGGGGATGGTCATGAAGTAACGGGTAATTTTCGGGTGAGTAACCGTCAACGGCCCACCGGCCTTAATCTGCTCATGAAACAGCGGAATCACCGAGCCGGACGAGCCCAGCACGTTGCCGAAGCGCACCATGGTGAAGCGGGTCTTGTTCACCCGGGCAATTTTGCTGCTGTCGCCATACATCACCGGTGCCGCCTCGCGGCTCAGCGCCTGCAAGATCAGCTCGGACAAGCGCTTGGTGCTGCCCATGACATTGGTTGGCCGCACGGCCTTGTCGGTGGAAATGAGCACGAAGTTGGCCACGCCGGTCTGCAACGCTGCCTGGGCGGTGCACAGCGTGCCGTACACATTGTTGAGGATACCTTCGGCGATGTTGTGCTCGACCATGGGCACATGCTTGTAGGCTGCAGCGTGGTAGACCGTGTCGACGCGCCAGGTGGCCATCACATCAACCAGGTGCTGCTGATTGCGTACCGACCCCAGAATCGGCAACAGCCGCACCGACAGCGACTCGCGCACAATGCGCTGCTCTAACTCGCTCAAGATGCTGTAAAGGTTGAATTCACTGTGATCGAACAACAGTAAGGTGGTTGGCCCCTGCCCCATGATCTGACGGCACAGCTCAGAGCCTATGGAACCCCCAGCCCCGGTAACCAGCACGGTTTGCTTGTAGATGCAGCGCTCAAGCAGCCCCTCCTGGGCGGGTACCGGGTCCCGCCCCAACAGGTCGGCAATGTCCACGTCCTGAATGTCGTCCACCCTCACCCGCCCACTGGCCAGGTCGGCGAAGGCCGGCACGCTGCGTACGTGCAAGGGGTAGGGTTCGAGCAAGGCGAGGATGTCCCTGCGCCGGGCTCGCGAAGCGGAGGGTAGCGCCAAAAGGATTTCCTGGGCGCCGGTTTCTTTGATCAACTGGTCGAGGTGCTTGGGTTTGTACACCTGCAAGCCTGAAATCACACGGTTGGCAAGGTCGCTGTCATCGTCAATGAAGGCCACGGGGCGCATCACCCGGCCCATACGCAGGGCTGCCAACAGCTGGTTGCCCGCGGTACCCGCACCATAAATGGCGACCTTGACCAGGCCGTCGTCGCGGTTGGCGAACGGTATCTGATGAGAGCCGGCGAACCAGTCCCCCAGAAAATACTGGCGCATGATCAGGCGCAGGCCGCCGATGATGACCATGCTCAACCACCAGTAGTTGAAAATGATCGACCGCGGCACGACAACTTGATGGTTGCTGTACCAGTACACCACCACCGCCAGAATCAGTGACGACAGCGTCACCGCCTTGATGATGGTCACCAGCGCATCATTGCCGAAATAGCGCATGACTGCCCGGTACATGCCAAAGCGGATAAACAACGGAATGGCAACCACCGGGGCGGCGAGGAACAACCAGCGATGCTCGACAATAGGGTTGTACATTTCATCGACGCCCAGGCGCACGATGAAGGACAGCCACAATGCAAACCAGATGAGGAAAATGTCGGTGCACACTTGTACCAGGCGTTTGTTCCGCCGGGACAAGTTGACAAGGTACTCACGCACTTTTTGATTTTTCGCGTCGCTCATCCAGTTATCCTCTGCGCAGCGGGGCTTCGATTGAATGACCAGAGCGCCTCTGAGCAAAACCGAAGGTTCAGCAGCGCGATACGACGCCTTCCTTGTTCGACCATCCTATTCCTTTTTCCCTGCCTGGTAGATCAGCGCCAACACTATAAGAGGCGCGTACGCCACCATTGTTCCCAGCGCGCCATCGAGTTTCAACAGCACCACCGCCGTGGCCACAGGCAACAGCCAGCCAAGGTTGATGGCCGCCACTGCCAGGCTGACCGGGCGGTGGCCGGCGTAGCGACGCGAGGCATACTGGTAGGCATGGCTGCGGTGCGCCTGGTATACCTTGTCGCCCCGCAGCAGGCGGCGTGCGAGGGTGAACGTGGCGTCCACCACGAACACCCCCAAAAGTATTAACCACCCCCAGAATAATAGCGGGTTTATCCAGCCTGCCATTAATGCCAGCAGGCCCAGGACAATACCCAGGAAACCGCTGCCGGCATCGCCCATGAAGATGCGTGCAGGCGGGAAATTCCAAACCAGGAAGCCGGCCACCGTGGCCGCCAGCAACATTGGCAACAAAGCCTCTTGGGCATGACCGGTCAGCCAGTACAGCAGGCTGCCCCCTAGGCATACGCAGATAGCCTCGATGCTGGCGATACCATCGATGCCGTCCATGAAATTGTACAAATTGAGCAACCACACCAAGTACAGCAGCCCGATGATGATACTGAGCCAGGCTGCAGACAACGGCACGCCAAAAATCGCAATCGGTGGCAAGCCGCCGATCCAGAACAGCCCCCAGCCGGCCGCAATGAAATGCCCCAGCAAGCGCCAGCGCGCGGCGATGTGGCCATGGTCGTCCATGAAGCCGACCAGCGCTACCGCACCACCAGCACCCACTATTGCCAGCACCGCCTCATTGGCGAGTGCGCCAGACCAGCCAAGCGGCACCAGGCCTAGCAGGAAGGCAAATACGAACGACAGGCCACCCCCACGAGGCGTAGGCAGGGAGTGGGAGCTTCGCGCATTAGGGATATCCAGAATACTGCGTGCCAGTGCATAACGGCGCAATGCGGCAGTCATCAGTAGCGAAGCCAACCCCGCCACAACAAGAAGGAGCCAAATCATCAATATCGGTGTTCCAGAAATGAGCGGGCGGTTATCTGCAGGCCCTGGTCGAGCGTCAAAGGCGGCGTCCACCCAAGCAGTTCGCGATTTTTTCGAATGTCCACTTGCAACGACCCTAGCAGCCGCAAGGCCAGGTCACCTCGGCCGACCAAGCCCGCGGCAAACTTCAGAGCCCCCACAGGCACAGGCAGAAGCCGCACCGGTCGCCCCAAAGCCTGGCCCAATGCACGCAACAAGACAGGCAACGAAACATCGTCACCATCGCTGGCGATAAATACTTGATTGGCCGCCGCGGGATGCTCGATACAGGTAACGATCAAATCGACCAGATTGCCTAGCGATACCAGGCTGCGCCGGTTATCGACTGCCCCAAAGGGTAACGGTAGGCCCCGCTGCACCCAACGCATCATGCTGTGGAAGTTGGCTTTTACCCCTGGCCCGTAGACCAGCACTGGGCGAATCACCACGACTTCCATGTCGCAGCTAGCCGCCAGTTCGAACAAACCCTGCTCGGCTTCCTGCTTGGAAATACCATAAGCATCCACGGGCGCTGGTGCATCGTCTGCGTGCAATGGACGACCAGGCTGACTGGTTTCGCCATTGACCTTGATGGAGCTGATAAAGACAAAGCGCCGCACCCCCGCAGCAGCCGCTTGCCTGGCAAGGTTCAGGGTGCCTTCCACGTTCACCTGGCGAAATGCGGCCAAACTATCGGCAGCGGTTTCGTTCATCACGTGTACACGCGCAGCGGCATGCACCAGCACATCAACACCTGCCAGCGCCGCAGCCCAGTCGGTAGAGGCATTCAGATCGCTGACAATAGCAGCCTGGACGCCAGCTGGAAGCGGTGTGCCGGCCACACGCACCGCGCCCCGGGTGGCAAAGGCAGCCTGCGTGCTCAAGGTATGGCAAAGCGCGCGCCCTACGAAGCCGCTGGCACCAGTGACAAGAATCGTGCGTCTATCCATGAAAGCTGTCTCGGGACCCTGCTGCTTGCAACACCTCGTTGGCGTCAGTGCCAATAAGGGTTAAACGCGGCAGTATACATCTAAGGTGTACGGCGCTCGACACCGATTCTGTAGGAAGAAAGCCAAGCGCACCCGGCGCCCCGCCTCGTAGCGGCTGCCTGGCCAGGCAGCCTCTACATAGCAATGTGAACAACCTTAGGCATGCTGCTTTGAGCGTCGACTCAAGTGCGCGCATCCAGGCTTGCCACGTCGCCACCCGGCAGGGTGGTCTCAGGCACAGGACTGAGCCACACGTTTACGTTGTCGACACTCTCCTGATTCAACTCGCCCGCCCAGCGACTGAGCAGGAACAGGTTGGTGATGAAGTCATACTGAGACTTGAGCAGATCGCGGCGGGCCTTGAACTCGTTCTGCACGGCAGTTAACACATCTACCGCATTCACCACACCAAAGGTAAATGCCTTCTGCGCCGCCACGCTCGACTTCTGTGCCGAAGACAACGCATTGCGGTTGGCGCGTATTTTCTCGACGCTGGATTGCGCTGTCAGGTAGGCCGTGGTGGTCTCCTTAACAACCTGCCTGCGAATACCCTCCGCTTGCACCTCCGCCGCCAGTTGCTGGTCATACAAACCGCGCACGCGAGCCGAGGTAGAGCCGCCGCTATAGATCGGGATTTTCAACCCCAGGCTGGCAACATAGCTATCGCTACGCGGCGCCTGGGTGTTGTCATAACCCTGGTCGCTCTGCTGCGCACTCACGCTCAGGGCGAGTTGTGGGTAATGCTCGCCCTTGCCTTCACGCACCGCAGCATTCGCAGCTTCCGCGTTGCTTTGGGAAGCCTTGAGCATCGGGTTTGTTTCAACTGCCTGGGTAATCCAGCTTTGCAGCGGCCGCGTCGGCGCCTGCAGGGTTACATCGTTGCGTACCCGGCTGAGCGGCTCGTGGATAGGCCGCCCGACAATCTCGGCCAGCGCCTCGCGGCTGACCTGCACCTGGTTGCGCGCATCCACCTCCTGGGCGGCCAAGGTATCCACCCGCGCTTGCATGTCGAGCTTGTCGGTGATCTTTGCCATCTGCCGGTCGAACATCATGCTGACACGGTCCAGGTTTTTTTGCGTGGCACGGCGCTCTGCCTGAACCAGCGCCAACTCGTCATCGGCAGCCAGGGCAACGAAGTAGCGCTTGGCCAGGTCCACCGTCGCCTCGGCTAGCGTGTCCTCAGCCTGCTGCCCTTTCTGCGCCTTGACGCTCTTGGACTTCTGGTAACGCTCCCAAGCCGGTTTGTTGTACAGGTACTGGGTGAGGCTGAGGGAATAGGTTTCGTTGTTGTAGATGTCGCGGGTGGCCTCGTTCTTGCGCAGTACGCGGCTGGAGTTGGCATTGGCCGACACCTGCGGCAGCAATTGGCCCAGGGCCTCGCGCTGCTGCTCGGTGGCGGTGCGAGCGTTGGCGTAGGCCGCCAGCACACGCGGGTCTTCAAGGCGCGCTTCGCGGTACAGGCCAGCAAGGTCCAGGGCATAGGTTGATGCCGAAACACCCTTGGCCGGCTCGGCGGCCAGGTTTTTCGACTCGACGGCCATTGCCGGCAAGGCCGTCAAGCAAATGAGTACACCAGGTAGCAGACGCAACACGATCATTCCTCAATCAGCGATTGAGCGAACATGTTGCTCGCCGGTTTCAGCAGGTATTCCAGCATCGTGCGCTCGCCTGCATTGATCAACACCTCAGCGGGCATGCCCGGCTGCAGCTTGCGGTTGCCGAGCTTCTTCATGCCGTCTTCCGACACTTTCACCCGCACCAGGTAATAAGGGTCGCCGGAGTGCTCATCGGTAAGCCGGTCCGCCGAAATGCGCACCAGATTGCCTTCGATGACCGGCGTAGTGGCAGCACTGAACGCACTGAAGCGGATATCTGCGGTTTTACCCAGCTTGAGCCGATCGATGTCCTTAGGGTCTACCTTGGCTTCGACAACCAGTTCCGACGCTTCCGGAACAATGTCCAGCAAGGGCGTGGCCGCACTGACCACACCGCCAATGGTGTGCACCTTCATGTCCAGCACCATGCCGCTTTCAGGGGCGCGGATTACCACGCGCGACAACCGATCGCGCAATGCCGCTTCTTTCTCCTGAAGGTCGAACACCTTGGCCTGCACGTCGGACAGTTCGTTGGCCACATCCGAGTCAAACTTCTTTTTCAGTTGCACGATCTGAAGTTCGGTCTCGCCGATTTGCAGCTTGGTCTTGCTGATGGTCGACTCATGGTCGGCCACTTCGGTCTTGAGCATGTCAAGGCGGCGCTCTTGCTCCAACAAGCGCTGGTTATCGACGAAGCCTTCGGCCAACAGCTCTCGCAATTGCTTGATTTCGCCGCTGTATGACTTTTCCAGGCCTCGCTTTGTGCGGATCATTTCATTAAGGCCGACGATCTGCTGCTTCATCTGCTCGATACGTTCGCGGTTGACCGAGATCTCACCCTGCAACGAATTGTGACGGGCTGTGAAAACCTGCAGTTCACCGTTCAGCGCCTCACCGGCACGGGCCGAATCGGTGCCCTCCATCTCAACTGCCGGGATCGCATCCAGGCCGTCGCGCTCGGCGCGCAGCCTCGCTTCTTTATAACGGGCCACGATCAGCTGGTTGCGTGTGGACTCGTACTCGGCGCTCAGCTGGCTCTCATCCAGCACGATCAGCGGGTCGCCTTTCTTTACCAAATCACCATCACGGGCATGCAGCTCTTTGACGATGCCGCCTTCAAGGTGCTGCACGGTCTTGCGGTAGTTTTGCACGGTGACCACACCCGACCCGTGGACTGCATTGCTCAAGGGGGCAAACGCAGCCCATGTACCAAAAATGCCAAAGGTGACAAACACAATGGTAAGGCCTAGACGACGTATACCCCGGTCGGATGTGGGCATGTCATCAAAATTGTGGTCGAACGTGTTGATAGCTTTACTGCTCATCTGAAAGTCCTTTTACGCGCCAGTACTGGTCGGTACGACCGGCGCTGCGGCAGCAGGCGCTGGGGAAGCTGGGTTGGGTGAAGCGGCGGCAGGGGCCTGCGCTGCGGCGGCCTGGCCGACGCGCTGCTGGCCCTTGGCTTGCTGTGCGGCCAACTCGGCGATAACACGGTCACGCTCGCCATACAGCGAAATGGCCCCACCAGCCATGACCAGAATGCGGTCCAACCGGGTCAGGATATTGGGGCGATGCGAGACGATGAACACCGTGGCGCCCGTTTCCTTGAGTTTTTGCAAGGCAACCCCCAAGGCGCGCTCGCCGACATCGTCCAGGTTGGAGTTAGGCTCGTCGAGCACGATCAAACGAGGGTTACCGTAGATAGCCCGCGCCAAGCCAACACGCTGGCGCTGGCCGCCGGACAGGTTGACACCGTCGCTACCGATCACGGTGTCGTAGCCATCCGGCAGCATCAGGATCATCTCGTGCACGCCAGCCATTTGTGCAGCCTGCACCACTTTTTCCGGGTCGATTTTGTCAAAGCGTGCGATGTTTTCGCTGATGCTACCTTCGAACAACTCGATATCTTGCGGCAGGTAGCCCACATACTGACCCAGCGCTTGTTTGTCCCAGCTGGCGATATCGGCACCGTCCAGACGCACCACACCATGCTGCGGCGGCCAGATGCCCATCAACGCTCGTACCAGGGTGGACTTGCCAGCCGCACTTGGCCCGACGATACCGACGATGGAACCGGCGGGCACCACGAAACTCATGTTACGAATCACGGGTGCCTTGGCGCCCGGCGGCGCAACAACCAGGTTTTCTACCTGGATCTGGCCTTCGGGTGCCGGCAGCGGCATACGCTCTGGCTCCTTGCTCAGGTCGTCCAATACCTTGCTCAAGCGGTCGTATTGCACTTTGGCAGCGACGAAGCCTTTCCAGCTGCCGATCATCTGATCGATGGGCCCCAATGCCCGCCCCAGCAGCAAGGAGCCCGCCATCAGCAAGCCTGGGTTGATTTCGTGGGTAACCACCAAGTAGGCACCAATGGCCAGCATGATCGACTGCGACCAGGTGCGGAAGGTTTTCGAGATGGTACTGACGATCCCCCCCTTATCACTGGCCTCTGACTGCATCAGCATGATACGGCGCTGGCGCTTGGCCCAGCGGTTCATGAGCGTTTCGAGCATGCCCATCGACTCGATGACTTCCGCATTACGCAGCGTTTTGGTGGTGACAACATTAGAGGCGACATTCTCTTTGTTGGCATTAGCCAAGGCATTGGCAGTCAACCGGTGATTGACCACAGCCAAGCCAGCGAGGACAAGCCCGCACGCCAATGTCATGTAACCGAACCAAGGGTGGAACAGGAACATCACGACGGTATAGATAGGGAACCATGGCGCATCGAAGAACGCGAACAAGCCCGAACCGGTAAAGAACTGGCGCAGCGCCGTAAGGTCGTTCAGCGACTGCGCCGTGGCATCTGCACCACCGCTGGAGAGCGCGCGCTTGAAGCTTGCGCGATAGACATCGCGGCTTAGCATCACATCCAAACGGTTGCTGATACGCACCATGATTCGCGAACGCACCCACTCCAGGGCGCCCATCGTTGCGATCAGCACAGTCAGGATCAACGTCAACATCAATAGGGTCGACGTGCTGCTGGATGGGACCACCCGCCCCGATATCTGGATCATGTAGAAGGTGGGCACCAGCATCAGTGCGTTGACGAAAAAGCTGAAGAAGCCGACAGACAGGAAGCTGCTTTTGCAGGCTTTAAGAGCGGCTTGCAGGTTATTGTCAGATAGAGAACTCATGGTATCCATACTGAGATAGGCGAAAACGGCCGGCAGTGTACCACCCACTTCCAACGAGCAGGGCGCCGACTGGCGACTTGGGCGCTCACCTGTGCCTCTCGCCTGAAAATTTTGTGAATAAATAGTGACCAGCGTCAAAACACCACAATCCAATCCCGACCAACTGTGGCGCCGTGAATCGGCACCGTAGGCTCGAATCTGTTATCTCAGCAAGGCGACAGACGGCGCCCCTTTTGTTGTAAGAAGATTCGACTTATCAGAAAACCGCCACAAGGCTGTCAAGCTTTATCTGAGAAAATCTCAAATCATTGATTTGTATAGCTTTTCTTGTAACATCCCAGGACCGACCCACGCATCAGGTTATCGAGCAAGCCAACCCGCAGACTGCTAAGAGGATGATTTTGTTCAATTTCTTGGTGAAAGTTTTTTTACCTTTGTGAGTTGACAACTTTTCCTACACATTGCATCTTCGCACCTTCGCAGGGAGCCATCACTGGCCGTTTTGTGTGTATGCACGGGTCTGAGCAAGTTAGCTACCAGTGTTTTGTTTAAAAGGAGCTTAACAACGCCATGTCTATGCCTTCGCAACCCCTTGACGGCCTGAGGATCACCACCCGGGTCACGTTGCTTGAGCCCGGCATGTTCATTTTTCGGTTCGCCTCGCAACCGCCTGCCGACAAGCCCGTGTGCATTGCGCTTCAGCAAGCGCCCCTAGGCAAAGGCTCCATCGACTTCTTCCCTGCCGAAGGCGTCAGCAAAAACATGCTGACCAAGCTTGGCGACACCATTGTGGCGCGCGTCAAAGGCGGTGTGACCACGGTTTTGATCACCGAATACCATATGTTCGAAGACGTGATCGAGCCCGTCGACCTGCGTATCGACCGTATTGACACTTCACCTGCCATCATGCGCACCTTCGCCGTGGTCGCCACCGAACCCTCTCTTGCATCGCCCGATACCGTCCCTCTCCCGTTCGAGCTTACCGCCCACTTGCGTCGCGGTGGTGAAGTGGTATCGAACGAAGGGTGGGTAGGCGCGCCAGGCAGTGACGATTTTATCGAGTCCTTTGCCATCGAGTGGCCGAACAAGCCGACCGGCGTCGACCTGCTGTACACCTGCATGGTTGCCGGCTCCGGCCCAAGCCGCAACGTGTCCACCGGCACCTTTGTCGGCTTGCGCGGTGAAGGCCTGCCGCTGATTTGCGCAGGCTTCAGCCTGGTCGGCCCACAGCGAAAACACTATGAACTGACAGGCCACATTGTGTTCGGCAACGCCGAACCGCAGTGCCTGGTGACCAATCAGATGATGCATGGCCCCACCGGCACCGAGCCGTTGGTGGCGCTGCATATCGCCGTTACTCCCGTTACGAAGACGAACGCTGCCCGCTCTAAGTCTCCGTGGGAAAACTCTGCCTATCAGCAGAAAATCAGCACCGCAAGCCAACCGGCTTGAAGTAACAGGAATACACCATGCAATACGATAACCCCGTATCGTCCACACAGCTGCAAGCGCACCTGGACAGCTCCACCCTGTCGGACAGCACTGTAGCCGCCATCAGCTCCCTGCTGGGCCTGGGCGAAGGCACCACCGTCAATGTGGCTAGCTTCGACGGCGTGAACCTGCAGGTTCCGACCTCCGGCGCTATCGACGTGGTAACCGGCGTTGTAGCCGGTAACAAAGGCGACCAAGTTACCCTCGACCTGTCGGAAGCTGAAGCCGCTGGCGCCAGCACCTACATCCTGGAAAGCAACGCTAACCTGGTTGTTAACCTGCAGGGCAACTCCGCTGCCCCAGCCGTTCAGGCCTTCGCTGCCCTGGCTGCCGATGTTGCCGTCACCGCTGACGACTCCGCCATCCAACTGGTAGTCACCACCGGCAACGGTGATGACGTGATCACCGTCAAAGGCGACCAGAACACCCACATCGACGCAGGTGACGGCAACGACACCATCGTTACCGGCAACGGCAACAACACCGTTATCGCTGGCGCTGGCAACAACAACGTGACCACCGGTTCGGGTAACGACACCGTCGTCCTGAGCGGCGTTAACCACGCTGACGTAGTCGACACCGGTGCAGGCTTCGACGTTGTCCAGCTGGACGGCGCGCGCGATGCCTACAACTTCGCAGTTGGCAACAACTTCAACGTCAACCTGACCGCTGCTCCAGGTGCTGGCCAAACCGCTTCGATCACTAACGCTGAGTTCCTGACCTTCGTTAATGGCGAAACCGTTGAAACCGTAGCCCTGGCCCACAGCCAAGACGAAGCTGCTGCCCTGCGCCTGTATGAAGGCATCCTGGGCCGTGACGCTGACGCACAAGGCGCCAAAGACTTTGTTGGTGCAGTGAACGCCGGCGTTTCGCTGACCGACATCGCCAACATCTTCCTGAACTCCAACGAGTTCGCCGGTGCTGTCAACGCTACCGACGTCAACGAACTGTACCAAGCTCTGCTGGGTCGTGACGCTGATGCCGACGGCGCTGCTGCCTGGGCTGCCCAGCTGGCCAACGGTTCGCAGTCCCTGGCCGACATCGCTGCCGCCATCGCTACTTCGCAAGAAGCGATCGCTGCCGACCAGTCGAACGGCGACTTCGTCCGTGACCTGTACGAAAACGTACTGGGCCGTGAAGCCGAGGAAGAAGGCCTGAACGCTTGGGTAGGCCAGCTGTTCAACGGCGCAAGCCGTGCCGACGTGGCTGGTGCCATCGTTGGTTCCGCTGAAGCTCAGACCAAGTCTGACAGCGACTTCATCGAAGGCCTGTACCAGTCCGCGCTGGGCCGTGCTTCGGATGCAGACGGTAAAGCTGATTGGCTGGCTCTGCTGGCTAACGGCGGCACCCACGCAGACGTGGCGCTGGGCATCGTTGGTTCCGACGAAGCTGTTGCTCACATCGACAACGTCGTTGTGCTGCACGGCCAAGTCTAACTAGCCCTGCTGTAGCGAAGCGTGTGCCCGGCCGCAAGGCTGGGCATATGCCAAAGGGGGCGACTTTCGGGTCGCCCCTCTTTTTATTTTTTGTAGCCAAGCCAAGCTTATGTCCAGACAACTCGACCATGGGCGAGAAACGCTCATGGACATTTTCCACCGTCACCGCCAAGCCAACGAGCCTGGCCCGGCGGCAGCGGCACTCGAGCGCGCCCTGCATACAGCCGAGTACCGGCCGGAGGCGCTGGTGTGGAAAGGCATTGCGGCATTGCCGCAAACCCCCGAGCTGGCCTTTGTTTATTTTGCCAATGCCGCCCAGGCCCTGCCGGAGCGTGCAGACATCCACGCACTGGTCGGGCGCAGCCTACTGGCGCAAAACCATTTCGAACTCGCCACCCGTTACCTGACAACGGCGTGGCAGACACAACCCAACGACCTGGCGCTGCGCCTGACGCTTTGGCAGGCCCGCAGCCAATCGGAGCACCCCGCCGAGCTGCGCCGCATCATTTTGGCCCACCTCCCAGACATTCATACTGGCCAGGAACTGGCCCATGTGCTCAAGCTGCTGGCAGGGTTGACCGACACCCCGACCACAGTAGGCGTGGCACGCTATGTACCTGAACAGCAGGTAATCCAGGGTTGGGCGATCGACTTGCGCAACCTTCAGGCGCCCGTGGCACTGAAGCTTCAGGCCAACGGCATACAAGCCGATACGTCTGCCAGCGCAGCGCACCCACTGCTTAGCGCCGCAGGCTTGCCTGGGAGCCATGGCGGCTTCCGGATCAGCGTGCCAAACCCAACCGCCGCAGTGCATCTGTACTTTGCCGATGGCACACCCCTGCTGGGCAGCCCGGTGTTTGCGATGCCAGCCTTTGCACCGCCCCCACCAGCAGGCGGCGGCCAGCAGCAGCCTGTGGACGTGCTTATTCCGGTGTACAACGGCCTGAGCGAGACATTGGAGTGCATAAACAGTGCACTGGATGCCCGCAAGCTCAACCGCACCCCCCACCGCCTGGTGGTGATAGACGATGCTTCCCCAGTGCCCGCACTGTCCAAAGCACTGAAAGTACTGGCAGCCAAGGGCAAGATCACTCTGGTGACCAATGCCGTGAACCTGGGCTTTATCCGCAGCATGAACCGCGCCATGGCCTTGAGCCCGAACAAGGATGTGGTGTGGCTGAATGCCGATACCCGGGTGCATGGCAACTGGCTGGACAGGTTACGCCAGGTGGCTTACAGCGATACCACCATCGCCTCAGTCACCCCCTTTACCAACAATGGCGAACTGATGAGCTTTCCGCAAAGCCGGGTCAGCCATGCCATGCCCACCGCACGAGAGCAGGCCGAACTCGATACCCTGGCGCAAAACTGCAACAGCGTGCCGGTGGAGATCGAAACCGGCTGCGGCTTCTGCCTTTACTTAAAGCGTGCGGCACTTGATGAGGCGGGGTACCTGGATGAAGCGCAGCTGGCCCGCGGCTACGGCGAAGAAACCGACTGGTGCCTGCGTGCCCGTAACCTGGGCTGGCGACACATGGGCGCGACCAATGTGTTTGTGGCGCACGAGGGGGGTATTTCGTTCGGCGCAGAAAAAACCCTGCGTGTAGCACACAACAATGCCATTTTGCGTAAACGGTACCCGGACGCCCCAGCCCGCTACAACAGGTTTTGCTTGCGCGACCCTATCAAGCCTGCACGCCAAGCCTTGCAACGCGCCCGGCTGGCCAAGCTTGCCAGCCTACCTTCTGCCACCCGCGAGGCCCAATGGCCCAAGCAAAACCAGCGGGTTTTGCACCTGCACGGTGGCTCGCATAGCGATGCTGAATTCAACCTGGCCTGGCACCATGACAGCCATCGCACCTGGGTAACGTTGCAAGCCCCACTGCTACCCCTGGCACTGCAACTGGACTTCGAACTGCCTGGCGAATTCGACGCGCTGGTCGACACCCTGCGCAGCTTGCCTCTGGAGAGGCTGGCATATGAACAACTGGCACGCTGCCCAACTGCTTTGTGCGATTTACCCGGTTTGCTGGGCGTGCCTTACCATATCATTTGCCGCGACGACCGCCTGCTGGGCCAAACCGAAGACTACGATTGGCGCCGGTTTGCCCAAGAAGCGGCCACTGTGCAATTACCCTGGCAAGCACTGCTAGGCAGCTACTCAAACAGCTACCCCACAGTTGACTGGTTAACGCTGGCGCCCAAGCAGCACCCGACAAAAGCGCCCGGAACGCCCCGTGTGCTGCTGATTGGCGACACCCTGATCAACGCGATCATTGCCCAACGCTGGCTTGCACTGGCCAGACACATAGCCCGCGAAGGCCTACCGCTGGTATTACTGGCCAAGGATGACACCCCCTGGCTCAAGGCACTTCAGGCAACCGGCAGCATCCACCGGCTGCCCGCCCCAGCGGGCTTCAGCCTTGCAGAGCGCGCCCGCGCGGCAGGTTGCGACGGCGTTTTGAGCCTGGATGATGCCCCCGGGGCAGGCTGGCTGGCCCGCCCCCTGGCCGACGAGCTCACCACCCCCCTGTACGCACCGCCAAGCCCTGTTGCTGACGAAGCCGGCGCAAACGCACTGGCCACCCTCCCCTTTTCACTGAGCCAAGCCTGATGACCCAAGACTTGCAGCAAAAGCCCCAGGCGGGCCAGCAACCCGTCGCACTCCAAGCCTTCAGTGGCGCCATTCTAGGCCTGCAAGGCGACGTGCTACAGGGTTGGGCAATAGACACTGCGCAACCAGAACAACGCCCGGTCGTAGAAATTTTTATCGACGGTGCCGGCATAGCACTGGCACGTGCCGATCAGTATGAGCCCCAAGCCCCTCAGGGCGACCAGTTTCACGGTTTTGCCGTACAGCTGCGCGAGAGCTGGCTGGCCGAGGCACAGGTTATTACCGCTCGTATCGCCAACCAACCTTTCACCTTGGATGGCACTGTCGTGCTACCCGCCAGCCCGAGCAAGCAAGCGCCTGCATTTGCCTCCCAGGTGTGGCACACGGGCGGGCTGCGCGTTGCGGGCTGGTCTTGGGACCCGCAGTCGCCAAACCGCCACGTGCAAATCACTGTGCGTGAAGGTGATCAGATAATCGGCCACGCCACCTGCAACACCCACCACCAGGCACTGGCATATCGCGCCACCAGTGACCATGGCTTCACCCTTGACCTGCCTTGGGAACTGGCTGACGGCAAAGTGCATGTGCTGGACGTCGTGAACGACCTTGAACAACCACTTGCCGGTAGCCCTATTCGCGTTTGCTGTCGACCGGAGGGTGCTGCGGGCTTGCTGCGCCAGCTTGACTCAAGCCATGACACTGCAACCTTGGCCCTGCTTACCGAAATCACCAAGGAGCAGGACCAACTCCTGGCAAAAAGCTCAGGCTGGCAGCATTACCCAAAATGGTTCGAAGCCTTTCAGCGACTTGAAGGCATGGAGCGCCCTGCCCTGCAGGGTAAAACCGGACTTTTGCTAATCAGCGAAGGCGATAAGGAACGCGAGCAAAGCAGCCTGGCCAGCCTGGGGGCAGACGTTGAGCATGTGCACCATTTAGCCACGGCCCCGCCCGATGAGCTTTTGCCGGCCCTCCGGCAACTGCTGGCGGAGGGGTGCGACCGCATCCTGCCGCTTGCTGCTGGTGATCGCCTGGCCCCATTTGCCTTACCACACCTCTGTGCGCTGTTGGATGACGGTAGCGCCTGGGCTTACGCCGACTGCGATCGCGACGGCGCTCAGGGGGAACGCAGTTCGCCGTGGTTGAAGCCTACCTGGGACATAGACCTGTTTGTGGGAGCAGACATCTTTTCACCCGGTGCCATTTTCAGCGCATACATCGTTGAACAAGCCTTGGCACTGCTGGAACTTGGCGATAAACCGCGAACAACAGGCTGGCATGACCTGATTGCAGCGATAGCGTTGGCGACGCAAAAAAACAGCGCCAGTGTGGCCCACCTGCCACGCGTGCTTTACCACCGAGCCAATGACACCCCCGCCAGCCCGGAGCAGGCAGAGCCTTCACCGCACAGGTTGCGTGCCGTGGAATGGCTATGCAAAAACCTGACACCTGGCACAACTGTGAGCCGTGTAGCGAATTATCCGGCGCTCCTCAGAGCGCACTGGCCACTGCCCCAGCAATTGCCGCGAGTGAGCCTGATCGTTCCAACACGCGACCAGTACAAATTGCTGCATGCATGCCTTGAAGGGCTGCTGACCCGTACAGACTACCCAAACCTTGAAATAATCGTTGTCGACAATCAATCCACCGATCACCAAACCCTGGATTACCTCGCCACTTTGAAAGAGCGTGGCGTGATAGTGCTCGATCATCCCTTCCCGTTTAATTATTCGACCATCAATAACCGCGCAGCAGACGCGGCCACCGGCGAAGTGATCGGGCTGATCAACAACGACATAGAAATCATTGAAAGTAGTTGGCTGAAGGAAATGGTCGCACAACTGATGCGTGCGGGCGTCGGTGCAGTAGGGGCAAAACTTTTATGGCCCAACAGCATGGTCCAACATGGCGGCGTAGTTGTAGGCGTTAACGGCTTGGCCGCACATAGCGGCAACACGCTCGCAGAGCACGACCCGGGCTACTTGGGCAACAACCAGATAACCCGCCGACAGAGTGCGATCACAGCGGCGTGCATGCTCATGCGCAAAACGGTCTACGACACAGTGGGCGGGCTAGATGAAAGCACCTTCCCGGTGGCGTTCAACGATGTCGACCTGTGCCTGAAAATTCGACAACTAGGGCTGCACCTGGTGTGGAGTGCATTTGCACGACTGATCCACGCAGAGTCCGCCAGCCGCGGCAAAGATTTGGCGCCTGAAAAGCGCGCACGCGCTCTACGCGAACAGCAAAAATTCATTGAGCGTTGGACGCTCGGCCACTACAATGACCCGTTTTATAACCCAGCGTTAGCCTTGGACTACTTGACCGGGCCTTACGGTGGATTAGCAATGCCCGTTAGCAGCTTTGCCAAACGGAAGCATACCCAGCCAGCCCTTGGAGCTTGGGAAGAAAGGAATCGGTAGATGTACGGCATGGATGGCAATGCCCACAAAACTTCACGTCAAGACACTGTGCTGGCTCTGTTGAACCACGCGTTGCGTTATGCCGTGCCTGGCGCTGCGTTATTCCAATCAGTTCCAAGATTAGCGCGGTTCTTCGGTATCGCAATAAAAAGGTTTTATTGCCTTATTAGCCACACAATAAATAAGCACTTTATTACATCCGTACACGGCATCGTCACGCACGCACGGCCGCTGGCGCGCCGCCTGCGCGCGCCCCTACAGCGCCAATGCCATTGTCAGGGGCGGCCAGCAAACCTCCACTCGTACTCAATTGCAGACCAAACGCCATGAATTCCCTCTCTGCACCCGCAGCATCAAGCACCGAAGTCAACGGCCATTTCGATTACATTCTTGACGACCGCGCTTTCGGCTGGGCGTTTGCTCCTGCTCACCCACAAAAACGGCTGACCATTGAAATCATCGCCAATGGTGAAGTCGTTGCCCAAGGCCTTGCGCAGCAGTTTCGAGAAGACTTGCAAACTGCCGGGATAGGCGATGGTTGCTATATGTTCGATTTGCAACTGTCCCACGAGTTGTTCGACGGCCAGGGGCATAGCCTGACCGCACGCGTTGCAGACACCGGCGGCATACTTGGCGGCGAACCCGTTGCCTTCGGCCCGGAGCGACGCGAGCCCAGCTACCCTCAGATCCCGCGAGTGCTCGGCCTGGGCATGCTGGCCGAGCTGATGAACCAAACCAACTACAGCCGCTTTGCTGGCAACCTGCGCAACTTCGCCCAGGCCTATCGGCTTGCCTCACGCCTGCAAGAAACCGGCGAGGTCGCTGAAGCTCAAACTGCATGGGGCACCATCAACGGCGCACTCGGCGAAAACCCGCTGGGGTACTGCAAGCTGGGTGAATGCCTGATGCTGCTGGGCAATGCCGGCGAGGCCTTGGACGCCTTCCGCGTAGCAGCGGGTTGCGACCTGCGCCTGCACTGGGCGCACCTGGGCATGGCCAACAGCCTGTTTGCCCTGGGCCAGTTCGAACAGGCCGAAGAGGCCCTGCAGGTGGCCATTGCCCTGCAACCGCAGAACACCGCGCTGGCCAAGCGCCTGAAGTACATGCAAGACCACGGCCTGCCGCAGCGTGTTGACCTGCTGCTTGGCCAACAGCAGCGCGAAGCAGCCATCGCCCTGCTCAAATCGTTCCTGCTCAAGCGCCCGGACAGCACCCAGGCATGCGCCTTGCTCGGTGATCTGCTGTGCGAGCCTAGTGACAACACCCTGCCTGGCATGACGCAACTGCATGAACTGCGCAAGGCGCAGTGCATTCTTGAAGCCCTGCTGGACGATGTCGAAACCCGGCTGGACGAGGCCATTGAGTAATGAAAAAGCTGCTGCGCCACATTCATGAACACAGCGCTGACGGGCTGGACACCAGCCTGATCGTGGGTGCTGGCACCGGCAGCCAGCTCGGCGACTGGCGCCAACTGGGTTGCCGTCAGTTGCTGCTGGCCGAGGCCCATCCACGCCTGGCCGACGAGCTGGGCCGTCGCTTGCGTCATGATCAGGGCGAACACCTGCTTGCCGTAGCCGTTACCGGCGACGAACAGCCCGTGGCAACGCTGCAAGCGCTGAACAACCTGGCCTACAGCAGCCTCAACCAGGCAGCCGACCTGTTTACCTACTACCCCAATCTGCGCCGCGATGAAGCATTGCAGGTTCCAGCGCGTAGCCTTGAGGCGATTGTGGCCGAACAGGCCCTGGACGGCCGGCAACCCCACGCATTGCTCATTGCCGCACCGGGGCAGGCGTTGCAGTTACTGCAAGCTACCCCGGCAGCCGCACTGCACACCTTCAGCTGGATGATTATCGAATGCAGCAGCGAGCCGCTGTACCAAAATGATGCCAGTGACAGCGAGATCATCGCCTGGATGGACAGCATAGGCTTCGAGCTGGTCACCGATAACCCGGACGCCATCTTCCCGCAAAGCCAGCTGCTGTTCGAACGCAACGCTACGCGCCTGGCACAGCACCGCCTGCACAGCGAAGTTGCACAGCTGCGCTCGCAGTCTTCGTCTGCCGCTCAAAACAGCCAGCAGCAGCTACAGGAGCTGGAGCAGCAACTGCAGCAACGTGACGCAGCCCTGCTCGAACTGACCGGGCTGGCCAACGAGCAAAAGCAACAGCTCGATGAGCTGGCAAGCGAGAACGCCCGGCTCTTCTCTGCGTGCGAAGCGATGCAAGCCCAACAAGGCGAACTGCACCAGGCGCTGCAAGAACAGACCGGCCAGGCTAATGCCCGGCAGGCGCAAGTTGATGCAATTGGCACTGAGCGCGACCAGCTTGTCAGCGATTGCGAAGCGCTACGGCAACAGCATGCAGCATTGACCACAGCTTACGACCAGCAAGCCAGCCAGATAGGCGACCTGCGAGCAGAGCTTGCCACACTGACTAGCCGCAACAGCGAACTGGCCCTGATCAACGAAACGCTGGAGAACCAACGGGCCGAGCTGGCGGGTACCTGCCAGATGCAGACCCAACTGGCAGACGAACGCCAGGCCCGCGCTGACGCACTCAGCGCCACGGCCAGCGAGCTTGCAAGCGAACGCGATGCCTTGGCCAAGGACAACGCCAGGCTCACCGAAACCTGCGATGCGCAAACCAGATCGGCCGGTGAATACAAAGCGCACCTGGGCAAGGTTAGCGAACAGCGTGACCAGTTGCAGAAGGCGCTGGCCGAGCATAAGGATACCTTCGAAGCCAATCAGGGTTATGTGCACACACTTGAGCGCGAAGCGGTCGACTATCAGCATCGGCAGCGCTTGCTGGAAGAAGAACTGGTCAAGAGCGAAGCCCAGCTCGAACTGATCAAAGACTTGCTTCTGCGCGAGCCAGGGCTCTGACCATGGGCTTGCCAATGTTTACAGCCATTGCCAACTGGCTGCGCCTTCGTAAAGCCCCACCTGCCAAGCAACAGCCCGCTGCCGAGCCGGTTGTTGTGGAAGATGCCGACGAAGGCCTGGATGCTCAGTTGGTCCCTTATGACGAAAACTTGCTTGAGCGCAGCCGCACGCAATGGCAATTCGGGGACTGGCAAAGCCTTGCCGAGCTGCAACGTGAAACCCTGCAGCATCATCCGGACCGTGCCAAGCTGGCGCTGCTGGCTGCCGGCGCCCACCAGCAACTGGGCAACATGACCGCCGCGCGCCACTTCACCCGCCTGGCCCAGGACTGGGGTTGCAGCAAGAAGCTGATCAGCCAAGTGCTGATTGCCGGCGTGCACAATACTCTGGGACGCGCCACGGCCATTGCTGGCCGCTCGCAACAGGCGCTGGGGCACTTCCAGAACGCCGTGAAAATTGCCGCGCCCGGCGCAGATGTAAGCCTGCTGGTACAAGCCCGCGTGCGCGAGGAACTGGGCCAGCTTGGGCTGCCAGCCCTGGAAGCCCAGCAAAAGCCAGGCACAAGCGCCATCCCCCCCGCCACCGAGAAAAGCGCCGTTCAGAAGCTGTCCGAGGATTTGCAGAAGCAGCACGCAACCTTAAGCGAACAGATCAAGCAGCAGAATGCCGAAATGATCAAAGTGCGCCAATCGCTGGAGCGCACGGTGAAGTCCGAGATGCTCAATGCTGCCCAGCAGCTGGAGGCATTTATGGGCGTTCAGAACTATCTGAATCACGGCGAACATTTGCCCGGCATGCACGGCTGGCCAATCAGCCCGGACTTTGCGCTGTACCTGGTCGAGTTGATCGACGGTAATGATTACGACCTGATCCTTGAGTTTGGCTCTGGCACCTCAACAGTGATCATTGCTAAAACCTTGAAAAGGTTGGGACGCCACAGGCAGGGAAAAGCAGCCACCTTACAAATAGCATTCGAGCATTTGGAGCAATATTACGCTCAAACGCATGCTGATTTGATCCAAGCACATGCAAATGAAAAGGTCGATCTTGTTCTAGCACCACTTGTTCCATTCAAAGCTCCAAATGGAATCACCTATTCTTACTACGACTGCAAGTGGAAGCTGGCAGAGCTTGCAGATAAAATTAAAGTTTGTGGAACCACTGTTAATTTACTGGTGATAGTCGATGGCCCTCCCGGCTCCACGGGCATACATGCGCGCTATCCTGCAGTCCCTATCGTTTTACAGTACTTCCATGACGCAACAATTGATATAGTGCTCGACGATTACAAGCGAGCTGATGAAAAAGAAGTAGCTCAAATGTGGCTTGAAGAAATAACGAAGCTTCATCCGAACGCAAAGCTAATCACAAAAAAAATGGAAAAAGATGCATGCCTAATTTCCACAAGCGTTGCGCACTAAATTAAACCATACCAATCCAAGCTAGATACCCCTGAGCACATACAGAATTATACATATGAAAATTCTGAGTAACGCAATATACGAATTCAAGATTAAAAACTACTCAAAAGCTGTAGAGCTTTTCCGAGAAGCAGGCCATTTGTATGGTGAAAATGTAGTAGCTGCACACATTGCCATGTGCCTAAAGCATATGCCAAAAGATAAACCTGCATTTGCGCACCCTACTCGATTAGATCTTGCCACTCAATTAATGCTCTCAAACACAGGAGACATTAAACTTACTAAGCCGCAGCGAGAAAACATTCTAAGTGAGTGGAAGCAATGCACATCACGCCGTTCGCAAGAAGTTAAGACCAAGAAAGTCAACCCTATTCCAGCTGATTGGCCTACCACCCTAATTTTGGCTCCGCTCCCAGACAGCTCAAATGACTTTCAATGGAACAGGAATCGGAAACCAAGCATAGGTGCCAAAAGAACTCTGGAAGCAGGGCTTAGCATCGTAGTCCCCACCTTCAATCGCAGTAAAATTCTCGACATCACGTTAGCTTGCCTTACAAACCAAGAAACGAATTATCCCTTTGAAGTAATCGTTGCCGACGACGGAAGCTCCGAGCAGATTGTTAATATTGCCCGAAAATATGAAGCTCTTCTCGACATTAAATATGTGCGCCAGAAAGATTATGGCTATCAATTATGCGCCATACGCAATCTTGGCCTAAGAACAGCTAAATTTGAGTTCCTTGCAATTCTCGACTGTGATATGGCGCCAAACCCAAAGTGGGTTGAATCCTACGTCACATTGCTGCTAGAGGATGATGACGTCGCCCTGATTGGCCCGCGAAAATATATAGATACTGAAAATCTACTGGCTGAAAATTTTGCAAAAGATAGAAACTTGATTACTGAGTTGCCTGAAGTACTTACGCAGAATAGTGTAGCAGGGAAAACTCAAAACTCGATTTCTGTGGACTGGCGACTAGAGCACTTTGAAAAAACCGATAATTTGCGCCTTTGTGACACACCATTCCGGTTTTTCAGTGGGGGTAATGTAGCTTTTTCCAGTAAATGGTTAAAAAAAGCCGGTTGGTTTGATGAAGACTTCAACCACTGGGGAGGTGAGGATAACGAATTTGGGTATCGACTCTACCGTGAAGGGTGCTTCTTCAGGGCAGTAGAAGGCGGCTTGGCTTATCATCAGGAGCCCCCAGGAAAGGAGAATGAGACCGATCGCGCTGAAGGTAAAAAAATAACGATCGAAATTGTCAAAGAGAAGGTCCCATACTTTTATCGGAAACCCCTCCCACTTCTCAACGCCAAACTATTTAACAAGCCTCTAGTATCTATCTACATCCCAGCATACAACTGTGCCGAGCACATCGTTAAATGCGTTGATAGCGCACTAAATCAAACCATCACTGACTTGGAAGTTTGCATATGTGACGATGGGTCCACTGACAGCACCCGCGAAGTTTTGGAGTATCATTATGGAAAAAATCCACGAGTAAGAGTAATTTCCAAAGCTAACGGAGGGATTGGTTCAGCGTCCAATAGTGCCGTTCGCTTAACACGTGGCTTCTACATAGGCCAGTTAGATTCGGACGATTACCTAGAACCAGATGCGGTTGAACTTTGCCTTCACGAGTTCTTCTTAAACCGCTCGCTTGCATGTGTCTACACGACTAACAGAAATGTTAATCCTGACGGCTCACTTATTGCTGACGGCTACAACTGGCCCGAGTTTTCTCGTGAAAAACTAACCACGGCCATGATCGCGCATCACTTCAGGATGTTCACTGCTCGCGCTTGGAATCTTACCGACGGTTTTGACGAAAAAATCACTAACGCCGTCGACTATGACATGTATTTAAAACTAAGTGAAGTAGGACCCTTCAAGCATATTAACAAAATCGCTTATAACAGAGTGCTCCACGGCGAAAATACTTCAATTAAGAAACTGGGCGCCCAAAAGATTAATCATTTCGCAGTCGTAAACAAATCGCTACAACGTCAATCTATCAAAGAATTTTCATACGCACCACTAAATTCGACAGATGATGCCTGCAGGCGCTACAAGATCACCAACGGCTAACGATCAGGAAAGCTAAAAAATGTTTATTACTATCAAAAAAATGATCGGACAAGTGATCTTTTCGTATGAGAGTGAGGCAGTTAGCTTCACTCACGAACTCCGTCATCCAGAACACCTACCAGCAACTGACGACGCACTATTCAGAATCGCCATCCTATCCAGACCTGCCAATGATATAAATTACTCTATAACTGGGGTGATACCGAATTCAGGCAGTGTGGATTTTTTCGAGAAGGCCTATAATTGCACGATCACGACTCCTACTCGCCCAATACCAGATAACGCCCCATCGAAAATTCTAGCTGATGACGTCTATCTATGTTTCTCCGGCGGGTTCGATTCGATAGCTGCAAAAGCAATTCTTCCCGCGTCAACGCACCTAATATCTAATGAATTTGGTGGAGCCTTCGAGCGGGAGGCACTATTCTTCAAGCAATTCCATACTCAAATTTTACAATGGGATTTACGGAGAGCAAGACCCGAAGGAAAAATGAAATTCAATGAGTCAATTGACTGGCGATTCATGCTAGCTCCTGGGCTATTATTTAAAAAAGAAAACAAACCTATCGCCTTAGCAACGGGCACAATATTAGAGGCAAGTCCTTTCTGGTACTCTGGCAATGTGAAACCCGAATTTCAGAGTTATTCTAACTTTGGATTTGGAGGCGAAGTATCAATTATCAACCCAGTTTCGTGCATCAGTGAATATGCAACAACGCTCATCGCAGCCAGAGTATTGACCCCTGATTTTTTAAGAAAAAGCTTAGACTCACTGGCCCCCGTAAAGTCTGTAAAACGCTTTCGAAAAGAAGTCTTGATAGCACTCGCCGAAGGTAAGGCGATTCCGACACCTCACCTGGATATGCCGAAGCACATTTTTGGCCGAGGCTTTAGTGATGATGTCATCGCACTTTATCTTGTATGGAAACTAGGAAGGGATTGGGTTAATCTCAATTACTGCTCAAATATTCCCGCACACTCAGAATATTTGGATATGTCTTTCTTTGAGAAAATCCATACAAACAACCTAAATTGCTTCAACTCCCAGGACAAACAAAACATCCTTAACAATCTTCAAAGATTTGAACTCTCAGAGTATGATAAAGATGATTATCTAAATATCACAAAATCGATGGAGCTTCGACAAGCATTCCTTTCAACCCCAAAGTGATCATTTATCAAAATTCAATCACACATTACAAGATGTTCAGCACTGCCCAAGCGGCAGATGCTGAACACACAATTACTTCGCCGCACCAGATACATAGCTCCAAACCTTGATTGACTGAATCCTCATACGCTGCGGCAAACTATCTAAATCTATCGGACCTACCCATCGGGAACCTCCACCCAAATTGATTTTTAATTGCATTGGCTGTTTTAAGGGCGCACGCCCCCCAGCAACCCCTAGCTCCGCCGGGGCAACCAAAATCAAATTATCATCGTAAAATATCTTTATGTGATCAGGGGTCCACTCAGCCGTATATTTATGAAATCCACCGCCCACATTCAGATGTGAACTTCTACGCTGTAAATCCTTAACTGAACTCCCAGCGTGAACTGTAGCAAACCGCACTCCAACACTCTTATCACCCTTAGCCTCCATAATATCAATTTCGCCATATTGATTTTTGTTTTCACCCTGCAGCCAAATGGCGGGTTGCAGACCTTCACTATCGGGGATATCCGCAACCACCTCAAATTTTCCGTAAGTAAAATAGTCAGCGCTAGCGATACTCACAGAACTTACATCTCTGAACTTTATTTTTTGTAAAGCTCCGAATTTTTGCTGACCATACTTCGGGTTTGATATCCGCTCGCGCCTTGCCTCAAGTATGAGCTCTCCATTTTGATATATGATATTTTTATCATCGTCGGTGTAGAAAACCTTAGTATTGGCAGTTACACCTGTGGTTCGCGACCAAACCATTTTATCTAGCCGATCACCCAGTGAGAAATCAACGTTTATCAGCGGCTCGCTAGAGAACCCACCCGCTGCTGCCGACATGGATACCATACATACCGATAGTGATAGTGATACTGTCTTTATAGTCAAACCCAAATTCCTCAGCTATTTTCCATCGTAAATTTCGTTTCTGACCAATTAATCAATTTATCGCTCTGAAAAATTCAGCTTTATGCCAAAGATAGCATGCCACCAAGCAGCACAGATATATGCTGAAGACCTCAGTGTCAATGCTTCTCAATTTATCCCCGGCGTAGGAGATGATTCACCACCACTGCTGGGAACCGTAGCTTGATTACGAAGCAGATCTCCCCCGTTCAGGATCTCAGATCAATAGAACGTAAAAACGTGAAAAATTTTGGAGCTTGGCGGTACAAAAATCCGCGATTATGCGGCATCATACATGTCATATCGGTCACATGCCGCTTGATGTTAGCTCACACTTTAAGGTTTCAACACATGAAAATTGCTATAGCTGGTACCGGGTACGTTGGACTGTCAAATTCGGTGCTATTGGCGCAGCACCATGAGGTTCTAGCTCTTGACATCATACCGGAAAAAGTCGAAGCCATTAATAATCGAGAGTCGTTTCTCACTGACCCTGAGCTTGAATATTTCTTGACACACAAGAATCTCAATCTAAGAGCAACCCTTGACAAGAATGATGCATATAAAAATGCACAGTTCGTAATCATCGCAACGCCCACGGACTATGATCCCAAGACCAGCTACTTTAATACAACATCGGTTGAGTCCGTAATTAAAGATGTCTTAAACGTAAATCCCGAAGCAACGATGATAATAAAGTCTACGGTTCCGGTAGGCTTTACCAAACGCATGCGCCGCGAACACTCTTGCGATAATATTATTTTTTCACCAGAGTTTCTCCGCGAAGGCCGTGCACTTTATGACAATCTTAATCCCTCACGCATCGTCATAGGAGAGCGCTCTCAACGAGCCGAGCTATTTGCTGAGCTGATGTTGCAGGGCGCGGAAAAAAAGGACGTTACAGTTCTCTTAACTGATTCAACCGAAGCAGAGGCTATAAAGCTATTTTCCAATACCTATTTGGCCATGCGCGTCGCATACTTCAACGAACTTGACAGCTATGCAGAAACACATGACCTCAATACGCGCCAAATTATCGAAGGAGTCGGAGCTGACCCCCGCATTGGAAATCATTACAACAATCCCTCCTTTGGATACGGCGGCTATTGCCTGCCAAAAGACACAAAACAACTTCTGGCTAATTATAGCGATGTCCCTCAAACACTAATCCAAGCCATCGTTGATTCCAACAGAACGCGCAAAGACTTTATCTCTGACTCCATTCTAAAACGCCAACCGCGACGAGTCGGAATTTATCGCCTTACCATGAAGGCGGGCTCTGACAATTTCAGAACATCTTCAATACAGGGTGTAATGAAACGTATCAAAGCTAAGGGAGTAGAAGTTTTTGTATATGAGCCTGCACTTGAAGAAGACAACTTCTTTAATTCAAAAATCATCAAGAATCTTGATGAATTCAAACAGATTTGCGACATTGTAATATCAAACCGGCTTACAGAAGAGATTCTGGACATACGTGAAAAGGTTTATACTCGAGACCTTTTCGGCAAGGATTAAATTAATTACGAGCCAAAAATAAAGTACGCAAGCACTTCGCGCTAGCAATGCTCTACTGGCTTACGACATTAACTGAAATGGGGGCAACCATGAAACATTTTTCCGTAGCATAACCATTTATGGATAGAGCATGGAAAAAGCAATCTTGTTTTTAGGGCGCACTGAACCGTCATTGTTTAGCGCCCTTTAACTCGATAAACCTCTGAACCGGAACACCCCTTCAGCTCAACATAAATTCCTGATTAAGGGAAACAACCAAGAAACACAAAAATAACTGAGAAGGCCCGTCACACTGATTCTTACTAACAACTAACATTACGACTTCACAAATCCACACACAGGACTAAACATGCCAACCAACCCCGCATCTAGCGCCCCTATCCTTGTAACCGGAGGGGCTGGCTTTATTGGATCACATTTGGTCGACGCCCTACTTGCAGAGGGTTACGTAGTACGCGTAATTGATAACTTCACTACCGGCAAGCGTGACAATCTGCCTTTGAGTAATCCTTGCTTGCAACTAATAGAGGGCGATATAGCCGATGCCTCATTAGTACTCCAGGCTGTTTCCGGATGCCAAGCCGTTGTGCATTTAGCAGCGGTAGCTTCAGTACAGGCTTCAGTCGACGATCCTGTTAAAACTCACCAGTCAAACTTTATCGGCACATTGAATATTTGCGAGGCAATGCGACTGGCAAAAGTAAAGCGTGTACTGTTCGCTTCTAGCGCCGCTATTTATGGTAACAACGGCGAAGGAACAGCAATCTCAGAAGATACACCCAAATCACCCTTAACGCCTTACGCCTCGGACAAGCTAGCTAGCGAGCAGTATCTTAATTTTTACCATGGCCAACACGGACTATCCCCTGTCATATATCGCTTCTTCAATATCTACGGGCCCCGTCAAGACCCCTCTTCTCCATACTCAGGGGTGATCAGCATTTTTTCCGAGCGCTTGCAAAACAACCAACCTATAACCGTGTTTGGTGATGGTGAACAAACAAGGGATTTCGTGTTTGTTCACGACTTAATCAAATTGCTGCAACAAGGACTTTTGCTGCCGAGCGAATCGGTAGAAACTGTCAACGTGGGCTTGAGCCATGCCACATCACTCAACCAAATACTGATTGCTTTCTCACAAGCTCTTGGCAAGCTTCCCGAAGTTACTTATCACCCTGCCCGACACGGTGACATCCGGCACTCCATGGCCAATAATCAGCGACTTTTAAACTTGTTCGACTTGCCTGAACCGACTCCCATAAACACTGGCATTGCGCAGTTAGTTGAGCGTGACCCCAAGAGTTTTTAAGCAGTTCTGGCACGAATGGCAGAGAGGTCACTTGCAGGAGTAGTATAATTAAACCACCGATTATCTACTTTCCGCGCTGCCCCCATAGTTGCATTTAGTAATGCAAGCAGTGAGTTAACTTTAGCTACTTGCATTTCCCATACACTCTGAAGGCGGACCCATTTAACGTGTGAGCAGCAGTCAGATTTTTTACCTGAGCGGCTACATCAACCATCCACCTCTCGTGCGTTAGGCACCTGAGCAGCTACTGACACCAAGTGCTGGACGGCTCGTCAAGCGTTTGATTCAGCCAGCCGACCAAGGCATTTTCCGCACGCAGTCCAACTACTCTATTAGCAAGGACCGGACGGTGTGAATGTAATCCGCACATCAGGGGGCTCAAAAGGGCGACTTTTTTCCGTCCCTTCGGGCGATAATCAGCTTGGTGGCTGAAGGACCAGCAACGATGTGATCATAGCCAATCGGCTTACCGATGAAATCAACGATATACTCGACAAAATTTGTACCCGCGACCTGTGCAGCAAGGACTGAGCGCGGCCATGACATGGCTACAGTTTTCTATGGAGATCTCGATGCAAACCCTACTCTCCGGCCTGAGTGAACAGGCCAGCCGCGCATATGTTGGCGCTTCGTTAGACGACACATTTTCGTTTCAGTGGAAACCGGCTGCGCAGTTGATTGCTGATTCCGATCTAACCAACGGAACGGTTTCTCGCCACGCCGTGTGGTTCTACCGTGCGCCTTGGCACTGGCTGGCTGATGGCACTACTGTCGATGTCATGGCAGCGCTGCAACAATGGCAAACAGAACAACGCGCAGTGCTGCAACTGCGACGAACGCTTCGCCAGCGCTTGACGCTTGTGAACATCGACAGGGTAACGCCGCAGGCGCTGTTCGAGCGCCTGGGCCTGGCTTACAACGACCAGCCAGTGCAATTGTTTGCCGACCCGTTGGCAGCCACACTGGCCGGCGTCTTCGAGCAGATGGCACCCGAAATTTGGACCTTGTACGAAGCGTTGGAAGCGGCAGCATGGCTGCCAAACGGTGAACCGGAGTTCCGCTCCAATCGCCCACTGCCAACCACAACCGGCTTGATCGAACTGCTGGACCTGATCCACGCCGGCCGACAACTGCCCAACGCTCAACTGCAGTTGCATGAGCGGGAAAGGGCCATCACTAGCCTGCGTCGTGAAACCGAGCAATCGCGCAACGCCCAGCAAAGCCGCCACGATGAGCGCGAGCAGGTGCTGTCGCAGTTGCATCGCGCACAGCAAGCGCTGGCGGATCGTGAAGCAGAAAGCCAGCTTCTCAAGGACCAGCACAGCAGCCTGCAGCAACAGCTGGCCCAAGCGCAGACGGACAAGCAGCAGGCTATCCAGGCCTTGAGCGCTGCCAGTGTGGGTTCCAAGCCATTGGCAGAGGAAAACCAGCTGCTGCTGGCTCAACTGCATGACGTGCAGGCCGAGCTGGAAAAGCGCCATCAGGCCGGCCTGGCACTCGAACAACAAGTCGCAGCCCTGAAGCTGGAAGCCGCGCAGGCTCGCGCAACGCAACAAAAAGCCCAACAAGCGCATGCCGACAGTAGCGTTGCACAACGCTACAAGGAAGAAAGCGAGCTTCTGTTGGCCCAGTTGCACGAAGTACAAGAAGAGCTGGAAAAGCGCCACCTGGAAACCCAGGGCTTCAACGACAGGTACGCCAAGTTGAAGAAAGAGCTGGACCAGACCCTTGCCGCGCAGCAGCAGTCCAGCGCGGACCTGGCTGGTGCTACAGCCAATGCCCAGGCGCTGGGTGAAGAGAACGAGCTGTTGCTCTCGCAACTGCACCTGGTGCAGGAAGAGCTGGAAAACTATTACCTGGCCAATCGCGAAATTCTTGCGGCCATGGACCAGTCCAACCACACGCTGCACCGTGCCCGTAAGGTGATGAGCCGGGTGGCTGCCAATGTCTAAGCCTCAGGTGGCAAGCCCGTTCAACAGTGTGGTCGACCCCCAGTGGTATGTAGCGACTTATCCGGATGTAGCGGCAGCAGGTGCAGACCCGCAACAGCACTATGAACAACATGGTGCCGCTGAGGGCCGCTTGCCCCGGTATTTACAAGCCTATCGCCTGGAGTCGGCCCTGTGGGGCGGCTTCAGTGGGCTGGCGTTGCCCGAGCTCAGTGTCCTGCAGGCACACACCGAAGACCGTGAAGAGCACGCGTACGCTTCCTGGGCCCTGGCCCGCTGGCATGCCAGTGCCTCGCAATGGTCGAGCGCACTGCCGTACATCGACGCCTTCGCACAGCCACTGCCACCCTACATCGGCCCCCTTGGCCCAATATTGCTAAGGGCCGAGGTGCTGCTGCGCAATGGCCAGCAGTCGCTTGCGCAAGCCTGCATCGCCGAGGCCATCGCGGCAAAAGGCCTGCAAGCCGACTTGTGCCTGGCAGCCGCCAATGTGTCGCTGGCTACCAAGGGCACCCAACACCAGCCGCCAGCGGCTATGCGCCTGTTCTGGCTTAACCGTGCGCTTGCCGCTGCCGACCTGGCACCGGTTGCCCTGCGCGACCCCGCAGCTGCGCTCACCCTGGATAACCTTCAGGCCGCGTCTGCCGCGAAGGTTCCGCCCCAGGCCCAGCCAAAAATCAGCGTGATCATGCCGGCGTTCAACGCCGAGGCGTTCATTGAAACGGCCCTGCGCAGCCTGCTGGCTCAAAGCTGGAGCAACCTGGAAATCCTGGTTGTCGATGACTGCAGCAGCGATGCCACGGTCGAGCGTGTTTCTGAGCTGGCCCGCGAAGACGCGCGCATCGTGCTGCTACAGCAACCGGTAAACCGCGGTGCTTACGCGGCGCGCAATACAGCGTTGAAACACGCGACCGGCACGTTCGTTGTCAACCATGACAGCGACGACTGGTCCCACCCTCAGCGCCTGGAGCTCATGGCTACTCCGTTGCTGCAGAACCCGGGGCTGGTCGGTACCCTGGCTGAGTGGGTCAGGGCCGATACCGAGCTGCACTTCCAATGCTGGCGCATGGAAAACAGCCTGATCGAACCGAGCGTTTCCACCATCATGATGCGCTGCGATGCCGTGCGCGAACTTGGCGGCTGGGATGAGGTGCGTGTCGCGGCCGACCATGAGCTGCGTCAGCGCCTGCAACGCCGCCATGGCGACGAGGCACTGCTTTACCTGCTGCCAGGGATGCCGCTGGTCATTGCCCGTCACCTGCCACAGTCGCTGACCATGGCTTCCGGCACGCACTTGCGCTCAACGTTCTATGGCCTGCGCCAGTTATACAGCGCACTTGCCGAGGCCTGGCACGGCATGGCGAACGACGCAGCCGGGCTACGCTTGACGCCAGATAGCGGCACCCGCGCGTTCCCGGCACCGGCCCCGATGCTGCGTAACGCCCAGGCCGAGGCCAGCTACGATTGGCTGGTTATCAGCGACCTCAGCGAAACAGCGCGCACCGCCAAGCCCCTGCGGCTGGTGCTGGCGCGCTTGCAGGATCAGGGCGAGCGTATCGGCCTGCTGCATTGGCCAGATTATCAGCGGCCAAGCCCGATTGACCCGGCCCTGCTGCGCCAGGCCGTCGAGGGTGAAGTCGAAATGGTGCTGGCTGAGCAGGCACTGGTGGCCCGCCGAGTACTGGTCGTGGGTCGGCACCTGCTTGCTAATCCATTGGATCAAGTACCAGCAGTCAAAGGGCTGCAAAGCTGCCAGGTTATCGATTCGGTCCGCGAGGCCAAGTCGCTGGTAATCGGCGTAACACCAGTTTCACCTCAGTTGGCCGGCCCGCTCGCTGCCGAGGTGGCTCCGGCACTTGTTACGCCGCCAGTACCGCAGGTTGCCAACTCTGAGCAGCCCGCAGTAGAGGCCGCACCGGAGCCCGCCGAACCTGTTTTACCGGCCTTGTTCGACGAGGCCTGGTACCTGGAACGCAACCCAGACTTGCAAGGCGCCAGCCTCGACGCCTGGCAGCATTACCTTGCCCACGGTCATGCTGAGGGCCGCGAACCTGGCCCAGACTTCAATACGGCGTGGTACCTGGAGCAATGTGTCGAAGCCCGCGAAAGTGGCATGCCGGCACTGCTGCATTATCATCAGTCGGGTCGTCATACCGGTTACGATGTTGGCAACCCAACATTCGCTGGCAACCTGCAGCACCGCCCAGGCAGGCCCACCGTGCTGCTTTGCGCCCATGCAGCTAACGTACAGCTGTTTGGCGCGGAGCGCAGCTTGCTGGATATGCTGGATGCGTGCGCTGCGCTAGACCTGAACGTGCTGGTCAGTGTGCCGAGCGTGGCCAACCTGGCTTACATCGACGCGTTGCGAGCGCGCGCTATGCAGGTGGCTTGCATCCCAACCCAGCTGTGGCGCGCGGACATTGCGCCGTGCCGGGTAGCCGTTGAGCGTTTCTGTGCCTTGATTCGCACCCACTCGGTGGACTTGGTGCACAGCAATACCCTGATGCTGCGCGAGCCGCTGATCGCCGCACGCCTTGCCCAAGTCCCCGCCGTGCTCCATGCGCATGAGTCCCCCGCGCATGATGCCGACCTGTGTGCAGCCATCGGCTTGCCAGCGGATCAGATCATTGCCGAGGCATTGAGCCGAGCCGACCAGGTACTGGCCAACTCCGCCTTCACGGCGCAGCACATCGCCAAACCGGGCGCTACCCATGTGGTTGGCAACATCATCGACCTCAAGGCATTCGACCTGCCCAACGCGCCGCACAACAAACGCATCACTGCGGCACTTATCAGCAGCAATTTACCCAAGAAAGGCATCGCCGACTTGTTGCAACTAGCGTGTGACACAGCTGCCGACACCCCCAACTTGCAATTGTTGCTGATTGGCCCGGACACGCCGGGTGTTGCTGCTTTGCGCACCTTGGAAGCCCGCGGCAAACTGCCACGCAATTTGCGCATCATGCCTTACGCCGCAAGCCCGCAGGCTGCCATCGCCCAAGCCAACATTGTGCTGAACCTGTCCCACTGCCAGGAAACCTTCGGCCGCACTGTGCTGGAAGGGATGGCTGCCAGCCGGCCGGTGCTCGCTTATCGCTGGGGGGCTTTGCCAGAGCTGATTGATGAAGGCGTTACGGGGTACACCTTTGAGCATGGCGACACCAAAGCCATGGCCAAAAGATTGCGCCAGTTCTGCCTAAATCCTAAAAAGATCCGCACGCTGGGTGCTGCGAGCCGCAAGCGTGCCAAACAGTACAGCCTCAAGCTGCTAAGTCAGCAATTGAAGAGCGCTTATGAGTCGGCACTGGGAACTTCACTGCTGCAGTCAGGCGATTGAAATGAGGTGAACGGCACGGCAGGCACTGCTTGAGTCTTAAGCAGTGCCTGCCGCTCTGTTCGGCCTGCATCGCCTCAGAGCAGTGGCCTTGTGTCGCGATGGGCTGCAAGGCAACTCCGGCAATTTGTGCATATGCGCTAACGCCTAGGGGCTGCTGCGCATCCCATCGCAACACACGGCCGCGCCCGCGTGGGGCCTGCGCCAGCTACAAGCTTACTGGAAGATTTCAGACTTGATCTTATCCACAAAGTAGATAGAGCCATGCTTGCTCAGGTGACCAAAATCCACCACTGGCAGGTCTATCAAGTCGCTGCCAAGGCGGCTTAAACACCCCTCCCCTTTGCAGAGTATATCCAGGGCCGAGATATAGGACGCACCAATAGACGGTACGCGCTGCTTGAAGAAGCCGTCCCAGTCCGCCACTTGCGGGTTCAACCCGTACGCCATGTATTGCGGCGGAACTTTATTGTGTTCAGCCCAATAGTCCAGCACCACCGAACTTAAATTGCCATTCCAATGCGGCACTGGGCCAATCACAACGACTTTGCTCTCGGGCGACGCGGCGTTTATCTTGCTCACTGTTTCTTGCAGCATGGCCAACGCTTGGTGCTGTTCATGAGGGGCATTACTGCCGAACACCAGCCAGGTCAGCACCACCACGTCGGGCTTATAGTGCGCCACGGCTTCAAGCCGGTCGTTGTTGGCTTGTGCAACTGGCTTGCCTTCATCGGTCTTGCCGGGGATGGCAAAGAACGGTGGGCCATTACCGTCGGTCATTTGTGAAATACCGTATTCGGTGTGCCCGTTATCGCGGGCACTCAGTACCCCTTGGTACAGCGCCGCCGCATAGGAGTCGCCCCAGATAAACAACATTTTGCGGCGGGGTTCGATGCAGTGGGCGTAACTGAGTTCTTTGGACACCGAGTGGCAAACGCCGTAACGGATGTTCTGTTTGAAATCATAGTATTCGTAGACGTTAGTAATGGCCGACAGGGCCTGGATTTCCCCCTCTACCCGGTAGGCAGCGCCGTTGCTTTTTACAACAGTGAACCCGGCAGCCAGCACCAGGCAGAACGCAGCGATGGCGGCTGGGCTGCGTGCTTTGCCAAGCCTGGTGCGGAATGTGCCGGGCGATGCAGCGCGTTGGCCGGCGATATTTTCGACGGTGAGGTAAGACACCAGGCCCAGCACGAACGATAGCAACACACCGCCAATAATCGCCTGCGGCTGCTCGGCCAGGCCGCTTTTGAAGAGGTAAACGCAAATGGGCCAATGCCACAGGTACGTGGAATAGGAGGTTTTACCCATCCAAACCACCAGCCAGTGCCTGGCCAGGCGCGAGCCCGTATAACCGGCGGCGATCACCAGGCAGGTGCCGATGACCGGCAACAACGCCCACTGCCCGGGCCACGCGGTGGTGCTGTCGAGGACGAACAACGAAGCTACGATCAATAGCAGCCCGGCAAGCGCGACAGGCGCTTTTTTGCTGTCGCCAAGGTTGACGGGGTACAAGTAGACCACGCCACCAATCAACATCTCCCACGCCCGTGAAGGCAGCATGTAGTAGGCGAAACTTTCCAGGTGGTAAGAGGCCCAAGTGGCGAAGGCGAACGACAGTATGGTCAGGCCAACTATTACTAATCGGCCAGCGCTGGCCCCCAGCACCCTGAGCACGGCCATGATGATCAGCGGGTAAACAAGGTAAAACTGCCATTCGGCCGAGAGTGACCAGGTGTGCAGCAACCATTTCAAATGCGAAGCTGAATCGAAATAGCCCGACTCGCTGTAGAACATCAAGTTGGAGGTAAACGAAAGTGCGCCAGCTACATGCTGCCCAAGTTGTTTGTATTCGATGGGGAGCAGGTGGAAGTAACCCCATGCCAACATGGCAGCGCAAAGGGCGACCAAGGCGGGAATCAACCGTTTGGCTCGGCTGGTGTAAAAACCCGTCAGCGTAAAGGTGCCGGCCTGCACTTTGGGGAAAATGGCACCGGTCATCAAGTAGCCCGAGATGACAAAAAACACATCAACGCCAGCAAACCCTGCCGGAAGCATTGAAGGGTTGAAATGGAACAGCACCACAGCAACGACTGCTAACGCCCGCAGTCCATTCACGTCATCCCTGAATCGCATACGCACCTTTTGGGTAAAATCTTGGCTGAGCCTTATTTGAATTAGCGCGACTTTAGCAGATCACTGGTGGCTAATGGGTATCAGTTTGTGAGCGTGGTGGACGCCGGGTGCCTGTTTCGAGTTTAGGAGGAGGCGTACATCGAGCGCCGCCCACCCATTGGCCGTGCAGCACGCCCCGTCGGTCAGCGTTTGCGATGATGCACATCGCTTCGCAAGCGTGCTCGCCCGCGTAACGCGGTATGCTGTAGAAGAAGCGTCTCCACAGGAACCCGCACCCGCTATGACGGAACAGCCATCGCAGGCAGCCGACTCGGCCGCCGCAGTACACACCGCACATGAAGACCCGCTCACCACTCCTGCCGTGCCCGCCGAGCAAAATGCCGCTGGCTCGCCAGCGCAATTTTCGGATGCAGTGCCAGCCCCCTTGCTGCCGCTTGCAGCAAAAGCGTTGCCTGGCGCTGATGGCGCCTGGGAATGGCAAGACTACCCTCAGGTTCGCGCACGCATTGCTCAGGCAAAGGCCGAGCACCGCGCGGCAAACCCGGTTGCGCTCATACCCGTGCTGGACTTCGACCCGGCCGAGTTGGCCGATCATGCCGCGCAGTTGCAGTTCCAGCCCCCTGGGGCGCTGCCACTGGTGTCCATCCTGATTCCGGTATTCAACAACGCCAAACTCACGCTCGAATGCCTGGCGTCCATCCAGCAGCACCTGCCTGCCGGCCTGGATGTCGAGATCATCGTCGCCGACGACGCCTCTACCGACCAAACCCAGGCGCTGCTAGGCCAGGTGGCCAACATTCGCTACCTGCGCAACTCGCACAATCTGGGTTTTTTACGCAACTGCAACCAGGCCATGAGCCAGGTCACCGGTGCGTTCACCGTGTACCTCAACAACGACGTGCAGGTGACGGCGGGCTGGCTCGAAGCATTGCTGGCCACCTTCGCCGACTTCGACAAGGTAGGCGCCGTAGGGCCTAAGTTCGTCTACCCCAGCGGCCACCTGCAAGAAGCCGGTGCGGCGCTGGCACCAGATGGTTTGTCGACCATGGTAGGTTTTGCCGAAAACCCTGGCGAGCCGCGCTTCAACTATACACGCCGGGTGGATTACGTATCCGGCGCATGCCTGCTCGCCCCTACCGCATTGCTCAAGCGCATCGGCGGTTTCTCGGAAGCGTTTCTGCCCTGCTATTGCGAAGACAGCGACCTGTGCCTGAGCATTCGTGCCGAAGGCTACGAGGTCTATTACAACCCGCATGCCACCATCATTCATCATCTGTCGAAAACCACCGCAGCTGCCGGTGACGACTTCAAGATGGCCAGCATCGCCAACAATGTCAGTGTGCTGAACCGCAAGTGGGGCTCGACCATCGAGCAACATTTCGACCCGCGGCTCATCTGCTTCTACTTGCCGCAATTCCACCCGGTGCCGGAAAATGACGTGTGGTGGGGCAAGGGCTTCACCGAATGGGCAAATGTCAGCAAGGCACAACCCAATTTCGTCGGGCATTACCAGCCACGCATCCCCGCCGACCTCGGTTACTACGACCTGCGCCTGCTCGAAGTCATGCAAGCCCAGGCAGACCTGGCCCAGCGCTATGGTATTCATGGCTTCTGCTTCTACTACTACTGGTTCGACGGCAAGCGCTTGCTGGAGCGCCCGGTCGAGCAACTGCTGCAGAGCGACAAGCCAGACATCCCGTTCTGCCTGTGCTGGGCAAACGAGAACTGGACACGCCGCTGGGACGGCCTCGAGCAGGAGGTCTTGATTGCCCAGGCACACAGCGACGAAGACGATCTTGCCGTGATCAACGACCTGATCCGGTTCTTCAAGGATGGCCGCTATATCAAAGTCGGCGACCGCCCGTTACTGTTGATCTATCGGCCGACGCTGTTCCCCGACTTCGCCAAAACGGCAGCACGCTGGCGGGAAGCTTGCCGCGATCAAGGCGTGGGCGAAATCTACATCGCTATGGTCGAGTCGTTCGGGCTGGCCACCGCAAACTTCCACCCGTCTCAGTTCGGATGTGACGCGGCGGTCGAGTTCCCCCCAGGCGGCTTGGTGCAGCCCAAGCCACCCAGCGGCGAAATGCTCAACCCTGACTTCACAGGCCACTCAGCAGACTACCGGGACATCGCGGTAAGCTTCGCCTCGCGCCCCGGCCCTGCCTATACACGCTTCAAAGGCGTAATGCCCGGGTGGGACAACACCGCCCGGCGCCAGCATGCGGGCGGGTGTTTCGAGCACTCCACGCCAGGCGCCTTCCAGGCCTGGCTTGAGGAGTCGATTACCGATACCCGCCAGCAACACTTCGGCGACGAACGCCTGGTTTTCATCAATGCATGGAACGAATGGGCCGAAGGTGCATACCTTGAGCCTGACCGGCGCTTTGGCCACACCTACCTCGAAGCCGTAAGCAACGCACTAGACGCCTCGCGTCTGCTGAAGAAAAACTGACTGGCTGGACCCTGATGACCCACATCATTAAAAACAGCAATGACGTATGCCTGGCCGGCCACCCGTTTGCGCCCATCGGTATGGGCGAACATGTACGTGCCACGTTCCGTTCATTGAGAGCGGTGTATACACCGCCCGTTATCCACGATATCTATAAAATCGTCCCCGCCACTGAGGCCGACAGCGCTGAATTTGGCCAGGCACTGACCGAGCAGCCCGCCGCGATCAACATTTTCCACATCAACGGCAACGAAGTGGAACATGCCCTGGAGCATATCAACCAGACGCGCCCCTGGACGGGTTACAACATCATTTATCCGTTGTGGGAGCTGCCGCGCTACCCAGACGGATGGGCCGAACAACTCGACCGTTTCGACGAAATCTGGGCAGCTTCGCAGTTTGTCATGGACGGCCTTCAGGCGGCGTGCAAAAAGCCCGTGGTGCATATGCCACTGGCCACGGAGGTCCACCTCGACAATTTCTTTGGCCGCCGCTACTTCGGCCTGCCAGAAGCCGATTATGTGTTCCTGTTCTTTTATGACCTGCGCTCCTATTCGGCGCGGAAAAACCCCCAGGGCGTCTTCGAGGCGTTCAAGCAAATGCTGGCCAAGCGGCCGTACGCCAACACGCACCTGGTGATCAAGGTAAACGGGGTAGACATGAACCCGCAGGCGTTTACCGACTTGCAGGCTGAAGTGAAGGCATTGCACGGCCGGGTCACCTTGATTGAACGGACCATGAGCAGTACCGAAGTGAAAAACCTGCTGCGCTGCAGTGACTGCTTTGTGTCACTGCATCGCTCCGAGGGCTACGGTTTCGGTATTGCCGAAGCGATGGCGCTGGGCAAACCGGTTATCGCCACAGCCTATTCCGGCAACATGGACTTCATGGCCGCGCACTGCAGCTTGCCAGTCGATTACCGCTTGGTGGCGGTGCAGGAAGGTGAGTACCCCCATTACGAAGCACAGCACTGGGCGGACCCATACTGCGAGCAGGCAGTGGCCTACATGGTGCAGTTGGTGGATGACCCCGCGATGGGGCGCGCCTTGGGGCAGAAAGCGCGCCTGCATATGCAAAGCTTCTTCAGCTACCGCTATACAGGCTTGCGCTACCGCGCCCGCCTGGCAGAAATACGCCAGATGTTGTCCGAGTCCTGAGGACTGAAACCAGTCAGAAGGCCGGTGGGGCCGCTTAGCGGTCCCAAATTGCTTAACTGACCGGCATCAAGATTTACCCGCGAACACCGGCCGCCTGCTTCGCGGGGGAACCGCTGCCACACCGGCCCGCTCAATCAATCAGTTAGAGGGGGTTCCAATAACGCCTGGCCACGCCAGTAGTCGAGAATGTCACGCACCGTCTGCGCCAGCGGCGTAGTAGGTACCCAGCCCACGGCTTCTTTGATTCGGGCATTGGCCCCTGCTGCCAGCGGAATGTCCGAAGGGCGCAAGCGGTCGGGGTCGGTCTGGACGGTGATCGGTACCGTAGCTTCGGCCAACAGCGCCTGCAACACGCTGCGGATCTGCCGGCTTGCGCCAGAAGCAATGTTGTACGTCCGGTGCTGAAGCTGGTCCCTGTCTGCGTCAAGCAGCATTGCGTAGGCTTCGCACACATCATGCACATTCAAGAAGTCACGGCTTGCATCGAGGTTGCCAACCTTGAGCACAGGCGGCTGTAAACCGGCCTCTATCCACGCGATCTGCCTGGCGAACGAGGCCGTGACAAAGTCTGCGCTCTGCCCTGGGCCAATATGGTTGAACGGGCGCACTACCACCCCTGGCATACCTTGGCGCAGGTACTGCATCACAGCATGCTCAGCCGCCAGCTTGCTGGCAGCATAGGGGTTCATCGGGACGCAGGTCGCGTTTTCATCCAGCAGCTGGCCACTTTTGAAGCTCTCGCCGTACACCTCGGACGAGCTGACAAACAGGGTGAAGCACTCCGGCGCGTGCGCTTTCAGCCCCTCCATCAGGTTCAGGGTACCGATGACGTTGGTGTGCCAGGTCAGCAGAGGTTCCTTGAAGCTGACGGCAACATTCGATACCGCTGCCAGGTGAACCAAGTGCGTGGGCTTGACCCGCTGGATAACCGCCTCGACCTGAGCCCGATCACAGATGTCCATCACCTGGTAGTCGCATTCGGCTGGCGCAGAGGTTGATGCCACCGTGCCGACGACTTCATGGTTGCTATTCAGCAACCGGCGCTGCAGCACCTTGCCGACAAAGCCATTGGCCCCGGTCAAAAGAATTCTGGCCATCTAGAAACTCCAAATCGCGGGCACCTGCCCAAGCCAGGCTTGACGGGCAGGCGCACTTGCGGGAACCGCCGTCAGAAACTCACGCCATTGGCGTTACGGCGCAGGTCGGCCTCTACCATCATGCGGCAGAGGTCTTCCAGAGAGGTACGGGGCTCCCAGCCCAGCACGGTCTTGGCCTTTTCCGGGTTGCCAAGGAGCAGGTCAACTTCGGTGGGGCGGTAGAACTTGGGGTTTACCGCGGCCAGGGTACGGCCTGTGGCAGCGTCGATTCCCGTTTCGTTTTCCGCTTTGCCCTGCCAGATAATATCGATATCCACTGCCTTGCAAGCCAGGGTCACAAAATCGCGTACCGACTCGGTGCGGTTGGTGGCCAGCACAAAGGTATCGGGCTGGTCAGCCTGCAGCATGCGCCACATGCCTTCGACGTATTCCTTGGCGTAACCCCAGTCACGCTTGGCGTCAAGGTTGCCCAGCTCCATTCGGTCGAGCTTGCCTAGCTTGATCTTGGCTACGCTGTCGGTGATTTTGCGGGTGACGAACTCACGGCCGCGCAAGGGTGACTCGTGGTTGAACAAAATGCCGCTCGCGCCAAAAATGTCATACGACTCGCGGTAATTGATGGTCATCCAATGCGCATAAAGCTTGGCGACACCATAGGGACTGCGCGGGTAGAACGGCGTACTTTCGACCTGGGGGGTTTGCTGCACCTTACCGAACATCTCAGAGGTCGAGGCCTGATAGAAGCGCGCCTTTGGATTAACGATGCGAATGGCCTCCAACAGGTTGACTGCTCCGAGGCCGGTGATTTCAGCCGTGGTCACCGGCTGGTCGAACGATACGCCGACAAAACTCTGCGCAGCGAGGTTGTAAACCTCAGTTGCCTGTGTGGTCTGGAGCAAGCGAATACTCGCCGACAGGTCGGTCAGGTCGTACTCCACAAGGTGAAGATTGGGGTGCTGCTCGACGCCCAGCTCCGCCAGGCGCCAGAAGTTGACCGAACTGGTACGGCGGTAGGTGCCGTAGACGGTGTAGCCCTTGGCAAGCAGCAGCTCGGCCAGGTACGCCCCATCCTGGCCTGTGATGCCGGTGACGATCGCGATCATGAATCCTCCAGAAAATCGCCATCGAGGCCTTCTCGGGAAGTCGCTCGACGGGTTAATAGACCTGCTTCGGAACATGATACTGGCTCAGCATCGGCAACACGAGGCCGGCGAGATTACCCGAGTTCTAACCTCGGGTATGGATAAAGCCAGGCACTTGCCATATAACCGCTCGGCGGCAATCAGAACTTTCTTACTGTCAGGTCAGAACATTTCATATTTTAGATGTCTATGCTTCCGCTATATTCCTGCACGCTCCTGCTAATGCCACCCAGGGCGCCGCAGGACGGGGCTCAGCAACCCAGGCAAATTACCGTACGCCACGGGCGATCAGGTATACTTTTGACTCACGTCTATATGATGGCTAAGTCGTACGTGCATGGACTTATGCAGAGTTCATAGGCTCTGTCAGAACCTCAAGGTAGAAAACTCTCGTGAAGATATTAGTAACAGGTGGTGCCGGCTTCATTGGCTCGGCAGTCGTGCGACACATCATCTCCAGCACCGAAGACTCGGTGGTCAACGTCGACAAACTGACCTATGCAGGCAACCTCGAATCGCTGCAGTCAGTCGACCAGAGCGAGCGCTACGCATTCGAACGTGTCGACATCTGTGACCGCGCCGAGCTCGACCGCGTTTTCCGCGAGCATCAACCTGATGCCGTCATGCACCTGGCCGCAGAGTCGCACGTCGACCGTTCCATCAGCGGCCCTTCCGAATTCATCCAAACCAACATCATCGGTACCTACAACCTGCTGGAAGCGGCGCGTGGCTACTGGGTGGCACTGGACGACACGCGCAAGGCAGCGTTCCGCTTCCACCACATCTCCACCGATGAGGTGTATGGCGACCTTGAGGGCCCGGAAGATCTGTTCACCGAGACCACACCGTACCAGCCAAGTTCGCCCTACTCCGCCAGCAAGGCCAGCTCTGACCATTTGGTGCGCGCCTGGGCCCGTACCTATGGCTTGCCAACCCTAGTCACCAACTGTTCTAACAACTATGGCCCGTTCCACTTCCCCGAGAAGTTGATCCCGTTGGTTATCCTCAATGCTTTGGAAGGCAAACCACTGCCGATCTACGGCAAAGGCGACCAGATTCGCGATTGGCTGTACGTCGAAGACCACGCACGTGCGCTGTACAAGGTAGTGACCGAGGGTGAGATCGGCGAAACCTACAACATCGGTGGCCACAACGAGAAACAGAACATCGAAGTGGTTCGCACCGTCTGTGCGCTGCTGGATGAACTGCGCCCAGACTCGGCCTTCCGCCCACATGTCGACCTGCTGACCTACGTCAAGGACCGCCCTGGCCATGACCTGCGCTATGCGATCGATGCCAGCAAAATTCAGCGCGAACTGGGCTGGGTGCCGGAAGAAACCTTCGAGTCGGGTATCCGCAAAACCGTGCAATGGTACCTGGACAACCCAGAATGGGTGGCACACGTGAAAAGCGGCAGCTACCAGCAATGGATCGACTCCAACTACACCACGCGCACGGGTAAGGCATGAAGATTCTGCTGCTGGGCAAAAACGGCCAGGTTGGCTGGGAACTGCAGCGGGCACTGAGCGTGTTAGGCGAAGTGGTGGCCCTCGACCGCCATCCGGCACAAACCGCTTACGGTGAACTGAGCGGAGACTTGTCAAACCTTGCCGGCCTGCGCCAGGCCATTACCAAGGTGGCACCGCAGGTCATCGTCAACGCCGCCGCCTATACCGCTGTGGACAAAGCTGAAACCGAGCGCGAGCTGGCCCACACGGTCAACGCCTTGGCCAGCCAGGTGATGGCCGAAGAAGCCAAGCGCCTCGATGCCTGGCTGGTACATTACTCCACCGACTACGTCTTCGACGGCAGCGGCACTGCGCCATGGCAAGAAACCGACCCGGTAGCGCCGGTAAACTACTACGGTGCAACCAAGCTCGAAGGCGAGCAACTGATCGCGGCGTCGGGCTGCAAGCACCTCATTTTCCGCACTAGCTGGGTGTATGCCGCACGCTGCAACAACTTTGCCAAAACCATGCTGCGCCTGGCCAAAGACCGGCCAACGCTGAGCGTGATCGCTGACCAGGTGGGCGTACCCACTGGGGCCGACTTGTTGGCGGATGTCGCCGTGGCTGCGCTGCAGCAAGCCATGCGCAAGCCCGAACTCGGCGGCATCTATCACTTGGCGCCCGCTGGCGAAACAACCTGGCACGCTTACGCAAGCTATGTGATCGAGTTTGCCCGCAAGCACGGTGAAACCCTTGCCGTGGAAGCGGTCAACCCAATCACCACCGCCCAATACCCAACGCCTGCCAGCCGGCCGTTGAACTCGCGCTTGGCGACCGTAAAACTTCGCGACGCATTTTCACTGCACCTGCCGGATTGGCAATTGGGTGTAACCCGTATGCTTATGGAAGCTTTGAATAAATGAACACAACCAATCGTAAAGGGATCATTCTGGCTGGTGGTTCCGGGACGCGCCTGCATCCATTGACCTTGGGCGTCTCCAAGCAGATGCTGCCCATCTACGACAAGCCGATGATTTTCTACCCGCTGTCGGTGCTGATGTTGGCGGGCATGCGGGAGATCCTGATCATTTCTACCCCCGAAGACCTGCCAGCATTCCGTAAGCTGCTGGGCGACGGCAGCCAATATGGCGTGCAGCTCAGCTATGCCGAGCAACCAAGCCCGGACGGCTTGGCACAGGCGTTCATCATTGGGGAACAGTTCATTGGCAAAGACCCTTGCTGCTTGATCCTCGGCGACAACATTTTCTACGGCCAGCATTTCTCCGATAACCTGCGCGCCGCTGCTGAACAAACCGAGGGCGCCACGGTGTTCGGTTACCATGTTGCCGACCCTGAGCGCTTCGGTGTGGTTGAGTTCGATGCCAACGGGCGAGCGCTCAGCATCGAAGAGAAACCTGCCGAGCCCAAGTCCAGTTATGCCGTAACCGGCCTTTATTTCTACGACAACAACGTCGTCGAGATTGCCAAGGGCATCAAGCCCTCCGAGCGCGGTGAGCTGGAAATTACCGATGTGAACAGTGCCTACCTCAACCAGAAAAACCTCAGTGTCGAAATTCTCGGCCGTGGGTTCGCCTGGCTGGACACCGGCACTCACCAGTCGTTGATGGAGGCCAGCCACTTCATCCAAACCATCGAAGAACGCCAAGGCTGGAAAGTGGCGTGCCTGGAAGAAATTGCCTACAGCAACGGCTGGATCACCAAAGAGCAAGTAGCCGAGCAGGCAGAAAAACTCAAGAAGACCGGCTACGGCAAGTACCTGCTAGGCCTCCTGGAGCCAGGTCGCCACTGAGTATGGCGACGGGGATCAAAAACGCCGCCAAAATTGCAGTGCTGCTGGCTGCCTATAACGGTCGCGAATGGATAGAGGCGCAACTGGCCTCTGTCCTTGCCCAGGTTGCGGTCAACGTTGACATTTTTATCAGCGTTGACCCCTCCACCGACGGCACCGAACTGTGGTGTGCGGAGTTCGCACAGGCCCATGCCAATGTCGTGCTTTTGCCCTCCTCCGGCGTCTTCGGCGGCGCCTCACGCAATTTCTTTCGCCTGATCAGGGACGTTGACCTGTCAGCGTATGACTTTGTGGCATTCGCCGATCAGGACGATATATGGTATGCGGACAAGCTCGAACAGGCCGTTGCCACCTTGCGCAGCAGCGAAGCTGAGGGGTATTCGAGCAACGTCGTGGCGTTTTGGGCGGATGGGCGCCGATTGCGGGTCAATAAAGCTCAACCCCAAGTGCGCTGGGACCATTTATTTGAAGCCGCTGGCCCCGGCTGCACCTATGTGCTTAGCCGTAAGCTGGCATTGGCCTTCAAAGCACAGCTGCTCAGTTGCTGGGACGAAGCACAGCATATCGACCTGCACGATTGGTTTTGCTACGCCTTCGCCCGCAGTCGTGGCTATGGCTGGGTCATTGACCCGCGTCCAGGGCTGGACTACCGGCAGCATGAGCGCAACCAGGTTGGGGTTAACAATGGGATGGCGTCAGCAAAGGCGCGCTGGCGGAAGATTACCAACGGCTGGTGGTTTGAGCAGGTGCTGTTGACTGCACGGCTTTTGCAGATAAACAGCCCATTCTTCGCGTTGGCGGGCACTCACCACAAGGTGAAATCGTGGACCAAGTTGGCGTTCAGCGCTGCCAGTTGCCGCAGGCGTACACGTGACCGGGCGATGTTCTTTGTCATCTGCCTGTTGATGGGCGTTCTCGGTCAGCAGCCCAATCACCGCAGGTAATGCGGGTACCCGATCGTGCAACGCCCTGCTAGCGGGTTAAGGTGAAGGGCTGCTGGTCAGCCCTTCACCTTGGCTTGCTACACCACACCACGTCCGCAGTAATGGTCATCCAGCATCACTTCGCCCAGCAACTTCAGCTCGTCGGTAGAGTGCTTCGAGAAAAACTCATCGGCAATCGCCCGGCTGGCCTCAAGCGATGGCGCAAAGCTGCCCAGCAACTGGGTACGTACCCGCACTGCGTCCCTGGCAAACTGAAGCACCCCATTGCGCAGGTCATTCCTGAACGCATCACCATCACGCTCCTGGGCCGATAGCTCACGGTAGTGGGCCTCTACGTTCACACCATCCTTAGACGTGTACTTCACAACCTGCCCATCACTGGAGCTCAGCAGCTTTTCAAGCTCGAAGCTACGCAGGTACATGATTGGGGCCGCCAGGCTGTGCTCTACGTTGTGCATCAGGCAACCACGCACAATCACGCCGTGCTGTTCGGCCACAGGGATCGAACGCTCGTCGGTGGCCAGGTAGTAGCCATTGAGCTTTTGCCCGGTAAGCTTGCACAGGTAGTTCTGGATGGTGGCGCCATAGCCAACGTCTACTACCGCGTTTAGCTGGCCACCCATCAACCCCATGGTCTTCAAATACAAGGCCAGTGCTTCACGCTCTTGCTCTGCCTGCTTGAAGATGGTCTCGGCCAGTTTGGTCAGCACCGGCTCCAACACGGCGAGGTTGCCGTTGCGCACCTCAACTTGAGTATCCCGGCCTACATTCAATTCGGTTTGCAGCTCACTCCAGGCTGAATCGCTCAAAGTCAAACCGAAGCGCTCAAGCAAATAGTTGCTCGCCGTATTCAGGTAGTAGTCGCCTTTGCCGAGGGCCAGCACATCGTCCAGGTTGGCAAGCAGCGGCACGCTGCAGGTGCGGCGGGAAACGACCAGGTACTTCGAAGGTGGGGCATCGCTGACATCCTCAGCCCAAACGTCGTAAACGGCTTTCATCAGCTGGCCTTCACGTGCCAGGAAGTGCAGCTGCTCAACACCATCGCGCTGGGCATTGTCGATCAACCACTGCGCCATACCGGTTAGCATCGGCCCGACCAAGCTGTAGCCGATGTTGTACGGCGTAGCGTGGAACAGCGACCCAGGGTTCAGGTTAGGGTAAACCACTGCAGGGAAGTTTTTCTGGAACAGCAGGCCCAGCGTCAATTCGGCGTTCAGGTCGTGGGCGAACTCGTACCTCTCGACAATGCTACGCAGGCGCGGCGTGCCCCTGGCCAGCTCTGTGGGGCGCAAAATATGCAAGCCGACACAGCCTTTGTCGCAGGGGATCTGCAAGTCGGAGCGCTCGTTGTCACCCACCATGATGAACTCGGACGGTTGCAGCCCGTAGTCTTGCAAAACATGGTCATACAGCTGCCCAGTGTCCTTGCGCAGCCCTACTTCGTTGGACAGGTAGAAGGCCGTCCAGCCATGTACGCCATTGGCATTGAGCGCCGCGATGATCAGGGACTTGGGCAGGAACATGTCGGAAATCAACGCAACCGGCTTACCCGTAGCCTTCGCCGCCTCGAACAATTCAAGGCCGCCGCTGCGCACGGACAACGATTGGTACTCGGTATGCTCTTCGAGCTCGCGAATGGTCTGCACATCTTGGTCGACAAGCTTAGTGAGCTGCTGGAACGCCTGGTAGATGTCGTCCAGGTCTACGTCCTTGCCTTTTTGCTTGCGCGCCTCGCCCTCTGCGAGCACCCGATAATCGCTGAACAGTGCGGACAGGTGCGCGGGCAAATTGGCCGCGACAATCCGCTTGGTAGTTTCAGCATCGATCAACGGGCGAATCAGCAGCGTGTCGAAAATATCGAAACCGATGCATTTGATGGCAGGGTTGGAGAACTGCCCGACCATCCACTCGTGCGGGCGGCCGACCGACTGGTCAAGGCGCCAGGACGACCATGTTGGGTTCTCGGTGTCCTGCAAAATGCCTGGCTGCAAGCCTTGTTTGCGGCCACTCAACGCCAGCAGCCGCTCGAGGCAGTGAGCAAAGGTACCGTCAGTTTGACCCGCCTCTTCATTAAAGTCGTTGATGGTGATACCAGCGCTGAACAGCGGCCGCATCGCGTCGCCTCGCGCCCAGAACATCGACCCCGCAGGGAAATCGAAGTACCCTTGCGGCACCGGTGCGATACCCAGGCGTGCACACCAGGCCGTACCCATGCCTTTATTGGCCAGCCAGGTATTGGCCTGAGAAGGTACCGACTTGAAGTTCTGCGGGTAGACGATGCCCTTGCCACCCGTCATCAGGGTAAAGATCCTGCGAATGGTCGCGGTGCTACCTAACAGGTTACCTGCCAGGTACTGACGCCATCCCTCAGTTGCTCCGGCGTTGTACAGCGACTTCTTGCTGTGCAAGTGTGCGACGTAGTCATAGCCTCGCAGTGCCTCACCAAAGGTGACGAACATCGGGGCAATGTCCCGGCCACGGTTGTCTACAACCTGGAAAACCTGCGCATTGCAGTTGGGCAACTGCTGGAACGCCGCCCGGCAGGCCTGCTCACCCTCGGCATCCTTGACCGACACATAAAGGTCGTACACAAACGGCATGTGCTTCAGATAGCCAGCGAACTCAGGGGCCAAGTCGTCGTAGTACATGTGCAAGTGAATGGCGATGGTGCCTTCGACGTGGTCTGCCTGCAGCACGCCGTCCAAGTTGATCAACGTGTTATCCACAGCTTCGATCAGCGGCTGGCTGCCGTTCTTCCACATTTCGTAATGCGGGCTGCCGCGGAACACAAAGGCCAGATTGCGATAGCCCCAATTCAGTACAGGGTTACGGTACTTCGGAGGGATCGCCCAATACAGCGGCTTGACCTGCTGCAGTACACGGGCACGCAGCCCACCGGCAACCAACGGCCGCTGCCCACGTAGCGCCCGAGAAAGCAGGCGCATTGGCGCGGTCACTTTCCAACTGCTGGAGCTATGAATGCCCTGCACGATACTGGCAAATTCATCGGCAGACCGGCTGGCTTGTTCGTTGCGCAACGCCAACTGCAGCTTGAGGCTCTGAGTTTCTTCCCGTGCCTGGGAAATTTCGCTGCGGGCATTGGCCACTTCATCGCGAAGCGTGGCCAGCAGCTGTTGGTCCACTTTGGCCGACGCCATCGACGCCGCCAAGGCATGCTGGGCTTCGGCTGCGACGCTGTGGGCTTCTGCCAGCTGTGCTTGCAGCTTCGCTTCTACTTCCTGCGGCGCGGCGCTGGCTTCAGCCAACTGGGCGTGCAATTGCTGGTGCGTCTGCTGCGCGCCGGCCAGCAGCGCCTGCAAATGGTGGCGACTCCCAAGCAGCGCGGCATTTTCTTCGCGGAGCTGATCAAGCAACGCCGCGTCCGCCGAACGCGCCTGCACGTTTAGCAACTCTGTTGCACCTGGCAACCGCACGTTGGTGAGTTCGGCCTGTCCGCTGAACATCAGGTTGTGGACCTGCGGCGCCATGGCGGCGGTCTTGGCAAAAACGCCGACAAAGTCGTGCCGGTTGCCTGCCAAACCGCTCGCTTCCCTTGGCCCGATGAACGATTCCAGCAGAGCGGGCGAGTAGCCGCTGCGTTGCGCCCAGGTCACCAGCGCATGGCCTGCGTCGGGGTAGAACCGCCAGCAATCTTCTGGCTGGCGCTGCAGGTCGCCGTCGTTCGGCGCGCAGACACACAGTAGCCCCGAAGGCTTGAGGATACGCAGGAATTCATTGAACACCACCCAGAACATGTCCGCATGCCCAAAGCGCGAACTGCAAATGACAGCATCTACGCTCTCGGCCTCAAACGGCAGGGCACAGGCGTCGTCCAGGACGATATCCACGCCCGGCCCCTCAGCTGTATCGACGCCAATGCATTCAAAGCCTTGTGGGCAGATGTCCTTAGGCGAGCCACCCAGGTGCTGCGCACCCATTACGACGACCTTGGAGCCAACGGGCAGGTTGTTGCGGTAGGTCTCGAGAAAGAGCCGACCATAATTATGTGCAGGGAGGTGCATTTATAGACCTGTTTCGGTATCGATACTTAACTGAATGTCCAACATCGGTATGCCGATTAATCCCGATGCCGACGGATCCTGGCTTGAATGGAAAATGACAGCGTCGTGAATCCAGTGGTGCGAAGTATGGTCTTGCTGGGTACCGTCAGCGACGGCAACCTGAATCGAGTAGTCGCCACCGGCAAGCCATGGCATCGGGAAGGTGAATTCCGCCTTGAACTCCTGGCCTGGCGCAGCTACTGGCGGCAAGCGGTCCTTGATGCTCAGCGTGTTGCTCCCAAACAGGAACTGGCCAAGCCGATCCTTGATATAGAACCCCAACACCGGGCTTCTTAACTCTGTGTAAGCAACAGCGCGAATCGTCAGCGTTACAACTTCGCCGCCCTTGAGCGCCCTGATGTCACTGCCATCTTCGGCGGTAACGTTTACGTAATTGATCTGCGCCCCTAGCGGGTCTGTCTGCGCCGAAGCCTGTAAGTTGGGCTGAAAAAGGCTCAGCGGGCCAGCAGTCTCGTAAGGCTGACCACCTGCCCAGATTTCTCGAAGTTTCCGGGCTGTCGCAGAAGCATGCGTCTGATCCTGGAGCTGCTTGTCTTGCGTGGCGCCAAGGATAAAGTTCAGGTAGTGCTCCGAGGTTTGCTTGGCCTCACCAAGCTCTCTGGTCTGACCATCGGCCAGCCAAAGTGCCTTGTCGCACAGCGCAATTACCGACGTGCTGTCGTGGCTGACAAACAGCAGGGTTTTTTCTTCTTTGAACTTGCGCAGGAAGCGCATGCACTTCTGGGTGAAGATGGCATCGCCAACCGCCAGCGCCTCATCGATGATGAGGATATCGGCATCCACATGCGCAATGGTCGCGAATGCTAGCCGTACAAACATGCCGCTGGAGTAAGTCTTCACCGGCTGATCTATGAAATCCCTGATTTCAGAGAAGTTCACGATGTCGTCGAACCGCTCGTCCGTCTGCTCTTTGGTCAAACCATAGAATGCCGCGCTGAGGTAGACGTTCTCGCGGCCCGTGAACTCCGGATTGAAACCGGCGCCTAGTTCCAGCAATGCCGCTACCCGGCCAAATGTTTGCACATGGCCATGGGTAGGGCTTAGCGTGCCGCAAATCAGCTGCAACAAGGTCGATTTGCCAGAGCCGTTGCGGCCGATGATACCGAGCGTTTCACCCTTGTTGAGCGTGAACGACACGTTTTTCAGTGCCCAAAACTCTCGGCTGTAGGCTTTCTGCTGCAGGCCGAGCCCTCGCCGCAGGCGAGGCATGATGGACTGTTTGAGCCGGTCCTGGGGTTTGCCATAGATGTGAAAGCACTTCGATACACCGCTAACGACGATCGCTGCGTCACTCTGCTGCTGGGGGTTAGAGGACATCAGCGAATCCCTTTCTCGTTTTTTGGAACCATGCGTAACCCAACCAGGCAGTCATCAGTGCCATCAGCGAGTATTTAGCCAACCCTATCCAGTTCGGCATATGGCCCCAAATCAATACTTCCCGGACCTGCTCAATGATGAACGTCAGCGGGTTGGCCTCCATGAGGGGGCGCATTTCAACCGGCAGCGAGCTGATCGGGAAAAATACCGGAGACATGAACAGCATGATCATAGTGATGATGCCAATGGTTTGACCCACATCGCGCAGATACACGCCCAACGAAGCCAGCGCCCAAGCCAAGCCTTGCACGAACAGGATATAAGGCAGCGCGATCAACGGCACAAGCAGCATGGTGGCGTGGAATTCGCCATTGACGAAAACAATCGCGCACACCAGTACCAGCAAACTCACACCGGTGTGGAACAGCGCGGTACACATCGAGATGACCGGCAGGATCTCGAGCGGGAAAACCACCTTTTTGACGTAATTGACGTTTGCCAGGATCAACCCAGGCGCCCTGTTCAATACCTCGGCAAACAAACCGTGCACGATCATGCCGGCAAACAGCAACACGGCAAAATCGCCCTTGCTTTCATCCGGAGAAGTTGTCCAGCGGGCCTTGAATACGACGGAAAAAACGAAAGTGTATACCGCCAACATGAATAATGGCGTCAGGAAAGACCACAACAGCCCCATTACGGAGCCTTTGTAGCGGCCGACAACCTCTCGGCGCGTCATTTGCAGAATCAACCGGCGGTAATGCCAGAGATTGCTTACCAGTGCCCACGGTGAGACGGGGGCCCGTGAATGCGGGTTCATTCAGTTACCTCGGAGCATGTATCGGACTGTCGGTGCGCCAAGCAGCCACGCGAGCCCAGCCGCTCCCGTCTGCACGGAATGGCTAGGCTTGCAAAGACCGGCAGCGTCAGGCGTAGGCGTCGGCATCGACAAAAGCGCTAGCCTTCTGATCTTTCGCCGACAATGCGGGCTCCCCTTCATAGGGCCACTCAATGGCTACGGTCGGGTCATTCCAAGCCAGGCTGCGGTCGTACTGCGGCGCATAGAAGTCGGTCGTTTTGTAAAGGAACTCGGCGGTTTCCGACAGCACCACGAAACCATGCGCAAAGCCTTCTGGCACCCAGAGCTGGCGTTTGTTCTCGGCGCTCAGGTGAACACCCACCCACTTGCCGAAGGTCTTTGAGCTTTTACGCATGTCGACCGCTACGTCGAACACTTCACCCTGAACGACCCGCACCAATTTGCCCTGGGGTTGCTGGATCTGATAATGCATCCCCCGCAGCACACCCTTCACCGAACGGGAATGGTTATCCTGAACGAAGTTTACTGGGCGACCCACCACCTCATCGAACACCTTCTGATTGAAGCTTTCGAAGAAGAAACCTCGTTCATCGCCAAAAACCTGAGGCTCGAAGAGGATGACCTCCGGGATGGCTTGCTTTGTTGCTTTCATTTGCTACTTATCTCCAAAAAACAGGTGGCGCGAGGACGGTGCTACAAGCAATGAGTGCGATCTTGACGCTGATGCTTGCAAACGCCCCAGCCTGTAAAGCTGTGCTCAAATCCGGGCCAGACACGCAGCAATCATCAGCGTGATGTTACCCACAAAAGTCTGGCGATAGACGCCCGAGCGACGCAATGCGCAAAGACGAGCTGCAAGGCCAAGGTGCCGCCCTTTTTCGAAATGAGCCAGAATGGTGCGATTTTCCTGAGTCAACAATGGACTCATGGCCCGCAGTATTTCCAGATTGGCGTCGTTCCACCTGACAAAACGGCCTGATAGCATTTTGCGCAAGCGGTTCAGCCGTGCACTAAAGGTGTTGTTAGCCCCGATCAGGTTGTCGGTGTGCTGACGGTACTCAAGACTTGCCTGTGAATCGTAAAGCACAAAGCCACCACATCCTGTTACCAAAATATAAGCGAGCCAGTCATGCGCCACGATACTGGCATCTTCAGGCAACTGCACCAGCAAGCTGCGGGCTTGCTGATTGATCATCATGGTATTGGCCCCAGCCAGGCTCTGCACCAGCGCATTCTGAAAAGATGGGCGCCTGGTAAAAAGAGGTGAATACCCTGCCGCATTACGGTCGCTATCAACGAGTCGGGTTCGCGAGCAATAAAGCGCCGGCTTTTCAAGCGGCATTGTGACCAGCTTGGCCAGACTTCGTTCCAGCTTGTCACTGAACCAGACGTCGTCTTGATCACTGAACGCGTAGAAGCGCGCTTGCACCGCTGGGCGCTTGATCAGTGATATGAAATTTTTTGCGAAGCCTTGACGCGGCCCCTCAAAGACCTGCAACCGCCCCGCCCCCCAGCGCTGCTGGTACTCGGTCAGGATCTGGCCGGTAGCATCACTAGAGCCGTCGTCGGATACATAAAGTGTCCAGTTGCTGTACGTCTGTGCGCCGAACGAGTCGAGTTGCTCCCTCAGGAACGAAGCACCGTTGTAGGTGCACATCAGGATCGCGACCTCGGCCCCTTTCTCTTCCAAGCCTATGGAGGATTGGTAGCTAATTGCCATCTTTTAACCCTCCCATTTTCATTGATACATCTCGGTTTCATCTGGCTAATCAATTGCTTCAAACCATGCTCCAGGACCTGACGTCATCGGCCCACGCGCTTGCTGCTCCTGCCCAGCCTGTACTCAAACATCACAGCGCCCATAGTTGTCTTCAAAACGGACTATATCGTCTTCGCCTAAGTACTCACCGCTCTGCACCTCGATCAACACCAGGTCAATCACACCCGGGTTGCGCAGACGGTGCTTATGCCCAGCACGGATGAAGGTGGACTCATTGGTGTTCAGCATCAATTCTTGCTCGTCGTTGACGACGACAGCCATCCCGCTGACAACTATCCAATGCTCGCTGCGATGATGGTGCATCTGCAGTGACAGCGAAGCCTTGGGCTTGACTACGATGCGCTTGATCTTGAAACGATCACCGTCCTCCAGTGTGGTGTAGGTACCCCAGGGGCGGTGCACCGTGCGATGCAACAGGTGCGCCGCATGGCCTTCGGCTTTAAGCCGCGTGACGACGTGTTTGACATCCTGCGCATGATCCTTGTGAGCGATGAGCAAGGCGTCCGGAGTGTCCACTACCAGCAGGTTTTCAACGCCTACCAAGGCAGCGAGGCGGTTCTCAGTGGTAACGAAGTTGTTTTTCGCTCCATAAGCCATCACCTCACCATCGAAGCGGTTGCCGCATTCGTCGGGCGAGGTCAATTCGCTTACCGCGTTCCAGGAACCGATATCGCTCCAGCCAATATCGCATGGAATGGTAGCCACCCTCCGCGAGCGCTCCATCAGCGCATAGTCGATGGAAATGTCCGGGACTTTGGCAAAACTCTCGGCGTCCAGAGCCAGGCAGGAATAGCCACTGGAGGTAGAGCAACGTGATGATTCAAGCGTTTGCTCGACCGCCTTCAGAACATCCGGTGCATGTTGCTCGAACTCTTCGATGACCGAGCCAACCTGGAAGCAGAAGATTCCGGCATTCCAATAGTAATTGCCGGCGGCGATGTAGGCCTGCGCTGTCTCAAAGTCCGGCTTTTCAACGAATCGCTCTACCTTCAGACCGTCGCCAAGCACACCATCGGCAGCCGCTTCGATATAGCCAAAGCCAGTTTCAGGGTAGCGTGGCTTGATGCCGAAGGTTACTAGCCATCCACTGGAGGCGAGCTGCATAGCCTTAGCCACCGCATCGCGGAAAGCCACTTCTTTGCTAATCAAGTGATCGGCAGCCAACACCAACATGAGCGCCTTCGGACCGTACATCTCGCGCAACTGCAGTGCCGCGGCCGCTACAGCCGCTGCGGTATTGCGCCCGAAAGGCTCCAGGATATAGCCTTGAGGCAAACCCACGTCATTGATTGCGCGGTACTCATCCTCGGTTTTGAATAGAAGCTCCCGATTGGTGACGGTCAAAATCTCGGCAACACCCTCCAACCCAGCCGCGCGAAGAAACGTCTTTTGAATCAGATTCTGCCCATCTGGTAACGTCATGAAAGGCTTAGGATGTGCTTCTCGTGAAACGGGCCACAAACGGCTGCCAACGCCACCGGAAAGGATCACGGGGATCAATTGCATAGTCGAATCCTTAAACGGTTGCCAGAGTGACAGGCTGCGGCAGAAATGGCATGTTGGTCCTGGTTCTGGAAGCTGCTACGACAACCACAACGCCCCCAATCTACCCCGCGGAACGTAATCACTCCTGCGCCATCCTTAGGCAAGATAACAAGCATAGGCCCACAGAATATCAGAGATTGCTGTTTGGATCTGCTCAAGGGGGGGAGCGGGCAACGCCACAGCAACCGCCCTCCGGCGAGACCTGCCTCCAACCCGCCCGCGCCATAAGCAACTCTTGATTATCATGACGCGATAACAACACGTCCCCGCTTTGGTTGCTGTATTTGACTACCCTGCAGGGCTTGCTTCAAAGCGACTTTTGCACGCTGCTCACCATGCACCAAAACGATCGTGCCTGGCGACTCCCACATGCCTTGGACGAAATTAACCAGCCCCGCCTGGTCCGCATGCCCCGAATACCCACCCACCGTGACTACCTTCGCGCAGATTTCGTACATCTGCCCATCCAGATCAATCTGCACAAACCCTTGCGCCCCTTCGCTGGCCTGTATAACCGCCCCTGGCGTGCCTTTGGCCTGATACCCCACAAAGACCACCTCATGCCGCGGGTCGCCCAGCATGGCCTTGAGGTAATTGACAATGCGCCCACCCGAGCACATGCCATTGCCGGCAATCACGATCGCGGGCCGGCCGGTGCTCTTCAGGTAGTTCACCACCTGCTGGTGTCGGGCATGGGTGTCCACGCTGATCAGCTGACTAAAGCCGAGCGGGTCGCGGCCTTCTGCAAGTCGCGCCTTGGCCTCGGCATTCCAGTAGTCGTGCAGGTCCCGATACACACGGGTGATGCGCTGAGCCAGGGGTGAGTCGAGGATTATGGGCAACTGCGACCAGTCGAGCGGGTCGCCATCCGGCCCGGGACCAGCGCTACCCAGCAAAGCCTTGCGATGAAGAATGTCTTCAAGCTCGTACAGCAATTCCTGGGTGCGGCCCAGGCTGAAAGCCGGGATGAGGATGGTGCCCTTGTCAGCCAGGGCGCGATCGATTGCCGCTTCAAGACGCTGCCTGCGGTCGCCAGCATGCGCATGCAGCTGGTCGCCATAAGTGCTTTCCAGCACCAGCACATCAGCCCGCTCAGGGGGCTGCAGCGGGCGCAACAATGGGTTGCCACACGCACCCAGGTCGCCGGAGAACACATAGCGGCTATTGGCTTGCCCATGTTGCATGTCGCATTCGACATAGGCAGAACCCAGCAGATGGCCGGCGCGCTGCAAGCGAATGCGACAAGCAAGACCGGGGCGCTCGACCAGGGTGTGCCAATGCTCGAAAGGCAGTGGCACGATAAGGCCGCGGACAAAATCGAGGTACCGCGCCACCTGCACGGGCTCACTGCTGACGTTCAGTTTGTAGGCATCTTCCAGCACGAGTGGCAGCAGCCGCGCGGAAGGCTCGCTACAAAGGATAGGGCCGCGGTAGCCGGCAGCCAGTAGCGCCGGAATACGGCCAACGTGATCGAGGTGCACATGAGTGACGACCAGAGCCTCGATGCCTTGCACATCGAAACCGAGCGATGCGGTTTCTGCGCCTGGCGCTGCCTCGGCGCCCTGCTCCAAGCCACAGTCAACCAGCAGGCTGGTGGACGGATCGAGGTGCAACTGGTGGCAAGAACCGGTGACGCCGCGGGTACCACCGTGATGGGAAAGGACGGGATATTCCATGCTACGCACACTCGCCTGGGCCAAAATCGAAGTGCGCTATTACTCAATGACGCCCCGTGCAGGCATAGGCGAGACTTCCCAGAAAAGCGTAGGAAATTACCTTTTAATTACCGCTCAGTGCCGCCTGGCGAGCGGAAGCCCTGATCTTGCGCTTGCTGCGCTGTACGCCGTAGGCACCCAGCAACGGCCCGACTGCCAGGCCAATAACCAGGGCGGCCAATACCAGCACAGCAACCGGCATTTGCGGCGCAGACCAACCGAACAGGACCAACGACACGGGTTGCTGGTTCTCCAGCACGAAGAACAGCACCACAGCCGCCAACAGCAGCACGAACACCGCCGCCAGGGCGCGCTTGAGGTTACGCATCAGATTGCTCCTTGATTGATCAGGCTTCAGCCTCGTCTTCTTCGTTGACCCGGTCTCGCAGCTCTTTGCCGGGCTTGAAGTGCGGCACAAACTTGCCCTCGAGGCTGACCGACTGGCCGGTCTTCGGGTTACGGCCCACACGCGGGGCACGATAATGCAGCGAGAAGCTGCCAAAACCGCGGATCTCGATGCGATCGCCAGTGGCAAGGCATTGTGACATCTGCTCAAGCATGGTCTTGATGGCCAGCTCCACGTCCTTGGACGAGAGCAGCCCCTGATGGGTGACAATACGTTCGATCAGCTCCGACTTCGTCATATTTTTCCCTTCGTTATCAAGCAGCTAGATCATTGCTTAACCAGTTTGTAGCACGCCGGGAAGGATTTGAACAGGGCGGTTCTTGACTTAATAAAAAAATTCAAGATTGAAGTTTTACAAGAATGGTCTAGCCACCACTTGCAGATTCAGGCGCACTCAACACCTGTAGGAGCGGCCTTGCGCCGCGAAAGGGCCGCACAGCGGCCCCGGCAATGCCTGCGGCGCAGGTGTCACCCAGGGGCTGCTTCGCAGCCCTTTCGCGGCACAAGGCCGCTCCTACAGGACAGCGTAGGCCGGCACGAATATCGATTCGTCAGATTTGGAAATAGTCGTTCAACGCCCTGAACGGCCGTTTCGTCTACGGTTGAACGCTCGATCAGAAGGAAATCGACATGGAACGTCAAGGCAATCACCGATTACGTCGAGGGCGCTATTCAGAAGCAGGCAGGTTTTACCTGCTGACAACTGTCACACGCAAGCGCATACCACATTTCGCCCAACTCTTTCTGGCCCGAGCAGCTATCCAGCAGCTTCGACTAAGCGAGCTGGAAGGACAATGTCGGACACTAGCCTGGGTCTTGATGCCCGATCACCTTCGTTGGCTTATTGAATTGGGACCAACACGCCTGGACGAGCTGATGCGCACCTTCAAGTCACGGAGCAGTAACGCTCTTTATCAAGCCGGAGCTGAACGACATCGCATCTGGCAACCCGGATTTCATGACCGGGCACTCCGAAAGGAAAACGATGTAAAAACCATAGCTCGCTACATCATCGCCAATCCCGTCCGGGCAGGCCTGGCGGTACGTGCACGCGATTACTCTCACTGGGATTGCATTTGGATATGAGGCGAGCATAAAAAAAGGGCGACCCGAGGGTCGCCCTTTTTACCGATCAAACAGAACTCAGTTCTGCTTGGCCATTGCTTCGCGCAGCAGCGCAGCCATGGTGGTGTCGGCAGCCGCTTCCGGAGCGTTTTTCAGGCTCTGGATGGCTTCACGCTCTTCAGCGTCGTCTTTCGATTTGATCGACAGGCTGATAACGCGGGACTTGCGGTCAACGCTGATGATCTTAGCTTCGATCTCTTCGCCTTCCTTCAGAACGTTACGCGCGTCTTCAACGCGGTCACGGCTGATTTCGGAAGCTTTCAGAGTGGCTTCGATGTCGTCGGCCAGGGTGACGATGGCGCCTTTGGCGTCAACTTCTTTCACGATGCCCTTGACGATAGCGCCCTTGTCATTGACAGCAACGAAGTTGGAGAACGGATCGTCTTCCAGCTGCTTGATGCCCAGGGAGATGCGCTCGCGCTCTGGGTCGACCGACAGGATGACGGTTTCCAGCTCGTCG
>Ga0302347_1000200_pt1 | contig 110548 bp, 104 predicted proteins | sample PhyWR1_FD_202178 | JGI IMG/M metagenome (GOLD analysis project Ga0302347, IMG submission 202178) | Leaf surface microbial communities from wheat plants in UC Gill Tract Community Farm, Albany, California, United States - DLSL W.R1 (v2)... | ecosystem: Host-associated > Plants > Phyllosphere >... | reverse complement strand
ACATTACCCCGGACCTGGGCCTGCTGAGCCTCAACCAGCCGTGGGACAGCTATGCCCACAACGCCATGGGCAGCGCGGCCTTTACCGTGCTGGCCAACGTCAGCGGGCAGCCGGCGCTGTCGTTGCCAGTGGGCATGAGCGACAACGGCCTGCCCATCGGCATGATGTTCACCGCGCCATTGGGCGGTGAAGACGTGTTGCTGCGTTTGGGCGCGCAGATCGAGCAGGATCGGCCTTTTGCGAAATTGCCGGTGGTTTAAAAAGCGCCCTGACCCTCTCCCTCAGGGAGAGGGGATTGATTGGCGTTTACCCTGCGGCTAGCTCCCTCTGCCTTTGGCAGAGGGTTGGGGTGAGGGCCAGCCTTCACCCGATATCCCGACTAGTCCGCTTTGACGATGATCCACAACCCCGCTGGCGGGATTATTCGTCACACACCGCCCGCGCATTCGCGCAGCGAGAGACTGACGGAGAACACACGGATGGATCAGATACGAGAGAAAAGTCCGATTGAGCTTGAGCTGCTGCAACGCGCGCGCAATTTGATACCTGCGCTTAAAAGCCGTTCAGCCCAGGCGGACAAGGACTGCAAGCTACCTGACGAAACCGTTCGCGAAATGCAGGAAGCTGGGCTGTTTCGTGCCCTGCAACCGAAAAAGTGGGGCGGCCATGAAATCGACTTGCGCACCTTTTTTGAAATCCAGATGACCCTGGCCGAAGGCTGCATGTCCACCGCCTGGGTTTATGGCGTAGTGGGTGTGCATCCGTGGCAACTGGCGCGTTACCCGGTAGAGGCGCAGCGTGATGTGTGGGGCGAGGACAGCTCGGTGCTGGTGGCCTCGACCTATATGCCCGTGGCCAAGGTCACGCCGGTCAAGGGCGGCTATCAGGTCAGCGGGCGCTGGGGCTTCTCCAGTGGCAGCCAGCATGCGCAGTGGTGTCTGCTTGGCGGCATCGTGCCGCAAGATGAAACCGGCCCTACCGAACACGGCACCTTCCTGATCCCGGCCAGCGACTACCGTATCGAGCAGAACTGGGACGTGTTGGGGCTGCGCGGCAGCGGCAGCCACGATATCGTCGTTGAAGACGCTTTTGTGCCGGCCCATCGAGTACAGCGCACCAACAATTACGGCATCGAAGCCACACCGGGGCGGCTGGTCAACACCAACCCGATGTACGCCATCCCGTTTGCCCAGGTGTTTGCCCGTGCCGTCTCTACCTCGGCCCTCGGCGCCCTGCAAGGCGCGATCAACGAGTTCCGTGACAACGCGGCCAAGCACATCGGCAAGCATGGCGCCAAAACCGCCGAAGACCCGGCCGCCCAGGCTGCCGTGGCCGAAGCCATCATCACCGTCGACTCGCTCAAACTGGTGCTGATGCGCAACTACGCCAACCTGATGGCGCTGGCCGCCGCCGGGGAATACCCGGATGTGGAAACCCGCTTGCTGTATCGCTACCAGTCTTCCCATGTGACCAATGTGTGCGCCGACCGGGTCAGTGACCTGCTGCGCTGCATGGCCGCATCGGGCTTGTATAACACCAACCCGGTGGCGCGCTTCTTCCGTGACCTGCATCAGGCTCGCGGGCATATCGCCAATAACGAGGCGGCTTACCGGCGCAGTTACGGCCTGGTGCAATTGGGCCTGCCCAACGCGGATCCGTTTGTGTGATCGGCTGATCTACATCCGGCAAAACACCTCTGACCTCAGCGCAAGGCATAACAATAATGACGGCTCACGATCAGTCTCAGTCCAGCTATGACGTAATTGTTGTCGGCTCCGGCGCCGGCGCCATGACCTCAGCCCTGTTTGCGGCTGATCAGGGCCTGTCGGTCCTGATTGTCGAAAAAAGCGATAAATACGGTGGCACTTCGGCGATTTCCGGTGGCGGTATCTGGATCCCCAACAACCACTACTTTGCCGCGCTCGGCGGGCAGGACAGCCCCGAGCTGTCGATGCAGTACCTCAAGGCGGCCACCGGCGAGCATGGCGACCCGGTGCGCCTGAAGGCGTATCTGGATCACGCCGCGCCGATGATCAAAAAGCTCACTGCCAACAGCCACGTGCGTTATGCGGTGGCCGACAAATACCCCGATTACTACCCGCAACTGCCCGGCGCCTTGCCGGGTGGTCGCACCCTGGACCCGGAGCTGTTCGACACCAGCCTGCTGGCCGAAGAACTGCCCAACCTGCGCAAGCCTTCACCCTCCACCCTGTTGATGGGGCGCATTGCCTGGACGGCCCGCGATGCGCACAAGGCCATGGCGCGCAGCTTTGGCTGGCAATGGCTGATCTTCAAGTTGATGGCGCGCTACAAGCTCGACTTCAAATGGCGGCGCAAAAGCAAGTACGACCGCCGCGCTGCGTTGGGCAGTTCGCTGGTGGCGTCGTTGCGTCGTTCACTGATGGACCGCAACGTGCCGCTGTGGCTCAACACCGACTTTCAGGATGTGGTGCTCGACGGTGACCGGGTGTGCGGCATCAAGGTCGCCACCGGCGGCAAGGTGCTTGAACTCAAGGCCCGTCGCGCCGTGATTTTCGGCTCTGGCGGTTTCGAACAGAACCAGACGCTGCGTGAGAAGTTCCTGCCGCAGCCGACCCGTGCCAGCTGGAGCGCCACGCCACCGGGCAACAATACCGGGGCAGCGCTTGAGGCCGGCATGCACATTGGCGCGGCCACCGCGCTGATGGACTGGGCCTGGTGGGCACCGACCATTGCCGTACCCGGCGAAGAAAAACCCCGCGGGGTGTTTGCCGAACGGGCGTTCCCGGGGGCTATTGTGGTCAACAGCCTGGGTCAGCGCTTCGTCAATGAAGCGGCGCCGTACCTGGAATTCGTCGACGCCATGTATCAGGACAATCGCAAGACTGATGGCCGATCAGTGCCCTCGTGGGTGATCTTCGACGGGCACTTTCGCTTCCACTACGCCATGGGCCCGTTGATGCCGGCCCAGGTGATGCCCGACAGCCGGCTGCGCAAGGAGTGGCTCAACACCGTGTACTGGAAGGCCGACAGCCTTGAAGCCCTGGCCATGCAGATCGGCGTGGATGCGCAGGGGCTGGACAGCACCGTGCAGAAGGTCAATGGCTACGCCCAAACGGGTGTCGACCTGGACTTCGATCGCGGCGGCAACGTCTTCGATCGCTACTACGGCGACAGTAATATCAAACCCAACCCGTGCCTGGCGCCGTTGCGCAAGGGGCCGTACTACGCCATGCGCCTGGATGCCGGTGATATCGGTACCAAGGGCGGGTTACTGACCAACCAGCATGCCCAGGTGGTGCGTGAGGACGGCCAGCCGATCCCTGGCCTGTATGCGATCGGCAACTGCTCGGCATCGGTGATGGGCACCAGCTACCCGGGCGCCGGTGGCACCCTGGGCCCGGCCATGACCTTTGGTTATATCGCCGCCAATCATATCGCCAGCAGCGTGCCGGCTACGGCCAGCAGCAAGGTGCGGGCACTGTCATGAGCCGAGCGCAGAATACGTCCAGCAACAGCAAAATTCTCGCGCCCTTGCAGGCCGAGCGCCTGAGTGCAGGGGACTGGCACGACACCTGCGACGTGCTGGTAATAGGTTGGGGGGCGGCGGGTGCCTGCGCCGCACTGGAGGCCAGCAGCAATGGCGCCAGGGTGATTGTGGCGGACCGCTTTACCGGCGGTGGCGCCAGTGCCAAAAGCGGTGGTGTGGTTTACGCCGGTGGCGGCACCCGGCATCAACAGGCCGCAGGTTTCACCGACAGCCCCCAAGCGATGTTTGACTACCTCAAGCACGAAACCCAGGGCGTGGTCAGCGATGCAACCCTGCAAAAATTCTGCGATGACAGTGTCAGCAATCTTGACTGGCTTGAAAGCCACGGCGCGCGTTATGCCCATAGCGTGCCGCCGGGAGGGAAGACCTCATACCCGTCCGATGGCCATTTTTTGTATTACTCGGGCAATGAGCTGGTGCCTTCCCATGCCGGCACCCGGCCACCGGCCCCCCGCGGCCATCGTACGGTGGGCAAGGGCCAGTGTGGCGCGGTGCTGTATGGACATCTCAAAGCCGCGTGTCTGCGGGCCGGGGTGCAGCCGCTGTTGCAATCGGCGGCACGCCGGCTGGTGGTGGATGCCAGCGGGCGGGTGGTGGGTGCCGAGTTCTGCAGCCTGCCCGAGGGCAGCCGCGAAGCGCGCTTGCATGCACGCCTGGCGGCACGGGCCGAGCGCCTGCAAAACTTCGCCCCCGGTTACTGCGACCGCCTGCGCCTCAAAGTTAGCCAGCTGGAGCGTGACCATGGCCAGCCGTTGCTGATCCGGGCGCGCCGCGCGGTTATCCTCAGCACCGGGGGCTTTATCTTCAACCGCGGGCTGATTCGCGATCATGCGCCCAACTTCAGGCGCAATTTCAAGGTGGGCGCTACCGGTTGCGATGGCAGCGGTCTGCTGCTGGGGCAGTCGGTGGGGGCCCGAAGCGAGCGGTTGAGCCGGGTGTCGGCCTGGCGCTTTATCAACCCGCCGCACTGCTGGCCCAAGGGCATTGTGGTCAACAGCAATGGCCAGCGTTTTTGCAACGAAGAAGTCTACGGCGCCACCCTTGGCCAGCCGCTGTGCGATGAGCAGGGCGGGCAGGCGTGGCTGGTGCTGGATGCGCGTTTGCGCAAACAGGCAATCCGTCAGGCGCTGTTCGGTGGCTATTGGTGGTTCCAGAGCCTGCCGGCACTGGCCTTGATGCTGCTCAAGGTGCGCAAGGGTGACAACCCGGACCGGTTGGCCAGCGTTTGCGGCATGCAGGCGGGGGAGCTGAGTGGTGCCCTGCGCGCTTACAACGCCGGTGCCCGGGGCGATGGGCTGGATGCTTTCGGCAAGTCTGAAGGCAGCCGCCAGGTGTTGGATAAGGGGCCGTTTTACGCTTGCGATATCAGCGTCGGTAACCCGATCTTTCCGCTGGGGGCGCTGACCCTGGGCGGGCTTAAAGTTGATGAAAGCAACGGCGCTGTACTCGATACCGATGGCCAGCCGATTGCCGGCCTGTTCAGCGCCGGGCGCACCGCTATTGGCGTGGCGTCGCACCTGTATATCAGTGGCTTGTCCCTGGCCGACTGCGTGTTTTCGGGGCGGCGTGCCGGCCTTGCCGCCTCAGGCAGGAACGAGCCTGGCACAACAATCGCGAGCAGGCTCGCTCCCACAGACAGTGCAAGGGTGACCTTATGAGCGCACGTGTTGCAGGCAAGGTGGCGTTGATTACCGGTGGGGCCAGTGGCGTGGGCAGGGCAACGTCGCTGCTGCTCGCCCGTGAAGGTGCCCGTGTGGTGATCAGCGATATCGATGTGGCGGGTGGCCTGGCCCTGGCTGAAGAGATCGGTGCGCAAGCATTGTTTATTGAGCATGACGCGGGCAGCGAAGCAGATTGGACGCGGGTGATCGACACCATTCGCGAGCACCACGGGCGGCTGGATATCCTGTTCAACAACGCCGGGATCCTGCTCAAGGGCGATATTGAAAATACCGCCTATAGTGATTGGCAACGGGTGCAGCGCATCAACTCCGACAGTGTCTTCCTGGGTTGTCGCGCCGCCATAAGCCTGATGAAAGAAAGCGAGGGCGGCTCCATTATCAACATGTCTTCGATTGCGGCGGTGGCCGGACGCGATGATTACGTTGCCTACAGCGCCTCCAAAGGCGCCGTCGCTGCCCTGTCGCGTACCGTGGCGGTGTTGTGCCGCCGGCGCAAATACCGCATTCGCTGCAATTCCCTGCACCCTGACGGCATCCTCACACCGATGACCACCGCGGGCCTGCCCGACGGGCTCGACCCGTGGAGCCTGACCATCGATGCCGACCCCATGGGACGCATGTGCCTGCCCGAAGATGTCGCCACCAGCGTGCTGTTTTTGGCCAGTGACGAGTCCCGCGCCATCAGTGGTATCGAGCTGCGGATCGACAGCGGCCAGTTTGTGATGAGTATCTGATATGAGCCAACCGGCGTATTTCTCCCTGCGCGTAGCGCAAATTGTGACTGAAACCGCGGACTCCCGTTCCCTGGTGTTCGATGTCCCTGCGGCCTTGCGTGAGCAGTTCACCTATAAGTCAGGGCAGTTTCTGACCCTGCGCGTGCCCTTTGAAGGCGGCTGGTTGCCGCGCTGTTATTCGCTCTCCAGCACCCCGCTGGAGGACGAGCCCCTGCGCGTCACCATCAAGCAAGTACGTGACGGTCGTGCCTCCAACTGGCTGTGTGAGCAGTTGCGTGAGGGCGACCAGCTGGAAGTGCTGGCGCCGGCCGGGGTATTTGTACCGCGGCATTTTGACAATGACTTTGTGCTGTTTGGCGGTGGTAGCGGGGTCACACCGGTGCTGTCGATCCTGCGATCGGCGCTGATTGCCGGCACAGGCCGGATCCTGCTGATTTACGCCAATCGCGATGAAGCGTCGGTGATCTTTGCCGCCGAGCTTAAAGCCCTGGCCAGCGCCCACCCGCAACGATTGCAAGTGATCCACTGGCTGGACTCGGTCCAGGGCATACCGGCGGTGGCACAACTGGCGCAGATGGCACAGCCTTTTGTGCATGCCCAGGCTTATATCTGTGGCCCCGGCCCGTTTATGGATGCGGCCGTCAGCGCCTTGCACGACATCGGCATGGAGCACGGGCACATCCACGTCGAGCGTTTTGTCTCGCTGCCGGAAGAGGGCAGTGTGGCCGCTCCGGCACCGGTCAACACCGATGTGATCGGCAGCCAGCTGTCGGTGCGCCTGGACGGGGAGGAGTACGAAGTGCCCTGTGCAGAAGGCGAAACCCTGCTCAATGCCATGCATCGCGCCGGCCTGAAACCGCCCAGCTCCTGCCTGGTGGGTTCCTGCGCAACCTGCATGTGTACGGTTGAGCGCGGCAGTGTCGAAATGCTGCGCAATGATGCCCTGGACCCACAAGAACTCAATGACGGCTGGGTGCTGGCGTGCCAATCGGTGCCCAGCAGCGAACAGCTGCGCGTGTGCTTTCCCGAATAACCTGCCAGACGAGTGACCGATGACTTCCAGCCTGCAACAGAGCCTGCCGCGCTCGATCCCGCAACTGCTGTTCAACGCCTCGGTGCAGCATGCCGGGCGCACGGCCATTGAAGAACATGGCCAATGCATCGACTACAGCGAACTGCCGCGCCTGGCCCTGGGCGTAACCCGCAGCCTGATGGCTCAGGGCATTGGCAAGGGCGACCGGGTAGCGATCTGGGCACCCAACGGCCGGGACTGGATCATTGCCGCGCTGGGCATTCATTGCGCGGGGGCGGTCATGGTGCCGATCAACACCCGGATGAAAGGCCCTGAAGCGGCCGATATCTTGCTGCGCAGCGGCAGCCGTCTGCTGTTTGTGCAGCCGAGTTTTCTGGGCACCGATTACCTGGCTTTGCTCGCGCCCTATCGACCGGCCAGCCTCAAGTGCCTGGTGTTGCTGGGCGAAACCACGGCGGCCAGTTCCGCCGGCCTGGACTGGGACGGTTTTGTGGCCATTGGCGCGGCCACCAGCGAGTCTGCCGCGCTGTTGCGTGCAGCCAGCGTGAATAGCGATGACCTCAGCGACCTGCTGTTTACCTCCGGTACCACCGGCAAGCCCAAGGGCGTGATGAGCGCCCATGGTCAAACGATTCGGGCCTTTAGCGAATACGTGTCGGTGATCGGTTTACAGGCCGGTGACCGTTATCTGGTGATCAACCCGTTTTTTCATGCCTTTGGCTACAAGGCGGGGTGGCTGACCTGCTTGCTGGCGGGGGCGACCATCCTGCCGCACCCGGTGTTCGACGCCGAAGCGGTGTTCCAGCGCATTGCCGCAGAGCGCATCACCGTGTTGCCGGGGCCGCCGACCCTGTACCTGTCGATGCTGGCCCATCCCAAGCTGGCGGAAACCGACCTGTCGAGCCTGCGCATTGCCGTGACCGGCGCGGCGACGGTGCCGCCGATCCTGATCGAGCGCATGCGCAGCGAACTGGGGTTTGCGGTGGTGACCACGGCCTATGGCCTGACCGAATGCGGCGGCTTGGCCACTATTTGCGACCCTGCTGACTCGGCGACGATCATCGCCAGCACCAGTGGCCGGGCGATTCCGGGCACCGAGGTGAGCATCCGTGACCCGCAAAACCGGGCTTTACCGGCGGGCAGCACGGGGGAGATCTGCCTGCGCGGTTTTCATGTGATGCAGGGCTACTTTGAAGACCCGCAGGCCACCGCTGAAACCATCGACAGTGAAGGCTGGTTGCACACCGGGGATATAGGCCAGCAGGATGCCGCGGGCAATCTGCGTATCACCGACCGGCTTAAAGACATGTTTATCGTCGGTGGTTTCAACTGTTACCCGGCTGAGATAGAAGCCGGTCTGATGGAGCATCCGGGCATTGCCCAGGTGGCGGTAATCGGTATACCCGACGCGCGTATGGGCGAGGTAGGGTGTGCGTGCGTGGTGTTGCGTCATGGTGTGCAACTGGATGAGGCAGGATTGATCCAGTGGGCGCGTGAACATATGGCCAATTACAAGGTACCGCGTGTGGTGCGCTTCCATGACGCGCTGCCGGTGAATGCATCGAACAAGGTGGCGAAGAATGAGTTGCGGGCGGGATTCATGTAACGGGCCACCTGTGCGCTCGCCCTCACTCTGGCCTCCAGGGCCGGGGTGAGGGGGGCTTTTTCGGACATAGAACCGGACATCGACAATGGCCATAACTGTCCCCTTTTGGCCTGCCTCCCTCTGTGATCGTGCCGGGCTCTCGGCAAGAATCAACCCCGTCACTCAATAACAACAAACCACTTCGTCCTTGCCCTTGGCCTTTTGCAGGCCGCTGCCGTGTACAGAACATAACAACGATCGATCTCACGCCGAATCCGGGGAACTGAGCCATGGACACTCTGAAACGCTTGATGAGCGCCACTGTTTGTGGGCTGACGCTGCTGGCCAGTGCCGTACAGGCCGAACAGCGCGAGCTGCGGGTGTATAACTGGGCGGACTATATCCTGCCGTCCGTGCCCAAGGACTTCGCCAGACAGACCGGCATCAAGGTCACCTGGGACTCCTTCGACACCAACGAAGCCCTGGAAGCCAAACTCCTCACCGGCAACTCGGGCTATGACCTGGTGGTGCCGTCCAACCAGTTCCTCGATACCCAGATCAAGGCCGGGGTGTTCCAGAAGCTGGACAAGAGCAAGCTGCCCAACTGGCAGCACCAGGACCCGGCGCTGCTCAAGCTGCTGGACACCAATGACCCTGGCAATCAGTACGCTGTGCCCTACATGTACGGTACGGTGCTGATCGGTTTCAACCCGGCCAAGGTCAAGGCTGCGCTGGGTGAGGATGCGCCGGTGGACAGCTGGGACCTGGTGTTCAAACCCGAAAACATGGCCAAACTCAAATCCTGCGGCGTGGCGATGCTCGATTCACCTTCGGAAATCCTGCCCTTGGCCCTGCACTATCTAGGGCTGGACCCCAACAGCCAGAACCCCGCCGATTATGAAAAAGCCAAGGCGCTGATGCTCAAGGTCCGCCCCTACGTGACCTACTTCAACTCGGCCAAGTACATGACGGATATCGCCAATGGTGACATCTGCGTGGCCATTGGTTATTCCGGCAGCTTCTACCAGTTTGGCAACCGCGCCAAAGAGTCGGGCAACGGCGTGGTGGTGGACTGGCGCTTGCCCAAGGAGGGCGCACCGATCTGGTTTGACACCTTCGCCATCCCTAAAAGTGCAAAAAATGTCGAAGAGGCCCACGAATTTCTCAACCACCTGCTGGAGCCCAAGGTCATTGCCGGGATCAGTGATTTTCTGGGTTACCCCAATGCCAACAAGGACTCGCTGGCACTGATCAACAAGGACATCACCGGTAACCCCAATCTGACCCCGACCAGCGAGGCGCTCAAGTCGCTGTATGTGGTGCAACCGTTGCCGCAAAAAATGGAGCGCGTGCGCACCCGGGTGTGGACCAGCATCAAGTCGGACAAGTAACCCCTCGGAGGTAGTGCATGGGGGTTATCGTCAAGTGCCGGCCAGGTTCTTACACTGGCTGCACTTAATCGAACGACGAGAAAGCACCATGCGTATCCGTGAGCTTGGCATCACCATCGGTTCGGGCACCCCGGGGGCGTACAACGCCATCACCGACGTACCGGGTGTGCGAGTGGGTCATCACACCCTCAACGTTGAAAACGGCGATGTTTCCATCCATTCCGGTGTCACCGTGATTGAGCCGCGTGCGGGAGCCACCCACCTGCAACCCTGCTTCGCCGGCGTGCATGTGCTCAATGGCAACGGCGACGCCACGGGGCTGGAGTGGATTCGCGAAGCCGGTTTGCTGACCTCGCCGATTGCCTATACCAATACCCACAGTGTTGGCGTGGTGCGCGATGCGCTGGTGGCAGCCGAACGTGAGCTGGGCAAGCAGCACACCTACTGGTGCATGCCGGTGGTGCTGGAAACCTACGACGGCACGCTGAACGATATCTGGGGTCAGCATGTCACGGCCGAGCATGTGCAACTTGCCCTGCAGGATGCCAGGACAGGCCCTGTGCAGGAGGGCAATGTGGGCGGTGGCACAGGGATGATCTGTCACGAGTTCAAGGGTGGCATTGGCACTTCCTCGCGAGTGTTGAGCCCGGAGCAGGGGGGCTGGACCGTCGGTGCGCTGGTGCAAGCCAACTATGGTGTACGCGAAGCCTTGCGGGTGGGGGGTTACCCGGTGGGTACCGTGCTGGATGACGTACCGTCCCCGTTTAAGAGCGAGAAAAATGTGGGCGTGCCGGGCATGGGTTCGATCGTGATAACCATCGCTACCGATGCGCCGCTGTTGCCACACCAGTGTACCCGTCTGGCGCAGCGTGCCAGTGTCGGGCTGGCGCGAGTGGGGGGCGGCACTGAAGACTCCAGCGGCGATATTTTTATTGCCTTTGCGGTGGGCAACAGCAATTTGCCGGCGGCCAACTTCGGCCATCCGGGGGAGCCGACCACGGCATTGCAGATGGTCAACAACGATTACATCTCGGCGCTGTTTGTGGCGGCTGCGGATGCGGTAGAGGAGGCGATACTCAATGCCATGCTCGGTGCGGATGACCTGAGCGGATGTGGCAATACCGTGCTGGCGCTCAAGCCCGAACGGTTGCTGGCAGCGTTGCAGCAGGTGGGCTGGAAAGCCTCCTGAGGGCTGCCTCAACCTTGCGTAGCAGCTGCCGTAGGAACGAGGCTGCGTTCCTCGGCAGCTGCTACGGGGATTTGCCCTTACAGTTTCGGCAACTGCCCCACCCGGGCCATCATCTCGGTGACGATCTGCAGGTCCAGCATGAACTGCTCTACGGTCTTGAACTCGTTATCGGTATGCCCGGTGTATTTCACATCCGGCATGGCCAGGCCGAATTGCACGCCATTAGGCAGTTCATGCACCGAGGTTGCACCCGCCGAAGTACCGTACGTGTGCTCCATGCCCAGGTTTTCGCTGGCTACCGCCAACAGCGCCTTGACCCACTCACCCTCGGGGTTGCGGTACATCGGCTCGGCAATCGAGTACTCGAAACTCACCGGTACCTGCTGACTCTTGCTCCAGGCTGTCAGCTTCTCGGCAATCTGCGCTTTCAGCGCCTCCGGCGACTTGCCCTTGGGCACGCGCAGGTTGACCGCCAGCTTGAGCGCTTTGTCGTCCAGCCCCACAAAGGTCAGTGAGGTGGTCAGCGGCCCCATAAAGTCATCGGCAAAACCGACCCCCAGCTTGCCGCCCTTGTAGTCCAGGCCCCAGTTGTCGGCAGCATAGTGCGCTGCGTCGGTAATGTGGTTGTGCTTGAGGGCGATAGGGCCGTCGACGCTACTGATAAAGTCGAGCATCCGTGCCACCGGGTTGACCCCCGACTCGGGCTCTGAGGAGTGGGCAGAAACCCCGGTTACGGTCAGCACGACATCCTTGCCAACCACCTTGGCATTGACCTCGAAATCACCGCCATTGCGTTTGGCATATTCTGCACCGGCCTTGTTCAGGCTGGCCGCCAGCTCGGCGGGTTTGTCGGTCACCAGGGTTGCTACCGACGTCGACGGGATCTGGTTGGTCGCCATGCCGCCGGTCAGCGAGACGATTTCGGCGCCCTGGCCTTCGCCCTTGCGCCGGGCAAAGGTGGCCATAACGGTGCCGTAGCCTTTTTCGGCAATCACCACCGGGTAGCCGCCATCCAGCGCCAGGTTGTAGTTGGGCACCGGGTTGTGTTCGAAGTAATAAGGAATGGCATCACCGCTGGTTTCTTCGGTGGTGTCGATCAGCAACTTGAAGTTCCTGGCCAGTGGCAGTTGTTCTTCCTTGATGACTTTCATGGCGTACATCGCCACCACGATGCCGTTTTTGTCATCCTCCGTACCGCGCCCGTACATACGGTCACCGATCAGTGTGACCTTGAACGGGTCGAGTTGGGTGCCGTCCTTGAGTACCCAGTTTTCCGGGGTTACCGGCACTACGTCGGCGTGGGCATGAATACCGACCACTTCATCGCCACTGCCTTCGAGGGAGACTTCATAGACACGGTTGTCGATATTGCGAAAGTTCAGGTTAAAGGCCTTGGCCAGATCCTTGATCTTGTCGGCGATCTTGAGAAATTGCGGGTTCTCGTACTGGGGCACGTCGTCCAGGTTGACGGTGGGGATGGCCACCAGTTCACGCAGGGTGTCGGTAGCCGCCTTGCCGTATTTGAGCCGGGTATACAGGCCCAGCAGGCGATAGATCTCGTTCTGTTGCTCGGGGGCCAGTGCCTTGTTGTCGAGAAAGGCGCTGATGGTCGGGCCGAGATTATCTTTTTGCGCCAGCTCACTCTTGGCCAACGCCCCCAGAAACTGACGGAAGTCAGTGACATGGGTGTCGCTGAACGTCTTGAGGATGACAGCACTCTGTTGCGGGGTGATGGTGGCGTGGGCTGCAGTGCTGAACGCAGCGAGGCTGGCCATCATCATGGTTGCAGCGGCCAGTTGTTTAAGTGAAAAGTCCATTTTGCAGGGCGTTCCTGTACAGGTCGTTGGATGAAAACATGAAGTAAGTGAAACAAAACATTTCCAAACTTACACTGCGAGGCGCTGCCACGTTAAGCGCTTTTTATTCTTGCGCCTGCAAAAACAGCGAGAACAGTTCGGACTGTGACTTGATTCCCAACTTGCCGTACATGTGCTTGCGATGGACCTTGACGGTCTCCGCAGAAATTGCCAGTTTTCGGGCGATTTCCTTGTTCGAACAACCACTTAGCAGCAACAGGGCGACTTCCATTTCGCGTGCGGTCAACGGCGAGGTCAACTGCTCGGCAGCCGCTTCAAGGCGGCTTTGCCAGTTGGGCGTGAGCTCCGGTGCCTCCTTGGGGTCGCGCTCAAAAACCAGGCGCTGGCGCATCAAGGCGGCCACCCACGGCTGCACCAACCCCAGCAATGCACTCTGTTCCAGGCTGAAACGGCACTGGCTGCCCAGTGACAGGCTCAGGGTGCGTTGATTGTCGAGTTGCACATTGATATGCACCTCGTCGGTAACGATATTCAGGCGGAAATAACGCTGGTAGTAGTCGGTCTGTTCAAAGCATTCGGGGGCCACGTCCTGCAGGCGGAACAAGCCGCTTTGCGGTGCTTCACGGTTGGCGATATAAAACGGGTCCAGCAGGTAAAGCCCCTTGAGGTAGTCCTGGAACAGCGAATCCATGCCACCGTCTGCACCGGGGGACTCGGCCAGAACCTGTGGCTTGCCGGCGCTGTAGATCAGCACCACCCAGTTGTCCACGGGCACATAGCGGCCCAGCAAACGTACCAGCGCAGTCCAGAAATTGGGCCGGTCCAGGGTTTCGATCACGCGGCCCATCGCGTCATGCCAGGCCACATCCTGCAAGGTCAGATTCATCTCACTACCCACCGGGTGTTACCCCATCGAAGTCATTTATTGGCGCGGTGCCGCGCACCATACTCGGCTCATCCCACCCTGCAAGGATCCGAGATGAACATTGAACTGGTGCAACTGGCAGGCCGTGACGGCGACACCGCTTATAACCTGTCGCGTACATTGAGCGCCATCGCCAGCTGCGCTGACGATACTGCGCTGCTGGTATTCCCGGAGACCCACCTGACCGGCTTTGTCGGCGGCCAGCAACTGGCGCAGGTGGCGGAGCCATTGACCGGCCCGACCCTGGGTGCGGTATTGCAGGCCGTACGTGAACGTGGAGTCAGTGTGGTGGTGGGGCTGGCGGAAAATCATCACGGCACCTTCTATAACACCTCGGTACTGGTCACGCCCGAGGGGATCGCCTTGCAGTACCGCAAGACCCATTTGTGGCCAAGTGAACGCGGCGACTTTACCCCCGGCGACCGTTTTACCACCGTGCTTTGGCAGGGTGTGCGGGTTGGCCTGCTGATCTGTTATGACATTGAACTGCCGGAAACCGGCCGAGCACTGGCGCAACTGGGGGCTGAACTGATCATTGTCACCAACGGCAATATGGACCCCTATGGCCCGGTGCATCGTACCTCGATCATGGCCCGTGCCCAGGAGAACCAGGCGTTTGCGGTGATGGTCAATCGCGTCGGTAGCGGGGATGACGGGCTGGTGTTCGCGGGTGGCAGCATGGTGGTCGATCCGTTCGGGCGGGTGTTGCTCGAGGCCGGGCGCGATGAGATTCGCCATGTTGTAGCGCTGGATCTGGATCAGCTCAAGGCTGCCCGGCGTGACTACGACTACCTCAAGGATCGTCGCTTGCTGCTGTCGGGTGAACAGATTGAGCACTCGGACGGGCGTCGCGAACTGTTGATCGGAGCCAGCCAATGAAGACTAAAAACACGACGGTTATTGCCCTGGCTGCGCTATTGGGTTGCAGCCTGGTTCACGCCGCCGAACCTCAGGTGAATATCTACAACTGGTACGACTTTATCGCTCCGGACACGATGAAAAACTTCCAGGCCGAAACCGGCACAGCCTCGATGTACGACGTGTTCGACAACAGCGATGTGATGCAAAGCAAGCTGATGGCCGGTCGCAGCGGGTATGACGTGGTTGTGGCCACCGGTGACCTGCTACCCAACCTGATCAAGGCCGGGGTGCTCAAGGAACTCGATCGGGGGCAGTTGCCCAACCTCGCACACCTGGACCCGGCCATCCTTGCCAAGATGCAGAGCAATGACCCCGGCAATCGTTATGCCGTGCCGTATTTGTGGGGCACGACCGGGGTGGGTTATGACGTCGACAAGGTCAGGGCGATACTTGGGCCGGATGCGCCGGTGGATTCCTGGGACCTGATCTTCAAGCCCGAGAACCTGAGCAAATTGAGCCAGTGCGGTGTAGCCATGCTCGACGCCCCCGGTGAAATCATTCCAATCGCCTTGCACTACCTCGGCTTGCCATACAACAGCAGCGACCCCCGGGACTATGCCAAGGCCGAAGCGTTGCTGCTGACGTTACGTCCTTATATCCGCTATTTTGACTCGTCGAAATTCATTACCGACCTGGCCAATGGCAACATTTGCGTGGTGGTGGGCTGGGCAGGCGGGGTGCAAGACGCCAAAACCGCCTCGCAGGTGGCCGGCAATGGGCGCAACATCCGCTACAGCATCCCCCGTGAAGGGGCGCCGATCTGGGTTGAGAGCATGGTGTTGCTCAACGACGCGCCCAACCCGCAGCAGGGGCTGGCCTTTATCGACTACATGCTGCGCCCGCAGGTGATAGCCCGGACTTCGACCTACCTCAAATATCCCAATGCGAACCAGGACGCCAGGCCACTGATGGACCCGTCGTTGCGCGACAACCCGGATATCTACCCTGACGAGAAAGTCATGGCCACTTTGTTCCCGCTGGAGCCGTTGCCGCTCAAGCTTGAACGGGTGCGCACGCGGGTGTGGAGCAAGGTTAAAAGCGGAACGTGAAGCCAGCCTTTGTCGATACTCCGTTACAGGTCAAGCCCTATTGTGGGAGCGAGCCTGCTCGCTCCCACAGTTGCAGTTTCCTGTAGCCGCTGTCGAAGGAACAGGCAACTGCTACGGTTTGTGGGTGTTAGCCGTTTCAGGCCTGCAACTGCGGCTCACGAACGCTCCTGGCCCTGGGCATCGCCGGCAACACCGCCTCCTGCAAGGTTCGCGCAGCCGGGTGAGTAAAGCGCATCTGCGCCGTGACCGGCAGGTCTTCCACCAGCTTGCCGTCTGCCAGTACTACCACCCGTTGGCAAAAACGCTGCACCAGGCTCAGGTCATGGGTGATCAGCAAAAAACCGGTGCCCGACTCGCGCCGTACCTGTGCGAGCAAATCCAGAATCTGCACTTGCAGCACCCGGTCAAGGTTGGACAGGGCTTCGTCGAGGATAATCAGCTGCGGGCCGATCGCCATGGCCCGGGCAATACCGGCGCGCTGCAGTTGCCCGCCGCTCAGTTGTGCCGGGAGCTTGTCGATGTCACGGGCCTCAAGCTGGACTTGCTGGAGCAATTGCTCAACCCGGGCCCTGCACGCCGAGGCGTCCATGTCTGAAAGATGGCGCAAAGGCTCGGCAATGCTCCAGCCAATGCTGCGCTGGGGGTTGAAAGCGCTGAGGGCATCCTGAAAGACCATCTGCACACGCTGTAAAAACGGAGGCTGACCCTTGAACACAATGCTGCCCTGGTCGGCGCTTTCCAGCCCCATCAGCAGGCGCGCCAGGGTGCTTTTACCGCTGCCGCTACCTCCCAGCAGGCCAAGGCTTTGACCTTCGTGCAGGTCCAGATTCAAGCCGCTCAGCACCTGTACCCGATGCCGTTTGCTGAACAGCCCGCCAGCGCTGTAACCGTGCTCAAGGTCGCGTACCTGAATAAAACTCATGGCGCGCAGCTCTCCATTGTCAATGAGTGGTGTGCTGCCAGCAGCGTGCGTGCTTCCTGGCTTTGCGGTGAATTGAACAGCCGGTGAACATCGGCCTGTTCGACAATACGGCCGTGGGCCATGACGCTGACCTGATCGGCGCAGCGCGCCACCACGCCCATGTCATGGGTGATCAGCAGCACGCCAAGGTTGCGCTGCGCTACCAGCCGTTCCAGCAGGTCGAGAAAACGTGCCTGCGCCACAACATCCAGATCGCTGGTAGGTTCGTCAGCCAGCAAAAAACGGCTGTCGGCGAGCAGGGCCAGGGCGATCATCATCCGTTGCAGCATGCCGCCGCTCAGTTGAAAGGCAAATGAGTCGAGCACCCGTTGAGCATCGTGCAGGCCCACTTCCTGCAAGGTGCTCTGAATCAGCTGCTCGGCCTCGGCACCTTGCAGGTCGCGGGTCTGGAGGGTTTCAAGGGCATGCTGGCGCAGTGAGCGTACCGGGTTGAAGGCGCTGCGCGGGTTCTGCAGCACCAATGCCACTTCGCGCCCGCGTAGTTGCGCAGCATCCACCACCTGGCCATCCAGCAACAGGGTGGCGCCGCTGCTGTGTACGCCAGGAGGCAGCAAGTCGAGGATGCCCAGGCTGGTTAGCGATTTTCCTGAACCGCTGGCACCGACCAGCGCATGCACCTGGCCGGCCCTGAGGGTCAGTTCGGCCCGGTCGACCAGGGTGCGTTGCCGGTGTTTGAGGGTCAGGTCGCGAATCACCAATGTGTGTTTCATTCCTTGATCTCCGCCAGTACGCTGGGGTCAAGGCGGTCGCGCAAGGCGTCGCCCAGCAGGTTGAAGGCCATCACCGAGATAAAGATCATCAGGCCCGGCCACAGCAGCAACTGCGGCTGGGTCCAGATAAACTCCTTGGCATCGTTGATCATCACGCCCCACTCGGGGGTTGGCGGGCTGACGCCCAGACCCAGAAAGGACAAGCCCGAGACGTGCAGCATCATGTGGCCAATGTCCATCGACGCCAGCACCAGCAGTTGCCCCACGACGTTGGGCATTACATGCTGGCGCAGCCGGGTCAGGCGCGAGGCACCGGCCAGTCGTGAAGCCAGCACATAATCCCGGTTACGCTGGGCCAGCACCATGCCGCGAACCATCCGCGCATACCAGGCCCAGTGGGACAGCGCGATGGCGATGATCACGTTGGTCAGGCCGGTACCCAGCAAGGCGATCAGGAAAAACGCCAGCACTAGGGTGGGGAAGGTCAGGAACATGTCGCACAGGCGCATCAGGAACATGTCGAGCTTGCCGCCGACTATCCCGGCGATACCGCCAATCACCACGCCCAGCACCAGTACCAGACCCAGCACCAGTACCACGCTGCCCAGGGACAGTTGCGTACCGACGATCAGGCGCGAGAGCACGTCGCGCCCCAGGTGGTCGGTGCCCAGCCAATGGCTGGTACTGGCGGGCAGCAAGCGCTCGTCCAGATTCACCAGGGTGGCGTCGTAAGGCGCCAGCCAGGGGCCGAACAGCGCCATCAGCAACAGCAGGGCGACCAGCCCGTAGCCGATGCGCGCGCCGTATTTTTTGCCGGTATAGACCGCCGCTATTGCGCTCATGCCATCACCCCCGAGAAACGTGTGCGCGGGTCTAGCCAGGCGTAGCAGATGTCCACCACCAGATTGCACAGCACCAGCAGTGTGGTCAGCAGCAGGGTGAAGCATTGCATCACCGGGAAGTCGCGGTTGAGCACGGCGCTGACCGCGAAGCGGCCAACGCCGGGCCAGGCGAAGATGGTTTCGATCACCAGGGCACCCCCGAGCAATTCGCCAATGTGCATGCCGGTGGCGGTCACCAGCGGCATCCAGGCATTGCGCAGGATATGGTCGCGCCACACACGCTTTTCGTTCAGGCCACGGGCCCGGGCATAGAACACGTGTCGATGCTCACGCACATCCAGCAGGCTGGCGCGCAGCAGGCGGGCGTTGATCGACATCGACATCAGGGCAATCGCCAGAACCGGCATCAGCAGATGCTGCGGACCACCACGGCCCATCGGCGGCAGCCAGCCCAGCCACAGCGAGAACAATGCAATCAGCAAAAAAGCCAACCAGAAATTGGGCATGGAAACACCGATAAAGGTGATGAAACGCACCACCTGGTCGGGCCAGCGACCTTTCCAGCGGGCCGCCGCCAGACCCAGCGGAATGCTCATTACCAGCGTGGCAAGCAGCGCCAGACCACCCAGCTGAAGGGTGGCGGGCAGGTAATAGAGGATGTCATCGAGCACCGGGCGCCCGGTGATATAGGAGGTGCCGAAGTCCAGGTGCACGGCGTTCCACAGCCAGGTGAGGTACTGCTCGGGCAGTGGCCGGTCCAGGCCCAGTGCGTGGCGTGCCTCGGCCAGCGCGGCGTCGGTTGGAGGGATCTGCGACAGGCGCAGGTAGTCCAGGGCCGGGTCGCCATTGCCCAGGTGCAGCAAAACAAAGACGATCAGTGACACCCCCAGCAGCACCGGGATCAGCAGCACAAGCCGCAGGATAATATAGCGCAGCATGGTTTATGGCTTCCCTGTGGTGGGGTGCATCACTTCGAACGGCACATCAAACAGCGTGCTGCCGAATTGAACATTGTCGACGTTTTTTCCGCTGACACTGATGGCCGTCAGGTGTGAGATCGGCAGGTACACGGCCTGATTGTGCAGGGTGGTGAGGATCTCGCGGTAATCGTCAGCGCGCTTGCCCTCGTCGGTTTCGCCCAGTACTTCGGCGATTTTCCGGTCGATGGCCGCCTTCATCGGCAGGCCGAGCTGGGCCATGTAGTCGGCGTGTCCGGCGTAGCGCATGGAGCTGACAAACGAGTGCGGGTCATAGGGAGCGCCCCAGGTATCGGCGAAGATCATGCCGAACTTGCCCTCGCGCTGGCGCTGCACCAGGGCACCGTCTTCTTCGGCGCGCAACTTGACGTCGATGCCGACCTTGGCCAGTTCGCCCTGAATGATTTCGGCGAGGTTTTTTTGCAGGGCACTGGGGCCCAGAAACACCAGTTCGATACTTAGCGGCTGGCCGTTTTTTTCACGAATGCGTTTGCCTTCAGGGACTTTCCAGCCTGCCGCTTCCAGGTTTTTTTTGGCCTGTTCGGGATCGTAGGGCAGTGCCTTGAGGCCCAGGTCGGCATACGGCATGTTGCTGGCGAACAGCGCATCGGCCCGCGGCTCCTGGCCATGCAGCACCTTGGCAATGATAGTGTCCTTGTCCACGGCCTGATTGATCGCCTGGCGCACGGCCAGTTCATTGGTCGGAGCCAGGCCGGTATTCATCGCCACGGTACGGGTGGCCAGCGGTGCGGAAATGGCCGTCTTGAAGCCCGAATCGCGCAGGCGCACAAAGGTGCCGGGGGAGATTTCGCCGTCGGCACCCTGAATCAGGTCGATTTCACCGGTTTGCAGGGCAATGGCGCGGCTGTCCGGGTCGGAGATGACTTTCACCAGTACCGAACCATAGCCCGGTTTGGGCCCCCAGTAGTGCGGGTTGCGCTCGAAGCGGTCGAACTCGCCCCGGCGGGTTTGCGTCAGTACCCAGGGGCCGGTGCCCACCGGCACGCCGGGCTTTGCCTCGGGGGCGGCAAAGCGCAACGGGCGAACCTGCGCCAGTTCCATCAGGGTCGGGTAGTAGGGGTGTTTAAGCACCAGCACCAGGGTGTGCTCGTCCGGTGCTTCGACACGCTCCAGGGTGGAGACCAGCTCCATCCACTGATGGCGCTTGCTGTTGGCGAGCACCGCGTCGAGGTTGGCCTTGGCTGCGGCTGCGTTGAACGAACTGCCGTCACTGAAGGTCACACCGTCGCGCAGGGTGAAGGTGTAGGTCTTGCCATCTGCTGACACTGTCCATGACGTGGCCAGCCAGGGTTCCAGAGTGCCTTGGGCGGTGTAGCGCACCAGCGGTTCATAGACCATGGCCTGGGCATACATCTGGTTCGGCGAATAGCCGCGAGGGTCCAGCGGCCCGGCATTGGTTGGCCACGAGTAGGTCAGTGTGGGGGCCGCATCGCCCGCCCATGCAGTCGACAAGCCTGCGCTCAGGCAGGCTCCAATCATCCATAAGGTCAGCTGTTTTTTAGTCCATGACTGCTTCACACTGCTTCTCCCTCAGTTGATGGCCAGTGGCCTGATCAGATGCTGGGTATGAAGTCTATGTCAAAAGTTCATAACTGCGAGGCCGATTAGATGCAGAGGGTCACTATTTCGCTGGACGATGCTTTATTGGCCGAAATTGATGAGCGCGTTGGCACCCACGGCTACCAGGGGCGCTCCGAGGCCATCCGCGATCTGTTGCGCGCCGGCCTGCTGGAACCGGAGCAGGGCGACCCGCAAAGTGCCTGCGTGGCAACCTTGAGTTACGTCTATGACCACGCCACCCGGGAGCTGTCCAAGCGTCTGAACACGGCCTTTCACGAGCACCATGACCTGACCCTGTCGACGCTGCATGTGCATCTGGATCAGGGCAAGTGCATGGAAGTCTCGGTGCTCAAGGGCACGGTCGGCGAGGTGGCGCAGCTGACGCGCCAGGTGATGGCCGAGCGCGGAGTGCGCCATGGCAGCGCACAGATTATTCCATTGGGAGATCTCGAGTAGCGCTGGGTCAGTGCTTGAGTGTCCAGCGGGCGCAAAGAATGCGCCTTAGAAATCCCAGCGGGTATTGACCATTACATTGCGCGGGTCACCGTAATACGCCGTGTTGTAGAAGCCGATATTGGTGTAGTACTGCTTGTCGAACAGGTTGTTGACGTTGAGTGTGGTGGACAGGTGCTCGCTGACCTGGTACTTGGCCATTGCATCGACCAGCCAGTAAGCGTCCTGGCTGAAGTCCTGGTACTGGTCCTTGGCGCGGTTGTAGATGTTCTGCCAGCTGCGGTTCTGCCAGCGCGCGCCGCCACCGATGGTCAAGCGGTCCAGCGGCCCCTTGAATTTATAGGTGGTGTAGAGGCTCAACTGGTCTTCGGGCTCCCAGGTCGAGATTTTTTCGTCGTCGCTGCCGCGAATGACCTTGTGAGTAAAGCCGGCCTGGGCCTGCCAGCCCGGTGCCAGTTCGCCGGACATCTCGGCTTCGAAGCCCTTGGCCTTGGCCTTGGTGCCGACTGATGCATAGAGGATCGACGGGTTGGTCGGATCGGCGTTGTACTCGGCGTCCGGTTCGGCGCGGTTGCTTTCATGTACCTCGAAATAGGCCAGGCTGGTGTTCAACCTGCCGCCATAAAACTCGCCCTTGATTCCCACTTCGTAGTTTTTGCCTTCATCGGGCTCAAGCACTTTGTTGTTGCGATCGCGGTTGTAGGTTTGCGGCATGAAAATGTCGGTATAGCTGGCATACGCGGTGAAGTTGTCGTTCAGGTCGTAGGTAACACCCACGTAAGGCACGAGGCGGCCGGTCTCGGTGGTGTGGTAATCCCCGGTCAGCCAGTAGTTGGCCAGCCGTGTGCCCAACAGCAGGTTAAGGTCGTCGGTCAGGTTGAAGCGTGCGCTGATGTAGCCTGCGGTCTGGCGTGTGGTGGTGTCGTTGTATTGGGTCGGTGCGCCCCAGTCCGGCTCGGTGGTCTTGCCGTCGAAGTTCCAGAAATCAATGACGTTGGCGCTGAGGAAGGTCGGGTTGCCGTAGTCCTTGCCTTGCCAGTGGGCGCTGGAGGCCGATGCGCCGATCACCAGTTCATGCTCGCGGCCAGCCAGGCTGAAGGGGCCGCTGAAGTAGGCATCGGCGGCGTCGGTGCGGGTGTTCCCGGTGAATTTGTTGGCATAGATCGACGACAGGCCGGTGGCCGGGAAGGGGCCGCTCATGACCGAACCCAGCGGCGCATCGTAGCTGTTGACCTGATGGGTCAATTGGCCCTTGCCGACCCAGCCGTTGGCGAAGCTGTGCTCCAGGGTCGCGAACACGCTCTGGGTGGTCTGCTCCCAACGGCTCCAGTTGGCGCCGTTGTTGTACGAGCGCTTGACGTCGATACGCTCGCCGTTGCGGTCGAACAGCGGGCGGCTGCCCGACCAGCCCGAGGCGTGGGGGTCGTTGTTCTGGTAATCAAAGCCCAGGGTCAGGAGGGTGTCATCGCTGAGGTCGGCTTCGAGGGTGCCGAAATAGACCCCGGTCTTGCGCTCGTAGCGGTCCATGAACGAGTGCTTGTCCTGGTAGGCCGCCACGGCACGGCCGCGAATGTTGCCGCTGTCGGTCAGCGGGCCGCTGACGTCAACCTGGGTGCGGTAGTTATCCCAACTGCCGGCACCGACATCGATGCTGGCCTTGAATTCGCGGGTCGGCTTTTTGCGGATCAGGTTGATCGTCGCCCCCGGGGCTCCGGCACCGGTCAAGAGGCCCGTGGCGCCCTTGAGGATTTCCACGCGGTCGTAGATGGCCATGTCACTCAGGGTCTGGCCCGAGGAGTACGCCGAGTTGCGCAGGGTGGGAATGCCGTCGTACTGGAAGTTCTCCACCGAGAAACCGCGGGCATAGTAGTTGGTGCGCTCGCTGTCGAAGGTCGAGACGGTGATGCCAGGGGTATGGCGCATCACCTCGTCGATGGAGTTGAGGCCGAAATCATCCATATGCTGGCGGGTAATCACGGTGATCGACTGCGGCGTTTGCCGTGGCGTCAGTACCATGCGTGTGGCCGTGGCGATGGTGCCGGGGGTATACGAGCCGCTGCCTTCGGTGATGGTCCCAAGCTGGTTGGAGGTGACCTGGGTGGCCTGCAATTGCAGTTCACCGTTGCCTTGCGCAGGTCTGGCAACAACCCGGTAACCGTCGCCGTCAGTGACCGCCTGCAGGCCCAGCGGGGCGAGCAGCCGTTGCAGGCCTTCGTCGACAGCAAAGTTGCCGCTCAAGCCACTGCTGCGCATACCGGTTGTCAGGCTCGAATCCACCGCGATCATCACCCCGGACTGTTGGCCAAAACTGCCCAGTACCGCGTCCAGGCTGCCCGGCGCAATGCTGTAGGCATGCTCGCTGCCTGAGGCTGCGAATGTGCCTTGGCTGGCCGTGGCAATGGATAAACCGAATACAAAGGTGCGCAAGGCACCGGCGAGGGGGGTAAGTCGGCTGTGCATAAAGACTGTCCATGTGTGAAAAGGGTCGGCGTTGCGCTGTTAATCAGCGTCTTCCCTGAACTTGATGCACCAGATAAGAAAAACTGCCGGCGGTATTGAAAATAATTATTTTCAGGCCGCGACCACGTTGGCCCAGTAGCCAAACACTCGCTGCACGCGGATTGGCAGCACCCGCGTGAGCAGGTCGAGGCTGGCATCGGGGCGGTCGATGGAGAACGATCCTGACACCCGCAATGCCGCGACTTGCGGGTCGCAGCGCACCACGCCACGGCGGTAGAGGTTGAGCTGGGCAATCACCTGGCCCAGTGGCATGCGTTCGGCGATCAGCAGGCCGTTGACCCAGGCATCGGCACCGACCGTGACCGGGCGCGGTGTGCTGTCTGTCTGGCTGTCGAACGTTACCTGCTGGCCGGCATCCAGACTCAAGCTGTCGCCCCGTGCCAGCTTGATCGATGCACTGCCACTCAGCACCTGGACCTGGGTGCCTGCCTGCCACGGCAGGTTGTGGCTGATCACCAGGCGTGAGCGGGGCGCGGGCAGCACCTGGCCATTGGCGGTGCTGAGCCTGATATCGCCAGCGCTGACCAGCACGCGGCCCAGGCTCAGGAACAGTTCGGTGCCAGCGGCGGTGGTGCGGGTATCGAGGGCGGTGTGGGTGTCGAGGGTCAGGTCGACACCCTCTGCCAGAGTTAACTGGCGCCGCTCGCCGGTGGCGGTGCGATAGTCACTGAACAGCTCTGGCAGCAGCACCCGTTCCCGCACCCCATAGCCGGTGGCCAGCATCACGCCCAGGCCGGCAAAGCCCTTGAGCAGCGTGCGTCTGCCCGGGGCATTGCGCGAGCGCAGCAACGTCCGGGCACCGGCGGCAGGTAGCATGCGGGTGCTGTCGCGAATGTCGGTATTAAGCCCGGTGAGGCGCTGCCAGGCCAGTTCATGTTGCGCGGATTGCGCGCGCCAATGCTGGCAGGCCAGAAGCTCGGCCTCGGTGCTGACGCCCGATTGCACGGTGACCATCCACTGCAAGGCTTGCTCGACCACATCCTGGTCGAGGCGCTGGGTGTTGGCGGGCTCGAACAGACTCACCCGGTGTAGACCGCGCTGTAGCAGTGTCGGTAAGCCTTGAGCATGGCTTTTTGCACCACGTTGACGGTCAGGCCCATGCGTTCGGCGATCTGCGGGTAGGTCAGGCCGTCCAGTTGCGACAGCAAAAAAATCTCCCGCACTTTTGCGCCCAGGCCATCGAGCACCTGGCCGACGGCGTCCAGTGCCTCCAACACCAGCAGGCGAGATTCCGGGGAGGGCACAAGCTGCGGCTCCAGGAGCGCCAGGGACTCCATATAGGCCCGCTCCAGCGCCTGACGACGGAAGTATTGGCCGCACAGGCGGCTGGCAATGGTGGTGAGATAGGCCCGGGGTTCGCGCAGCGGCGCGGGTGTGTCGGTACGCAGCATGCGTACAAACGTGTCCTGGGCCAGATCCAGAGCCTGCTCCTGATTGCCCAGCTTGCGGCGCAGCAACTGCACCACCCAGCCGTGATGCTGAACATAGAGTTCACCCACGGCACGGCGTGAGGAAGGGGAGGACGTGAGCATCGATTGCAATCCCGGAGCAGACACTGACAAGGATCGCAATGATAGCGCTTCTCATTAGCGTATGCTCGGGAATGTTTCGCGCTGTGTCAGATGTGGGAGCGAGCCTGCTCGCGAAGTCGTTCGCGAGCAGGCTCGCTCCCACACTAGGGCTTGACCTGCAACAGAGTCTCTACAAGCTCTATGCAGGCCCTACTTCTCGACCAGGATCTTCGGGTTGGAGTTGCCCCACACCGTATACAGGTCGGCCAGCAATGCACCGTTGATGTCTTCAACTTCCGCCTGGCTGATTTCGGCCTTGCCCTGTTGCCCGAACAACACCACTTCGTCGCCGCTTTTGACATCCGGCGCGTCTGTAACGTCGACCATGAGGGTATTCATCGAGACCTTGCCCACCACCGGCACGCGATGGCCGTTGATCAGCACGATACCCTTGTTGGTAAAGGCACGGCGGTAACCGTCGGAGTAACCCACGGTGATATTGGCCAGTTTCGAGTCGCGCCCCAGCGTCCAGGTGCGGTCATAGCCCACGGTGTTGCCCTTGGGGTAGCTGTTGACCGAGGCGACATGGGACTTGAATTGCATCACGCGCTTGTAGTCGGTGTGCGACGGCACGGTGTCGCCGAACAACGCGCCGCCAGGGCGAACCATGTCCAGATGCGATTCCGGCACTTCCAGGGTGGCGAACGAGTTGGCCGCATGCAGGGTGATTTTGCTGCGGTCGAGTTCTGCGACATTGATCAACCACTGCGCCTGCTCGTTGAACGCCTTGAGCCCTGCACGCACATCGTCGGCGTCTTCAACGGCGAAGTGGGTCATGATCGCGCGCACTTCCAGGTTCGGCACCTTGGTGATGGCGACCGCGTCGCGGCGGCCCTCGGCGGTGGTCATTTCCACGCCGTTGCGGCTCATGCCGCTGGAGTTCAGGCCCAGGTGCACCACCAGCGGACGGCCGTGTTTTTCGGCAATCAGGCTGGCCTTGACGGCGAAATCAAGGTTGCCCACCAACTCTTCCATATTGTACGGCAGCGCCGCTTCCAGCTCGCTGAGTGCTGCCGTGCGCACACGGATCAGCTGGCCCTTGAAGCCGCTTTCACGCACCACGCGGGCCTCTTCATTGCTCGCCACGCCAACGCAAGGCACACCGGTAGCGATGATTGAAGGCATCAGCAGGCCGATGCCGTGACCGTAGGCATCGGCCTTGAGCACGGCGCAGATTTTCGATTTGTCGCCCACAGTCGCTTGCAACACGCCAATGTTGTGGACGAACGCGGCTCTGTTGATTTCGACCCAGGCATTGCTGTCCTGGGTATTGACCTGGGCAACGCCATCGACCATCGACAGCGGCGGGGCGGCGAAGGCCGGGTTGTGCATTAAAGCCATGCCCAAAGACAGGGCAAGAAGGGTACGGGTGAAGGGCATTTGCTGAGTTTCCATACGTTATTTTTTTTGCGGCAGGGTGACGCGCGGCAATACTAGGATTGGCTTGCAGGAAAAGTCACTCCCCGGGCCGCGTATCTGTCTGAAAGTGTCGTGGTGCCAAAGGGCACCTATCGCCGCCACGCCAGCAACACCACACCCACGGTAATCAGGCTGATCCCCGTCCATTGGCGAATATCGAGCTTTTCACCCAGCAGCGTCACGCCGAGCACGGCCACGATCACCACGCTGAGTTTGTCCACCGGCGCCACCAGTGACGCCTGGCCCAGTTGCAGGGCTCGGTAATAGCAGATCCACGAGGCCCCGGTGGCCAGCCCCGAGAGCACCAGAAACACATAGCTGCGCGCCGAAATCGAGCCCAGCGACTGATACTGACCGGTCGCGTAGAGGATCAGTGCCAGGCTCACCAACACGACGACGGTACGCAGCAAGGTGGCGAAATCGGAGTTGATGCCGGTGATGCCAATTTTGCCGAAAATCGCCGTCATGGCAGCGAACACCGCCGATAGCAATGCCCAGAATGTCCAGCTTGAATAGAACGTCGAGCCCATGGGTTTGCCTGAGTGATCGCTAAAGGTGCTTTCAAGCATATGTCATGCAGGGGCGTTGAGGCTGTAACCCGGTGCAGGGCTTGTGTACTATCGGCACTGGCCGATGCTGCCCGCCGCTCGCTCCCCATGGGAAGGTGAAAGCATGATTATCTGCCTTTTCCCCTCTCTCTTGACGGTCGAGGTTTGGCAACGCGAGCACCAAAAGCCTTCGCCCCCGGGAGCACTGATGCTGTCAATCGAGCAAGCCAAACAGATGGCCAAGAGCCTGCGAACCTCGCTGCAGGCGCGCAATCTGGAAGTCACCCATGCCATCGCCCTTGAACTGGTTGCCAGGCAACTGGGTTACAAGGACTGGAATACGGCCAGTGCACGGCTGCCTGTGCAGAGTGCTGCGCCGGCAATTAGCTTCGACAGGCCCATTCCCATATTGCGGATGTTTGATGAGGCCAAGGCCCGGGAGTTCTATCTGGATTTCCTGGGTTTCAGCGTTGAGTTCGAGCACCGCTTCGAAGCAGGTTTGCCGCTCTATCTGGGCATCAGCCGCAGCGGCTTGCAACTGCATCTTTCCGAGCATCATGGCGATGCCAGCCCCGGCTCCACGGTATTCGTACCCATGGACAATATCGAGTTGCTGCACGACGAGCTAATGGCCAAGCGCTATGGTTATGGCCGCCCGCAGATTGTCCAGCAGGGCTGGGGACGGGTGCTGGAGGTTCATGACCCGTTTGGCAACCGCATCCGTTTTTGCCAGGACTGACGGATCTTCAGCCCCGTGAGCGCTCATAAGCCGCTGTCATGATCTGCCAGGTTTGTGCATCCGCCGGGATCAGATGCTCGATACGCATTGAGGTTACGGTGATATCGAGCGGCATGCCGAATGTGGTGAAGGTGGACATGAAGTTCAGCTCGCCATGGGCGCAGGCAATGCGGGTCAAGACCAGTGGCGGCAGTTCCCGGGGCAGGGCCGCGAGGGTGTCCGGGGCGCTGAGGGTTTGCATAAGACTGGCCAGTACGGGGTTGGACAGGGCCTCGCGTGTCGCCCGTTGCCAGGCAAGGGTTCTTATTTCTTCGGGGTTGATCAGGTAATCACCCAGGCCGCCGGGTTGCAGCAGTGTGGTCAGCAGGTTCAAGTCCCGGGCCGCGTCTGCGGGCAGTCCGACCAGGCTGAACAGGGCTGCGGTGCTGGCGTTGGCATCCAGCACCTGCCAGTGGCTGCCCAACACAATCGCCGGGGCGGGGTTGTTGGCGTGCAACACATGGCTGATGGCCTCACGTACGGCCTCCATGGCCGGCGAAGAGAGCGGCGTTGTCTCGTAGCGCGGCGCATAACCCGAGGCCAGAAACAGGCTGTTGCACTGCTCCAGCGGTACCTCGAGGGCCATCAGCAGGTTATGCAAGGTGCCGGGGCCGGGTTTGGCGCGCCCGGTTTCGATGCAGCTCAAATGGCGTTGGGAAATACCCGTGATCAAGGCCAGCTCCAGCTGGCTCATACCGGCCTGACGGCGCAGCAGACGCAGCTGCGGGCCAGCGGTTGTCGGGGTGTTGATGCGGGGAAAGGTCAGGTTGTTCATCCATAAACTCTGGCAGGGGCAAAAGGCTGAGTCCATGACCTGTGAGGTCATTGCCGGTGGGGGAAAAGTATCACTAACTGGAGCCTTGTCCACTTCGTCGATTCGGAAATGCTAATGAAAAAATCCTGTCTCGCCCTTGCCGCGTTGCTCGGGTTCTCTGCTTACACAATCTTCACGATGTTGACCGCCCACCAGTCCCTTGCAGCTTTCGGACTGGAACTGATGGCCAGCCCGGACACGGCTCAAGTGGTGATCGACCTGTACCTGATGGCGGCGCTGGCTTGCGTGTGGATGTACCGCGATGCACGCGGTAAAGGCCGCTCGCTGGCCAGTGTGCTGCCGTACCTGCTGCTGACCGCGGTTTTCGTCGCCATCGGCCCGCTGCTGTATATCGTGGTCGAGGGGTTCGTACGCAACCCGGGCACAAATAGCCGGGCCTGTCTGAAAACGCCGCGCCAACCCTGACATTGCGACACCTTTCACACCTGCGCACTGTTGTGCATTAGATTCAGCCCCGCATAATGCGGGCATAAAAACAGTGTGGCGTAGCGCAGAAGGGGTGGTGTGTTGTCGAGCAGTGATAAAAGCGTGGTCGAGCTGAACTGGGCCGAGGTAGGGGATGGTTTCAAGCAGCTGTTGCCCATTTCCATGTTTGTGGTGGTGTTCGGTGTGGCCTTCGGTCTGGCTGCCGCGCAGACCGGTCTGGACAACAGCGCCAGTTTGTTGATGAGCGCTTTGGTATTTGCCGGGGCCTCGCAGTTTGGTGCCCTTGATCTTTGGGGGGCGCAGGTCCCGGTAGTGCCCCTGATCGTCACGGTGTTTGCCATCAATGCCCGCCATCTGCTGATGGGTGCGACCTTGTATCCCTGGCTGCGCGAGCTGCCTGCGGCCAAGCGCTACGGGGTGATGATGGTGATCTCGGATGCCAACTGGGCAATGTCGATGCAGGCATTCAACAGCGGCAAATCGGGCATCGGCCTGATCCTGGGCGGTGGCATAGCCCTGTGGGCGGCCTGGGTGCTGGGCAGTTGGCTGGGCGTGTACTTCGGCAGCGCAATTGAGGACCCGGTCAGCCTGGGCCTGGACATGGTGATGGGCTGTTTTCTGCTGGCGATGGTAATCGGCGGGCAAAAAAACCTGCGCATGCTGATTATCTGGTGCGTGGCGGGCGCCTCGTCGCTGTTGGCGTACCGCTACTTGCCTGAAAACAGCCATGTGGTGGTCGGCGCATTGGCGGGCGGGGTGTTGGGTGCGGTGTGGATGGAGAAGAAAAAATGAGCATCGATACCGCCGGTTACGGCACCTTCATCATTGTTCTGATTATGGCTGTGGTCACGTTGATTACGCGTTTGGGGGGCGTTTTCGTGATGTCCTTCGTGCCCATCAACTACCGGGTGCAGCAATTTATCAGCGCCATGTCGGGCTCGGTGCTGGTCGCCTTGCTCGCGCCCCTGGCCCTCAACGGCGATAACGGCGCACGGCTGGCCTTGCTGACCACCGCAGCAGTGATGCTGCTGCTCAAGAAGCCGCTGCCGGCAATTGCCGCAGGGGTGATCGCGGCTGCGGTGTTCAGGCATCTGTAAATGACCAGGTTGAAGAAGTCGAGGCGCGCGTCGACTTCTTCAACAACAGCCACTGTTCAAATTGAGCGCTGATTGACCCGCTGGGTCAGTTCTTGCGCCGACTCCTTGCGTTCGGAATACCGGTCAACCAGGTCCGGGCGATCGCGCAGCAATACGGTGAACTTCACCAGTTCCTCCATGACATCAACCACGCGGTCATACAGCGCAGACGGTTTCATGCGGTTGTGCTGGTCAAACTCCAGATAGGCCTTGGGCACCGAAGACTGGTTGGGGATGGTGAACATGCGCATCCAGCGACCCAGCACGCGTAACTGGTTGACCACATTGAATGACTGGGAGCCGCCGCACACCTGCATCACCGCGAGGGTTTTGCCCTGAGTCGGGCGTACCGAGCCCAATGCCAGAGGCACCCAGTCGATTTGCGCCTTGAACACAGCTGACATCGCGCCATGCCGTTCCGGCGAGCACCACACTTGCCCTTCAGACCACTGCATCAGTTCCAGCAGCTCCTGGACTTTGGGGTGATCATTCGGGGCGTCATCGGGCAGCGGCAGGCCCGAGGGGTTGAAGATCCGAGTCTGGGCGCCAAAGTGTTCGAGCAATCTGGCCGCTTCCTCTACCAGCAGGCGGCTGAACGAGCGTTCCCGCGTCGAACCGTATAACAACAGGATGCGTGGTTTGTGCGGGCTAGCGGGTTGCACGGTTTTGGCAGAAATCAATGTGGTGTCGAGATTGGGCAGTGTGTCGCTCATGGTGGCTCCGGTTACAGGGTGCTGATACGGTCGAGTTCGCGTTTAAGTGCCGCGGGCTCAAGCCGGGTAAAGGGCAGGGCGAAAAAGGCCCGGCAGCGCGTTTCGATATGCGTCAGGGTGGCGTGGAACGCGGCGGTTACGGTCGCCTCGTCACCCTTGACCTCTGAAGGGTCTGCCAACCCCCAGTGGGCTTTGATGGCCGGGCCGAAATACACCGGGCACGCCTCAGCGGCGGCCTTGTCGCAGACGGTGATGACAATATCCGGCGGGTTGTCTTCGTAGGCGTCATTGCCCTTGCTGCTCAGGCCGTCTATGCCGATACCGGCTTCTTGCAGGGTGAGCAGGCTGCGGGGCAACACCTGCCCCCGGGGAAAGCTGCCCGCACTGATGGCCTGGAACCCTGGTGGCGCCAGATGGTTGAACATGGCTTCGGACAGAATGCTGCGACAGCTATTGGCGGTACACATAAACAGAACACGCATGGTAGTTGCTCTTTGCGGTGGTATTAAAGGCTCAGGCGCAAAGCCAGGGCAGACAGGGTGACAAGCAGAATCGGCAGGATCAGGATCAGCCCCACCTTGAAGTAGTAACCCCAGGTGATGCGAATGCCCTTGCGTGCCAGCACATGCAACCACAGAAGGGTGGCCAGACTGCCGATTGGGGTGATTTTCGGGCCCAGGTCGGAGCCGATGACATTGGCGTAGATCATCGCCTCGCGGATCACCCCGCTGGCATCACTGGCCTGGATTGACAGCGCGCCGAGCAAGACCCCGGGCATATTGTTCATCACCGAAGACAGCAGTGCGGCGAGCACGCCGGTGCCCAGGGTGGCGGCCCAAAGGCCGGACTCGGCCAACTGATTGAGAACCAGCGTCAGGTGGTGGGTCAGCCCGGCATTTTTCAGCCCGTACACCACCAGGTACATGCCCAGTGAGAACGTCACCACCTGCCAGGGAGCTTCGCGCAACACCCGTCGCGTTGAAATGACGTGGCTGCGCGCAGCCACAGCGAATAGCAGGGCGGCGCACACTGCAGCAATCGCGCTAACTGGAATGCCCAGTGGTTCCAGTGCAAACAGGCCTGTGAGCAGCAAGACCAGAACCCCCCAGCCGACAGCAAACGTCAACGGGTCGCGTATGGCCTTTCGTGGTTCGGGCAGCTCATCAAGACAATAGTGGCGTGGAATATCGCGGCGGAAAAACCCGTACAACACCAGCAGCGTGGCGGCGACTGCAACGCAGTTGACCGGTACCATGACCGCGGCATAGGCGCTGAAACCCAGGCCGAAGTAGTCGGCCGAGACAATATTGACCAGGTTCGACACCACCAGCGGCAGGCTGGCAGTATCGGCAATAAAGCCTGCGGCCATGACAAACGCCAGGGTTGAGGCGGCAGAAAAGCGCAAGGCGAGCAGTATCGAGATCACGATGGGGGTCAGGATCAGTGCCGCGCCGTCATTGGCAAACAGTGCCGATACACCGGCCCCCAGCAGCACGGTAAACACAAACAGGCGGCGGCCATCACCCTTGGCCCAGCGGGCCACATGCAGGGCCGCCCACTGGAAGAAACCTGCTTCGTCGAGCAACAGGCTGATGATGATCACGGCGATAAAAGTGGCCGTGGCATTCCATACTATGGCCCACACTTGGGCAATATCGTGCAGTGATACCGCCCCCGCAAGCAGTGCCACAACCGCACCCAGTGAGGCACTCCAGCCCACCCCCAGGCCCTTGGGCTGCCAGATGACCAGAAGCAGAGTGACCAAAAAAATTGCGAAGGCGATAAGCATCGGACGTCTCAGCAGCAGGCAGTGGTGTTGAGCGGGCGTTCGCCCATGGCAGTGAGCCGGGCACTGTCGTGCGCAAGCCACTCGGTGTTGGCCAGCAGGGTGGTTTCAAGAACGCTGCGCACCCAGTCCGGCAGTTGCGGGTTGAGGCGGTAATACACCCACTGCCCCTGGCGGCGGTCGAGCAGCAACCCGCAGCCTCGAAGCTGGGCCAGATGGCGGGAAACTTTCGGTTGGCTTTCATCCAGGGCACAGACCAGTTCGCATACACAGAGCTCGCCCTCACGGGCGATCAGCAAGGTGGCCCTGGCGCGGGTTTCATCGGACAGGCATTTGAACAGTGCGGCGGGACTGAGCATGGTGACTCTCTGTGTGTACATATGGAAATACGAATATACGGATATCCATATGAAATAGCAACCTTGATCCCCCGCAAGACGTGCCCGGTAAAGGTGGGAGCCGGGCTTGCCGGCGATGGCGTCGACGCGGTTTGACTGAGCCACCGCGCCGGCGGTATCGCGAGCAAGCCCGCTCCCACAGGGGCGGCGTGTGCCGGTGCTTTACCCGGGCCTGCTCACCGCGCATCATGTGCCGCCCCCCACACTGGCGGGCACCCGTGGTGAAAAGGAACAGCAGTTGAACGAACACACATTGTCCATGCGTCTGGAGCGCGTGGCAGCCCATATGCCGGCAGGTGCGCGGCTGGCCGATATCGGCTCGGACCACGGCTACCTGCCGGTGGCGTTGCTGCGTCGGGGGGCCATTGTCGCCGCCGTGGCGGGCGAGGTGGCCCTGACGCCCTATCAGGCGGCCCGGCGTACCGTGCGCGAAAACGGCTTCGAGCAACGCATTAGCGTGCGCCATGCCAGTGGCCTGGCAGCGATCAGGCCGCAGGACGAGATTACGGCGATCAGCATCTGCGGCATGGGCGGCGAGACCATCCGCGATATTCTTGCAAGTGGCAAGGCACACCTGAGCGGACGGGAGCGCCTGATCCTGCAACCCAACGGCGGCGAGCAGCCTTTACGGCAATGGCTGATGGAAAACCACTACCACATCCTTTGCGAAGAACTGCTGCGGGAAAACCGTTTCTACTACGAAATCATCGTCGCCGAACGCATCGGACCGGTGAGCTATACCGCCGAGCAATTGTACTTTGGCCCCTTCCAGATGCAGGCGCGCAGCCCGCTGTTTCTGGGTAAGTGGCAACGTATGCTGGGTGAAAAACGCAAGGTTCTGAGCAATCTTGCCCTGGCGCGCCAGGCCGTGCCCGAAGCCCGGGTGGAGGAAATTGCCCGACAGGTCAGATGGATCAGCGAACTGCTGGCTTGAGTCTCGACTCATGCGGCGCAGCCATGCCAGCAAGTGTACTTGAAGGGGTTCGCTGAGCCTGTTCAGGGTTGAGTGTTGCCATCGAGCATGGCAATAAAGTGCTGTATCAGCGGTGACGGGTTATGGGCATGCCAGTTCATGTACAGGCCGATGGTCGGGTTGGCAGCGCCTGTCAGCGGTCGGATCGGACGGAACGCTACCTTGTCGCGCAGCGTCGAGCCTGCGAGCGATTGCGGCACCAGGGCCACGCCAAAACCGCAACTTACCAGGCCGATCAGGGTATGCAGCTGTGCGGCCTCCTGTACCACCCTGGGGTAGAACCCGGCGTTTTCGCACAGGCCGATCAACTGGCCGTGATAGCCGCTGCCCAGGGCTTGTGGAGTAAAGACAAAGTCTTCGTCAGCAAAATCGCGCAGCTCGATGGGCCCTGACTGCGCCTTGGGATGATCCAGGGGCAGGGCCATGACAATGGCCTCGTCGAGCAACAGGCGCGATTCGATGTCGGCTGCGATGAAGGGCAGTTTGCGCATAAAGGCGATATCGGTCTCGGCAGCCAGCAGCGCCTCGGCCTGGCTGGAGGAAGGCATTTCCTTGATCACCAGCTGGACCTGGGGAAAGGTTTGGCGAAACTGCCTGAGGCTGTTGAGCAACGGCTCGTAGTACGCGATAGATACCGCGCTGACAGTGAGCACACCGGCTACCCCTTGCGCCACCTGGCGGGCGTACTCCACCCCCTGTTCCAGTTCCTTGAGTGTGCGACAGGCCGCCTGCAAAAAGGCCTGGCCTGCGGGCGTCAGCTTGACCTCGCGCCTGCTGCGGGTGAACAGGGCTAACCCCAGCTTGTCTTCCAGTCGGCTGATCGCCTGGCTCAGGGGTGGCTGGGCCATGTGCAGGCGCACGGCGGCCTTGTGGAAATGCAGTTCCTCAGCCACCGCGATGAACTGACGGAGCAGTCGGGTTTCGATCATGTGCAGTGTTCCTTCCTTTGAACGGGGTTATCTGCGAACACCGCCGCTCTCACAGAGGGGCTGATAGGCAGCGGGTATCAACGGGCCTGTTGAACGGTATTAAACAACGCGCCTTTTGATTGTTACGGTGAAGTATCAATCAAGAGGGCATCCTTATGGACTTTAACGGCAAAACCGCAATTGTAACGGGTGCTGGCCGGGGCCTGGGCTTGAGTTATGCCAGGGAGCTGGCACGGCTGGGCGCCCATGTGCTGATCAGTGATATTGGCGCAGACAGGCAAGGCGCAGCAGCAGATGCATCCGTTGCCCATGACGCCGCGCAAGCGCTGGCAGCCCAGGGCTACAGCGTGATCGGTCATCACGGTGAGTTGGTCAGCGAGACGGGTTGCCGGCAGTTGGTCGAAACGGCCGTCGAAGCGTTCGGGCGGCTGGATATTGTGATCCACAACGCGGGCTGGGTCGGTTACCAGGCTATTGAAGAAGCGCAGCCTGAGTTTGTCGAGCGCGCGCTGGGGATCAATGTGTATAGCCCGATCTGGCTGTGCAAACATGCCTGGCCGTACTTGCGCCAATCATCGGCGGCGCGGGTGGTGCTGACCTCTTCGGACCGGGCCATGTACCAGCCCTATGCCCAGCCGGGCCTGACCGCCTACGCCGCCGGCAAGATGGCACAATTGGGCATCATGAATGCCCTGAGCAGGGAGGGTGCCGCCGATGGCATCCTGGTAAACGCAGTAGCGCCGGTGGCCAAGACCCGGATGTGGGGCGTTAACGGCGAACCGGACAACCTCAAGCCCCAGTGGGTGACCCCCGGTGTGATCTTTCTGGCCTCGGCTCAGTGCCAGGACAGCGGCTATATTCTGCGGGCCAGCAATGGTCAGTTCACGGCAACGCGGTTTGTCGAGAATCCCGGGGTGGACTACCCCCTGGATCTGGCCCGAATCAGGGCCGACAGCGCCGAGCAGGTCGCCCGCTTGTGGGAGCAGATCAAGGAATGCTGATGCTGGGGTCGGTCTTGTTAATTGTGCTTACCACTTAAGTAGGGGGCGCTGCGGCCATTGCGTGAAAAAGCCCTGTGCAAGTTGATATGCAGCGCTTTTTATAACCTGAGCATTAGTCCTTAAGTCGAGTCGCGGCAGCCTTATAGAGAGTATTAATACCAAGGAGTGAATTGTGGGTTCGAGCCCGTGGCGTTGTCATGTTCCCCAGGATGGAAACTCCCTCTGATGCGAGTGCTGGGAGCTTTCGAACTCAGGCATGACAGATTCAAGGGAGCTGATTATGAACACCCAACTCTGGTTGAAAACAAGCACGGCCCTGTTGTTGGTCATGAGCGCCAGCCTGGCAGGCTGCCACAGTGGTGGTGGCGGGCATCACAGCAGTGACAGCGCAAGCACGCCGACGCCGCCGACCAATCCGACCACGCCAACTGATCCCACTACACCGACAGATCCAACTGATCCGACTGATCCAACCAATCCAACCAATCCGCCTAACCCGGCAGTTACCCCGCCTCTGGTCACGGGGCAGGTCGCCGGTGAAGTCGGCACCGGACTGGGCGGTGTCGGCACCCTGGTCAGCGGCGTGGGCACCACCCTGACCACCGTTCCTGTGGTCGGCGCAGCAGGCGGGTTGGTGGTCAATACCGGTAATGCCGTGACTTCCATTACCGATGGCGTGACCAATGGCCTGGGCTCGCTGGGCACTGACAAAAACTCGCTGGGCATTACCGTGGCTGGTGTTACCAATGGCGTCAGCGATGTGGGTAAAGGCGTTTCGTCTCTCGGCACAGGTGTCAGCGCTCTGGTCGACAACACACCGATCAGTCAGGTCCCGCTGGTAGGCGGTGTAGTGGGCAAGGTCACCGGCACCGCGGGCGGGCTGGTGGACAAGGTCGGCACCACTGTCACCATGCTTGGCAACACACTGACCACCAATGTGACCAGCGGGCAATTGGGCAAGGCTACCGGTGGTTTGAATGACAAGGTCGTGGTCCCCGTGATCTCAATGGTGGAAAACGTCACAGGCAAGGTAGGCACCACCACCGGGTTGGGGCAGCCGGTGGACGGGTTGTTGACGAAGGTTGGCGGCGTGGTCGGCGGGCTGGGTGACAAGGTAGTCGATACCGGCAAGAACCCGCTCACCAATGTGGTGGGCGGTGTGCTAGGCGGTGTGGGTGGGGCACTGGATAAATCCGGCGGTTACCTGAACCCGACGACAACCACCGGCACCGGCACAAGCACAACTACCGGCGGGCTGGGCGGTTTGCTGGGCGGGCTGGGCACGGCCACAGGTTCAACCGGTACTCAGACAAACACCGGCGGCACAGGTGGTTTACTGGGTGGCAGCACTGGCTTGCTTGGCAGCCTGGGCGGCACGATCAGTACCCAGACAAATACCGGCACCTCGGGTGGCGCAAGTGCTTCCGGCGGGCTGGGTGGTCTGCTTGGCGGCCTGCTAAACAAAAACTGACTGGCCGCGCGCGGACGCTGTTGTACGGTTCGGTCTGTACCCCTGAAGTTCAGGTGCAGACCGGGCTGTTTTTCGTTCACCCTTGGCTGGTTTTATTGGCAATTGCGTTCTCTGCCAGCGCTGGGCATCATCCAATGTCCGCACTCAAGGAAGCGTCCCATGGTCACTGCGACACTGCATCTGATGTGCGGCAAGATCGCATCAGGCAAATCAACCCTGGCCAGAACGCTTGCGGTGGAGCACAGCGCGATATTGCTGAGCGAAGATAAATGGCTCTCATCGCTTTATCCCGGTGCGATCAATTCGGTAACCGATTACGCAGCCTACAGCCTGAGGATTCGCGGTGTGCTGGGGCCTCTGGTGATCGACCTGCTGGAGTCCGGTGTGGATGTGGTGCTGGATTTTCCTGCCAATACCATTGCCGGCCGTGAATGGTTGCTCGGCCTGGCAGAAACCGCGCGTGTGCCGCACTGCCTGCATTATCTCGCTGTGGACGACGACACCTGCCGTGCGCGCCTGCATGTACGCAACCAGCTTGCCGAGCATGACTTTGCCGCATCGGATGCCGAGTTTGATCTGATCACCACCTACTTTCGTTCCCCGGATGCAGACGAGGGGCTGGTGATTGTTACTTACCCCCGGCCTCTTGCATGATCCAGTGCATAAATGCCCTGACCTCATCCCGTTGCATTGCCTCCACCCGCGTTACGGCGTAGTAGGCAAAGCGCGCCGGCCAGGGCTTGTCCATGACTTGTACCAGGCGGCCTGCAGCGATTTCTTCGGTTGCGTACTCCTGGGGCACCAAGGCCAGCCCCTAGCCTGCTTCGGCTGCGCGGATCAATAAAAAATCGTCCTCAAAAGCTGTCCCGCGTTCGGCGCGCGGGTCTTTGCCTACGCCATGGGCGCTGAGCCACAACAGCCAGTCGGCACGGTCAGCGTCATGCAGCAGGGGGAAGTCGAGGCAGTCCTGCGGCTGTGCCGGCCCCGGGTTGCCAGCCAGCAGGGCGGGGCTGGCGACGGGGATCAGCACAGGCGCCATCAAACGGGTCACGTGCAGGCCGGGATAGACCCCAAGCCCATGGCGCAAGGCAATATCGACACGCCCGCGGTGCATGTCCACCAGCGTGGAAGTGGCCTCCACCCGCACCTCGATATCCGGGTGCAGGCGGTTGAATCGTCCCAGGCGCGGCACCAGCCATGAGGCGGCAAAGGTTGCCACCGTACTGATCGTCAGGGTCTGGCGCGCAGTGCTTTGTTGCAGTGACAGCATGGCCTGCTCGATTTGCCCGAAGGCCTCAAGCAGGGCCGGGTGAACACCGGCGCCGGCCTCTGTAAGCCGCAAGCCGCTGCGTTCGCGGGTAAACAGCGGCATGCCGACCCGGTCTTCCAGCAGACGGATCTGCTGGCTGACGGCACCTGAGGTGACATTCAGCGTTTGCGCGGCCGCCTTGATGCTGCCTTGCTGGCCTACTTCGACAAATGCTCGCAAGGCGAGAAGGGGCAGTGAAGCTGCCATAGGCTTTAGTTTTCCTGAATCTGGTGTGCAGAAATGATCGTTTCCGCTGACACACAGCGAAAGCGATGATGTTCCGAGTTTAGAGATGCTGTGCAAGTTTAGTAAAACTATATCTAACCGGACGCCCTGCATGAACCCCATGATCACGTTGTATACCGACAGCTCGCCCAATGGTTTCAAGATCACCATTGCCCTGGAGGAGCTCGGTTTAACCTACCACCTGCGGCACGTAAACATTGACCAGGGCGAGAACCGCAGCCCGGCGTTTTTGCGCCTCAACCCGCACGGGCGTATCCCGGTGCTGGTCGACGAAAGCAACGGCATCACGCTGTTTGAATCGGCAGCCATCCTCCTGTATCTGGCTGATATCAGTGGTCAGCTCTTGCCTGTAGAACCCGCCAAACGCTGGGAAGCCATCCAGTGGCTGATGTTTCATGCTGCCAGCGTGGGGCCTGTGATGGGCCAGCGCGTTCACTTCGAGCTGTTTGCCGCAGACAAAATTCCCCAGGCCATTTCGCGCTATCGGCGCTTGATGGATGAAGCCTTTACCACCCTGGACAACCGCCTGGCCGAGCACCCCTATCTGGCCGGTGACGAGTACTCGATTGCCGATATTGCCCAGTTTGGCTGGACCCATATTGCGCAGGTCATCGACTTCGATTTCAGCGCCTATAAGCACCTGAGCGCCTGGTACCAGCGCATTGGCGCCAGACCCGCCGTGCAGCGCGGCATCGCTCTGCCTACTCGCGCCACCGGCGCTTGAACCAGGGGATCAATATGAACACTACAGATCAGGCCACAGGCCAGTCGTCGCCCGCATTTGCCAGCCACCGCGGTTATCGGCGCATGTTCGCGGCCAATCAGCTGACCCTCGGGATTTTTCTGCCATTGCGCTTTTACAAGGGCGACATGGCGGTACTGGCCGGGCAGGCCGAGCGGGTTCGCGACATCGACCGATATGGTTTTGCCGCAGTCTGGGTGCGCGACGTACCGCTGTTCGATCCTGCCTTCGGTGATGCGGGGCAAGTATTCGATCCCTTTACCTACCTGGCGTTTCTGGCGGCTCACACCCGCACAATTGCGCTGGCAACCGGCAGTGCAATCTTTTCGTTGCGCCATCCCATTGATCTGGCCAAGGCCAGCGCCACCATCGATCAGTTGTCGAACGGGCGCCTGGTCATGGGGATCGCCTCGGGAGACCGGGCCATTGAGTTTCCCGCCTATGGTCTGGAGCACGCCCGGCGGGGTGAGCGGTTTGCCCAGAGCGTGACGTATTTCCGCCAACTGATGCAGGCCCGTGCGCCGGTTATCGATTCGGCACTGGGGCACATGGCCGGAGCCGAATTTCTGCCCCGACCCGTGGCGGGAGCCATCCCCCTGATGGTCACCGGTTCATCCCGTCAGTCACTGGCCTGGATTGGCGAGCATGCCGATGGCTGGCTGACCTTTCCCGAATCGACCCACGACCGCGCAGGGCCGCAACGCCTGGGCGAAAAGATCCGGGCCTGGCGCCAGTTGATCCCGGACGGCGGGTTCAGGCCGCACATGACCAATGAATGGCTCGACCTGGTTGATGATCCCGATTATCCCCGCACCTCTTTACAGGGCGGTTATGTGTTGCGCACCGGGCGCAATGGCCTGATTGACCTGCTGGGTGAATGGCAAGCAGCAGGGGTCAACCATGCGGCCCTGGGTATCCAATTTTCGGCGCGGCCTGCGGCAGAGGTCATACAGGAGCTGGCAGAGCACGTGTTGCCGCATTTTCCTTCCCATCAGGGGCCGGGCCGTGTCGGGCCAGCATGGTGAAGGCACCTGTCAGGCCACTGCCTTGATCTCAACAACCGGGTCACTGCGCGTGCGTGACACACTCAGGCCCAGCAGCCCGCCGAGCACCAGCGCGCCGGCCATAAAGTACATTGCCGCCTGGGTGTTGCCGGTCAACTGCGTCAACCAGCCGACCACAATGGTGCTGAAAAATCCGGCGACATTGCCCAGGGAGTTGATCAGCGCGATCCCCGCAGCGGCGGCTGCACCGCCCACCACCGCGGTAGGCATGCCCCAGAACACCGGCAAGCTGCTGATCATAGCTGCTGTGCCGACGGTCAGGCCGATCATTGACAGCCACAGGCTGGCGCCGAACAGGGTGCCAAATACCACCCCGCCAGCGCCGATAAAGGCGCAGATTGCCAGGTGCCAGCGATACTCGCGAACACGGTCGCTGCTGCGTCCCACCAGCACCATGCTCACCGCGGCCACGGAATAGGGAATAGCACTCAACACGCCAATGGCCCAGGGTTCGGCGACACCGCTGTTGCGGATAATGGTCGGCATCCAGAAACTGATCACGTACTGGCCCAGCACCAGGCAAAAGTACACCGCCCCCAGCAGCCAGATTTTCGGGTTGAGCAGACCATCGCGTACGGAATGGTGGGATTTGGCACGGGTTTCGCGATCCAGCGCCGCCTGCATGCCGCGTTTTTCTTCGGCGCTGAGCCAGCGGGCGTCGGCAATCCGGTCGCGCAGCAGAAAGAACACGGCGGCGCCCAGGGCCACCGCCGGCAAGCCTTCGATCACGAACAGCCATTGCCAGCCGGCGTACCCTGCCACGCCATCGAGGGTCTGCATGATCAAGCCGGAAATCAGCGAGCCCAGCATGCTGGAGATCGGCAGGGCGGCGATAAACAGTGAAATCATCACGCCCCGGCGATGGCTCGGAAACCAGGTGGTGAGATAGAAAATAATCCCCGGGAAAAAGCCTGCTTCGGCAATGCCGATCAAAAAGCGCAGCAGGTAGAAGCTCATGGGGGTTTCGACAAACATCATGGCCGCTGACAACAGGCCCCAGGTCATCATGATCCGCGCGATCCAGCGCCGGGCGCCAAACCTGTGCAGGGCGATATTGCTGGGGATTTCGAACATCAGGTAGCCGACAAAAAACACCCCGGCACCGAGCCCGTACACCGCCTCGCTGAACTTGAGGTCATCAAGCATCTGCAGTTTGGCAAAGCCCACATTGACCCGGTCCAGGTAGGCGACCAGATAACAGACCATCAGCAACGGAATGACTCGCCAGGCGGTTTTGCGGTAGGCCGAATGCAGTGCATGGTCCGGCATGTCAGCAGGGGGTGGCGGTAGGGTGTTCATCTGGAGCCTCTTTTTTGTTGTTGTAGGGGCAGGTGTGCAATCACCGATCAGCGCGCACGGCCTCCCGGCCATTCGCCGCACGCGCACATGGCGTGCACGACTTCGCGGATCAACTCACTGATCAGGGTTTTAAGATGGCTGGCGGGCATCGAAGCGCAACTGCAGATACCCAGGGTTCGGGTCAAGCCGTCAGCGGCAATGCGGTGGGCCACCAGCCGACCGTCATCGATTTCACGCACGGCCAGGTTCAACGGCATGATGGTGTGACCGATACCGGCCTCGACCGCGCTTTTGAGGATATGCACGGAGTTGACCTCCATGACGATTTCGCCCACGGCCAGCCCGTGCTGTTTTACCGCGTGCTCGACCAGCGTGCGGGTGCAGTGACCGTGGGCCTGACTGGGAAATACCAGCGGCCGGGCCAGCGCCTGCGCCAGGCAAACCTCACCGGCAGCGGGGGCGTCGGCGGCATCGGCACGGTGGATCAGGTAAAAATCTTCTTCGATCAATGCGCTGAACAACACTTGCGGGGGCAGGTCGATGGCGCTGAACAGGGCCAGGTCAATGCGCCCGTGCAGTAACTGGTCCATGACGTTGCCGGTCAGCTCTTCGTTGAGATGGAATGCCACCTGCGGGTAACGGGCGGCCACGGCGCGCATCAGCGGCATGGCAAGGAGGGTGGCGACGCTTTGCGGCAGCGCCACGATAATCGAGCCACTGACCGAGTCGGGGCTGCTGCTGACGGCAGCCCGGGCATCGCTCAGATGCTTGAGCATGCCCTGGGCGTATTCGTAGAAGACCTTGCCGGCCTCGCTGGCGACTACGCCGTTGTGGCTGCGATGGAACAGCTGAACCCCCAGATCGTCCTCCAGCGCCGACATCTGCTTGCTCAAGGCCGATTGCGCCACATGCACCTGGCGGGCGGCTTTGGACAGGCTGCCGCAATCGATCACGGCGACAAAGTATTTGATCTGGCGGATTTCCATTGCGGTGCTTCCTGCAGGACTCGGATATGCGGGCCGGTGATGGTACCGCGGGTCAGCCTGCAGAGCGCCCTCGAGGGAATATCTTGCCGGGGTTCATCAGCTGTTTCGGGTCGAGCGCCGCCTTGATCGACTGCATGACGTCCACGGCGTTTTGCCCGTGTTCAACGGCCATGAAGTGCTGTTTGGTCAAGCCGATGCCGTGCTCGCCGGTGCAACTGCCCTGCAGGGCAATGGCCCGCTCGGCCAGGCGATGGGCCACGCCTTCGGCGCGTTCGATTTCGTCGGGGTTGTGCGGGTCGACCAGGATCACGGCATGGAAGTTACCATCGCCCACATGACCGAAAATCGGTGCGAGAAAGCCGTTTTGCGCAAGGTCCGCTGCCGTCGCTTCAATGCACTCGGCCAGTCGTGAAATCGGTACTACGGCATCGGTGGTCAGGGCGCGGCAACCGGGGCGCAGGGCGAGGGCGGCGAAGTAGCCGTCATGCCGGGCCTGCCACAGACGGCTGCGATCCTCCGGATGCACGGCCCACTCGAAGTCCATGCCCTGATGTTCATCGGCAACCATGCGCACGGTCTCGATCTGTTCTTTCACGCCGGCTTCAGAGCCATGCAGTTCAAAGAGCAGCGACGGCGCCTCGCGCAACTGCGTGCTGCTGTAGGCGTTGAGGGCGCGCATGGTCAAGGCATCGAGCAGTTCAATGCGGGCGACCGGCACACCGAGCTGGATGATCTGGATCACGGCGCGTACGGCCAGATCCACGCTGGGAAAGCGGCACACGGCAGCCGAAATGGCTTCAGGAATCGGGTGCAACTTGACGGTCAGTTCGGCGATGGTCGCCAGCGTCCCGCCCGAGCCGACCAGTAAATGGGTCAAGTCATAGCCGGCGGAAGACTTGCGCGCCCGCCCGCCGGTGTTGATCACCCGGCCGTCGGCCAACACCGCCGTCATGGCCAGTACGTTTTCGCGCATGGTGCCGTAGCGCACGGCGTTGGTCCCGGAAGCACGGGTCGCCGCCATGCCGCCCAGTGACGCATCGGCCCCGGGGTCGATAGGGAAAAACAGCCCGGTGCCGTGCAACGCCGCATTCAACTGTTTGCGGGTCACCCCCGGTTGTACAGTGGCGTCCATATCGTCAACGCGAATGGCAAGCACCTGGTTCATGCCCGAGACATCAATGCTGACGCCACCGTGGGAGGCTTGCAGCCAGCCTTCCAGCGAGGTGCCGCTGCCATAGGCGATCATCGGCGTATCGTGGCGATAACAGGCGCTGCTGATACTGACGATATCCTCAAGGCTGTTGGCATAGGCCACGGCATCCGGCGGCATGGGGTCTAGTGCGGAAATATCGCTGCCGTGGTGCTCGCGCACGCTGGCCGAGGTGGAGAAGCGGGTGCCGAGCAATTGGCCCAGCTCCTCGCGCAATGATTCGGCCAGGGGCGGGTGTTCGCAGGCAGCAGGATGGGTCATCAGACAATCTCCGGTTGTTGTGCACCGCGTAAAACGGGCGGCATTATCAGGGAGTTATGACTTATCTTAGGCAGCCTTGGGTACACACTCGTAGTGCTGAATTCAGATGGATCCATCTGTTTTTGAGATGGTCTGTGACAGGCGTAATGATCAAGAAGGAACTTGAGTTGAGTGACTGGGAAGCCTATTACCAGGCAAGTGAACAGCGCGGGCAATCGCCCTTGCTGAGTAGGGCCTTGAACCTGATCAGCGCGAATGAGGGTTCACGTCAGGCCGTGGACCTGGGTTGTGGGGCCGGAATGGAAACCCGGCAATTGCTGGCCGCAGGCTGGGACGTACTGGCCATTGACCGCGAAGCCGGCGCCATTGCGCGAACATCTGCATTGTCACAAGGTGTCAGCGGTGGGCGGCTGGCGACCCTGGCCTGCGATTTTGAACAGCTGACGCAGTTACCTGCATCCAGATTGATCCATGCCGGTCTCGCCTTGCCGTTCTGTCGGCCAGACTATTTTGAAACCCTTTGGCGGCTTGTTACTGCGGCGCTTGAACCGGGTGGTGTATTTGTCGGCCATCTGTTTGGCGAACGGCACGGCTGGGCGGCACTTGCCCATATGACCTTTCAGACCGAAGCGCAGGCGCGCTTGCTGTGCGGTAATCTTGAGCTGCATCTGTTGCGCGAATTCGAGCAACCGGGTGCCAGTTTGCACGGGGACATCGCCTGGCACCGCTTCGATATCATTGCCAGCAAGCCGCAAGGCGACGATAAATACCGTACTGAACAAAGGAGCCTGTGATGAAGGGAAGTTGCGCCTGCGGTGCCGTTGGCTATGAAATTGATCGTATCGACCTGCCTGTAAGCCATTGTCATTGCCAGTCGTGCCGCAAAACCCATGCTGCTGCGTTTGTCACCACGGCCGGTGTTTTGCGTGAGCACTTCCATTGGACGAGGGGGCAGGAAAAGCTCAGCAACTACGAGTCTTCCCCCGGCAAGCTGCGGCGCTTTTGCTCGCTGTGCGGTTGTCACCTTGTGGCTGAACGTGACACAGCCGCGGCTGTGATTGTTCGTGTTGCGACCCTGGACGAGGACCCGGGCGATCGCCCGCAATACCATATCTGGGCTGAGCATGATGTCCCATGGCTTGAACATGAAGACCTTGCGGTCTACCCGCAATGGCAGCCGGGGCGCTAGGGCTTCAGTGGCATTATTTAACTTTTATCAGGGAGATAACCGTTAGTGACCCGTGCATCTGTGCATACCCTGCGTCCGCTGCCCGAGCTTGATTACCATGACAGCAGATCGGTGCTGCTGCCTGTGCAGATCACGGCGCTGCAAGCCTGGAACCTGATGACGGCCGGGCAGGGGCCGCTGATGCGCCTGGCGTTTCGAACCCGAGACGGGATTTCTTCGTTATTTGGCGTAAAGCGCATTGGCGGTTTCTCCGGTACCCGGCGCGAGGCCGTGCAGGCAGGTGACTATCTGGATTTCTTTCTGGTAGAGCACAGCGCCCCCGAGGTATTGGTGCTGACCGAGCGTGACCGGCATCTGGATGTGATGACCTGTGTGTCGATGGCTGATCGGGTACTGACAATCACCTCCTCTGTGGTCACCCATAACACCTTTGGCCGTCTGTATATGCTGCCGGTGGGGCCGGCGCACAAACTTATTGTCAACAGCTACCTCAAGCGCCTGAAGCGCAAGCTGCAAGGGATGGAGCCCTGAATTTATGAACATAGCCATAAGACTTGCCAATCAGGCAGATATCCCGACAATTTTTGTCATCCGTACCCGCGTCAGGGAGAACCCTCTTTCTCACCAACAGTTAACTGAAATGGGCATTACCCCCGACGCCATAGGCCAGGCGATGGAAGCCGCTCCCTGTATCTGGGTGGCCGAGGTCGAGGGTGTTACGGTGGGGTTTGCCATGGCCGATGCCGAGGATGGCTGTGTCTTTGCCGCATTTGTCCTGGCCGAATTCGAGGGGCTCGGGCTGGGTCGCAGACTGATGGCGAAGGCCGAGGCGTTTCTGTTTCAGCATCACCCCACGATTTGGCTGGAGACCGCTGAAAACAGCCGTGCCAGCGGTTTTTATCGGCACCTTGGCTGGCAGGCGGTGGCGAATTTGCCTGAAGGTGATGTTCGTTTTGAAAAATCACGGACGTAGCAGGGAAGGGTATGCACATTCGATTGACGCAAGCCAGTGACTGGATGCTGTTGAAGCAGGTTCGCCTGGCAGCGCTTCTGGATGCCCCGACGGCATTTGGCGTGAGCTATCAAACGGCGGCCAGTTACACCGACGAGCAGTGGCAAGAGCGCGCTGATTCAGGGGCGGGGACGCAATTCTGGCTGGCCATCGAGGACAGCAAGGCGGTGGGCATGATCGGTGCCGGGGTGAGCGAAAACCGGCGCTATAACTTGATCGGCATGTGGGTCGAGCCCGGCCTGCGCGGCGCCGATGTGGCCGCCCGGCTGGTTGGCGCAGTCAAGGCCCGGGCGCTGCAGGGTGGGCATGAGTACGTTTATCTCGAGGTAGCCCCGGACAACGCAAGAGCTGCCAGCTTCTACCTGAAGCAAGGGTTCAGGTTCAGGGATGAATGGGAACCCTTGGCAAGTCATCCCTCTATCAGGTTGCAGACGATGTGCTGGGTTGTGACTCCAGACAGCCCCTGAAATCGGCTACACACTCCTCTCGTCGAAATATCTGTCAGAAAAATTGACCAGAATGATCCTACGCAGTTTACTGTATGTTCATACAGTTATCGTAAGGCGTGCGTCATGAGCTTCACTTCCCTGGGTCCCATTGCTGAAGATGGCGTTCGCCTGCCACTTTGCTCTTTCAAAGTCCCCGCCGGGTTTCCGTCACCGGCGGCGGATCATATCGAGAAGGAAATTTCCCTCGATGAACTGCTCGGTATCCGTGCGCCCCATGTGTATCTGGTGCGCATCGACGGCGACAGCATGCAGGGTGTGGGGATTTTTTCCGGGGATCTGGCGGTGGTGGACCGTGCTATCGAGCCCGGGCATGGCCATGTGGTGGTGGCGCTGCTCAATAACGAGCCGATATGCAAACGCCTGTGCCTGCGTGGCAAGAGCGTTGTGCTGCAATCCGAAAACCCGAAGTATCCGGACCGGTATGTACTCGAAGGTGATGAACTGACAGTCTGGGGCGTGATTACCTATACCGTGCGCAGCCATGGCCACTAAGCCTGCGCCGGTTTTTGCCCTGATCGATTGCAACAGTTTTTACGCCAGCTGTGAGCGCGTGTTCAGGCCCGACCTGGCCAAAGTGCCCATTGTGGTGCTGAGCAACAACGACGGCTGCGTGATCGCCCGCAGTTATGACGCCAAGCCTCACGTGAAAATGGGCGAGCCGTATTTCCAGATCAAGGATCGGCTCGAGCAACTGGGGATTGTGGCGTTCTCGTCCAACTATGCGTTGTATGGCGACATGAGCGAGCGTGTCATGAGCCTGATCGAGGCGATGTTGCCGGCTGTCGAGGTCTACAGCATCGACGAGTCCTTTGCCGACCTGAGCGGTATCGTTGACGCCACCGCCATGGGCCGTCAGTTGCGCAGTCGCATCCTGCAATGCACGGGCATTCCGGTGGGGGTCGGCATCGCGCATACCAAGACCCTGGCCAAGCTGGCGAATCACACCGCCAAGCGCTTGCAGGCCCACACGGGGGGCGTGGTGAACCTGTGTGGCGACCATGAACGTGACTGGGTACTGCGCAATACCGCGGTGTCGGAGGTCTGGGGCGTTGGCCGACGCATGACCGCGCATCTTGAAAGTATGGGGATTCGCACAGCGATGGACCTGGCCAAAGCGGACCCGTGGTCGCTGCGCAAAAAATTCAGCGTGGTGATCGAAAAAACGGCCCGTGAATTGAACGGTACATCCTGCCTGGCCCTGGACGAGCCCGACCCGCCCAAGCAGGAGATCTGCTGCAGCCGCATGTTTGGCAAGCGCCTGACCGAGCTGGCACCGATCAAGGAGGCCGTAGCCACCTATATGATGCGTGCCTCGGAAAAACTCAGGGCACAAAAGTCATACTGCCAAAAAGTCCGGGTCAGCATTCGTACCGGCATGTTCAACCCGGACGAGGCGAAGTACGCCAAGGGCGTGGTGGTGACCTTGCCCTATCCTACCGATGATGTGCGGTTACTCACCAGAGCAGCGGTGGATGCTCTGGAGCATGTGTTTCAGCCCGGTTTCAGATACAGCAAGGCCGAAGTGTTGTTGCTCGACCTGCGCCAGCCGGGGGAGTTTTCCGACGATCTGTTTGCCGTCAATCAACCGGCAGAAGCTTCACGGGTGATGGCGGTACTGGATGCCATCAATGGCCGCTGGGGCAGGGGCACGTTACGGGCCGCCAGCGTGCCGGGCAAACCCGACTGGGGGATGCGCCGGGAGATGATGAGCCAGAGCTATACGACGCGGGTGGATCAGCTTTGGCAGGTTTCGTGCCGATAAATACGGCCGTTGATTGTGCAGAACTGTGGGCAATTAACTGTACGCGCAAAGTGGAGATCCGGTGTGTGAAGTTCAAACATATGGCCTGCTCAGAACACTGGACTGTCGTGTGCTGCTGGTTTGCTTGTTGAAGACTCAAGAAAAATCAAGGTAGGAAAACCCTGAATTAATAGTGGGGTTATTCTTGCGCTTGCTCCTGGCAGTTGAATGTTAGTACTGATGCTGTACTAATGGTGTTGCCCTGTTATACCCATTGCCGAACAGGCACTGGTTTTAATTGCAATAGTGGCGGGCTATCAAGACTATCAAGAAAAGTCAAAAAAGCAGATGCAGGTACGTGCCTGCTATCAGGCAAGGTCAGGATTAAAGATGATAAACACAGTTGCATTGTATTGGTTGCTCACTTATGCGATTTAAATGGATTGTTTTTGTTGTCGGGCTGGTCGCATTATCTTCTTTTGCATTTTATGGGTTGTTTGATCGGTCTGATGAAGTGAGCCATATCGTTGCGCCAGTAACGAAAATCGACATGGAAAGTCTGGTTTTGGCAACAGGCCCGATAGTCGCAACGGGCTTGGTCGATGTCGGAGCACAGGTTAATGGTCAAGTTAAAACAATCCATGTGCGACTGGGTGACAAGGTCAAAAAAGGCCAGGTATTAGTGGAGATTGATCCGGAGCTTCAGGAAAATGCCTTGAGCAAGGCGAAAGCCAGCCGCGATCTTGTACTGGCACAGCAAAAGGCCAGGGAAAAAGCGCGCCAGCGCGCAGAGAGGGTATTTACCCGCCAGCAAGCGCTGTACCAGGCAGATGCCAGCGCAAAAAGAGACCTTGAGCAAGCCGAGGTGGAGCTGGAAAATGCCCGGGCTGAAGTCTTCGTTCTAAAAAGCCAGATTCATTTGGCTCAAATCGAGATGGATAGCGCAGTGGCTAATCTCGGGTATACGAAAATCAAGGCGCCTGCCGATGGCGAAATCATCGCTATTGTGACTAAAGAGGGCCAGACAATTGTGTCCGCCCAGACATCACCGACCATTCTGATTATGGGCAATATGGACAGGATGACAGTCAAGGCCAGAATATCCGAGTCGGATATTGTACGAGTGCAGGAGGGGCAAAAGGTTGTTTTTACCGTGACCGGTGCACCGGAGCTGTCTTTCGAATCGAAAATTCTTGCCGTTGAACTTCTGCCGGAGTCCGTCGTTACTGACAGCAAAGAGCTCTCAAAGCCCAATGCAACGTCCAATGTTCCTGTTTACTACAATGCTACGTTTGAAGTTGATAACCCTGATCGTCTGCTCAAGCCTTTGATGACAGCCAACGTTAAAATCACTCAGGAAAGCGTTGGTCAGGTGATGGCAATTCCTTTGGCCGCTCTCGGAAAAAAGCAGTCTGCGGGCAATCTTTATGAAGTGCGTATATTGACGGAGCAGAAAGAAGTGGTTGCAAGATCCGTTGCGATCGGTCTGCGAAACAATACGCATGTGCAGGTTAAGTCGGGGCTTGAGCTAGGCGACAATGTCATTATCGAATAGGCGTTGATTGATGTTGTGCTGTGGGAGTCATTGTTAATATTTATTTGTCGGGTAGTGTATGGAATGTCTCAGGAAAATAAAGTTTCGAACTCGGCCCACGAAGGATGCCGTAAAGCCTGGCAACCTGCCAGAGGAAAACCTGAGCTTATCCGCGCCATTAATCCAATTGATAAATGTCAGCAGGAGCTATTTCAATGGTCATTCATCTACAGAGGCTTTACGAGACGTCAACCTGAATATCCGTGCAGGTGAGATGGTTGCAATTGTCGGGACATCGGGCTCGGGAAAGTCGACCCTTCTCAATATTCTGGGGTGCCTTGTCCCGCCTTCGCAAGGGCAATACATCCTGCACGGGCGGAGTGTGACCCGTCTGACGAATAATGAGTTGGCAGATTTGCGCAGGGGCACTTTCGGATTCGTATTCCAGCGCTACCATTTGCTGGGCCACCTGAATGCTGAAGAAAACGTTTTGTCTCCAGGCCTTTATGTCGAAGGGGAGAAGAAAACACTGCGTGCACGCGCACAAATGCTGTTGAACAGTCTTGGGTTGAGTGACCGCTTGCACTTCTTTCCGGGACAGTTGTCAGGTGGGCAGCAACAGCGTGTCAGCATTGCGCGTGCACTGATGAATGGCGGCGACATCATATTGGCCGATGAGCCGACCGGTGCGCTGGATACCAAGAGCGGTGAGGAGGTGATGGCCGCCTTATGTGAATTGAATGCAAAAGGGCATACCGTCATTATTGTTACGCACAATAATGACATCGCTTCATATGCGCAGCGGCTGATTCATATTCAGGATGGATGCATCTCTTCGGATACAGGCAATCACCCTGCCTCGTCAACGGCAGGGCCGCGAGGGGGGGCCGGGTTGAAACCTGCACAGGGCTCCTCGATAAACATGCTGTCAGGCTGGGTGGAGGCAATTAAAATTGCTTTTTCGTGGCTGGTCAGAAAACCCTTGCATGCGGGATTGACGGTACTGGGAATCGTCATCGGCATTGCTGCAGTTTCATCGGTTATTGCCCTGGGTGAGGGGGCACGCGACCGCATAGTTCAAGAGATCAGCGCCCTGGGTGCTGACACCATCGATATTTACTCCGGGAAGGACTGGGGTGATATCTACAAGGGTTCAAACAAAGCGCTGAGTGAATCTGATGTGGACTATCTGCGATCACTTCCCTACGTTGACAGCATCTCCCCGGTCACTTCTGCGACAGCCACCATTACATCAAAAAACGCCAACCTTTCAGCTCAGGTATTGGGTGTCGGTGAAGCGTTTGCCAGGGTGAGAGGCGAGGTATTTGCGCAAGGTACTTTTTTTTCCAGTGATGATGTTAAACGGCAGGCGCAAGTTGCAGTCATTGATGAAAATATGCGCAAAAGACTTTTCCCGAGCTGGGAGGACCCGATTGGAAAAGTCATATTGGTAGGCCCGATGCCGGCAATCGTCATAGCGGTTATCAAGAATACACCGTCTTCATTTGGTGAGGCGCCTGTTCTGCAGATGTATATGCCTTATACCACGTTGATGTCACGTATTTCGGGCCAGTCATTTCTTGAGAGCATTGTAGTGCGCGTGGCTGACGGGATTTCAAACGAACTGGCCGAAAGTAATATCAATCGTCTTTTGGAACTCAAACGCGGCAGCAAAGACTTTTTCACAAGTTCTGCAGACTCAATACTCCGGTCGGTGACCAGTGCTACCAGAGTCTTGAACGTGCTGAGCATATCGGTCGCATCGATTTCTCTCCTGGTTGGAGGAATTGGCTTGATGAATATGATGCTTTACTCAGTAGCAGAGCGAACCTATGAAGTAGGCGTTCGTATGGCGTTCGGTGCCCGTCGACGAGATATCATGCAGCAGTTTCTCAGCGAATCCTGTTTGCTGTGCATATTTGGCGGTGGTTTTGGGTTTTTGCTGGCCCTGCTTGCCGGGGAAATTTTAGGCGGATTACAAACTGATTTTCCGCTTAAATTTTCTTATTGGTCGTTCATGGTAGCGTTTGCAAGTTCTACCGTTATTGGTCTTGTATTTGGTTATATACCTGCTCGAAATGCCGCCAGGCTGGATCCTGTCGAGGCTTTGTCCCGGGCGTAAGTCAATGGGTTTGCCATCGTAATCATTCAACATAAAGTCGATGCCTTGCTGGACCCAGTCAACACTGCGCTCCAATGTTCTTGAGAATATCATTGTGATTACTAGATATTACCCTGCTGTGTTTTGTAGCGTGATGCTGTTGGCAGGTTGTAGCACTCATCTGCCCGATGTGAACGCTGTCAAATCACAACTGGCGCTGCCTGCAAAATGGCGTAATGCATTACCTGAGGGTAAAGATATAAAGCAGACACAGCATTGGTGGCGCTCATTTCAGGACCCTGACCTGGACGCTCTGGTGGAACGTGTACTGCGCAATAATAATAACCTGGCAGCGGCTGCATACAGGGTCAAAAAGGCAGAGGCACAAGCGGGTATTGTCAGGAAGAATTTAACACCAGATGTATCAAGTGGATTCAAACTGAGCAGTAGCAAGGAACTGAACAGAGGAAGTTCGGAACAAAAGGCTTTTACCAGCACATTCTCCTTGAGCTACGAGCTGGATTTATGGGGGCGTCTTGCAAAGGCTCGCGATATCTCGGCCTGGGAAGCCATGGCGACCCGGGAGGATCGTGAGCACATCGCGATGCAACTGATCGGTACAACAATGGAGCTGTACTGGCGATTAGCGTTTTTGAATGAAAGCATTGAAATTAACGACACCAGCATTGCCAGCGCCCGTTCAATCCTTGAGCTGGCACGCCTGGGTGAATCCGTTGGGCAGGAGGGGCGTCTTCAGTCGATTCAGGCAGAGCAACAGTTAAGTGTACTGCTGGCCGATAAAACAGGGCGGCTTCAACAGCGTGAAGAAAGCCGCAATGCCTTGTTGGTTTTATTGGCGTCGCCTATGGGATGGGATGACACGATCAAGATTCGTCCAGTTCCGACTCAACCGTCTACAGCGCTACGGTCGGAGATACCTGCCCACATTCTGAGCCAGCGACCCGACATGAGGGCTGCTGAACTCAGGTTGCGCGCTCATTTCAGCAATATTGAGATCCAGCAAAGAAACCTCTATCCGGCAGTGAATCTTACGGCAGGTATCACTGGAGGAGGGACACGCGAACTGTCAAATATTCTGCGAAATCCGGTGGGTTTTTTTACGGCAGATTTACTGCTTCCGTTTTTTGAGTTCAATAAAGGCAAGTTGCAAGTTGAAATCGCCGAAGCAACGTACCAGGAGAGTATCGAGTTATACAAAAAACAGTTGCTTGATGCACTGCAGGATGTTGAGAACTCACTGTCGGCCTATAAACAGCTCACCGATGAGGGGCTCTACCTGGCCCGTGCCCATGAATCTTCATCCCGGGCAGAGCGCATTGCTGAAATACGCTATCGCCTTGGGCAGTCGAATATAAAAGAATGGCTGGATCAACAGGATGCGAAGCGCAGTATCGAACTGCGACTGGGTAAGAGTCGCACTGATCGGTTGATTGCCATGGTCAAGTTTCATCAGTCTATCGGTGGCGGCTGCGGTGATGGATGCGCTGATGCCTTGCGATGAAAGGTACCTGGTCAGGTGCTTCAGGTTTATTTGCCGGCTGTGTGCGTTAAGTGCTCGCAGGCCTGGTTGATGTGTGAGTTTCAACTCAAGCCATGCGTTTAATGGAATGTAATGTTTTCCGGGGCCGGCCAATCCTGCTGCACGTCAACGCACAGCCATGCAAAACCTCCTGATCGCCTCGCAGGCCCGGCGCAACAAGGCGTCATCCAGGGCATAGGCAATACGGATATAGGGCCCCAGGCCAAAGGCGCTGCCATGCACCACGGCTACACCGGCTTCGTCGAGCAGGGCCAGGGCCACGTCTTCATCGGTGGACAGCACCCTGCCTGCGGGCGAGGTGCGGCCAATCAGTCCGGCGCAGCAGGCGAACGCGTAGAAGGCGCCTGCCGGGCTGGTGCATTCAAGGCCCGGTATGCTATTGAGCTGGTCGACCATCAGATCGCGGCGCTTCTGGAACGCGATACGGCTGCTGTGGATAAAGTCCTTGGGGCCTTCCAGAGCGGCGAGAGCGGCCTGCTGCGAGATTGAGCCGGCTCCCGAAGTCTGCTGGCCTTGCAATGTTTCCATGGCTTGCAACAGCCAGCGCGGGCCTGTGGCAAAACCGATACGCCAGCCGGTCATGGCGTAGGCCTTGGACACGCCGTTCATGGTCAGGGTGCGCGCTGCCAGGCGTGGTTCAACCTGGGCCAGGGTATGGAACAGCTGATCATCGAAGATCAGGTGTTCGTAGATATCATCCGCCAGGATCAATACATGAGGATGGGCCAGCAGCACATCGGCCAGTGCCGCCAGCTCGTCGCGGCTGTACACCGCCCCCGTCGGGTTGGAGGGCGAGTTGAGGATCAGCCAGCGCGTTTGCGGGGTGATTGCCGCTGCCAGTGCCGCTGCGGTCAGCTTGAAACCGGACGCTGCGTGGCAGGTCACGAAGCAGCTTTGTGCGCCGCATAACTGAACCATCTCGGGATAACTGACCCAGTAAGGCGCCGGGATGATGACCTGATCTCCCTCATTGAGGGTCGCGGCCAGGGCATTGTAGATCACCTGTTTGCCACCGTTGCAGACCAGGGTGTCCTGCCAGCCGACATCCAGGCCGTTTTCACCACGGAATTTGGCTGCCACCGCTTCTCGCAGTGAACGTGCGCCAGCGACCTGGGTGTAGCGGGTGTGGCCCTGGCCTATGGCGCGGATTGCAGCGTCGCGCACAGGCTCGGGCGTATCGAAGTCCGGTTCGCCAGCGCACAGTGAAATGATCGTGGCGCCTTGGGCGCGGCGCTCTGCAACACGGTCGATGATCCGATAGGTGGCCGAGGGCAGGGCGCTTGCCAGGTGCCGGTTGAGCCGCTGGATATCGCTGCTCATGGGCGGTGTCTCCAGTGAGTCAGGTTCATCAGTTCGAGCGTGGAGCGGCCTTCAGTCAGTGCCTGCATCATATGGGCTTCCTTGTCGGCACGGGATTCGCCTTCGGCGAAGGTACGTGCGGCGTGTGCCTTGGGAATGATGATCACACCATCGTCGTCAGCCACCAGCAGATCCCCCGGCGCCACCTCTGCGCCGTTGAAATTGAAAGCCTGGCCTACCGAGGTGGCGCTGGCCTTGACGGTGCCTCTGACCGAGATGCCGCGGGCAAATACCGGAAACCGGCGCGCCTTCAAGGCCGCGATATCACGTACCCCGCCGTCGATGACCAGGCCGACCACACCGGCTGCCTGTGCCGCTACGGTAAGGACTTCGCCCCAGTAACCGGCAATAAAATTACCGGTACCCACTACCAGCACACTGCCGCGGGGCACTTGTTCCAGTGCCAGGTGCAGGGCCAGGTTATCGCCAGGAGCGCATTGCAGCGGGTACGCCGGCGCGGCGATAAAGGCGCCATCCCAGATCGGGCGGATGCCGCTGTCCACGGCACAGGCCAGGTGTGATGCCTCATACAGGGTCGAACTGCCGAGGATTCTGGCCCGTTCGTGGTAGTTCAGGGGCAGGGCGAGTGTGCTCATCAGGCTTTCCTCTGCAGGCTGTGGTAGCCCAGTGCAGCGCGGGCGCTTGCAAGGGTCTGGCCTTGACTGATCAAGGTACGGATTTGCGCTTCGACGGTTTCAATCTGCCGCGCACAGGCGGCCACTTGTGCGGCATGGGCGCGGGGTACGATCACTACGCCATTGGCGTCGGCCACCACGATGTCACGGGCACAGACGCGGGCGGTGCCAATGGAAACGGGCTGGTTGATCGACTGCACCTGGACACGGTCCTTGCCGGTGCGCATAAAGCGGCCCTTGCTGAAGATCGGATAACCGTCTCCCAGCGCCTTGTTCACGTCACGGCAAACACCGTCGATAACCGTGGCAGCGATGTTTCGGCTGCCGGCGTACTGGGTCATGATGTCGCCCCATACGGTGCAGTCGGTGCGCCCGGCATTGTCGATCACCACTACGTCACCGGGCAGAACTTGCTCGATAAAGTCGCCCACGGTCCCGGCAGGCACGCTGGCCGGGACGTACTGCACCGTGAATGCCGGCCCGACAATAACCGTGCTGTAGTTGCCCAGCGGCATCACGCCCAGGCATTGGCCGGGCAGGCCGAGCTTGTCCAGGGCATCGGAAACCCCCGGGGTGTCCAGGCCCTCAAACAGGGCGACCAGTGCTTGATCTTCAGGGTTCATCAGGCGTGCTCCGTGCGGATGGCTTCAAACTGGCTGTCATGCATGACTTCGGCTACGGAGCGACCGCTGCGCACAGCGTCGAGCATGACTTGCTGACGCCGGGCGATACGTTCGCCAAGATCGACGACCTGAGCGATATGGGCCTGGGGCACAAACACCGTGCCGCAGTTGTCGGCGATCACATAGTCGTCTTCGCTGACATTGACCCCGGCGACTTCGATGGTCACGGCGGCCGCTATCTGCATCACGCGATTGCGCGCACTGATCATGGTGACGCCACGGCCGTAAACCGGATAACCGATTGCCGCACTGCCATCAATATCGCGGCTGCAACCGTCAATGATGGTGCCTCGCACCTGTTTGGCGAGCGCCGCATTGGCAAGGATATCGCCCCAGCAAGAGATGCCCTCGATACCGCCGGCGATCACCAGCACCCGATCATCCGTGTTGATGTGTTCGACCACCGGGGTGATCAGGTGGGCGCTGGGCACCGTGTCGGTCTTTGCGGCCAACAGTACGGTACTGGCACGGCCAACGATCGGCGGGCAGTTCCACAGCGGCCGCAGCCCCACAGTGGCCCCTGCCAGACCAAGAAAATCCAGCGCATCGGACACGGTATTACTGTCCAGTGCCGCCAGACGCTGGAGTACAGTCCTGTCGGTCGTGCTTTTGAGCGTCATCGCGCAGCCTCAGTGGTGGTGTAGGTGCTCAGTGTCGGCGAGGCTGTTTGATAGGTATATTCCTGTTCACGTAAGCTTTGGATACGTTAAACCTATGGAAAAACCATGATCAATTTCCGTCTGATCCGTCACCTCTGGCTCTTTCTGGCCGTCGCCGAAGAGCAGAACTTCGGCCGCGCCGCCAAGCGCCTAGGCATGTCCCAGCCGCCGCTGAGCGAGCAGATCCAGGTGCTGGAGCAAGCGCTCAAGGTCAAACTGTTCGAGCGCTCGCGGCGCGGTGCCAAGCTGACGCCGGTGGGGGCGGCAATTCTGCCGGCCGTACGCAAGTTCGCCGAGCAGTTGGAGCGTCTGGAGCTGGCCGTGGATGAAGCGCTGGCGGGGCAGTCGGGGATGCTGACCATTGGCGCAATTTCCACGGCCATGTTTGATGTACTGCCGGGCCTGATCGAGCGGTTGAAGGAGGATTACCCGCACTTGACCGTCTCGGTGCGGGAAATTGACAGCGTCGAAGCGGTGCCGGCGCTGGAGGCGGGGGATATTGATCTGGCGTTTGCCCGTCTGGACGGTGATCTGGGGGACTCAATCCAGTCACTGCCGCTGCTGGAGGACCGCCTGATGCTGGCCCTGCCCAGTGATCACCCGCTGGCAGCGCGCACGCGCATCAGCCTGGCCAGCCTGTCCAATGAGCCTCTGGTGATGTTTTCGCGCAAGGTCAGCCCGGTGTATTTCGACAATCTGATTGCCACCTGCCGGGCAAGCGGTTTTTCCCCGCGGGTGTTGCACGAAGTGCGTTCCGTGGCCTCGCAAATCGCCTTTGTCAGCTATGGCCAGGGCATTGCGCTGGTGCCTGCGTCCTTGAAAAAGCTGGCTCCCGCCAATGTGGTATTCCGTGCACTGAGCGAAAAGCTCAACGTGGTGACCACTGCCGTGGCATGGAATGCCAATCGGTCGAACCCGCTGATAGAGGCGATCATTGCTCGTTTAAGCGCCAAGGCATGATGTTTTTGATAGGTTTGGCCTATGTAAACCTTCTGGTCTTAGGCATTTACACCAGGGCCGATGTGCCTGACATTGGTCCGCCGCCTTAACGCTTCAGGAGTCATGCCCGTGCCCGTACCCGCAACCTTTGCCCATACCCAAGTGCCGCTGGAGGTAGAGGGTGTGCACTTGACTATTGCCGCTCTTCACCGAGAAGGGGAACTGGCACCGATTGTCTTTCTGCATGGCTTCGGTTCGAGCAAGGAAGACTATGCCGATATCGCGCTGCGTGCGGAGTTCGCCGGGCATGCCTTTCTGGCCTACGATGCGCCGGGGTGTGGTGACAGCGGGTGCAGTGATCTTGCCCGGGTTTCCATCCCTTTTTTGCAGCAAACGGCGCTGCAAGTGCTCGAGCATTTCGGCATCGAACGCTTCCATCTGGTGGGCCATTCCATGGGCGGGTTGACCGCCCTGATGCTGGCCCATCAGTTCCCGCAGCGGGTACTCAGTTTTGTCGATATCGAAGGCAATATTGCCCCCGAGGACTGCTTTCTCAGCCGTCAGATCATCGACTGCCCGAGTGATGATCCTGAGCTGTTTTTTACGGCCTTTATCGAGCGTGCCCGCCATGCCCCGGCCTATGCCAGTGCCCTGTATGCCGCGAACCTGAGACACAAGGTGCGTGTGCAAGCGGTGCGGGGGATTTTCGAATCGATGGTCGAGCTGTCCGATAACGCCAACCTGATGGGCAAGTTTCTCGGCTTGCCGTGCCCGAAGATGTTTATGTTCGGCGACCAGAACGCGTCACTGTCCTACCTGCCGCATATCGCGGCTCACGGCGTACGCCTGGGGCAGATCCCGGCTTGCGGCCATTTCCCGATGTATTCCAACCCGATTGCGATGTGGCAGCACATGGCCGATTTTTATGGGGCAGTTTCAGGCTAGGGCAACGCCGCCTCCACCAGCTCGATCCAGTGCCGCACCGGGGTTCTGCCTGCACTGTCGAGGTGTGCCTGGCAGCCGATATTGGCCGTGACAATAACCTCGGGGTGCGCGCTTTCCAGTGCGTTGAGTTTGTTGTCGCGCAGTTGCCGGGACAGTTCGGGCTGGGTCAGCGAATAAGTGCCTGCCGAGCCGCAGCACAAGTGGCTGTCGGGCACCGCGGTCAGGTTGAACCCCAACCGGGTGAGAATGCCTTCAACCGCGCCGCCGAGTTTTTGCCCGTGCTGCAAGGTGCAGGGGCAGTGGAACGCCAGCCGTTGATTGCTGTGCACACCGAGGGTGTGCAGTGGCTCGTCGCGCAGCACTTCAACCAGATCCCTGGCCAGCGCACTGACCTTGGCAGCTTTTTCGGCATAGGCCGGGTCGTTGCCGAGCAGGTGGCCGTACTCCTTGATAAAGGCACCGCAGCCGCTGGCGGTTTGCACGATTGCTTCGGCCCCTTGTTCAATCCCCGGCCACCAGGCATCGATATTGCGCCGGGCGCGATCAAGTCCTGCGGCCTGGGCGTCCAGATGGTAGTCCACTGCACCGCAGCAAGCGGCTTCTCGGGCAGGAATCACGCTGATGCCCAATCGGTCCAGCACTCGGGTAGCTGCTGCGTTGGTGTTGGGTGACAAGCTCGGTTGCACGCAGCCTTCGAGCAGTAGTACTTGCCGGGCATGGCGGGGGGTAGGTCGCAGCCCGGGCGCGGGGACCTGGCCTGGCAGTTTGTCTTGCAGGCGTGCGGGCAGCCAGGGGCGCAAGATCTGACCACTGCGCAGTAGCCACCTGAACCGGCCCGCATTGGGTATGACGCTGCGCAGCCCTTGACGCAGCAAGCGTTGCCCGAGCGATCTGGGTACCTGGGCCTCAACCATTGCCCGGCCAATGTCCAGCAGGTTGTGGTAGTCGACGCCCGAGGGGCAGGTGGTTTCGCAATTGCGGCAAGACAGGCAACGGTCCAGATGCTGTCGGGTTTTCTGCGTCACCTGATTGCCTTCCAGTACCTGTTTGATCAGGTAAATACGCCCCCTCGGGCCGTCCAGTTCATCTCCGAGCAACTGATAGGTCGGACAGGTGGCGTTACAGAAACCACAGTGCACGCAACTGCGCAGGATGCGTTCAGCTTCCCCGGCGCGGGGCAATTGGCGGGCCTGTTCGCTCAACGTGGTCTGCATGGTTCAAAGCTCCGCGTACAGGCGCCCGGGGTTGAAAATACCCTGCGGGTCGAGTTGTTGTTTGAGGCTACGCTGGTAGCGCATCAGAGCGTCCGGCAACGGCTGGAACGGGCTGTTGACAAGACCGTGGCTGTAGCAGGTGGCATGGCCGCCGACCTCGGTTACGACCGTGCGGATAAAGCTCGCCTCAGCATCCGACTTGAGCCAGCGCTGGGCACCGCCCCAATCGATCAACTGCTCACCGGGCAGCTCAAGTTCCGGGGTGTTGTTGGGCAAGGACAGGCGCCAGAGGGGCTGGCCCTCATCGAAGAAGCTCAATTGGTGTTCGTTGAGCCGTGTCCAGAACGAAGCGTCCAGGCGCTCGCCGCCCAGGCGTTCGTGAGCCGCCATCACCGAGCCTTCGCCACCCTCCAGGCGCAGGTGCAGGCGCTGGCCATCGTGGCAGGCAGCGCTGATCGGCAGCGGTTGCCGGCCCCATTCGGCGAGGCGCAGCAGGGCTCGCGCCGTGTCCAGTTCCAGGCTGATACTCAGGGATTGCCGCGGCTTGGGCAGCACCTTGAGTGACACTTCGGTGATGACTCCCAGTGCGCCGTAGCTGCCGGCCATCAATCGGGACAGGTCATAGCCAGCGACGTTTTTCATGACTTCGCCGCCAAAACGCAAATGCTTGCCGTGCCCGGTGATCACCCGGGTGCCGAGGACAAAGTCCCTGAGCGAACCTGACCAGGGCCGGCGCGGCCCCGACAGGCCGCTGGCAACCATGCCACCGACCGTGGCGGCACCGAAAGAGGGCGGTTCGCAGGCCAGCATTTGCCCGGCTTTATCCAGCACCTGCGCCAGCTCCATCAGAGGCGTACCGCAGCGTGCGGTGATCACCAGCTCGGTGGGGTCATAGCTGACAATGCCCCGATGGCCGCGGGTGTCGAGCACTTCACCGGGCACACTGCGGCCAAGGAAGGCTTTGCTGTTGGCGCCCTGGATACGTAGCGGGGTGGCGTATTGCAGCGCCTGATTGACCTGCTCCAGCAACAGGGCGCTGGTATCGACATTGTCTGCACTGCGCATCAGAACCGCTCCAGTTCGGGGAAGGGCAGTTGCCCCATATGCACGTGCATGGCGCCCAACTCGGCGCAGCGATGCAGGGTGGGGATGTTCTTGCCGGGGTTGAGCAAGCCGCCGGGGTCGAAGGCGGCCTTGACGGCATGAAACAGGGTCAGTTCATCGCTGTTGAACTGCGCGCACATCTGATTGATCTTCTCGCGGCCTACGCCGTGTTCGCCGGTAATGCTGCCACCGACCTTGACGCAGAGCTCAAGGATCTGGCCGCCCAGGGCTTCGGCGCGCTCAAGTTCCCCGGGCTGATTGGCATCGAACAGAATAAGCGGGTGCATATTGCCGTCACCGGCATGAAACACATTGGCCACTCTCAGGTTGTAGTGGGTCGATAATCCGGCAATGGCCTGCAGTACGCCGGGCAACTCACGGCGCGGAATGGTGCCGTCCATGCAGTAGTAATCCGGCGCAAGGCGACCTACGGCGGGAAAAGCGTTCTTGCGCCCGGCCCAGAAGCGCACCCGCTCAGCTTCGTCCCTGGCCTGGCGCACGGAGCTGGCGCCAGCCCGTTCAAGCACCTGGCGCACGCGCGCGCAATCGTCATGTACATCGGCTTCGACGCCGTCGAGTTCGCACAACAAGATGGCGTGGGCCTCGACCGGGTAACCGGCATGAATAAAATCTTCGGCGGCGCGGATGGCCAGGTTGTCCATCATCTCCAGCCCTGCGGGTATGATGCCGGCGGCGATGATGTCAGCCACGGCGCGACCGGCTTTTTCAACCGAGTCGAAGGCTGCCAGCAACACTTTGGCGGTTTGCGGTTTGGGCAACAGTTTGACCGTGACCTCGGTAATGACCCCGAGCATGCCTTCTGAACCGGTAAACAGTGCCAACAGATCGAAACCGGGTGAGTCGAGGGCATCCGCCCCCAGGGTGAGGTGCTCGCCGTCAACGGTCAGTATTTCGATCTTTAGCAGGTTGTGCACGGTCAAACCGTACTTGAGGCAATGCACGCCACCGGCGTTTTCAGCGACGTTGCCACCGATCGAGCAGGCAATCTGCGAGGACGGATCCGGCGCGTAGTACAGGTCATACGGCGCCGCTGCCTGGGAAATGGCCAGGTTGCGCACACCGGGCTGAACCCGTGCAGTGCGGGCGTCGGGGTCGATATGAAGGATAGAGTTGAAGCGCGCCATTACCAGCAGCACGCCTTTTTCCAGGGGCAATGCCCCTGCGGACAAGCCGGTACCGGCCCCGCGTGCGACCACCGGCACGCGCAACTCATGGCAGATGCGCAACACGCCCTGTACCTCGTCCAGTTGGCGTGGCAGCACTACCAGCAGGGGCGTGGTGCGATAGGCGCTAAGCCCGTCGCATTCGTAGGGCTTGAGTTCTTCACGCTGATGCAGGACTTCTAGGTTTGGCAAGCGTGTGCGCAGGGTGCGCAGTAATACGGCTTTATCGACGTCCGGCAGGACGCCGTCGACGCGTTCATCGTAGAGAATGTTCATGGCGGCTCACGACACTCGATTGTTCTTATTGGAGGTCTGTTCCGTATGCAGCCTAGTCGCAAAGTGCGCCCTGTATCACTTGCAGGGTGATATCGGTGCCGCCGGTGTTGAAACCGGGGGTGATAAAAAGCGCTGTGCTACTGGCCCTTGAGGTACAAGGGCCCGCTTGCGGGGCAAAAGGTCAATAGGCCTTGGCGCTTTTGATATCGGCAATGATTTGCCGGGCGATGGCTTCGACCTGCTCCTGGGTCATGGCCGACATGACGCCTTCCCAGGCCGATGATGACGTATCGTAGGTCCGGGTCCCCAGCAACTGGCCGGTCTTCAGGTCGGTGAAGTCTGCACTTGAGTTGACCCAGGCATTCCCCACCATGATGCCTGCGCCATACCGTGCACCCGGCGTGATGTAGCGGAAGTTGCTTACATTGATCTTGATGCCCACACCGTCTTTTCCATCAAGGCTGAGCAGTTGGGACTCAGCAAGGCGGTAGCCCTCTGCAGAGGCTTCGGCATGCAAGGCCTCCTTCCATTCTTGCTTCAGCAGGGGCCAGTCCTCGTTCTGTTGAACCTTGCTGTTGCCTTCAAAGTTGACGCCCAGGTTTTGCTTGGCCGTTGCCTGGATCGGCAGCATGGGGCTGCCACCGCTTTTAACCGAGGCCGCGCAGCCGCTCAACAGTGAAATGGCCACGGCACAGTACAGCGCAGACGAGAGTTTGGAAGCGTTCATTGAATGTCCATATTCTGGGGATGAACGCTATCTATACCGCAACGCCTCAGATTTTTCACCGGCTTCAATGGCTCTTAGCCAGTATCGGCATCAGTGAAGCGTCGCCGCCCGGCCGATTTCGCCAATCCGGATCCGGTCCAGCGCCCGATTTAGAGCATCAAGCGCGTCGATCAGGGCCTTGGCCTCGGCTTCGCGGCCATCACCCCACAGGCGTTCGGCCATTTTGTTGAGGGCCTGGATCGATTGTTCTATGCCAGCTGCCGTAGCTGCCGGGTTTTCTGCGGTTTGCTTCTTGGACATGTCAAAAATTGCGCCATAAGTAATGGCTGCATACTAGCGCCGGATGCGGTTTTTTTGCCAACTGGCATCGCTGTGGAAGGTGCCTGTATCGCCACGCAGCACATAAAGGGTGGCCCTGTAGGCCGATGTCACCCGTGTGCATTGCAGGCCGCGAATCTTGTGGTACGCCCAGGCCCAGCCGTGGTTGGTTTTACTGCTCATCGGTGTGCCTGCGTTTTCATCATCTAGATCCTGAACGACATGAACCTGATTGGACTCGATTTCGCTCAGTAGTTCCCTGGCAATGACGGCTCAAACAAAATGATTTACATGAACAGTCATATGCAAGTTATTGATTTACATGATGTCAAACCTATGGCTTTGCCTGGAATTCCTCTTCATCCATGAGCACCAGTGCGCCAACGATCAGTGCACGCATGCCGCGGTCCAGCTCGGCCTCCATCTCGATTTCTTCGGCCAGGCGCTGGGCTTCTTCAACGGGCTGGCCGGTGACTGAATACACCGTGTCGGCTACGGCAATTCCGTGGAAGGCCACGGTTGCCAGCAGCCAGCGGGCCTGCGCCTTGGTAATGCCGTAGACCTGGGCGATATGGCTCTGATGCTCGTCGATCTTGGCGAGCATCGGTTGGGTCGCCGCCAAGCGGCGAATCACGTAGGGCGTCAAGCCGGGGTGGGCCTTTACAAACAGGCGCACCGAGGTGGCAAACACCGTCAGGTAGTCCTTGAGTTCACCACGCTGATCGGCGTCGACCCGCGGTATCTGCCAGCGGGTGAAGATCTCTTCGGCGATCAGATTCTTCAGCGCCTCCAGATTGGCAACATGCTTGTACAGCGCCATATGACTGACCCCCAAAGCGGCAGCAACGCCGACAAAAGTGATACCCGGCAGGCCGATCTCGATGCCTGCTTCGACGATGCGCTCGCGGGTGATGGTGCGAGGACGCCCGCGGGTCGCGGGTGGTTGTGAGGCGTTCATGGCCGTTCCTTGATCGGTGAGGAGTGTCTTGTAGCTGTCTTGTCAGCATTTCGCAAATTAGTTTATAGTCATGCAACTAATTAAGGTTCTCATTTGCGAGCCACTATCAGTTGCGCAGACACCCCCCTTGTTTGCGCTTAACCGGAATGCCAGTGGCCTTCCATTCTTATGACATTGCGGATGTTTGACTGGCATGGAAACTCCTCACACGGCTGCGGCCACACCCAAGATGCGTGGCCCTGTCAGCCAGGTGCTTCACCCGATTCGTGGGCGGCTGCTGATTGCCGCCCTGCTTGCGGGCGTTGGCGCCATGCTGACGCTGGTACCGCTGGCAGGTATTGCGCATGTCGCCGGGCTGGTTCTGGGTGACAACGCAATCACTGCTCATGAGGTGTGGCGGGCAGTAGGTGTCGGCGTGGCGAGTCTGTGCGCGGGCATGTTGTTGATATCCACCGGGGAGTTGCTGGCCCATCTGGCGGATAACCGTATTACCCACCACCTGCGCCTGGCCATTGTGCAGCGCCTGAGCCGCGTGCCCTTGGGCTGGTTCACCAGCCGGGGCTCGGGTGAGGTCAAGCAGGCGATGCAGGATGACATCAATACCCTGCACAGTCTGACGGCGCATTTCTACACCACCGTGGGGCGAGCGGTCGGCGCCATTGTGTTCTCGCTGGTCTACCTGTTTGTAATGGACTGGCGCATGGCAATTGTCTCGATCCTGCCGTTCCCGGGGTTCTTCCTGTTTTTTACCCGCGCCATGAAAGCCAGCGAGAGCAACATGCAGGCGTTTGTCGAGGGCATGGGGCGTATCGACAATGCCGTGGTCGAGTTCGTCAATGGCATCCCGGTAGTGAAGTCGTTCGGGGCTGTTGGCAAGGCACACGGCAGTTACCGTGAGGCCGTCGATGCCTTCGCCCGGGTTTTTGTCGGTTTCACTCGCCCGCTGGTGGGTTCGATGGCCAATGCCAACGCAATGATCGCGCCAGTCGCGGTGCTGGGCGGCGTGCTGGCGTTCGGCACCCTGTTCGTGGCACTGGGCTGGATCGCTGCGCTGGATGTGCTGCCGTTCGCCCTGGTGACTCCGGGCCTGTGTGGCCCCTTGCTGTTGCTGCACTACATCACCCATGACCTCAACAATGCAGTGGGTGCGGCCCGGCGTGTGCAGGCCCTGCTCGATACACCGGTGCTGGAGCAACCGGCACCGGGCATGCAGCAGATGCCCCGGGGCAGCGAAATTGGTTTTGAGCACGTTGGCTATTGCTATGAAAGCGCGGGCCGGGGGCTGGCGGACATCAACCTGGTTCTCAAACCCGGCACGACCACCGCTGTGGTGGGGTGCTCCGGCGCCGGCAAGTCAACCCTGGCGCGCCTGCTGCTGCGTTTTTTTGACCCGACGCAAGGGCGTATCACCCTGGGGGGTGTGGATCTGCGTCAGATTGAGACGGCAACCCTGTACCGGCATATCGGTTTTGTATTGCAGGAGGTGCGGCTGATCCACGCCAGTGTGCACGACAACATTGCCCTGGGCAGACCAACGGCCACCCGCCAGCAGATTGAGGATGCTGCGCGCACGGCCAATATCCATGCGCGCATTGTTGCCCTGCCGCGTGGCTATGACTCGGTGGTGGGTGAGGATGCGCAGTTTTCCGGCGGTGAATTGCAGCGGGTGAGCATCGCCCGTGCCGTGTTGCTCGATCCGCCCGTGCTGGTGCTCGACGAAGCCACTGCGGCGGCGGATGCCGAAAGTGAAGTGGCCATCCAGGATGCACTCTCGCGTTTTGCCGGCGGCCGCACCTTGCTGGTCATCGCGCACCGGCTCGACACCGTGATGCACGCCGACCAGATCATCGTGCTCGACAACGGCACGATTCACGAGCAGGGCACCCACGGCGAACTGCTTGCCCGCAAGGGCCTTTATGCCCGCCTGTGGGCGCAGGGCGACTACTCATTCTCTGCAGAACTGGCGGTGCCGTCATGCTGAAACCCTTGTTAGAACTGTTGGGCGACGACGCGCCCGAGCTGCATCGTTATGTCTGGATGGCAGTGTTGTATGGTTTGCTCAGCGGGCTGACACTCACCACCCTGGTACCGGTGCTGGGGCATTTGCTCGCTAACGATCTACGAGGTGCAGCATTGTGGCTGCTGTTGACGCTTGCCGGCATGGCTGTGTGCTGGGCCTGCCGGCGCCGGGTGGAGCGCGCCGGTGTCGCGGTGGGCGTGGCCCTTTTGCAGGGGGCGCGCCAGCGCATCGGCGACCATGTGGCGCGATTGCCCCTGGGCTGGTTTACGACGCAGAACACCGGCCATCTGGGGCATGTAATTACCCAGGGCATGATGGCGGTGGCGCAGTTGCCGGCGCACGTTTTCACCCCTGTGATCAGTGGCGCGGTGACACCTTTGGTGATCGTCGCCGCACTGTTTGCCGTGCATTGGCCACTGGGGCTGATTGCGCTGCTGGGGCTTGCGGTACTGGCAGGGGCGCTGTTGTTGAGCGCGCGCCTGGGGCAGCGTACTGACCGGGCTTTCCAGCGGCACTTCGCGGATGCCAGCCAGCGCATGGTCGAGTTTGCCCAGGCGCAATCGGTACTGCGCGCGTTCAATGGCGAAGGGGGCGGGACGCAGTTGCTGGAACAGGCGCTCGAGCGCCAGCGCCAGTCCGGGCTGCGCCTGATCTATCAGTCATCGCTTTCGGTGGTACTCAATACCTGGGTCGTGCAGGTGATCTTTGCGGCCCTGTTGATCGCAGCCGCCTTGTGGCTTAACGGCCTGATGGGCGACACGCGGGATAACGCTTCGGTGATTGCGGTAGTCGTTGCGCTGTTGTTGAGCAGCCGCTATATCGAGCCGTTGCTGGACGTGGCCGGTTATGCCGAGATCCTGCGCAGTGCCAGCGGTCAACTTGACGCGGTGCAGGCCATCTTTGCCGCCCGGCCCTTGCCGGAGCCGGATCAGCCACAACCGCCACGGGATGGCTCTATAGAGTTGCGCGCAGTGAGCATGGCTTACGCGCCCGATCAGGCCGATGCGCTACATGATGTCAGCCTGCGTATTGAGCCGGGCAGCATGACAGCGTTGATCGGTGCTTCGGGCTCGGGCAAGACCACGCTGGTACGGCTGGTCGCACGGTTTTTCGATGCGCGCGAAGGGTGCGTGCTCGTGGGTGGTGTGGATGTGCGGCACATGTCCGACAGCCAGTTGGCGGGTCAGATCAGTCAGATATTCCAGGACTGTTACCTGTTTCAGGGCAGCATTGCCGACAACATCCGCATCGGCAAACCCACCGCCAATGCTGACGAAATCCTCGAGGCGGCGCAGCAGGCCGGGCTTGGCGAACTTGTCGGGCGCTTGCCGCAAGGCCTCGACACACCGGTGGGCGAGGGTGGTGCACGGCTGTCGGGCGGTGAGCGCCAGCGTATTGCAATTGCACGCGCACTGATCAAGGAGGCGGCCATCTTGCTGGTGGATGAAGCCACTGCGGCGCTGGATGCCGAGAATCAGCACGTGATCGCCCGGACACTGGCCAGGTTGCGCGGGCAGCGCACGCTGGTGGTCATTGCGCATCAACTGTCTACGGTGTCGATGGCCGACCGGATCGTGGTGCTCGATCACGGCCGGGTGGTCGAGCAGGGCACGCCCGCGGCATTGCTTGCCGCCAAGGGGCGTTACGCGAAGTTTCTTGAACAGCGTCGGGCTGCCAAGGGTTGGCGGGTGGCAAGCGGCAGTGAGCTGCAATGATGCGGGCACGATGGCTAGGGGTATTTGTCATGCTCTGCGTCACATCACTGCTGGTGGGGGCCCGGCAACTGGAGTGGTCGCAGCTGTGGTCCTTGTCGGGCGATGCCTGGCTGACGCTCACGGCCAGCCGCTTGCCGCGCCTGGCGGCGCTGGTGCTGACCGGGGCTGGCCTGGCAGTGTGCGGGGTGATCCTGCAACACATCGTGCACAACAAGTTCGTCGAGCCAGGCACTTCGGGCGGGCTGGATGCGGCCAGGCTCGGCATCCTGGTATCGCTGGCTGCGGTGCCCGGCGCCGGCATGACAGGGCGCATGCTGTTTGCGCTGGTGTTTTGCTTCGCCTCGGGGCTGATATTTGTCGTGATCATCCGCCGGATCCGATTCAAAAACACGGTGCTGGTGCCGGTCATCGGCCTGATGTATGGCGGCGTGCTGAGCGCCATTGCCGAGTTCTACGCCTACCACCACAACATCATGCAAAGCATGCAGGGCTGGCTGCTGGGCGACTTTTCCAGGGTGGTGCAGGGCAGCTACGAGATCATCTACCTGATCTTGCCGATTGTTGCCCTGGCCTATCTGTATGCCCACCGTTTCACCGTGCTGGGCATGGGTGAGGGCATGGCTACAAGCCTGGGCCTGAACTACTCGGCAAACGTTGCCCTGGGCTTGCTGCTGGTGGCGGTCACGGTATCAGCCACAGTCATCACGGTAGGGGCGATTCCTTTTGTCGGGCTGGTCATTCCCAACATGGTGGCGCTGCGTTATGGCGACCACCTGGGCCGTACGCTGCCCATCGTTGCCCTGGGCGGCGCGTCAATGCTGCTGGTGTGCGACATCCTCGGACGGCTGCTGATTTACCCGTTTGAAGTGCCCATCGGCTTGATGGCAGGCAGCGTGGGCGGTGTGCTGTTCCTGGCGCTGATCATCTGGAGGCACCGATGAGGCGTCTGCAACCCCGGCATGGGGTATGGGTCCTGGTAGCGGCCCTGGCGCTGACCTTCGTGTTGTTGGGGTCGGGCATGGATTTTGATTATGTAATCCCCAAGCGGATCGCCCGGCTTATGGCCATGGTGATTGGCGGTGTGTGCATCGCCTGGTCGTCGATCACGTTCCAGACCCTCACCGGCAACCGGATATTGACCCCGGCAATCATGGGCTACGAGGCCATTTACCTGCTGTTGCAAGCCTTGCTAGTGCTGTTGCTGGGCACCGGCAGTGCGGTGTTACTGGGCAGTAACGGCAACTTTATGGTGTCTGTGCTGCTGTTGCTTGGCTACTCGTGGCTTATCCATCGTTACCTGCTGCGCAACGGCAAGAGCAACGTGTATTTCCTGCTGTTGGTCGGGCTGGTGCTGACGATGGTGATAGGCACGTTCACCCAGTTTGTCCAGCTCAAGGTCAGCCCCGGCGAGTTTTCGGTTTTGCAGGGCTTCAGCCTGGCTTCGTTCAACCGCGTCCAGCCGCAGCAGTTGCTGATTGCGGGGCTGCTGGTGGGCGCCGTGTGCCTGGTGGGCAGCAGAACCTTGGCAACCCTCGATGTGCTGGCGCTGGGGCGCGACCAGGCCATGTCCCTGGGGGTCGATTACCGGCGCAGCGTGCGCCTGCACCTGGCGCTGATTGCGGCACTGGTGGCGGTCTCAACCAGCCTGCTGGGGCCCACGGCGTTTATGGGCATCTTCGTGGCGAACATCACCTATGCGCTGGCCCGCACCTTCAGGCACCGGGTCACGCTGGCGCTGGGCAGCGTGATTGCCATCGGCATTTTCATCGTTGCGCAACTGCTGGTCGAGCATGTCTTCAACTACAAAACCACCGTCGGCATTCTCGTCAACCTGGTCTGCGGCGGGTATTTCCTGGTGTTGATGGTGCGTACCCGAGGAGCTCCATGATCACTGTTCACGGCATCCATAAAACCTATGGCAGCAAGACCGTACTACGCGGTGTCGACGCGAGTTTCCCGCCCCGGCAACTGACGGCGCTGATCGGCCCCAACGGCGCGGGCAAAACCACGCTGTTGATGATGATAGCGCGGCTGATGGAGCCCACGGCCGGTGAAGTACGTATCGAGGGGCGTGGGGTCGCGGGTATCGCGATTGGCGATTACGCCAGGCGCGTGGCCACTTTGCGCCAGTCACCGGACTTCAACCTGCGCCTTCGGGTGGAGGAACTGGTTGCCTTCGGGCGCTTCCCATACAGCCGTGGGGTGCTGACCGGCGAAGATCAACGGATCATCGACGAGGCCATCGCCTTTCTGTCGCTGCAAGCGCTGCGCCATGCCTACCTCGACGAACTCAGCGGCGGGCAGCGGCAGATGGCCTTTCTGGCCATGACCATCGCCCAGCAAACCGATTGCCTGCTGCTCGATGAGCCGCTGAACAACCTCGATATCAAGCACGCCGTACAGATTATGCGGGCGCTGCGCCGCTTGTGCGACGAACAGGGGCGCACGGTGATTCTGGTGGTGCATGACATCAACTTTGCCGCCAGCTACTGCGATCACTTCGTTGCGATGAAGGCGGGCGCGGTGCATTGCGCCGGCAGCGTTGACGAGGTGATCACTGAAGCGCGGCTGGGCGAACTCTACGGGCTGGACTTCGAGATCACCCACAGCCCGCGCGGTCGCCTGTGCAACTACTTCAACCCCCTGGAAAGAGACGCGAAATGATGATCCACAACATAGATCGGTTATGGCCGTTGGCCCTGCTGCTCGGCGCGGCCGTGGCAGTGCAGGGCTGCAATGACAAACCGGCAGAGCCCCCACGGGCCGCCACCGCTGTGCAAGCCGTGCAGACGCCTTTTGCGCCGGTTACGGTGCAACACCAGTTGGGCACCACGGTCATTGAACGTGTACCGCAGCGGGTGGTTGCACTGGACATGAATGAAGTCGACTTCCTCGATCAACTGGGTGTCCCCGTGGCGGGCATGCCCAAGGATTTCATCCCGCACTTTCTCGCCCGCTATCGGGATGCACCGGGTGTCGAGGATCTGGGGTCGATTGTGCAGCCCAACCTGGAACGGGTACATGCCGCCAGGCCGGACCTGATCCTGATCACCTCACTGCAGGCCAACCACTATCAAGCCTTGAGCGAGATGGCCGCGACCGTTCATTTCGATGTCGATTATCGTGACAGCGAGTCCCGCCATATCGAGGTGATCAGGCAGCACCTGCTGACCCTGGGGCAGATGTTCGCCAAACAGGGGCTCGCGGATGAAAAAGCCCGGGCACTGGACGCGAAAGTCGAGGAGGCGAGAGGCATCACCCGCGGGCGCCCTGAAAAAGCGCTGGTGGTGCTGCATAACAACGGCGCGTTCAGCTCCTTCGGCGTGCAGTCGCGCTACGGCTTTATTTTCACCGGCCTGGGTGTCAAACCCGCCAGCCCTACGGCAGAGGCGGGGCTGCATGGGCAACCGGTATCCAGCGAATTTATCCAGCAGGCCAACCCCGACATCATCTACATCGTGGACCGTACGGCGGTAATGGAACACCGCCCGGCAATGGCTATCGAGAGCCTGGGCAACCCGTTGCTGCGCCAGACCAACGCCTGGAAAAACGGCCGGGTGATCGTTGTCGATCCCCAGGCCTGGTACGTCACAGGTGCCAGTCCGACCGCCCTGAAACTGGTAATCGACGATGTGATCAAGGGCTATCAGGGCTAACGCCTGAAGGCGGCTGCCAGGCATTTTGCTGGCCATATAACGATTCTCATTAAAACCATTCCTTAGATTCAGATTAACAAAAACCATTCCCTGCCAGTTCAACGGAGTCTTCACGTGAGTCACTGTCATTTTCCTACCCGCATTGCGCCCCCGCGCGCAGTTTTTGCCCTGAACCGTACCGCCACGGCGGTACATGCCGTGTTGCTGACGCTGGCCATGACAAGCCTGGCAGCCCATGCCGAGACCATCCCCGACGAGAAAGAACCCGGCGCATCAACGCTGCCTGCCACGATGGTTGAGGGCCATATGGCCACCCCGGCCGACTTGCCGCCCGGTTACGCAGGCGGGCAGGTGGCCTATGGCAGCCGGGTTGGGCTGCTGGGCAACAAGGACTTTATGGAAACCCCGTTCAGTACCATCAGCTATACGGAGCAGTACATTGCCGACCGTCAGGCACAGAACATCACCCAGGTGATTGCCGCAACTGATCCCTCGGTGTTCAGCAACGGCCTGACCGGGACCTTCAGTGAGAACTACTCTATCCGTGGCTTCGCCAGCAATATCAGCGACGTGATGATGGGCGGGCTGTTTGGGGTGACCCCGTATTACCGGATTTCACCGGAAATGTATGAGCGTATCGAAGTGCTCAAGGGCCCGTCGGCCTTGCTCAATGGCATGCCGCCGGGAGGCTCGGTCGGAGGGGCGGTCAACCTGGTACCCAAACGGGCGGGCGACGAACCGCTGACACGGCTGACGGGCACCTATATGTCCGATGCGCAGTTCGGTGGCCATCTCGATGTGGGCCGGCGATTCGGTGAAGACCAGCAATTCGGCGTACGCTTCAACGGTGTGTACCGTGACGGTGACGGCGCAATCAACCACCAGCGGCAGAAAGCCGAGCTCACGTCCCTGGGCCTGGACTGGCGCGGTGAACGCGTGCGGCTGTCTGCCGACCTGTATCAAAGTGAAGACCGTGTGCGCGGGCAGAACCGCGGTATCAACCTGGCTTCCGGCGTGGCCGTGCCCAAACCGCCCAAGGCCGACACCCTGCTCAACCCTGACTGGGCCTATGTGCAAACCACGGACCGGGGGGCCATCGTGCGCGGTGAGTTCGACCTGAGCGACAACCTGATGGCTTATGCGGCGTATGGCATGAGCACAACCCATTACGAGTACAGCGGCACCATGATGGCGACGGTGTTCAACGACGCGGGTGACTTCAAGACCTCCATGGGCCAGTTGAAAATGGACCTGGAGAAAACCTCCGGCGAGGTCGGCCTCAAGGGCAACCTGCACACTGGCGCGATCAAGCATCAATGGACCCTCAATGCCACACACTACGGCGACACTCAAAAGGACTACGGGCGCCGCTCGGTGCCGGGCGCGGACTGGGTCACCAACATCTACCACCCACAGTGGGGGCCAGCTGCGGCCAAGAGCTTCCCGTACATTGCCCATACCAAGAGCCGCCTGACCAGCTATGGCCTGGCCGATACACTGTCGGTTCTCGAAGACCGGGTGCAACTGACCCTGGGTGTACGTCGCCAGCAAGTGCTGACCGACAGCTTCAGCACATCCACCGGCGCACGCACCAACCGCTATGACGAAGGCGCCACCACCCCGGCAGCGGCACTGCTGGTCAAGATCACCGACCAGGTGTCGGTGTATGCCAACTACATCGAAGGCCTGAGCGAGGGCGCGGCGGCACCGATGACGGCGAAAAACTTCGGTGACGTGTTCGCCCCCTACAAGTCCAAGCAGAAGGAAGTAGGCCTCAAGGTAGACCTCGGTGACTTCACCCACACCCTGAGCCTGTATGAAATTACCCGCCCCAGCAGCTACCTGGACCCGGATACCAATATCTTTTCCTTTGGCGGCGAGCAGCGTAACCGAGGGGTCGAGTGGGGCTTTTTCGGCTCGCCGCTGCACGACGTACGCCTGATGGGCGGTGTGGCCCATGTCGACCCGAAAATCACCAAGGCCCAGGGCGGCACCAACGAGGGCAAGACCGCCATTGGCCAGCCCCGGCTGCAGGGCAAGCTGGGTGTGGAATGGGACACCCCGGTCATCGAAGGCCTGACACTGACGGCCAACGCCACCTCGGTGTCCAAGCAATACATCAGCGCCGATAATACCCAGTCGATACCGGGCTACACGGTCTACGACCTGGGCACACGCTACAGCACCCGGGTGGCCAGCCAACCGGTGACGTTGCGTGGGAGTGTGAACAACGTGACCAACAAGGCCTATTGGGGGACGCCGCTGTTGTCCAGCCTGGGCCTGGGTGCGCCGCGTACCTTTGAGTTGTCCGCGACCATTGACTTCTAAAGGCGGGCCGCCAGATATCGAATAAAAAAGCCCGACACGAAGTCGGGCTCTTGGCCATTGGACACTGGAAAGTCAACGGTGCTTATGTTTGTGCTTGTGCTTACCCTTGCCGCCGGAGCTGTGTCTGTCGCCGTCGTCGCCAAGGTTATTGCCCACTGCACCACCTACTGCGCCACCCAGCCCGGCACCAATGGTAGAGCCGGTGGAACCGCCCAGTTGACCGCCGATAAGCGAGCCGCCAGCGCCACCGACGCCGCCACCGATGGCGGCTTCGGTTTTACTGCCTCTGGGTGCACCCACTGCACTACCGGCAGCGGCGCCCACACCTGCACCGATGGCCGCTCCTGAAGAGCCGCCCAGCTGTTGACCGACAATATTGCCCAGTGCGCCGCCAACACCGCCTCCGACCGCGGCAGATCCATCCCCGGCAGCCATTGCTCCCTGCGAAATCACGATGCCCAGCACCAGGGCGGGTAATGTAATACGCATGTCATTCACCTGAATCGAAAGTGATCAAGAGATGTATGCAGGAGAGTAAGAATCCTGCCTGTGCAGAATTTGACGGCTTACCAGGCATAAAGTTCGATAACGGCATAGCGTCCTCTATTTGCAGGAAGCTAAATAGATTTTCCGCAGCAAGATGCTCATTGAGTGATGCCTGAATCAGGCAGGGGCAGCCGCGGCGATGCGGCCGATGCAGGCCCCGACAGCTGAAGGGGCCTGCCAGAAGCGATCAGAATGCCAGACCGACCTTCACGCCGAACTCGTCACGCTTGAGTTTGGTGTTGTCGGCAATCGGCGAATCTTCGTCGATTTTGTACTCCGTACGGGTGTAGTACACGCCTGCATTGATCGGCATATCACCGTTCTGGTTCATCAGCAGCGAAACTTCAGCGTAGGGGTTGGTGCGGTCTTTCATGTCGACGTTGCCGCTGCCGAAGCCGTCGACTTTCAGCCGTGCGCGACCATCCATAGCGTGACGGGCGCCTACTTCTACACGCAGGGTCGAGGTGTCGAACTGGTGGTTGTAACCCAGTGCGGCCTTGGCAAACGGCGATTTGAAGGTCAACGTTGTGTCCAGGTCGTTGATTTCAGGTTCGAAACGGGTCCAGCTGTAACCGCCACCGACGATAACGTCGACGAAGTTGCGGGCATCCAGCGCTGCGCGCCAGCCAAGGTCGAGGTCGGCCTGGGCTTCCTTGAGCTTGTTGTCGTTTTTCTTGCTGTATTTGGCTTCACCACCGATCTGGTAGATGAAACCGGATTCGGCGGTCATCTTGTTGCCAAAGTTGGCGAACACACCGGCCTGGCCCATATACTCCTTGTCGGATTTGCTACCACCTTCGAATTTGAACTTGGTGTAGGAACCCAGTAAACCGACGGTGAAGAGCGGGTCAGTGCTTGGGGCTGCCATCACTGCCAATGGTGCGCCGAACAGCGCCAGGGCACAGGTGTGACGCAGCAGTTTTGCGGTAAGCATTCGTGAATGTCTCCATGACGTAGATAAAAATGTTTACGGCTATTTAGATATAACGACTCTGATAAGTTCAGAGCGAATCGATAAGAAGCTAAAACCCGCTCTCAATCAAGTTTTGCTGCCCCATACCCGCCGGCGTCTTTTTTGACCTTGAGCCGTTGTGGCTGCTCACCGCTATTGCAGGTTTGAGGGCTGCAAACCCGTGGCCATAGATCCCGGAGGAGCACACACACTGAAAGAAATAACGCGCCTGTCGCCAATCAGGCGCGTGCTGCTTTAGTGCGTTACCAGCGTGTCCAGCGACTTGTCGACATACCCCTTGGCCAGCTCCACCAGGTGCAGGGTCGACAACACCAGGTCGCGCGCAGGGCCGCTCAAACCATTCCCCGCCTCAAGGGAGCTGCCACTTTTCGCGACTAAACGAATGGGGTGGCAGCCGTGCACAGGTTAGTAGACCGGCGTGTTTGGGAACCGGTGTGCCCGAGGGCACCCTGCGCACGGCCACCATAAAACGCAGGCCGTAAAAAAGCGCCTCACGGAGGTGGCGCCTTGTGCCAAACACAAAGACCGGGCGACAGGAGATTACACAGCGTACGTCGACCGCCGCAACAGGCGAATCAGGCCACATCCACCAGCACAATCTCGCTATCTTCAATCGCGGTGACCCGTAGCACGGTCTCATCGACAATGGCCACACCGTCCCGTGCGCTGGCCTGCAGGCCATTGACTTCAATCACCCCGGTGGCAGGCACCAGGTAGGCTCGCCGGCCGCTGTCCAGACGGTACTCGGCGGTTTCCCCGGCCTTCAGGTTCGCCGCTACCAGTCGCGCATCGGCACGAATGCGCAGGCTTTCAGGGTCACCCTCCTTGCCGCTGGCCAGGGTCACAAAACCCTCACGGCCACCCTTGGGAAAAGGCTTGGCGCCCCACGCCGGAGCATCACCCTGCTGGTTGGGTACGATCCAGATCTGGAAGATCCGGGTCGGTGTGGACTCCAGGTTGTATTCGCTATGCGCAATCCCGGTACCGGCGCTCATCACCTGTACATCCCCGGCTTCGGTACGACCCTTGTTGCCCAGATTGTCTTCGTGGCTGATAGCACCTTCGCGGACATAAGTGATGATTTCCATGTCGCGGTGCGGGTGTTTCGGGAAGCCGGTGCCGGGGGCGATCACGTCGTCATTCCAGACCCGCAGGTTGCCCCAGTTCATCCGCTGCGGGTCGTAGTATTCGGCAAACGAAAAGTGATGATGGGCGTCCAGCCAGCCGTGGTTTGCTCCGCCCAGCGTATTGAAAGGTCTGAGTTCAAGCATGATGCTTCTCCTGAGAAGGGTGCCAAGGGTTGACCGGTTGGCGATGAGGTGATTCTCCATCAGCAACATATCGATAAAAAGCTGAAAAAATGCGTTAAACCAATCGGTTTACTAGATGCATTAGCAAGCCAGTCAATCGCTATTTACCTTTAGTACAGGCTCTAAACGGCTGATGCCCAAGCAATTAGCTAGAAATCGGCGCGCAATGGGGTGACCATAGCCCCTCCACCCGGACAGCCTCACACCCTGGAGTCAGCGTGCCGCAACACAATCCCGAACTGCCTGAAGACCTTGCCCCCATTACCCAATTGCCCTTGCTCAAGCGCCTTGCCGCGCGTGTGTTTGGCAGTGGCTTGAGCCGTTTGCGCGCGCAACATGCGCCGTCCTGGCTGCAGGGCCAGGCAGACGGGTTCCGCAGCGGGCACAGTGCCGGGGTGGATTACGGTTTCAAGGAGGGGCATGCCGAAGGGCTCGAAGAGGGTCGCCAGGTGCTGTTTATCAGCGATATGCGCCCGCAGGAGCTGCGTGCTCCCGGGATCGACGAGAATCTGTTCGATGACTGGCGCCTGCCGCTGGGCCCGGAACTGAAAAAGCTGATCAAGGCCGACGTGGCTGCCAACCTGCCCGAGCATGCCCAGCCCAGTGCCGCACAGTGGAAGATGATCTTCAGTGATACCCCGTCGACCTCGGTGGTTGCAGGCGCCGGAGCCGGCAAGTCGACCTCGCTGGTGTTGCGCATTCTGCTACTGACCCATTACCTGGGCTTTGAACTCGATTCGATGACCGTGGTGACCTTTACCCGGGAGTCGCGCAAGGACTTTATCAAGAAGCTGCAGGAAATCTTCGCCTTGTGGGGGCGCAATCTGTCGCTCAAGGAAGCCCGGGATGTGGTGCGTACCTTTCACTCGCGGATTTTGCCCATGGTGCGCAGCTTGCCCGGCTATAGCCAGTTACAGGCCTTCGAGACCCTGAATAGCCGCAACCTGCTCAACGACGACGAGACCGACAGCAACCCGTTTGACCTGCGGATCAACGATGCCCAGCGTCAGCAACTGAATGCCTGTTATCACGGGCTATATAACCGCGATGAGCGCTTCCGTCAGACCCTGGCACCACTGCGACTGCATGCCTTGCAGCTCAAGGAGCTGGAGCGCGACCATCCAGATGTGCAAAAACGCATGGCGGTGACCGAACTGGCCGCCAGGCGCGACGAAGAACTCTGCGACACCCTGGAAGACCTCTGGTTTGCCGCCGGCGCCTGGCCGATCAAAGGCATTGAGCCCAACCGCGAAACCATCGAGATCAATGGCGCGCAGTTCCATTGCCACGGCTATATTGCCGAGCTGGATGCCTGGGTGGTACTGGGCTTCGATCCCCGTGAAAACCCGCAAATCTGCCGCCCCGGGGCCAAGCTCAGCGTGCGCGCCGAGTGGGCAGTCAAGCGCACCCTGTTTCAAGCTTTTTGCAGCAAGCCATTGATATGGCTGGAAAACTACGAATCTGCGAAGCGTGTAGTCAGTGCCCTCGCTGGGGATGCCAGCGCAGGCCCCGGCTTTGATTACAAGCTCAAAGGTGAGTTGGGCTCGGCGCCTTTGCTCGACAGTTTTGTAGCCGCCGCCAGTTTTATTGAAAACCTGGGGCTGGACGTGGCCGCCGCAGTGGGCGATATGCGCTTTGCCAAGGATGATCCGGACCGTTTCTTTTTTGAGGCCTTGAGCCTGTTCTGGCGGGCGCTGGAAGACCACCTGCTGGCACAGACCCCGCCGGTGATGACCTATAACCGCATGTTCTCCCTGTTTGGCGAGAACACCCCGCAGAACTTCAAGCTGCTCAGCCATGAGCAACTGCGGCCGTTGTCGCACTTGATGATTGATGAGTTTCAGGATGTCTCACCACAGATCGTGTCCTGGCTACGCGCCAGCTTGCGCGAGATCCGCAGCCGTGGCCCGGCCATGCATGTAGGCCGTGGAGCCCAGCGTTCATCGTTGTTGTGTGTGGGCGATGACTGGCAATCGATCTACGGCTGGCGGGGCAGTTCGCCCAAATACTTCATGGAGTTCAACAAGGAATTTCCGTCACCTGCCACCACCCGGGTGATGCTCAGTGACAACTTTCGCAGCCATCAACACATCATCGATGCCGCCGAACATATCGTGCGTGCCGCGCCGTCCATTGCCGGCAAGCGGGCCAAGGCCAGCGGTGAGCCCAAGGTGGCAGTCCCGGTCAATGTGTTGCATCGCGATGACCAGGGGTTGGCCGCGCAGTTGATCGAGCATTACAACGCCGGGGACAGTATCTTGATGTTGTTTCGAAAAAGCAGCGATAAGTTACTGATAGGAAAGGATATTCAATCAGTAGTTAATGTTGATTCTAGGTTGGCGCCGGAAGATCGCAGGCTCAAGCAGCTGACCTATCACAGCTCCAAGGGCTTGCAGGCGGATGCTGTTTTCCTGCTGGGGGATTGTCAGCATCTGACAACCTCACCTTATAAGAACCAGGTTTACCGCATGGCCGGTCTGGGTAAGGAGGGTGACCCCGAGCCGTATGACAATGCCCAGAAAGATGAAATCCTGCGTCTGGCCTATGTCGGTATTACCCGGGCAGTGAAGCATTGTTACTGGTATGTGGAAAACCAGGATGCCCAGGGTCCGAATATCCCCAGGGCCTCGGACCGTGTGCCCCAGGGCAAGGCGTTCTTTCAGGACTTGCGACCCACTGACAATAATTGAAGGAATACCTTTTGATTGATCTTCTGCTTGCCAAAAACAACAGTCTGCGCGTATTCGCCTTGTCAGCCATGGCCCTGTGGACGGCCGGATGCAGTACCGGGGAGTCCGAGCTGCACAAGCCCTCCGAGTTGCCGCCTGCGCCCGAAATAGCCTCGGGTTTGCGTACCGATATGGCCCCGGTACACGCCACCCGGCATATGGCTGCTGCAGCCAACCCGCTGGCCACTGAGGCGGGGCAGCAAATACTGCGCAAGGGCGGCTCGGCAATCGATGCAGCAATCGCCATGCAAGCCGTACTTGCACTGGTTGAACCCCAGTCCAGTGGCCTCGGCGGCGGTGCGTTTATTCTGTACTGGGACGGCAAGCGGGTGCAGGCCTATGATGGCCGCGAAACTGCTCCGGCAGGTGCCACCCCGGGGATGTTCATGGGGGCAGAAGGTCAACCGATGCCTTTCTCCGAGGCCCAGATAGGCGGACGTTCAGTCGGCGTGCCCGGGGTGCTCAGGGCGCTGGAAATGGCCCATCAGCAGCATGGCAAACTGCCCTGGAGTGATCTGTTCCTACCGGCAATCAAACTGGCCAGCGAAGGTTTTCCTGTTTCCCAGCGCTTGCATACGCAAATCGCCGCCGACAGGTTTATCGCCGGCTCGGCGGAAATGGCCCGGTATTTCCTTACACCTCAAGGGCAAGCGTTGCCGGTTGGCACCTTGCTGAAAAACCCGGAACTTGCACGCACCTTGCAAACAATTGCCAGCCGTGGCGCCGATGGGTTTTACCAGGGGGCCGTCGCGCAGGCGATGGTCGATAACGTTCGATCCCACCCTCGTGCCGGGACCCTGTCCCTGGCGGATATCAGTGGTTACCAGGCCAGGGAGCGCACACCGGTGTGTGCGGACTACAAGCAGTGGCAAGTCTGCGGTATGCCACCACCGTCTTCGGGCGGTGTCGCGGTGTTGCAGACCCTGGGGATTCTTGAGGCCCTGCAAGATAAATCCCCGGCCCTCGATCTCGCCAGCATGCCCCCCGTACCGAGCAGCTCCGGTGCAGGTCTTGAGCCTTCGCCTTCAGCGGTACACCTGATCGCAGAAGCCGAGCGCCTGGCTTACGCTGACAGGGCACAGTACCTGGCGGACAGCGACTTCGTACCAGTAAATGTGAAAGGGCTGACGGATAAAGCCTATTTCAGGACGCGGGCCGCTCTGATCGGTGACAAGAGCATGGGCCGTGCTGAGGCCGGTGTTCCGGCAGGCATTAACCTTGCCCTGGCTCCTGATCGCTCGCCACTGCGTATTTCGACCTCCCACATATCCGCTGTCGATGACCAGGGCGGGGCGATCGCCATGACCACTTCGGTTGAGGCTGCGTTTGGTTCGCACGTAATGACCCAGGGTTTTATCCTGAACAATCAGCTCACCGACTTCTCGTTTATTCCCGAAGAAAACGGCAAGCCGGTGGCCAACCGCATCGAGCCGGGCAAGCGCCCGCGCTCTTCAATGGCCCCGACCCTGGTGTTCGAACGCAAAAGTGGCAAATTGGTCGCAACTATTGGTTCACCGGGTGGCTCGCAAATCATCGAGTACGTCAACAAGTCGGTGGTTGGCCTGCTGGACTGGAAGCTGAACCCCCAGGACGCAATCAGCCTGCCCAACTTTGGCAGCCGCAATGTGGACACTGAGCTTGAGGCTGGCCGGTTCAGCCCGGCGCTGGTGCAACAGTTACAAGACCGCGGGCACAAGGTGGCGCTGATCGAAATGACCAGTGGCACGCAGATTATTGTGCGTGACAACAACGGCTGGGTTGGTGGTGCCGATCCGCGTCGTGAAGGTACAGCTTCAGGGGATTGATACGCAGTCAAAAGCCCCTTAGCCCAACCCTCTCCCGCACGGAGAGGGTACTGATCTGCCACAGAGCATCTACAGGCGCTGCAAAATCAGGCCTGTGCCTGCCATGCCAGCGGCGGCACAAAACTCTCGAGTTCGTCTTCTACGCATTGAATGAGGCGCCCCACTTGACCGGGGGTCATGACCGCCGAGCAGGGGATACCGGCGACGGTAATCACGGTTTCACCACTGGCACGGTCAAACAAGCGGGCGACCATGCTGCCTGGTGCGTCCATGGTTGCCTCGAAGCCCATCGGGTGGAAATGCCAGCGCATCAGTTGGCAGGCATTGGGGAAGGTGACTTTGTTGATGTTGTCCATGGGGTACATAGAGCAATTCCTTTAGCTCAAGATAAGGGGCGGTTGTTTCTGACCGCATAGGTTTTCAAGTATTTCGTAATCAAACCTAACACCCGGGAGAGTTGCTGCTAAGCCTTATTTTTCCCGTAACCCGGTTGTTTGCCCGTACTTTGATGTGAATCATGCACTTAGGTTATTTATCCGCAGCCAGTACCCATTGAAGCCCATGGGCAAACTCGGCACTCTGTGTTTTTTTACCTTCGAGCCTCCCATGCCAGCTCCAGACGACGGTCCCGAAAATACCCGCGCCACCGGCGAAACCGTGCTGCGTTACCACCTGTGCTGGAAGCATCGGGATCTGGACGGGGTAATGGCGTTGTATCACCCCGATGTGACCTACAACGACTTCTTCCAGAATCGGGTCATGGTGTTCAATGAACTGCGCGAGTATGTGCAGTCGTCCATGCCCAGAGAACCGGATGAAGCCCTTGAGCACAGTGATCGCATCCGTCTGGATGGCAATACCGCCTTTATTCAGTACCGCATGACCTTGCGCGGCAGCCAGGGGTTGGTGTCATTTCGTGCCAGTGAAGCCATTACCGTGCGCGATGGTTTGATCTGGCGCGTCAACGAGTACGCCTCGCTGGTTCATGAGTCAGCCGTCAATCCGGCACGGCAGGGCTCAACACGCCCCGCGGTCAGCCGCCTGGGGCTTTCGGCGCGGCAGCTGGGCTTTATGGCCCGTGACCTGCAAACCTACTTCGAACGACAGCAACCCTGGCTCGACCCCGAGCTGGACTTGCAACAAGTGGCCAAAGCCTGTGGCTATACACGCAATCAGCTGTCGTATCTGTTCAATCAGGTGCTGGGGCAAAGCTTTTACCGCTATCTCAATCACGCACGATTACGCCATGTACTGGCTGCGATGGATGCCGCCGAGGCGTCGGTCAAGGTTGATGAGTTGGCCTTTTCGGCAGGCTTCAACTCGATTTCGGCGTTTTACAGCTGTTTTCGCCAGCACACCGGGCAATCGCCCAAAGCCTATGCCAAACAAATTTCTTTGCGGGCACGCACGCAAGACGCGCCCTGATGCCAGCGACTAGGATCGAGCCATTCCTGGATCGGTGTGGAGTCGGCAATGCCAGCATGGTGCTCAATCAGTTTATGGATGGACCAGCTTGGGGAGGAACTCGCACCCCGACCGTCCCTTGAGCACGATCTGGATGTCGATGTGGCTATCATCGGCGCCGGATATACCGGGCTGTGGACCGCGTACTACCTCAAGCGCCATGCGCCTGAACTGAGCATTGCCATTGTTGAAGCGCAAACGGCCGGTTTTGGTGCATCAGGGCGCAATGGCGGCTGGCTGATGGGCAACCTGCTGGGCGAAGACCGCTTGCTTGCAGGCCTGTCTGTGGAGCAGCGCCGGGAATCCTTCGACTTGTTGCACGGTATTCCTGATGAAGTGAAGAATGTTATCGATCGTGAGAGTATCGACTGCGATTACCGTAAAGGGGGCGCCTTGTATTGCGCGGCGCGCTACCCGGAGCAGGAGGCCAGCTTGCGCAGTTATCTGGCCAGCCTGTATGCCGAAGGCCTGAACGAATCCGACTACCGCTGGCTCACCCCGACCGAACTGGCGCAACAGATCCGCATCAACCGGCCTTATGGCGGGATTTTCACACCGCATATCGCCACCCTTCACCCGGCCAAACTGGTGCGTGGTTTGGCCCGCTCCGTTGAGCGCATGGGTGTACAGATCTACGAACAAAGCCCGGTATCCGAGTGGCAGGCAGGGTTCCTACGCACGGCCAGGGCGCAGGTGCGCAGCCGCTGGGTGGTGCCTGCCGTGGAAGGTTATGCCAACACCCTGGCGCCTTTGGGCCGCTATCAACTGCCGGTACAGAGTCTGATCGTGGCAACAGAGCCATTGCCTCAAGCCACGTGGGACGAGATTGGCCTGTGCAAGGGCCAGGCCTTCAGTGAGAGCAGCCGTCAGGTCACTTACGGCCAGCGCACGGCCGACAACCGCCTGGTATTTGGTGCCCGGGGCGGATATCAGTTTGGCGGGCGCCTGCGTGAGAACTTTGACCTCAGCCGCGATGAAATCGAACTGCGTCGCTATTTATTCAGCGAACTGTTCCCGCAACTGAAAAACGTCGAAATCAGCCATGCATGGGGTGGCAACCTGGGGATGTCGCGACGTTTTCAGCCGCACATGCTGTGTGATCGGCAGCAAGGCATTGCCCTGGCCGGCGGCTACGGTGGCGAGGGCGTGGGGGCCAGCCATCTGGGCGGGCGCACCCTGGCCGACCTGATCCTGCAGCGCGACACCCTCGAAGTCCGCCAGCCCTGGGTCTTGACCGAAGGCGGGTTGGGTGCGCTGAAGAGCTGGGAGCCAGAGCCGTGCCGCTGGCTGGGCTACAACGCAATCATTCGCAGCTTTGTGTACGAAGACAAAACCCTGGCCAACCCCAACAGCCCGCCTTGGCGTCGGCAATTTGCCCGCCGCCTGGCCGGGGTGATGGAAGGCTTTATGAAGTAATCCGACATTTGCGTTCAACAGGAAGCACGCCATGAGCATTACCCAGTTCAAAAACACCGCCCAGGTGACGTTGCAGGAGTCCTTCCCCGTGGCCGCGCCCCTCGGTACACCGGTGGCGGTGACCTCGGTAACCTGCGTGGAGCGTAACGACGGCGTCGAAACCGGTATCTGGGAATGCACCCCGGGCCGATGGCGTCGCCAGATCATGGAGCAGGAGTTCTGCCACTTCATTCAAGGACGCTGCACCTTTACCCCGGACAACGGTGAAACCCTGACCATAGAAGCGGGCGATGCACTGATGTTGCCTGCCAACAGCACCGGTATCTGGGATATCCAGGAAACCGTGCGCAAGACCTATGTATTGATCCTTTGATCGCCGAAACCTGCCTATAAAAACAGCTGCCCAAAACATGCAAGGAATCGAATCATGATCCGTATAAGCCTGTTGCCCCTGATGCTGGCCACTACCTTGTGTCAGGCCGGTGAAACCGTAAAAGTCTATAACTGGTCGGATTACATTGCCCCTGACACGATGAAGAACTTTCAGCGCGATACCGGCATTGCTTTCAGCTATGACCTGTTTGACAGCAACGAAACGCTGGACGGCAAGTTGATGACGGGCTCATCCGGTTATGACGTGGTGTTTCCGTCCAACCACTTTATGGCGCGGCAGATCCAGGGCAAGGCGCTGAAGAAGCTCGACAAGAGCCAGTTGCCAAACTGGAAGAATCTCAACCCGGTGCTGCTCAAGGCACTGCAGCTCAATGATCCGGGCAACGAACATGGTTTTCCTTACCTGTGGGGCAGCACCGGCATTGGCTATAACATCGCCAAAGTAAAAGCCGTGCTGGGGGATGACGCGCCGGTGGATTCCTGGGATCTGATCTTCAAGCCCGAGAATATGGAGAAACTCAAATCCTGCGGCGTGGCGATTCTGGATAATGGCCCGGAGATCTTGCCAGCGGCACTCAACTACCTGGGGTTGCCTCATCACAGCAAAAACCCGGCTGACTACAAGAAAGCTGAAGAGATGCTGCTCAAGGTCCGACCTTATATCAGCTACTTTCACTCATCGAAGTACACCAGCGACCTGGCCAACGGCAATATTTGCGTGGCCGTAGGCTTCTCTGGCGATATCTTGCAGGCCGAAACCCGCGCTAAAGAGGCCGGAAATGGCGTCGAAATCGGTTATTCGATTCCCAGGGAAGGTGCCGCCATCTGGTTTGACATGGTTGCCATGCCCGCCGATGCACCTGACGAAAAAGCTGCTTACAGCTTTATGAACTACCTGCTGCGCCCGGATGTAATGGCCGGGATCACCAACTACGTGCACTACGCCAATGGCAACGAGCAGGCCGATGCCTTGGTCAGCCCTGAAATCAAGGCTGACACCAAGGTCTATCCAACCCCCGTCATGATGGACAAGCTGTTTGCCCTGGAGGCCATGCCGCTGAATATTGACCGGGTACGCACGCGTGTCTGGACCAATATCAAAAGCGGCAAATAACTAGCGCAATGCTTGCGGGTTGACCAGATTGGCCGGGCGTTCACCGGCCAATGCCGCCAGCAGGTTTTCGACCGCGCAACGGGCCATGGCCTCGCGGGTTTCGAAGGTGGCCGAACCGATATGTGGTGTGGCCACCACGTTATCCAGCTTCAGCAAGGGCGAGGTCAGTTCCAGCGGTTCGCGCTCGAACACATCCAGCCCGGCAGCGCGGATCTGGCCTTGTTGCAGGGCGTTGATCAGCGCCGCTTCGTTCACCACTTTGCCTCGGGAGATATTGATAAAAATGCTTTCGCGGCGCATCAGGGCAAATTGCTCGGCGCCGATCAAACCCTCGGTTTGTGCGGTCAGGGGCAAGGTCAGGCAGATAAAGTCGGCTTCTTGCAGCAGCTCGTCGAGGCTGCGGTACTGCGCATTGAAACGCGCCTCTACTGCGGGTTTGGGCGAGTTGCTGTGGTAAATCACCGGCATGCCGAAGCCAAAATGGCCGCGCTGGGCCAGGGCTTCGCCGATGCGGCCCATGCCGATAATACCCAGGGTCTTGCCGTGAACGTCGGTGCCGAAATGCTCGGGGCCGACGTTTTTCTGCCATTGACCGTTGCGCACCATGTTGGCCAGTTCAACCACCCGCCGGGCGCTGGCCAGGACCAGGGCAAAGCCGGTGTCTGCAGTGGTTTCGGTGAGCACGTCAGGCGTGTTGGTGAGCTGGATCTTGCGCTCGGTCATGTAGTCGATGTCGTAGTTGTCGACACCCACCGACACACTGGCGACTGCTTCAAGGTTCGGTGCCAGGTCCAGCAGTTGCGCATCCAGCTTCAGGCTTGCGCCCAGAATGCCTTGCGCCCGGGGCAGGGCGGCACGCAGTTGGTCCATGCCTGCGGCGTCAAGCTTCTTGATCAGCGTGACATCGGCCTGGGCTTGCAGGCGCTGCATCAGTTCCGGGGACAGTTCTTTGTAGAGCACTACATTCTTTTTCAAGGGATTCACCGACATTGAATTCAAGAGTGGGCCAGACGTTGCGAGGTGCTGTGTTGCGGCGCAGCAGGGTCTTTGGCAGCGGGTTTGAGCATGAGGGTCAGCAGTACCGAGATCAGCAGCGCGCCGCTCATGAGCAGAAAGGACGCCCCCGTCGAGCCGGTGGAGCTGTTCAGGTAACCCACCAGGTATGAACCGGCAAACGAGCCCAGTGCGCCCATGCTGTTGATCAGCGCCATTGCGCCACCGGCCACGTTGGAGGGCAGGATTTCCGGAATGATGGCGAAAAACGGACCATAAGGGGCGTACATGCAGCCCCCGGCAATGACCAAGAGCGCGTAGGACCACCAAAAGTGTTCAGCGCCCAGCATGTAGGAGGCGTAGAACGCCACAGACGCGATCAGCAGCGGTGGCCAGACGAAGCGTTTGCGCTTTTGCATTTTGTCCGAGCCCCAGGACACCACCAGCATTGCGATCACGGCCGCCAGATACGGCAGGGCCGAGAGCCAGCCGGCTTCGATCATGTCCATCTGCGCGCCTTGCTTGAGAATCGACGGCAGCCACAGGACAAAGCCGTACACGCCGATGCTCCAGCAGAAAAACTGCAAGGCCAGCAGGATAACGGCGGGCGTACGGAACGCTGCAGCGTAGTTTTTCACCGGCTTGAGGCCCACTTGCTCGGCATCCAGTGCGCTTTGCAGGTCTTGTTTCTCCTGATTGCTCAGCCATTTGGCTTCGCTTGGACGGTCATCGGCCAGGCGCCACCAGATAAAGGCCCAAAGCACTGCAGGCAGACCTTCGACGATAAACATCCAGCGCCAGCTGTAATGCTGCACCAGATAACCCGACACCACTGACATCCACAACATGGTCACCGGGTTGCCCAGGATCAGGAAGGTGTTGGCCCGCGAGCGTTCGGCACGGGTGAACCAGTGGCACAGGTACACCAGCATGGCCGGCATTACGGCGGCTTCAACTACTCCGAGGGTAAAACGGATAACAATCAGCCAGTAGGCGTTGGACACCACGCCGGTCAATGTGGCCAGGCTGCCCCAGAGGATCAGGCTGACAAAAATCAGCTTTTTCACACTGTTTCTCTGGGCGTAGATCGCCCCGGGTACCTGGAAGAAGAAATAGCCAAGAAAGAACAGCGCGCCCAGCAACGACGACAGCCCGGGGGTGATGTTCAGGTCTTCGGCCATTCCTGAGGCAGCTGCGAAACCGTAGTTGGCACGGTCAAGGTACGCCAGGCTGTAGGTGATAAACACGATCGGCATGATGTACCACCAACGACGGGCGGCGAGTTTTAGGGATTGCATAGAGGGTGCTCCTGAGCTTGTTTTTGTTTTTTCGCAGCAGGTGACAGGTCAAGCAGATAGCGGTGTTTCAAGAGACGCGTGCAGCGCGTTGTAGTGGTTCAGTTCGTCGCGGGTGGGCAGGCCTTCCATATCGCCGCGGCTCTGTACGGCGCGACTGCCAATCCAGTTGCCGCGCTGTACGGCCTCGGCAAAACCGAGATTTTCCAGCAAGGCACTGACTACCCCGACGGCAAAGCCATCACCGGCACCCACGGTGTCGATAACGTTGGCCACCGACACAGCCGGGACAAACTGCTCAACCTGGGCGGTGCGATAAAACGCGCCTTTGGCCCCCAGCTTGATAATCACGGCTTCAGCACCCTGGTCGAGATAGAAGGCGGCGATATCGGACGGATCTTCAAAACCTGTCAGTAGCCGGCCCTCACTCAAGCCCGGCAGTACCCAGTCGGCGTGGGCAGCAAGCGCATTGATGTCGCGAATCATCTGTTGTTCGCTGGCCCACAACGATGGGCGCAGATTCGGATCGAACGACACACTGTTACCTGCTGCGCGCATCGACTTCATCAGCTCAAAGGACAGTTCATTGCAGCTGGCCGACAGCGCAGGCGGTATGCCGGTGGCGTGCAGGTGGCGGGCGCCGAACAACTGCGGGTTGAGCACGGAGCGGTCCATATGGCTGGCGGCCGAACCGCGGCGGAAGTACTCCACCTGTGGGTCGCTGCCGTCGTCAACGCGGGATTTGAACTGAAAGCCCGTGGGATGTTGCGTATCAGTGGTCACGTACTGGCAGTTCAGCCCTTCGGCTTGCAGTGCATGGCGTACAAAGCGCCCCAGGGAGTCTGCGCCCACTCGGCTCAACCAGGCGACATTGAAGCCCAGTCGCGCAAGGCCAATGGCCACGTTGCTGTCCGCCCCGGCGATGCGTTTGTGGAACCGTTCGACCAGGGCCAGATCGCCAGTTTCTTCAGCCACCAGCATGGCCATGGTTTCGCCAAACGACAGCACATCGACCTTAGACATGGCTCAACTCCTGTTGTTTTTGGCTCAAGCGCGCCAGTACGGCGACGTGTTCTTGGGTCAAGCCGTCCAGATCCGAGCCCTGCAGCGGATATTCGATGGCCCGGGTCAGACCGTGGGGCATATGGGTCATCAGGTGCTGCCAGTGCTGCAGGTCGGTGTCGGTTGGCGGTGTGGCGACCAGTTTGCCGTCCGGGCGACGGCTCACGCCTTTGCAGTGCAGATAGGTGACGTAGCGGCCCAGCAGGCGGGCTGCGGTACTGGCTGACTGATCCTGCCAGTGCCAGTTGCCGATATCGAAGGTCATGCTGATTGGCGCTTGCTGTTGTTCAACCTGATCGAAAAAACGCTGCATGGGCTCAATGCGCCCGCCGTAGGAGGTCTGGTCGTTTTCTACCAGCAGTCGTACAGGTTGCTGGTTGAGCAGGGCAGCGAGGTTTTGCAGGTCACAGTGTTCGGTGAAATAGCCCAGTGACACTTTCAGCCATTGGGCGCCGAAAGCGTGGGCGCGCTGCAAGGTGGCCAGCAGTTGGGTATTGGGCCGCGACTGCCCGGCTTCCCACAGTTCCAGTGGCGATGAGAACACGCATTCAAGCCCGTTATCCTGCACGGCTTGGCTGAATGTGGTCGGATCTTCTGTGGTCAGCAGTTCTTCGCGCAGTTCGATGCGTGACACACCGGCGTTGGCCAACACTTCAATAAAGCTGGCCTGGCCGCGCTGGCGAACCAGATCGGCACCGTAGCTCGACAAACTGATGGAAACGGGAAATGTAGTCATTGTCATTATTCTCTGAAACCGGTTTCATTTTGTTGTGCATCAAACGGCCGGTAACCGGGTCAAGGTTGTCAGCCGGTAAAGTGTCAGGCAGTCATGGGTGATCGGGTTGAGCCGCGAACAATCAATTGAGGGGCAAAATCCAGTGCCAGGGGTGCAGATTTGTCACCGCCCAGGCGTTTAAGCAGGCAGTCAAAAGCGCTGGCACCGATCTGTTGCGTAGGCTGGGCCAGGGCAGTGATGCCGTTACCCACCAGCGGGAACCATTCCAGGTCATCCAGGGCAATCAGGCCCACGTCTTCAAACAAGCGGCAATTCAAGTCGCGCAGCACTTGGGTACAAGCCAGCGCAGCCAGGCCGTTGGCACAAAATATGGCCTTGGGGCCGTGGCCGGGTGCTTGCATGAAGGTCTGGATGGCAGCGCGAAGGCCTGTACCGGTTTTTACTACGGCGCCGTGCAGGGCAGGGCTTGCAGCCAACTGGCGGGTAAAACTGTCGATGCGCTCGATTCGCGAACTGGTGCCATCGACCGGCTCACTGACCATCAGCACATCGCGATAGCCCTGCTGCTCAAGATGCTCCACAGCCATGCGTACCGCGTCAGCGTTATCGAGGCCGACCAGATCGGTATGCAGTTGCTCGACTTTGCGGTCGATCAGCACGATGGGCATTTCCTGATGCAGTTCTTGCAGTGCGTCAGGGTCATGGCCAAGGGTGTTAAGGATCAATCCTTCGATATTGTAGGAGCGTAGCGCTGCCAGATGCTGACGCTCTTGCTCGTCATTACGGTCGGTATTGCACACCACCAGGTTGTAGCCGTGCAGACGGCAGGCGGTTTCGACGCCGTGCATGACGGCAATGGAGTAGGGGTTGCGGATATCGGCCACCAGCATGCCGATCAGCCGTGTGCGTCCGCGTTTCAGGCCACGGGCCATTTGATTTGGGCGATAGCCGAGGTCATTGATGGCACGCTCGATCCGTTCGGCGATGGCTACGGAGAGCAAGGCGCGGTCTTCGCCGATAAAGCGTGACACGCTGGCCTTGGAGACGCCGGCGCGCTGGGCAACATCGAGCATGGTTACGCGGGAGCGTTGAGCTGCGGAAAAACTGTTCACGGCCTGAAACCTTTTATTGGTGTTATCGCAGGCGATTTCGCGGGTGGGCGCTGAAACCGGTTTCATGGAAACCCAAATACCCTGATGACGTCAAGTGACAATGGTTTTAGGGATACCCGGACCTGTAGCCGCTGAGGAGCGAAGCGAGGCTGCGATCGGCTGCGCAGCAGTCGTAGAACCAGGCCGCTCGACCTCTCATGCATACCGAAATTGCCGGTTTTACGAGCGCTTAGCGCCTCAGCGGCTACAGCGATCAGGCAACTTGCTAGTTGCGACGCAAACTTGTCAGTTAGCGACGTTGCACATATAAAAATCGAGAAGTTGCCGTGGCGAGAAAGTTATATGACGAGTGTTATATCAATCTGCTTTCGGCCCAGGTTGGAGACGAACGGGAAGCCGTTTAATTTAACTTTTTATAATTAGACCATGCAGTCAGTTAGTGGCCGATAACGGATAAAAAAATACTGCCGGTCAAGTATTCAATGTTTCCGGGAACTTGCGCCGTTTGCGCAAATAAGCCGTAAAAAAGTACTGGACTAAATATTTCAGGTTGTGTCAGTTTTGCTCCGCCATAAACGGCGAGTGATAGGACGATCTCGCCAAGGGGTCGTCGTGGTCTGTCAATAAACTTTCTACTGCTAAACAAGGAAATGTTTACATGTCGAAACTTAAAGAGAAAGCGGCACTGTCCGTTGGCCAGGTACAAGCGGCAAGCGCCAGCAGTTCTGCCTTCACTCAGATTGATAACTTTAGCCATTTCTATGATCGTGGTGATCATCTGGTCAATGGCAAACCTTCGCTCACTACCGACCAGGCCGCCGATCAGCTCACGCGCTCCGGCGCCAGTTGGCACGACCTCAACGGCGACGGTGTGATCAACCTTACCTACACGTTCCTCACGGCACCGCCGGTGGGTTACGCGACCCGTGGCCTGGGCACTTTCAGCCAGTTTTCCTCGCTGCAGAAAGGGCAGGCCAAGCTGTCGCTGGAATCCTGGGCCGATGTGGCCAAGGTGACCTTCACTGAAGGCGCTGCAGTCCGTGGCGGTGATGGCCACATGACCTTTGCCAATTTCAGTGCAAGTAACGGCGGTGCGGCGTTTGCCTATCTACCCAGCAGTTCGCGCAAGGGTGAGTCGTGGTACTTGATCAACAAGGACTATGAGGTCAACAAGACCCCGGGTGAAGGCAACTATGGTCGCCAGACCCTGACCCATGAAATCGGCCATACACTGGGCCTGTCGCACCCGGGTGACTACAACGCCGGCAATGGCAACCCGACCTACCGGGATGCGGTGTATGGCGAAGACACCCGTGCCTACAGCGTTATGAGCTACTGGAGTGAAAGCAACACCGGCCAGCATTTCACCAATAGTGGCGAAGGTGCTTACGCCTCTGCGCCATTGCTGGATGATATTGCGGCGGTGCAGAAACTCTATGGCGCCAACCTCGAAACCCGCGCTGGCGATACGGTCTATGGTTTCAACTCCACCGCCGATCGTGATTTCTACAGCGCGACGTCTGCCAGTTCCAAGCTGATTTTCTCGGTGTGGGACGGTGGCGGCAACGACACCCTGGACTTCTCCGGCTTTAGCCAGAACCAGAAGATCAACCTGACTGCAGGCTCGTTCTCCGATGTTGGCGGCATGACCGGCAACGTGTCGATTGCCCAAGGCGTCACCGTGGAAAACGCCATCGGCGGCTCAGGCAATGACCTGCTGATCGGCAACAGTGCGAATAACGTGCTCAAGGGCGGCGCCGGCAACGACATTATCTATGGCGGCGGCGGTGCTGATACCTTGTGGGGCGGTACGGGTTCAGATGTGTTTGTGTTTGGCGCGGTGTCTGACTCTGCGCCGGGTGCAGCCGATATCATCATGGACTTCCAGTCCGGTATCGACAAAATTGATGTATCGGCCATCACCAAGCTGGCCGGGCTTAACTTTGTCGAGGCCTTTACCGGCCGTGCCGGTGAAGCGATTGTCAGCTATGACACGGCCAGCAACCTGGGCCACTTTGCGGTCGATTTCAGCGGTCATGCCGTTGCCGACTTCCTGGTGAACACTGTGGGCCAAGTGGCAACTTACGACATCGTTGTCTAAGCCTGCCGGTACACGGGCAGCGCGCAAGCGCTGCCCTCTGCCAGGAAGCCTGAAATCATGAGTCATTTGGCATACCGCTTATTCAGGGCAGTGGGGTGTATCGCCGCACTGCTGACTTTTACCACAGAGAGCGCCATGGCCAATTCCTTGCTGTTGATGAGCCCCGCACAACTGGCGGGCAGTTGGACGTTTTACCTGCAGGGCGATGCAAAAGAGGCCTGCAAGGTGCAGTTGATTGCCGAACATAAAACCTTCAGTGCGCAAGTGAAGTGTTTGAAAACATGGTTGGGCGAAGTGCCAAAAAGTTGGTCGCCAACACCGGACGGTCTGTTTCTGATGGGCGAGGATGGAACAGCTCTGGTGCATATGAACCGGATTGAGCCCGGTCACTATGAAGCAAAGATCAAACCCGAAACAGTGTTGGTGATGGTGCGTGGCAATCATTAAGTTGTACTGAAATTGTAACTTCAATCGCGCGAGGCTGGGCGCCCCCTGTTAGGAGCGGCGCAAGTGCGCCTGTCAGTTTTATTTATGTGCGAAAGCCGTACTTATCGATCAAGGACGATTCATGAGGCGATTGAAAAACAGCACCGTTGCGCCGTTGATACATGCACTGGCTGACTATAAGAGCATTCTGGTCAGCGTGGGCTGCTTTACTGCCCTGATCAATATATTGATGCTGGTGCCATCGATTTATATGCTCCAGGTGTATGACCGGGTACTGTCGTCACAGAACACAACAACGCTGGCCATGCTGTCATTCATGGTGGTGGGTTTTTTCATCTTTATCGGGATGCTTGAAACGGTCCGCAGTTTTATTGTGATCCGCATCGGCAGCCAGCTGGAGCGCAGGTTCAACCAACAGGTGTACCGCGCCGCGTTCGAGCGCAACCTGTTCAGCGGCCAGGCCCACGCCGGGCAGGCATTGGGGGATTTGACCCTGATCCGCCAGTTTGTCACCGGTCCGGCGCTGTTCGCCTTCTTTGATGCTCCGTGGTTTCCCGTCTATTTGTGCGTGATCTTTCTGTTCAGTCCCTGGCTCGGTCTTATGGCGACGGCTGGGGCACTGCTGCTCATAGCCCTGGCGTGCATCAATGAAGTGATGACGCGCAAGCCCCTGAGCCAGGCCAGCCTGTACTCCCAACAATCCAGCCAATTGGCTACCAGCCACCTGCACAATGCCGAGACCATTCAGGCCATGGGCATGCTGGGTGTGTTGCGCCAACGCTGGTTTAACCTGCATTCGCGATTTCTGGCCGAGCAAAACAAGGCCAGTGACACCGGCGCAGTGATTGGTTCGGTGAGCAAAACCTTGCGCTTGTGCCTGCAGTCACTGGTGCTCGGCCTGGGTGCCTTGCTGGTGATCAACGGTGATATGAGCGCGGGCATGATGATTGCCGGTTCGATTTTGATGGGCCGTGTGCTGAGCCCCATCGATCAGTTGATCGCTGTCTGGAAGCAATGGAGCTCGGCAAAGTTGGCCTATCAACGCCTGGACAGTCTGTTGCGCGAGCATCCGCCCAGTGAAGACAACATGCAGCTGCCAGCCCCCATGGGTCAGGTGAGCTTTGAACAGGTCAGTGCGGCACCGCCGGGACAGCGCCTGCCCACCTTGCATCAGGTCAGCTTTAGCCTCAATGCAGGCGAGGTGCTCGGTGTGCTGGGCGCGTCGGGTTCGGGCAAGTCGACCCTGGCGCGGGTGCTGGTAGGCGTCTGGCCGACGCTGGCGGGCACGGTGCGCCTGGATGGCGCGGACATTCACCAGTGGAACCGCGATCAATTGGGCCCACATATCGGCTACCTGCCCCAGGATATCGAGCTGTTCAGCGGCAGCATTGCCGAGAATATCGCCCGCTTTCGTGAAGCAGATCCCCGGCAGGTGGTCGCTGCGGCGCAGCAGGCCGGGGTTCACGAGATGATTTTGCGTTTGGCGCAAGGTTACGACACGGTTCTGGGTGACGAGGGCAGCGGCCTGTCGGGCGGGCAAAAGCAGCGGGTCGCTCTGGCGCGTGCCTTGTATGGCAATCCGCGGCTGGTGGTGCTGGATGAACCCAACTCCAACCTCGATGCCGTCGGTGACGCAGCCCTGATCCGGGCCATTGCTCACCTCAAGGCGCAGGGCTGCACCGTGGTGCTGGTGACGCACCGTTCGGCGTCGCTGGCCCAGGCCGACAAACTGCTGGTACTCAATGAAGGTCGCTGCCAGGTGTTCGGGCCGAGTGCCGAGGTGCTCAAAGCCTTGTCCGGGGCCCAGCAGCAACACGCCGCGCCGCAGGCGGCCAGTATCAACCGTCAGAGTGCTGAAGCATGAGCAAGGACGCTGGATTGATGAATGACCACAATCAACCGCCCGTGCGCGAGCGCGGGGCGGGATTTTACGTGCGGGCAGGCTGGGTGCTGACCCTGGTCGGAGCGGGCAGCTTTTTTCTCTGGGCCAGCCTTGCACCGCTGGACGAAGGCATACCGGTACAGGGTACGGTGGTGGTCTCGGGCAAGCGCAAGGCAGTGCAGTCGTTGGGTGCCGGAGTGATGAGCCAGATTCTGGTGCGCGAGGGCCAGACAGTACGTCAGGGCGAGGTATTGTTTCGACTGGACCAGACCCAGGTTGAAGCTGACGTGCAATCCTTGCGCGCGCAGTACCGCATGGCCTGGGCCAGCCAGGCGCGCTGGCAAAGCGAGCGTGACAACCTGGCACGGGTGAGTTTTCCGCCGGAATTGAGTCTGGACCCTGACCCTCGGCTGGCCCTGGTACTGGAGGGGCAGCAGCAGTTGTTCAGTAGCCGGCGCGAAGCCTTTGCCCGTGAACAGGCCGGGCTCAAGGCCAGTGTCGAAGGCGCAACCCGGCAACTGGACGGTATGCGTCGTGCGCGCAGCGATCAAATAGCGCAGGCCGACTCCCTGCGCCAGCAGTTGAGCAACCTGCGCCCCCTGGCTGAAAAAGGGTATATCCCGCGCAATCGCCTGATGGAATACGAGCGGCAGCTGTCACAGGTGCAGCAGGATCTGGCGCAGAACGCCGGTGAAAGCGGGCGTATCGAGCAGGGTATTGTGGAGTCGCGGCTCAAACTGGCGCAGCACATCGATGAATATCAGAAGGAAGTGCGTAGCCAACTGGCCGATGCCCAGCTCAAAACCCTGACCCTGGAGCAGCAACTGACTTCGGCCGGGTTTGACCTGCAGCACAGTGAAATCTCTGCGCCAGCTGATGGCATCGCAGTCAACCTCAGCGTGCATACCGAAGGCGCGGTGGTGCGGGCGGGCGAAACCCTGCTGGAGATCGTGCCGCAGGGCACCCGCCTTGAAGTCGAGGGACGCCTGCCGGTGCATCTGGTGGACAGGGTGGGCAGCCAGTTGCCAGTGGATATTCTGTTTACGGCATTCAATCAAAGCAGCACACCGCGTGTGTCGGGGCAGGTCAACCTGGTTTCCGCCGACCAGTTGCTCGATGAAAAAACCGGCATGCCGTACTACGTGCTGCGCAGTTCGGTGAGTGATCAGGCGCTGGAGAAACTCAACGGGTTGGTGATTAAACCTGGCATGCCGGCCGAGATGTTTGTACGCACGGGCGAGCGCTCGCTGCTCAATTACCTGTTTAAACCGCTGCTGGATCGCGCAGGGTCTGCGTTGACTGAGCGCTAGGATGCTGCCATTTATGAAAACAGCTTCGATGTTGGGCCTGGGCCTCGCGCTGTGGGCGGGCCTCGCAGCCAGCGCACAGGCACTGGGGCCGTTTCAGGTATATGAACAGGCCTTGCGCAATGATCCCGAGTTCCTCGCCGCCATCAAGGCGCGGGACGCGGGCCTGGAGAGTCGCAATATTGGTCGTGCCGGGCTGCTGCCCAAACTCTCGTACAACTACAACAAAGGCCGCAATAACTCCCAGGCCACCTATTTGAATGAGCGTGGCAATACCCACGACGACCGCAACTACAACAGTTATGGTTCGACCTTGACCTTGCAGCAGCCATTGATCGATTACGAGGCGTACGCCAATTACCGTAAAGGCGTGGCCCAGTCGCTGTTTGCCGATGAGACATTTCGCAGCAAAAGTCAGGAACTGCTGGTGCGGGTGCTGACCCATTACACCCAGGCGTTGTTTGCGCAAGACCAGATCGACAATGCCCGGGCCAAGAAAAAAGCCTATGAGCAGCAGTTTCGGCAAAACGAGCATATGTTTCGCCAGGGCGAGGGCACCCGCACCGACATTCTGGAGGCCGAGTCGCGTTACGAGCTGGCCACTGCCGAGGAAATCCAGGCCCATGACGAGCAGGATGCGGCCTTGCGCGAGCTGGGCGCGTTGATTGGCGTGGCCACCCTGGATATCGATGAGCTGACGCCATTGACCCGCAGTTTCAGCTCATTGCCGCTGGAACCGGGGAGTTTCTCGAGCTGGCATGAAATGGCACTGGAGAGTAATCCGTTACTGGCGTCGCAGCGTGAGGCGCTGGAAGTGGCAAGGTACGAAGTTGAACGCAACCGGGCAGGGCATCTGCCCAAACTCAATGCCTATGCCAGCGTGCGAAAGATGGAATCCGACAGTGGCAACACCTACAACCAGCGCTACGACACCAACACCATCGGCATTGAGATCAGTGTGCCGCTGTATGCAGGGGGCGGGGTGTCGGCCTCGGTGCGTCAAGCCAGCAGCAATCTGGCCCAAGTGGAGTACGAGCTGGAAGGCAAAACCCGTGAAACCCTTATCGAACTGCGACGCCAGTTCAATGCCTGCCAGTCGGGCGTGAGCAAACTACGGGCTTATCAAAAAGCGCTGATTTCAGCCGAGGCGCTGGTCGTATCGACCCGTCAGAGCATTCTGGGCGGGGAGCGGGTCAACCTCGATGCGCTAAACGCCGAGCAGCAGCTGTACAGCACGCGGCGTGACCTTGCGCAAACCCGTTACGACTATCTGCTGGCCTGGACCAAGCTGCATTTTTACGCAGGCACCCTGGGCGCGCAGGACCTGGCACGGGTCGATGAAGCGTTTATCGCGCCGGGGCAAGCATATTGATTTGATCAACGAAGAGAGAAAAACCATGGCAGTGTTTGACTACAAGGATGTGGGTTCCAGCGTATCGGCAACACAGTTCAAGGATGCGATGGCAATCATGCTGTACAGCTATCACAACCTGGACAACGGCTTTGCCGTGGGTTACCAGCAACATGGCCTTGGCACCGGGCTGCCTGCCACACTGGTCAAGGCCTTGCTCGGCGGTACCGATGCCCAAGGGGTAGTGCCGGGGATTCCCTGGAACCCCGATTCGGAAAAGCTTGCCCGCGAGGCGGTCGAAAAAGCCGGGTGGACCCCTATCAGTGCAGAACAGTTGGGCTACACAGGAAAAGTCGATCAGCGCGGGACTTTTTTTGGTGAAAAAGCCGGCTACGGCACTGCCCAGGTGGAGATCCTCGGCAAGTACGCAGCCGATGGCCAACTGACTTCCATCGGTATCGGTTTTCGCGGCACCAGCGGACCGCGTGAGTCGCTGATTAGCGATTCCATCGGCGATGCCATCAGCGATTTGCTGGCAGCGATCGGGCCTGCCGATTACGCTAAAAACTACAGCGCCAACGCGTTTGACATGCTCCTGGGCAAAGTGGCGACCTTTGCCAGCGCGCAAGGGTTGAGCGGCAGCGACGTACTGGTCAGTGGCCACAGCCTTGGCGGCCTGGCCGTCAACAGCCTGGCAGACCTGAGTGGCGATCATTGGGCGGGGTTTTATCGCGACTCAAAGTACATAGCCTTTGCTTCACCCACCCAGAGCGAAAGCACCGACAACGTGCTCAATATCGGCTACGAGAACGACCCGGTGTTCCGTGCCCTCAATGGTTCGGATTTCAATCTGTCGTCGCTGGGCGTGCATGACGCGCATCAGCCATCCGCCACCAACAATATTGTCAGTTTCAATGATCACTACGCTTCCACCGCGTGGAATCTGATGCCCTTTTCGATTGCCAATATTTCGACCTGGATCACCCACTTGCCCAGTGGCTATGAAAGCGGCATGACGCGGATTTTCGACTCGGCGTTTTATGACCTGACCGAAAAGGACTCGACCATTGTGGTCGCCAACTTGTCCAGTCCGGCACGGGAAAACACCTGGGTCCAGGACCTCAATCGCAACGCCGAACCGCACAAGGGCAGCACCTTTATCATAGGCAGCGACGGTAATGACTTGATTCAAGGGGGGCGCCGCAATGACTTCCTGGAAGGTCGCGACGGCAATGACACCTTCCGTGACAGTGGCGGCTACAACATCATTCTGGGTGGCAAAGGCGTCAATACGCTGGACTTGCAACAATCGTTGAGCCGCGTGGATGTGGTCAATGACGGGCAGGGCGCCTTGTATGTGCGCGATAGCCACGGCGGGATCACTATTGCCCGTGATATCAGTTTCCTGATAACCGAAGAGCCCGCCTGGCTGGGCCTGACCCACCGCGAAGTCAGCCATCGAGTTGATGATCAGGGGCTGTGGGCCGGCAAAGACCGCACTGATTACACTCACTCGGTCAAGGCAGGGGCTGCGGACAGTACCCTCACGGCCGGTGAGCAGGGTGACTGGCTGCTGGGGCAGGGCGGCAACGATCACTTGATCGGTTTGCACGGCAATACGGTGTTTGTTGGCGGCGCAGGCAATGACCTGCTGGAGTCGGCAGGCGGTAATAACACCTTTGTGTTCAGCGGCCATTTTGGCAACGACACGCTGCTGGGCTACCAGCCCAGTGACAAGTTGGTATTCCTGGGGGTGGATGGTGGCTACAACGCGGACTACCGGGCCCATGCCAGCGCGACGGGGCATGACACCGTGCTCAGCTTTGGCAGCGACTCGGTGACCCTGGTGGGTGTAGGGCTGGCCTCCCTGGCGAGCACGGACATTGTCATCGCCTGACGGCGAGTTGCAAGGGGCAAGCTTCAAGCGTGCTGCTTGTCACTTGCCGCTTGCGGTTGCCTCTAAACCTTAAACTGACGTAACAGCCCATTGAGCTGCACGCTGAGCTCCTTGAGGTGGGCACTGGCAGCGCTTGATTGCTCTGCCGCCAGGGCGGTGCCTTGGGACAGTTCGGCGGCCTGGGTCACATTCAGGTTGATGTCTTCCACGACATGGGCCTGTTGCAGGGTAGCGCTGGCTATCGAGGCATTGAGGTCGTTGAGGTTGCTCAGGGCCTGGCCGATGCTGGTCAGGCTCTGCCCGGCCTGGGTGGCCTGTTCGATGGTCAGCTGGGAGGCGCGACTGCTGCTGCCGATCACGTTGACGGCGGCTTCCGAGTGTTTTTGCAGGCCTTCGATCATGGTCTGGATTTCGGCCGTGGATTTTTGCGTGCGCTGGGCCAGTAGTCGAACCTCGTCCGCCACCACCGCAAAACCACGACCCTGCTCACCGGCGCGGGCTGCTTCGATCGCAGCGTTGAGGGCCAGCAGGTTGGTTTGCTCGGCAATCGAGCGGATCACTTCAAGCACGCTGCCAATTTCGCTGCTTTGCGTGGCCAGGGTGCGGATCACCTCGACGGCCTGATGGATGGTGGCGGACAGCTGGCCGATCTGTTCCAGGCTGGTATCGATATTCTGCTGTCCAAGCTCGGCTTGTGACTGCGCACCGCGCATTTCGCTGGCTGCGTGCTCGGCGTTTTTCGCCACATCTTGCACGGCATAGGTGACTTCGTTGATCGCCGTGGCCACCTGATCCATTTGCAGGGCTTGCTGCTGGCTGCGCTGTTGCGCGGCGCTGGCGTCACTGCCCAGTTCCGTGGAGGACTGGTCGAGTGCCGTGGCAGTGGCCTGTAAATGGCTGATCACATTGCGCAGCTTGGCGGTAAAGGCATTGAAATGATGGGCCAGTAAAGTGACCTCATCACGGCCGTGGGTATCCAGGCTTCGGGTCAGGTTGCTTTCACCACTGGCGATATTGGCCATGGCCTGCACGGCCTCTTGCAGCGGTCGCACGATGCTGCGAGCAATCAGGGTCACCAGCAGCGCCATGATCAACGCGATGCCAAGGCCAGCCCAACTGGCTTTCCAGGCTTGAGCGCGGAACTCGGCCTGCATGTCGTCGATATACACGCCCGAGCCTATTACCCAGCCCCACGGCTCGAACAGTTGTACATAAGAGGTTTTTTGCACAGGCGCTTCGGCGCCCGGTTTTGGCCAGCGGTAGTCCACCATGCCCGAACCTTTGCTTTTGGCCAGGCTGGCCATCTCGTTGAAAATCGCAAAGCCGTCCGGGTCCTTAATGGCCGACAGGTCTTTGCCATCGAGTTTGGGGTTGGTGGGGTGCATGACCATATAAGGGCGCAGGTCATTGATCCAGAAATAGTCATCGTGGTCATAGCGCAGCTGGCTGATCACGGTCAGCGCCTGCTGTTGCGCGGCTTCACGGCTCAAGCTGCCGGCAGCTTCCAGGCCCTGGTAATAGTTGAGTACCCCGCTGGCCGCTTGTACCACGTGCCGGGTTTTCTGGGCTTTACCTTCATACAAATCGTCATGTATCTGTTTTAGCATCAGCAAGCCCAACGCCAGCAGCATGGCCATGGCCACAATCAAGATCAGCCATAAACGTCGGCTGATGGATAACCCGCGCAGGGTATTCATAAAGGCTCACTCCTGGTTTTTCTTCTTGTGGTGATTCACAGAACAACTTTTTTCAGACTTGCCTGTCAGACGAGACCGAGCTCATGTCATAGCAGCGAAAGTGGAACGTGTCTGATAGGATCTCGGCCGAAATTGGCAAAGCTTCATCTTTATTGATTTCTGACAGTTTTTTCACAGCGCGTCGGGGCGCATGTCGCACTTTTGTCCTGCTCCGGAGCCGTGGCTGCAACACCTTAATCAAGACTAATCAGCTCTGCATGAGGCAGGGCTTTATGGGGGAATAATGGATCTTTGGACTGCCGCTCAGGCGTTGATTTTGGGCGTCGTTGAAGGCTTGACGGAGTTTTTGCCGATCTCGAGTACGGGCCACCAGATTATTGTGGCCGACTTGCTCAACTTTGGCGGCGAGCGGGCGATGGCATTCAACATCATCATCCAGCTGGGTGCGATTTTGGCTGTGGTCTGGGAGTTTCGCCGCAAGATCATCGATGTTGTCGTTGGTTTGCCCACCAAGCCCGAGGCACGTCGTTTCACCACCAACCTGATTATCGCGGTGATGCCGGCGGTGGTGCTGGGGGTGATTTTTGCCGATGTGATCCACGAGTACCTGTTCAACCCGATTACCGTGGCCACGGCCCTGGTGATTGGCGGTGTGATCATGCTGTGGGCCGAGCGCCGCCAGCATGTGATTCGCGCTGAAACCGTGGACGACATGACCTGGAAAGACGCGGTGAAAATCGGCTTTGCCCAGTGTCTGGCGATGATTCCCGGCACTTCGCGCTCGGGTTCGACCATTATCGGCGGCCTGCTGTTTGGTCTGTCGCGCAAGGCGGCCACCGAGTTCTCATTCTTCCTGGCCATGCCGACCATGGTCGGTGCTGCGGTTTACTCCGGCTACAAGTACCGTCATCTGTTCCAGCCTGACGACCTGCCGGTCTTCGCGATCGGTTTTGTCACCTCGTTTATCTTCGCCATGATCGCAGTACGCGCCTTGCTGAAGTTTATTTCCAATCACAGCTATGCCGCTTTTGCCTGGTATCGTATTGGTTTTGGCCTGTTGATCCTGGCCACCTGGCAGTTCGGCTGGATTGACTGGACGGCAGCTGCAGCGTGAGGAATGGGCATAACGGCGCACCGGTGCGTGGCTTGAAGCTCAAGTTGCTGGTATTGCTAGTGCTGTGCGCCTTGCCGATGGGTGGCTCGGTGAGCGTGTTGCTCACCGGGGGCAGCCCGCTGCCGTTGCTGGCCTATGCAGTGGCCAGCCTGCTGGCGTTCGGCCTGTACCGCTACGACAAGCAACAGGCCGCGGCTGGTCAGTGGCGCACGCCGGAGAAAGTCTTGCACGGGGTTGAGCTGCTGGGCGGTTGGCCAGGGGCACTGGTGGCGCAACAAATGTTTCGCCACAAAACCCGCAAATTGTCTTATCAGCTGTTGTTCTGGTTGATTGTGGCTGTGCATCAGGTGGTATGGATCGACGTCCTGTTCCTGAACAGGTCGTTTCTCCAGTTGTTGCGGTTACAGCAGTAAACCGATCTGACGTTTTTTCGCCAGTTTTCCCACCACCAGTTGGTGGGAACGGCGCAACAGGTCCTGCAGTTCTTCAGCGCCCATCGGATAAGGTGCTTGCATATTGATCCAGTACGCTCGCGCCAGATAAGGCGACGGGCGTATACCCGGCCGATCGATGTAGCCCAGAAACAGTTCTTTCTCGACCTTGAACGAAAGCCCGTTGCTGTTGAGGTTGAACAGGGCAAACATCTTGCTGTCGTCGATAAAAAAAACCTCGATCCCACCCCATTTCACTGCTTCCTGAGCGCCCGGCAGGTTTCGGCAGAATTCGGCTACATCCTGTTTGGTCATTGCGGTCATAGCAGTTTGTCTCCACAGCTTTCGAATGACTCAACCAGGTGGTCGATCCAGGCCCGCACGGCTGGTATCACCCCGCGTCTGTGGGGATACACTGCGTGCAGCCAGCCACCGGGCAGGGTCCATTTGGGCAATAGTTGAACAAGCTGGCCGTCTTGCAGCTCCTGCTCGCAATACATCATGGGTAACACGGTGAAACCCAGGCCGGCCAAGGTGCAAGCTTTGCGCACGATAAAATCGTCAACCCCCAGGCGTGCTTCAAGCACCAGGTTGCAGCCCTTGCCGTGCTCGTCGAGCATGCGCAAGTGAACCATGCGATCGGCCTCGAGCGCTCCCAGCAGCGGGATTTTTTTCAGGTCTTCAGGGCTATCAACCGGCCAATTACGGGCAAACTCGGGGGTAGCTACCATCACGGTGCGGGCCTGACGCAGGCGCCGCGTGACCAGCGACGGGTCTTCATCGCCTTCTTCACGCACCCGTAAGGCCACATCGATGCCGTCGGTGACCAGATCGACGCGACGGTTGAGCAGGTTGACCTCCAGCTGCACCAGGGGATAGGCCTGCAGAAAGGAACTGATCACCCCGGGCATAAATTCATGGGCCAGCCCCACGGGGCACGACACACGCAAGGGGCCGCGTGGCTCGCTGGACATGCTGGCAACGGCTTCGTCGGCCATTTCGGCTTCCAGCAACATGGCCTGGCAATGACGCAGATAACGCTCGCCCACAGCGGTCAGCTTGAGCTGACGCGTGGTGCGCTGCAGCAAGCGGGCGCCCAGACGCTCTTCAAGTTCCGCCACGCGCCGCGACAGACGTGACTTGGGGATGCCCAGCAATCGTCCGGCAGCAGCGAAGCCACCGGATTCGACCACCTTGGCGAAATAGTAAAGGTCGTTAAGGTCTTGCATGGCGTGCTCACTGTCCTGCAGGTGGGACGAACTATCGCATAATGGCCAACTTATCGTCGATTGCTTTCATTGGTAGTATCCCCCCCATCGAGATCGCCCAGAGGCGGTCATCATCTGGAGATCACCATGAAACTGTTGCATATCGATTCGAGCATTCTGGGCGACAACTCGGCATCCCGTCAGTTGAGCAGCGAAGTGGTCAAGGCATGGCAGGCTGCTGATCCACAAGTAGAGGTCAGCTACCGCGACCTGGCCGCTGAAGCCATTGAGCATTTCTCGGCCGCTACCCTGGTGGCTGCCGGTACTCCGGCCGAGCTGCGTGATGCGGCACAAAAACACGAAGCCCAGTTGAGTGCTGACACCCTGGCCCAGTTTCTCGCGGCTGACGCGGTGGTGATTGCAGCGCCGATGTACAATTTCACCATTCCAACCCAGCTCAAGGCCTGGATTGACCGCATCGCAGTTGCTGGCCAGACCTTTCGTTATACCGAAGCCGGCCCTGTAGGGCTGTGCGGCAACAAGAAAGTAGTAGTGGTATCGACCTCCGGTGGCCTGCATGCGGGTCAGGAAACCGGCGTAGCTCACGAAGATTACTTGAAAGTGATGCTGGGCTTCATGGGCATTACCGACGTCGAATTTGTCCGCGCCCACGGCCTGGCCTATGGCGACGAGGTACGCAGCAAAGCCATGAGCGATGCACATGCGCATATCAAGCAGGATCTGTTCAGCGCAGCGTAAGCAATCTCAGGCGCAGCACTGTCTAAACTCTGTATTCTGGTCTTTGTAAAAGGATCGGGGTACGGAGTTTTTTGCGTCTGGCCCGGGTTGTGCAGAGTGTGATGCTGTCGAGCAATGCACCGTTGAAGGTGAGCCTCCATGATGCGTCTGTGTGCGGTACTGGTGTTGTTGATCGCAGGTTGCCCTGTCATGGTGCAAGCTGAGCCCGTATACCACTGGAGCGTGGGTTTTCATCGCCTGAGCTTTCTCGATCCGCTGGACGATCAGCCCATGCGCGCCATTGCCTTTTATCCTTCCACGGATCCCGAAGGCGTCAGCAAGATGGGCAGCTACGAAGTGCAAGCCACCGAAGACGCGAAAATCGCCATGGGCCGTTATCCGCTGCTGATGCTGTCCCATGGAAACACCGGCACGCCACTGGCGTTGCATGACCTGGCCACCTCATTGGCGCGCAAGGGGTTTGTAGTAGTCGCCGTGCTGCACCCTGGCGACAATTACAAGGATCACAGCCGTCTGGGCACACTGAGTAACCTTTATGGGCGGCCGATGCAAATATCTGCTGCGATCAGCGCGACTCTGGCCGATCACGGTTTGTCACCCTATGTGCAAGACGATCAAGCAGGGGTCATCGGTTACTCGGCAGGGGGCGAAACGGCGTTGATCCTGGCCGGCGCCCAGCCTGACCTGGATCGACTGCGCCGCTATTGCCAGGAACGCCCTGAAGACCGTGATGCCTGTACTACCAAGGGCGAGTTGATCGCCGATCGTGATGACTTGGTAGCTGTCTCGGACCCTCGCGTAAAAGCCCTGTTGCTGATGGCGCCTTTGAGCCTGATGTTCGGCCGGCAAACCCTGGCTGATGTGAATGTGCCTGTGCTGCTGTACAGCGGTGACAACGATCAGTTGGTGTTTCCCGATAAGAATGCCGATGCCCTGGCGCGCAAGCTGCCCGTGGAACCTGAGTTCAAGATGATCCCCGGTGCCGGGCACTTCGTCTTCATGGCGCCCTGCAGCGACGAGCAAATGGCGGTTATGCCCGGTTTATGCACGGATGCTCAAGGGGTTGATCGAGAAGACATCCATCGTGACCTGATTTATGAGGCGGGGAGGTTTTTCAGCAAGGTCCTGGAACCTGCAGCACAGGGCAGAACCGCTTCAACCGACCACCAGACTTGCCCTGTTGGCCGGTTGGGCGCTCGCCACTGTTAGTTCTATTTTTGCGCGGCTTCAAGTTGTTTGATACGCGCATCCATTTCGCGCACTGATTCGATCAGGGGGGCGACAAGTTTCTCGTAGTCGACGCGTAACTGATTGTTATCCTCGCGCACCAACTGCGGATAAACTTTTTGTACGTTTTGGGCAAGAACGCCGATATCTTTACGGCCACCGTCCTTCCAGTCGAAAGTTACGCCCTGAATTTGCAGTAACGTGTCAGTGGCATTTTTCATTGGCTGAATATTGGTTTTAAGGTTCGCATCACTGAACGGGCAGCACGGCCATCCCGGCGGGAAGTCATAAAAATCTTTGGACTCCGCGTGGGCTGTTGCTTGCAGGCCCATGAACAAAAAAGGTACTGCCATTATCGTTAGATACTTTTTCATATGATACTCTGCAGTGTTATCCAAAATAATTGGTATTACAGCGCAGAAAATAATATCCCTAAGTGCTCTTCGCACAATGATGGCTAAACGATTTAACTTTTTCCGATTATTACTGAGCGTAATCAGTTCGCCATGTCAGAAGAAGTTTTAACGCGTTTTTCGGTTTGACAACCAAACGCTCAACAGTAATCCCAGAATGCACATCACCGCTGCACTGAAGAATATCCACGGGTACCCCATGTTCAACGCAATAACCCCCATGATCGGCCCCGCGATGGCCAGAGCCAGGTCAAAAAACACGGCATAGGCACTTAGCCCGGCGCCGCGGCTGGAAACAGGCACTTGCTTGACCGCTTCGACACCCAGGGCCGGGTACACCAGGGACAAGCCAAAGCCGGTCAACCCTGCCCCTGCCAGGGCAAATGCGGTGCTGGGTGCCAGCCACAGCATGACCAGCCCCAGCGTTTCGATGCTCATGCAGGCAATCGCCACGTTGTAGCCACCAAAGCGGCTGATGCTGTTGGTAAAGATCAGGCGGCCCAGGATAAAACACACACCAAATACTGACAGGCAATACGCAGCCCCGTCCCAGCCCTGGTCAATATAAAACAGGGTGATAAAGGTGGTCAGCGTGCCATAGCCAATAGAGGCCAGGGTCAGGCTGATGCCATAGGGAGCAATCAGACCAAACACTGACCAAAAGGGCAGGCGCACGCCAGCGACCGCCGGGATTGCCGGTTTTTTGCGAATCAGCCCCAAGGCTGCCAGCGCCAGCAGCAACAGGGTCACACCCAGCATGGCAAAGCCCAGCCGGTCGACCATCACCACGCCCAGAGGCGCGCCAATGGCGATCGCGCCATAGGACGCAATGCCATTCCAGCCGATGGCCCTGGCGGTATGTTGAGATCCCACCTGGGCAATGCCCCAGGTGATGGTGCCGACACCGATCAGGCCCTGGGCAATGCCGAGAAATACCCGGCCGACAATCAAAACGCCCAGGCTCAGCAGTGGCCAGTCTTGCAGCGCTACGGCCAGGGACGTGAGCACGCCGCTGATGGCGATGCCGGTCAAGCCATACACGATGGCGGGCTTGGTGCCGATGCTGTCGACCAGTCGCCCGGCTGAGGGGCGGCTCAGCAGGGTGGCCAGATACTGCGACGCAATGGCCAGCCCTGCGACGATCGCACTGAAGCCCAGTTGGTCATGCACATAGCTCGGCAAAACGGCTATCGGCAAGCCAATACAGATAAAGGCAATAAAGGTGTAGAACACGATCGACAGGATCTGCAGGGTGATCGACAGGGAGCTTGCAGGGGAAGGGTGTTGCGCGGGCATTAGCGGGGAGTCCGGCTGGCGATCGGTAACCGACATGATGGCGCGGCCCCGGGATAAAAGAAAGCAGGCTAACGGTAATATTGGCCCACGCACACAGCCTGTGGGAGCGGGCTTGCTCGCGATAAAGGCGCTGCGCTGTATCAGGCCTCACGCGAGTGGCTAAAGGCCAGAAACGAAAAACCCCATCACCAGGACGGGGTTTTCGTTATAGCTGATCAGGCAGTGCCTGAATCAGAACGTAACGCCCTGGCTGCGCAGGTAGTCATCGTAGGTGCCGCTGAAGTCGATCACGCCGCTTGGGCTCAGCTCGATAATACGAGTGGCCAGGGAGGATACGAACTCACGGTCATGGCTGACGAATACCAGGGTGCCCGGGTAGTTCTCGAGTGCCAGGTTCAGCGCCTCGATGGATTCCATGTCCAAGTGGTTGGTCGGTTCGTCCATGACCAGCACGTTGGCCTTTTGCAGGATCAACTTGCCGAACAGCATGCGACCTTGCTCACCACCGGAAATAACCTTGACCGACTTGAGGATGTCATCGTTGGAAAACAGCATGCGGCCCAAAGTACCGCGCACCATTTGTTCGCCCTGGGTCCATTGGCCCATCCAGTCGAACAGGGTCATGTCGTCTTCGAAATCGTGAGCGTGATCCTGGGCGTAGTAGCCCAGTTCGGCGGCTTCAGTCCACTTCACCGTACCGGCATCCGGGGTCAGTTCGTTGACCAGGGTGCGCAGCAGGGTGGTTTTGCCAATACCGTTCGGGCCAATGATCGCAACGCGCTCGCCGGCTTCAACGGTGAAGCTGAAGTCCTTGAACAGAGTCTTGCCATCAAAGCCTTTGGCCATTTGCTCGACAATCACAGCCTGACGGTGCAGCTTCTTGTTCTGCTCGAAGCGAATGAACGGGCTGACACGGCTCGAAGGCTTGACCTCGGCCAGGGTGATCTTGTCGATTGCCTTGGCGCGGGAGCTGGCCTGCTTGGATTTCGAGGCGTTGGCCGAGAAGCGGCTGACGAACGCTTGCAGTTCGTTGATCTGCGCTTTCTTCTTGGCGTTTTCCGACAGCAGTTGCTCGCGCGACT